>WNFU01000081.1_pt1 | contig 110072 bp, 108 predicted proteins | sample 5400121 | NCBI WGS metagenome assembly WNFU01 (sample SAMN13153360, study PRJNA577476) | soil metagenome | isolation source: 100 cm soil or saprolite under grassland replicate 1 | place: USA:California | collected 2016-06-15 | reverse complement strand
TCGCCTCCCACTACTGGCAGATCCGCGGCCGCCGCGGCGAGCCCAAAGCGATCGGCGCGATCCGCCACGACATCCTCGTCGCCTACTACCACATCGCGCGCGACCGGGTGCCCTTCCGCGAACTCGGAGCGGACTGGCTGGCCCGCCGCTACTCCCCCGAACACAGGGCACGTCGACTCGTCCGCCAACTCGAGGCGCTCGGCCTCAAAGTGACACTCGAGGCCGCCGCCTGAGCACCTGAAAACCAGGCATCCGAGCGGTCCCCGGTCGGGCCTGCGGCCCGATCTGCTCGCGCCTGCGCCTCTTCGCGTGACAACCCGCCGAGATTCACATCTCAGAGAGGGACAAGCGAGCCGAGAGGCGCCACACGCTGGCGACTGCGGCCGGCGCCATCGCAGGCCACCTCATCGGCTCGATGATCGCCTACCCCAAGTGCCTGTGGATTGGTCCTTTTGCCGGAGCGGATTCCCGGAAAATGCGGGAATTTTTGCTGCCCAGCCCAAATCCGGCGCAGGTCTGGCGCGCCGGGCTGGTCTACCTCTTCGGCGGCCCTGATGCGGCGAGGGCCGCCGCTCATGCTCGGGAGGTGAAGCGACCCGATGAACCACCCGCCGGGGGAAGAGTGAAGTGGCCTCGATGTTGCACTGTCCTGTGCGAGGCTTGATGTGGCGGAGCCTCGGAGACAGCGGCAATAGGCGGGCTCTGCGGCCCCGCCCTTTCTCCAAAGGAGCGCACGCAATGAGCGAGTCCGAACTGCGGCGGAAGTTGCGGAACTTCCCCACCGGCCTCTTCACCCGGCCGGTCTGAGGACGAGGGCTTTTCGCCAGAGGCGCCCGGAATATCCGGGCGCGTCTGTGCGTTTTCCTACCTGCAGGCGCAGTTCGTCGACACCCAGCGGTGTCCGGATGCGCGCCGGCAGCCATACGTGAAAGGAGAAGCACTGAGCATCACAACTGATTTCCTGTCCACCTGGTTGGACGAAGCCGAGGAGCGCGGCACGATCGACGAGGCCGAGCTGGAGGCCTTCGCGCTCGAGCACGCGCTCGACGCCGAAGACCTGCGGACCGAGCTCGCCGCCCGCGAGATCACCGTTCGCGAGGACGAGCCGGAGCTCGATCTCGACGTCACCGCGGTCCCAACCGACTCACTGACCATGTTCATGAACGAAATCGGCCGCCATTCGCTGCTCACGGCCGCGGACGAGGTCGCACTCGCGAAGCGCGTCGAGCGGGGCGACCGCGCGGCGAAGGAGCGGATGATCAACGCCAACCTGCGCCTGGTCGTCTCGATCGCGAAGCGCTACCAGGGCCACGGCGTCGCACTGGGTGACCTGATCCAGGACGGCGTGATCGGACTCAACCGCGCGGTCGAGAAGTTCGACTGGCGCAAGGGCTACAAGTTCTCGACCTACGCAACGTGGTGGATCCGCCAGGCCGTGCAGCGCGCGGTCGCGAATCAGGCACGCACGATCCGCGTGCCGGTGCACGTGCACGAGCGGCGCCAGAAGCTCGGCCGCGTCGGCCAGAAGCTGCAGCTGGAGCTCGGCCGCGACGCGACGCACGAGGAGCTTGCGACGGCAACGGGTCTGACACTCGAGCACGTCGACGAAGCGCTCGCCGTCGCCGATGCGTCCGTGTCGCTGAACCAGGCGATCGGATCGGACGGCGACAACGAGCTGGGCGATCTCTTCGCCGACGACTCGGCATCCGACCCCGCAGAGGAGGCGGGCGTTGCGCTGCGCGACTCACGCGTCCGTGACGCGGTAGCGATGCTGCCCGAGCGTGAGCGGCGTGTCGTCGAACTCCGGTACGGCCTCGCGGACGGCGAGGTGTGGTCGCTCGAAGCGATCGGTCGCGAGCTCGGCCTGACGCGCGAGCGTGTCCGCCAGCTCGAGCGCAGCGCGCTCGCGAAGCTAGAGGGCGCGCTGGACGAGGTCGTCGAGAGCGACGACCTCGCATCGGCGGCTTAACGAGCCAGCAACACGGGCGCGCTTACCATGCGCGCCCGTGCGCCGTGCGCTTTCGCTTGCGCTGATCGCTTTCGCGACGCTGTTCGGCGCGAGCCGGGCGCAGGGCGTTCAGACGGGTGGGCCCTGCACCGCGCAACCGTCGTTCACGTGCGCGACGCTCACGGTCCCGCTCGACCGGCGCGGCGTGACGCCCGGCAAGCTCGAGCTCGCGTACGCGGTGGAAAGCGGTGAAGCACCGGGGGGGACGGTGCTCTTCCTCACCGGTGGTCCCGGTCAGCCTGCCGTCCCGTACGTCAACCGGATCAAGACGACGCTCGGGGCCGCCTTCCGGGGCTACCGGCTGGTGCTTCTCGACCAACGCGGGACGGGCGCGAACGCCTTGCAGTGCCCGCAGCTCCAGCGCGAGATGGGCAGCACCGATCTCGCCGTTCCAACGAAGGCGGCCGTGACGTCGTGCGCGGAGAAGCTCGGCGCCGAGCGGCGTTTCTTCAGCACTGCGGACACCGTCGAGGACATCGAGGCGCTGCGCGCCGCGCTCGGCGTGCAGAAGCTGGTCCTCGACGGCGTCTCGTACGGAACCTTCGTCGCCGAGCGCTACGCGCTCGCGCACCCTCAACGCGTTGCGAAGCTCGTCCTCGATTCCGTGGTAGCGCACGACGGTTCGGGGCTCGCGCTCGAGACTGCGAACATGCACCGCGTTGCGGCCGTGCTCGGACCAACGGCCGCGAAGGACCTCGCTCGGGTCGTGAAGAGGTACTCCGACGGACCGGAGCTCCTGAACGCGCTGGTCACGATGAGCGTCGCCGATCCTCGGTACCCCGGCGTGAAGGGCGCGCTCCGGACAGCGGCGCGCGGCGACTCCGCCGCGCTCGACAGCCTTCTCGAACGCTGGCAGCCGGATCACGGCACGCCGGCCGAGGCGCTCAGCCAGGGGCTCCATGCGAGCACGCTCTGCCTGGACACGCCGATGCCGTGGGGCGACTCGACAACTGCGCTACGCAAGCGCGCTCCGGCGTTGAAGCGCGCCGTCGCGCGGCTGAAGCAGTCCGCCGTCTACCCGTTCGATCGAGCAACGGCAGGCGGGAACGGGATGGTCAAGACGTGCCTCTGGTGGCCGCCGACTCCCGCACCGCCACGGACCACCCGAAGCTTGCCGTCCGTACCGGTCTTGCTGCTCGCCGGCGACCGCGACCTGTCGACGCCGCTCGCCTGGGCCCGCCGAGAAGCGACGCGCGCCCCGCAGGCCAGGCTGGTGATCGTCACGGGCGCCGGGCACTCGGTGCAGCTGCGCGCGGCGAGCGATGCAGGACGGCAAGCCGTTGCGGACTTTCTGCAGCGATAGACGCGCGGAAGAAGGCTCTATCGTCGCACGGTCAGGGTCGCAGACATCCCGCGCGCGCGGTGGTCGGCGATCGAACACCAGAGCTTGAACCTGCCCGGCAGGAGCTTTGCGGACAGGACGTTTGCGTCGCCGGGCTCGACGACGCCGAGGGCGTAGACGCGAGTGCCGCCGATCCTCTGCATGCGCAGGTTGTGCGGATCCTCGCCGTAGTTCGCGAGCTCGACGAGCGCGCGGCCGCTGCTGATCGACGCGCGCGAAAGCGCCAAGTTGAATTCCGACGCAGCGACCTGAACTCGCGCAGGAGGCGCTTTCGCCTCGGCCGGCGCTGTGCCCCCGAAGGAGGCGGCTGCCAGGAGAGCCGGGAGGAGCCGCCTCACTTCAGCAGCGCCGGCCGCGCGAACTGCGACGCGCTCGGGATGATCTGCGCCGCATCCGTGTCGAACCATTGCTCGAAGATCGCCGAGTAGACGCCGCGGAAATCGCTCGTCGCGCGCAGGTTGCCCTGCTCGTCCAGGTTGTCGAGGCCGGGGAACTCTCCGACCATCTTGCCGCGCGCACGCGAGCCGATCAGGAATCCGATCCCGGCTGCGCCGTGGTCTGTTCCGAGCGAGCCGTTCTCCTTGGCGCGCCGGCCGAACTCGGACCAGACGTGGACCAGCACCTGATCCGCGAGGCCCCGCGCCTCGAGGTCGCGCTGGAAGGCGAGAAGCGAGTCGGCCGCGAGCTTGAGCCCGCTGGTCAGCTCGCCCGCCTGGTCCGAATGCGTGTCGAACATCCCCGGCGCGCGGAGCGCGACGGCGCGGAGTGGAAGGCCCTGCGCGATCATCGCCGCGAGGCCCTGCAGGCGACGCGGGAAGTCGCCGTCCCTGCCGCTCGCCGTCGGGTACTGCACCGGCGAGGAGATCCCACCGTCGAACGGATGCAGGTCGCTGCGAAGGCTGTGCGCCTGAGCCGCCGCGGCCGCCACCTGGCGTAGCGCGGGATCCTTCGCCTTTGTGTTGGCCTTGCCGAGCTCGGCGAGCGCATCGAGCAGCTCGTTCTCCGCTGCGAGGCTCGGGACGGTGTACGCGTAGCGGTCGGGGCCGTCGAGCGATGCGACGGGGACCTTCGACGTCGCGATCGCGGGCTGGAGCAGGTTGTCCAGCGACAGTCCCTGCAGCGGATTGTCCGGCGAGCCGGTGAGGTCGAGGAAGCGCCCGAGCCAGCCGGTGACGACGTGCGCGTCGGTCGCCCCGACTTCCCAGTAGTGCCGCGACGTGAAGTGCGACTTGTCGGGATGGTCGTAGCCGACGCCCGGGAAGACCGTGACCTTCCCCTCGCGGTGCAGCGTGTCGAGTGCGGCGGCTGATGGATGCCAGCGCAGCCGCGAGTCCTCGGCGAAGGGCGTTCCGTCGGATTGCTTGAGCGCGAGCTGCGGCCGCAGGTCGTAGTAGCCGCCGTCGAAGGCGGGGAAGAGGACGTTGATCGAGTCGATTCCACCCTCGAGGAAGACCGAGACGAGGATCCGCCCGTTCGCGCCCGCGTTCACCGCTGCGTCGGCGATCCCGTCCTCGAACAGCCGTCCGCTGAGCGCCCCGCCCCCGTACACCGCGATCGCCAAGCCTGCAGAGCGAAGCAGCAGCGAGCGGCGCGAGAGCCCCGTTCCCGCGGGCGTCGGCATGCCCGGCTCGACGGCCGGAAGGCCCTCGCCGGCCTGCGCGACGGCGCGGCGGAAGAGCTCGGTGCGCGAGAAGTCGTGACAAGCGCACGCGCGGCGCTCGGTCATGCGGTCTGCAGCTCCGGTGCAGCCGCGATCAGCTGGCGGAGGCTCGCCTCGATCTCGCCGCGTGCGCGCCCGCGCGCAATCGAGCGCTTCGCGAACCGAAGGAGCACGTCGCGGCTCGCCTTCCCGAGAGGAGGTCTTCCCCAAAACGCAAGCGCCCGCTCGACGAGGAGCGTAGCGCTCGCGCCGTTAGGCGCGAGCGCAGGCGACTTGCCGAGCGCTGTCGCGGCCAAGTACCAGCGTCCGCGGAACGTCGCGGTGTCCAGCCACTGGGTCTCGTCCCAGCCCGCGACGTTCGGCGGCAGGAAGAGCCGCTGGCCTGCGGCGAGCCCGAGGTTGACCCAGGAACGCGTGTCGATGCCGCGGCCGACCGCACGCAACATGCCGGCGGCGTACACCGTCGGCGGCTTCACCATCCGCGGCCCGGTGTAGAACGCCGGGTGCATGAGGATCGCCTCGACGACCGGGGCGACCCGGTAGCCGCTTTTGTAGATCGACTCCAATGCCGACTGCGTCGCCTTCGACGGCGCGATGGGCACGAAGTAGCTCCACAGCTTCGCGACGAAGAAGGACGCGTGATTCGGGTGCTCCAGGCAGAGTCGCACCGAGTCCTCCCACGCGAAGGCGCCGCTCTTGCCGAAGACGGTCTTCGTCCCCGGGTCGTGGCGGTTCGCGACGTAGGAGAAGGTGTAGTCGCGCGCTCCCTGCACGCGCGAGCTGCGCCAGCCGGTGAGCGCGCGCGCCTGCTCACGGACATCGGTCTCGGTGTAGCCGCCCGGACGGTCGGCACCGAGGCTGAAGAGCTCCATCAGCTCGCGGGCGTAGTTCTCGTTCGGCGCGTTCTTCGTGTTCTTGTCCCCGTTCAGGAAGCGCAACATCGCGCCGTCCGCGGTGATGTCGCGCAGGAGAGCGCCGAACGAGCCGAGCGCGTACTTCCGGAGCAACTCGTTCTGCTGGAGCATCAGCCGTTGTGAGCCGACGCCCCGCAGCGAGGTCGCGAACCAGTCGTGCCAGTTCAGCGTCATCCGCTCGACCAGGGGCGCCGTCGTGCGCACCATCCGGTCGAGCCACCAGAGATGGTCGTGGCCGGTTGCGTCGTAGGGAGCAATCGGGTAACCGCGGTCGTCGACCGGTGCGGGGCCGACTAGCTCCTGCGAGACCGGACGGGTCAGGGAGTAAACCGCGTTCCGGAGGCCCTTCTTCGCCAGTGCAGCCGCCTCGCCGCGCTTGGGGCCGAAGCCCGCCCGCCAGAGCAGTCGGTCGGCTTGAGCGGCCGTGAACTTCCCTTTGTACACAGGAACGGCCATGGGCAGGTGTTCTAACGCCCCCGTGTTCGAAAGCGGTAAAGCTTCTGCGAAGAATGGGCCTCTGGCGGCGTCGCTAGCATCAGGCGTCGTGATGCGCCTGGTCGCCGCCCCGGTCATGCTCCTGTTCGCGTTCGCCGCGTCGGCCTGCGGCGGCGGAGCGGGCAACTCTGCGTCGCCGAACGCGACCGAGGCGACGGTGCCGGTCGTCACGGCCACGGTCCCGGCCGCACCGCCGGAGACGACGGGCATCCTCCCGGCGACGAAGCCGCAGCCACCGCTGACGGCATCACTGACCGCAACCGGCCACCGGCCCGTCGCCGGCGAGGAGTGGACGTTCGTGGTCAAGGCGAAGAACAAGGACGGGAGTGCTGCCGGTGGAACCGTCCGCGCGCTCCTGCTTCTCAACGGGAAGCTGTACGACACGATCGGCTGGTTCGCATTCCGCGGCGCGCTAACGCATTCGGTCACGTTCCCACTGGAGCGGAAGGACCTGCCGCTCGTGTTCCGCGCCCAGATCGTCGCGAACGGCGGCGTGAAGAACCTCGACTATCCGATCAAGGTGAGATAGGAAGAGCCCGCGCTCGGCGGGCTCCCCCTACGACTTCCGCGCGGTGGCGCGACCTCCCTTGCGGCCGGCCGCTTTCTTCTGGGCCGTCGTGCCGCCCTGCGACGAGCTCGAGCGCGACGAGCCCGAGTGCGACTTCTTTCCGCCGCGGCTGGAGGCGCCCGGCGAGTTGGAGATCCTCGCCGCGCGCTCCTTCGACATGCCCTTCTCCTTCAGCTTCTCGTACTGCTTCTCGTTCTTGACGCTCGGGCGTTTGTTCGGCATGACCGTCCTATCTCGAGATCTGCTCGACGACCTCGCCCGTCTTGGCGTCGTCGCCCTTGAGCGCGACGTCCCTCTGCGCGAGGATCCCGACGATCTTGCCGTCCTCCTCGACCACGGGCAGGCGGCGCACCTGGTGCTTCGCCATCAGCCGCAGCGCCTCGTCGAGATCCTGCCGCGGATCAACGGTGACGAGGTTCGTCGACGCAATCTCGCGCACTTTCGTCGACATCGGATCCATGCCCTCGGCGACGACCTTGATCGCGATGTCCCGATCGGTGAGCACGCCGATGAGCTGGTCGCCCTCGACGATCGGAGCGACCCCGACGTCCTCGTCTTTCATCATCTTCGCCGCGTAGGCGACGTCCTTGTCGGCCTCGATCGTGCACGGGTTGGACGTCATCGCGTCCTGGACCGTCTGTGCCATCTGGTGTTCCCCCCTCGGTAGTGTCTTTCCGTGGCGATTCCCGTGCGTACGGCGTCCAAAACGATCCGGGCGCTGGCGCTGTCCTTTCCCGAGGCCTACGAGGACGCGCCGTGGGGCTTTCCCGTCTTCAAGGTGGCGGACAACCGTATGTTCGCCCTGCTCCAAGAGGATGGGCCGCCCGCCGTGCTGACGCTGAAGCTAGGCGCGGAAGAGCGGGAGATCGCGCTGCTCCACCCGTGGGTGAGCGTCGCGAGGTACGTGGGCCGCTACGGGTGGGTCACGGCGACGATCGACGACGACGAGGCGCTCGAGACCGCGCTCGAGTGGCTGCGCGAGTCGTACTACCTCAAGGCGCCGAAGAAGCTTCGCGACGCCGCCTTTTCCGACTAGTGGAGCTCCGAGGGCGGATGAGCTCGGTTCGGCCGGCGAGCGACGGTGATGTCGAGCTGCTCGTGCGCTGGCACGCCGATCCCGAGGTGTCGCGGTACTGGGACGACGAGACGTTCACCGCCGACGAGATGCGGGCGCGCCTTGCGCGCGAGGACGTCGACTCGTACGTCGTCGAGGCGGACGGCGAGCCGGTCGGCTACATCCAGGCGTGGTGGGAGGACGACGAGCCGCGCCGCGGCGGGATCGACATGTTCCTGGTCCCGTCCGCGCGCGGGCGCGGACTCGGGCCGGATGCGGCACGCGCACTCACGGAGGGGCTGCTCGCATCGGGGTGGACGCGAGTCACGGTCGATCCCTACGCGTCAAACGAGCGCGCGATCCGTGCTTGGCGCAACGCGGGCTTCGTACTCGTCGACGGGCGGGAGCGCGCCCCCGACGAGGATCATGCCGAGCCCTGGCTGCTGATGGAGTTTCGCCCGGCTCAGTCCGCCTGAGGATCGTCGCGGGCGTCGCCGCCCTCGTCCGGGTCCGGCACGGGCGACTCCTCGAGCTCCTCGTTGCGGTCGTCCTCGCGGGGATTCGGTTCCTGTTCGCTCATGGACGACGGCGTACCCAGCGCGTGCAAGCGATACGCATCGACCGGCTCGGCCTTTCCCTTCGCCCGTAAGGGCTCGAGGCGCTCGGCGACGACCCCCGGCGGGAGGCGTTCATAGGTCGAGCGGCCGATGACGATCGTCCCCGCTGCCGCGGCACCCTCGAGCCGCGCAGCGACGTTGACGGTGTCGCCGACGACGCCGTGCTTGCGGTGACCGCTGGCGCCGCCGACGACCGCGGCGAACGCCTCGCCGCTGTTGATGCCGATCCGAAACCGGGGCCAATCCTCACGGGCGACGTGTTCAGCCCGCTCCAGGAACGCTAGCGCTGCGCGCGTCGCGCGCAGCGGATGATCCGGCGTGTCGTTCTGCTTGTTGAAGATCACCATCACCTCGTCGCCGACGATCTGGTGCACCTCGCCGCGCTCGCGCTCGAGGAGCGGCACGAGCTCGCCGAAATACGCGTTCAGCATCGCCGTGACGTCTGCCGGGTCGTTGCGCTCGGAGAACGAGGTGAAGCCGCCGAGGTCGGCCAGCAGGACACTGACGTCGCGGGCGCCCGCGAGGGTCTCGTCGAGGTAGAGCGCGCTGAAGCGCTCCTCGTGCCACTCGGTGCGCGCCGTCTCCGCGATCACGAGGAAGGCGGCCAGCATCAACAGGTGCCATTCCCACCACGACGCATGCCAGTTGCGCGCCCACGCGATCACGATCATCGCCTCGGCCAGCAGCCCGAAGGAGGCCGCGACTGCCAGCGCGAACCGCGAGCGGCGGCGAAGGTACAGATGGAGATAGCCGAGCGCGGCGAACGCGTAGAGCGCGACGCCGACCACGGCGAGCGCGATCTGCCAGCCGTCGAGCCGTTCCGCGGCGAGCGGTGCGTCGAGCGGCGGGAGCTCGGCGAGGGAGATCACCGCCCAGCCTGCGATGACCGCGACAAGCGCCGCGAGGAGTGCTCTTCCCGCGTTGAGCACCCGCTGTGCGGCGGCGTGAGTGAGCTCGAGGGCGGATGCGGCGGCAAAGAGCGAGGAGAGCGCCAGCCCGATCGGAGTCGCGAGCTCGAAGCCCGCGTTCTTGCCCAGCAGGACGCCCGGTGTCGCGAGCGCGTGCAGCCCGAGGAAGGCAGCGCTGGCGACGAACCCGAGCGAGATCAAGAACAGCCTCGCGTCTCGCCGCCGGCGCGCCGCCGCGTTGACGGCTACGCCGAGTGCCACGCTGGATCCGGCCGCGCTGAGCACGAGCCAGAAGTGCGCGGGATGGCTCTCCCAGCTGCGGTCGGCGCCGGGCCGCGCAAGCAGCACTGCGAGCAGAACGGCGGGCGCGACGACGGCGAGCGCGAAGAGAGCCGGCCCGCGCCGTGTCAGCTGCCGCTCGTGCACCGCGGGCGCCGGTGTTGCAACCATCGCGCCTCTTGTACGCCGTGCGGTGGCTGGACGCAAGCCGTCCTCGGGCGCTACGCTGTCGGCGTGATGTTCCGGGACACGCTTCGCTGACAGCCGCCGCCCCGCGGCCTGTGGGCCTGCTCCCGCCTCCCGACTATCCTCTCGCCGCGTGAACGTCGTCCTGCCCGACGGGTCGAAGCTCGAGCTGCCGGACGGCGCAACCGGCCTCGATGCGGCGCGCGCGATCGGTCCCAAGCTCGCCGAGCAGGCGGTGCTCGTGCGCTCGAACGGACGCGTCCAGGACCTGCGACTGCCGCTCCAGGACGGCCAGCCGATCCAGATCCTGACCACGCGCGACAAGGACGATCCCGATGCGCTCTGGGTCCTGCGGCACTCGACCGCACATCTCCTCGCCGAGGCGGTGCGGCGGCTCTATCCGGGCGTGAGGATCGCGATCGGCCCGCCGATCGAGAACGGGTTCTACTACGACTTCGAGTTTCCCGAACCGATCCACGAGTCCGACCTCGAGCGGATCGAGGCCGAGATCGAGCGCGAGCTGAAGGAAGGTCGCGAATGGTCACGCGAGGAGATCGAGCGCGAAGACGCGCGCGTGCGCTTCGAGCAGGAGGGCGAGCCCTACAAGGTCGAGCTCGTCGACACCGCCGAGGGCGACATCTCGCTCTACACACAGGGCGAGTTCACCGATCTCTGCCGCGGCCCACATCTCCAGAACTCGTCGCCGATCAAAGCGGTGAAGCTGACCGGAATCGCCGGCGCGTACTGGCGTGGTGACGAGCACAACAAACAGCTCACCCGCATCTACGGGACCGCGTTCTACGACCCGAAGGATCTCGACGCCTACCTCGCGCGCGTCGAAGAGGCGCGCAAGCGCGACCACCGACGGCTGGGGCCGCAGCTCGACCTCGTGCATTGGACCGAGTACGCGCCGGCGGCTGCGCTGTGGCACCCGAAGGGGATGGCGCTCTACAACGCGCTCGACGATCTGCGCCGTCGCGAGAACGGGAAGCGCGGCTACCTGGAGGTCAAGACCCCGTTGATGTGGGACATCGAGCTCTGGAAGAAGAGCGGCCACTGGGACAAGTACCGCGAGAACATCTTCCTGATCCCCTACGGCGAGCAGACCTACGGGCTGAAGCCGATGAACTGTCCCGGACACATGCTGCTCTTCGCGTCGAAGCAGCGCAGCTACAAGGACCTGCCGCTGCGCTTCGCGGAACCGACCGTCCTTCATCGCGACGAACCCGTCGGTGCACTGCACGGGCTGCTTCGTGCGCGCCAGTTCCAGCAGGACGATGCGCACGTGTTCTGCACCCCGGAGCAGATCGAGGGCGAGATCGACGCGATGTTCGACTACCTCGACTTCCTGTACGAGCGGTTCGGCGTGCGCGAGATCGCCAGTGCCGAGCTCTCGACCCGCCCCGACAACAAGCTCGGCTCCGACGAGGACTGGGACTACACCGAGGGCGTGCTGCGCAACGCGATCGACAAGATGGGTTTGCGCTACAAGATCGCCGAGGGCGAGGGCGCGTTCTACGGGCCGAAGATCGACTTCTATCTCGACGACGCGATGGGCCGTCCCTGGCAGATGGGGACGATCCAGCTCGACGGCGAGCAACCGAAGCGACTCGGCTGCAAGTACGTCGGCGCCGACAACGCGGAGCACATGCCGTACGTCATCCACCGGGCCCTCTTCGGGTCGATCGAGCGCTTCATCGGCATCCTGATCGAGCACTACGGGGGCGCCTTCCCGTTCTGGCTGGCGCCGGTCCAGATCCGGATCATCCCGGTCGGGGAATCCCATCGCGCGGCGGCTGAGGCCCTGGCCGGGAAGCTGGGGGAGTACCGCCTCGAGGTCGACGGCTCGGACGAGACCGTCGGCAAGCGGATCCGGAACGCCGAGCTGGAGAAGATCCCCTACGTGATCGTCTGGGGCGACAAGGAGTCGGAAGAGGCGATCGCCGTCCGCGAGCACGGCGGGGCACAGAAGACCGTCAGCCTGGAGGAGCTACGCGGCGAACTTGCTACGCTGGAAGCCTGAAAGCAGGAGCGTCCCGCTTCCTCACCTCGCCGGCACAGGTCGTCCGGGGTTCAACCGAGTCGAAAGACGAGGATTCTGGGCCGCTGCTTGCAGCGGTTTTGTCGTTGAAGAAGGAGGATGTAACGGCTTGGTGATTGCTTCTTGAGGCCGCGTAGGCGCCCGCCCGACCAGGTTCGCCCGTCGCTGCCGCAGACTCGCGTGAACGAGATGATCCGCGTCCCGCGGGTCAGGCTCGTCGACGCGGACGGAAGCCAGATCGGAATCAAACAGACCTCCGAGGCCCTCGAGTACGCCTACTCGAAGAACCTCGATCTCGTCGAAGTCGCAGCGCAGGCGGATCCGCCCGTCGCGCGCGTGATGGATTACGGAAAGTACCGCTACGAGCAGGAGCAGAAGGCAAAGCTCGCGCGAAAGCACCAGACGCAGATCAACGTCAAGGAGATCAAGCTCAGGCCGAAGATCGGAATCCACGACTACAACACCAAGAAGGGCCACGTCGCGCGCTTCCTCAACCAGCGCGCGAAGGTCAAGGTCACGATCATGTTCCGGGGGCGCGAGCAGTACCACCCGGAGCGCGGGCGCGACCTGCTGATGCGCCTGGCGGAGGACGTGAAGGAAATCGGCCAGGTCGAGTCCCCGCCGCTCCAGGACGGACGGAACATGGTGATGGTTCTGGGCCCGACGAAGAACGCGGGAGTGAAGAAGAGCGATGCCGAAGACGAAAACTCACAGCGGAGCGAAGAAGCGGTTCAAGGTGACCGCGGGGGGCAAGATCCTGCGCCGCCGCGGGAACCGGACTACCCCTCCGGGCCACCTGGTGAAGAGGAAGCAAGCGAAGCGAAAGCGCGTCCGGCAAGACAGGCCGGTCGCGCGTAGCGACCAGAAGAACGCGAGGAAGATGCTGGGGGGTCGGCGCTGATGCCGAGGGTAAAACGCTCGGTTCACGCCCGCAAAAAGCGCCGCAAGGTTCTCGGGCAGGCGAAGGGCTACTGGGGGCTGAAGAAGTCGTCGTACCGCTACGCCAAGGAGCAAGTTGAGCACTCGCTCGCCTACGCGTATCGCGATCGTAAGGCGAAGAAGCGCAACTTCCGCCAGCTCTGGATCATCCGCATCAATGCGGCCGCCCGGCAAAACGGAATGTCCTACAACCAGCTGATGGCGGGCCTGAAGAAGGCCGAGGTCCCGCTCGACCGCAAGGTGCTCGCCGAGCTGGCAGTGTCGGATCCCCAGGCGTTCGGCGCGCTCGCGCAACAAGCCAAATCAGCGCTCGAGAGCTAGGCGGCCCCCCGACGCTCGCGCAACAGCGCGAGGTGTTCGAGGCGCAGGCGCTTCATTGCGAGCCGCGTTCGCCCTTGTACGCGCGGTTGCTGCGTGCGTGGGCCGACGACGAGCAGGTCGCGTCGATCGTCGGCGAGTCGCCGCACTGGGACGCGCCGCTGCGGCTGCTCGGCGGCATGCATTACCTCGTCCTCGGCGGTGAGGCGTCCTGGGACGACTCGCCGGGCGACCACCTCGAGTTCCTCTCCTGGTTCGTCCACACGCAGGGCGTGCAGACGAACGAGGTGCAGCGCTCGTGGGTGCTCGGGCCGCTCTTCTGCCGGGTTGCTCAGCGTACGGGAGCACGAGAGATCGACCTCGTGGAGCTCGGTCCGAGCGCCGGCCTCAATCTCGCTTGGGACCGTTACCGCTGCGAGTACGAAGCCGGCTCTTTTTGGGGCCATCGGTCGCCTCTGGTCCTGCGTGGAACGGAACGGCGCCACGTGCACGCATCCTTGCTGCGCTGCGTACCCCGCGTGCGTAATCGTCTGGGCATCGACAAGGCGCCGATCGATGTCACGGATCCGGCCTCTGCGCGTCTCCTCAAGTCGTTCGTCTGGGCCGATCAGGTCGAGCGGCTCGAGCGCATGGAGGCGGCGATCGAGATGGTGAGTGCGGACCCGCCGGAATTGCTCCGCGCGGATTTCGTCGAGGCGCTTCCAGGCGTGCTCGCCAAGCAGCCGGGAGATGTGCCGACGGTCGTGTTTCAGACAGCCGCGCTCGGCTATGTCGGCGAGTCGTCACGCGTCCGCGTACGCCGTGCGCTCGACGACGCAGGCGTCGAGATGCCGCTTGCGTTCATCACCGCGGGGAATCCGCGCGTCGGAGAACAGGACTGGGGTCTGCGCATCGTCTACTGGCCCGGGGGCGGGCGCGAGTTCGTCGGACACGCCGACTATCACGGCCGCTGGCTCGACCTCGAGGTATGAGGTGTGATCACCTCTCCGTCCAATCCGAAGCTGAAGCTCATGCGGCGCCTGATCGAGTCGCGGCGCCAGCGTGAGAAGGAGGGACTTTTCGTCTGCGAGGGCGAGGATCTCGTCGCCGCGGCGGACGCCGCGGGCGTCGAGCCAGTCGAGCTGCTGCGTGCCGGCGTGGACGTCGAGCCCGCGCTGCTCGCCGCGGTGTCTACGCTCGGACATCCGCCGCGGGTGATCGGCATCTATGCGCGCGACGCGCTGCCGCACGGGGCTTCCGCGCTCGGCCTGGCGCTTTGGCATGTTGCCGATCCCGGCAACGTCGGCGCGCTGCTACGCAGCGCCGACGCATTCGGGGCCTCCGTCGCCGTCTCAGCCGGTTGCGCCGACCTCACCAATCCGCGGGTTGTTCGCGCATCGATGGGCGCAGTGTTCCGCGTCCCGACGTCCCGGTTCGACGATGCGCCCCGTCCCTGGGTCGCGCTTGCGGCGCACGACGGAACGCCGCTGTCGGAGCTCGAGCTTCGCGAGCCGGTCACGTTCGTCCTCGGCGCCGAGCGCGCAGGTCAGCCCGCGGACCTGCTGCAGCGATGTGACGAGATCGCGACGATCCCGCTCGGCGGCGATGCCGAGTCGCTCAACGTGGCCATGGCCGGAACCGTCGCTCTCTATGAGGCCAGGCGCGGCGCGAAATCCCTGCAACGAGGCCGCTGATACCTGGCACGTACCGGGTACATACCTGGCACGTGCCCGGTACGTGAGGCATCACCAGGCGCCACCGCCGCCGCCGCCACCGCCACCTCCGCCACCGCCGGAGAAGCCGCCGCCGAAGCCGCCGCTGCCCGAGTTGGGCGGGGCCAGCGCAGAGCCGAAGCCCGACGACAGGTCGGAGATGGCGAGCGCGCTCGCTCCCGAGCCGAGGTCGCTGGTCGGCGAGATCCAGTAGATCGAGCTCCGGTCGTGCAGCTCTTCGGGCATCTTCAACTGGGCGGCCTGGAGCACGCGGTCGGCGATTCCGAAGGCGATTCCGTAGACGAGATATCGCTCCCACAGCTCGAGCGACGCAGGCGGCGCGATGTCGAGACGTGGGAAGTCGGTCAGGTAGCGGCGGAACGCCTCCCACCGGTTCGCCTCCAGTTGGGCTCCCGCGGTCAGGCGGCGCCAGACGGCAGGACGGGCGAACGCCGCCAGCCCGATCAACGCCGCGTTCGCGATCAAGCAAACGCCTACCGCGATCAGCACGACGTCGGACCAGCGAGGCGCGACCGATCGCCAGCGCTTGGACACGTACAGCAGGAGCAGGAAGCCGACGGCGCCGAGTAGCAGCACAACCGGCACGACGAGCTTCAGTGCGGCATCCACGTACCAGCCGCTGCCGCGGATGCGCTTTTCGACGTCAGCCTTGAACTCCTTGAACGATTTCGCGTTGCTCGTCCGGTGCTCGGTGATTCCCTCGCGCAGCTTCGAGAGCAGGTTGTCCGCGTCCGGCAGGGAGCGATCCACAACCGCGGCAACGTCGCTCTCCCACGGCTCGAGCGGTTCGTCGTCGCTCGGCTCGAGCTGGAGATCGGCGACGTTCTCGTGGCGGAGGCCGCCCCACACGGCCGTCTCGGTCGTCGCCGGGGTGGACTTGTATCGGCCGCGCCGGATCAGATCGAACAACGTCGCGGTGAACTCGAGTGATCCGCACGTGAGCTGCTGTCGCAGGAGGGACGGGACGAGCGCAGGCTTCAGGTCGGACGGGGGCTCCTGCTCGTATTCGCGGTCGTAGGCGAGGCGGCGCTCGCGGCCATAGATCCCGAACACGGCGGCGAGCACGAGCAGAGCCGGGCCGAACCCGAGGCCGAGCATGACCACCGCGGTCCGGCCTGGATGATGGGTCCAGTCCTCGATGCGCCTGCGGTCACGATTGTACGACTGCGCACCTGAACGCTCCTCGGCGAGGATTTTCGGCAAGCCGTTTCCGGACTTGACGATCGCGCCGGCGGTCGACGTCAACAGGCGACGCGGAAAGACGACTCGCAACTCGACCCATTGCTGAGCCGGGACGTTGACCGCCCGAAGAGTCGACTCGCTCGGTGTGCGTTGCACGTCGCCGCGCACCCAGACGGGGTGCCCCCAGACGCGATATCTCGCGCCCGAAGCATTGCTCGGCAGCCTCAGCGTCGCGGTCAGCTGTCCGAGCCCCGTCTTCCACTCGTCACCCCAGACCTTGACGTTGACGTCCACGACGTCGTCGTACGCAACGGCGAGGCCGGCGAGGCGATAGCCGACGGTGAACGTCCGGCTCTCGTCCGATGCTCGGTAGTGCCAGACGATGCGCACGCCTTTGCCGGTCCGCTTCACGCCGTAGCTGTCAGGAGGGCCCGAGCTGCCGAGCTCTGCGGAGGCTCCCGGTGCGTAGCGGCGCCCCTTTTCCGCGACGTACGGCTGGGCGATGAGCTCGCCGCGCCGAAGCGGAATCTCGCGGAACGCGCCGCTGAACCCACCGTAGAAGAAGAAGGTGACGTTCTCGGTGATGTCGAGCACGCCGTTCGGCTCGAGCGTGACCTGCACATCCGCGGACGGAAGCGTGAAGCTCGTCGCCGAGGCGCCCGGCGCCGCTATCAGCGCGACCAACAGCGCGGCCGCAGCCGCCGCGCGCATCAGAACTTGACCTGCGGCGCCTCCCGGGCCGCGTCGTCGGCCTCGAAGTACGTGCGTGGGTGGAACCCGAGCATTCCGGCCACCAGGTTCGTCGGGAAGGTCTCGAGAACCGTGTTGTACGTCAGCACGGTGTCGTTGTAGACCTGCCGCGAGACTGCGATCTTGTTCTCGGTCTCGCTCAGCTGCTGCTGCAGCTGCTGGAAGTTCTCGCTCGCCCGAAGCTGCGGATACGCCTCCGCGACGGCGATCAGCCGACCCAGCGCAGCGGTGAGCGCATTCTCGGCCTCCGCGCGCTCCTCGACGCTGCGCGCGCCCTGCGTCTGCGCGCGCGCCTGCGTCACCGCCTCGAACGTCCCCCGCTCGTGTGCCGCATAGCCCTTGACCGACTCGACGAGGTTCGGCACGAGGTCGGCCCGCCGCTTCAGCTGGACGTCGATCTGCGCCCACGAGTTCTCAGCTCGGTTGCGCAGTCGCACGAGGCGGTTGAACGTCGCGATGACGAGCAGGACGAACAGGACGACGACAACGGCGACGGCGACCCAGATCCAGCTCACGCCGCGGACCTTACTTCCGAGATCCAAATCGTGTCCTCGCCACCGGCATAGGGCGCACGGTCGAACCAGCCGTAGCACGCGACCACCTCGAACCCTTCGTCGCGGAGGAGCGTGCGCCATTCATCCGGCTCGAGCCACGCGAGCTGCATCGTGGATCTCGCGTTCGCGTCGCGCACCGAAAGCGTCAGCGTTCGCGCTCGCTCGTCCCAGTCTGCACGTTCCCAGATCCCGCGCTCCCGTTCGAGCCAGCGGCCGTGTGTGTCGTCGACGTCCTCCCGGCTCGGACGGAACACGTCGAAGACAAAACGACCGCCGGGCGCGAGCAGTTGGCGGACCGAGCGGAGCGCCCGGCGGCGGTCCTCGTCGGTGCGCAGGTGCAGGAAGGAGCGAAATGGACAGATGACCAGCGGGACGCGCTCGTCTACCGGCGGCTCGCGCAGATCGCCCAGGCGGAGATCGACCTCGACGCCGGCGAGCGCCGCCCGTTCGGCGCAGACCTCCAGCATCCCGGCCGACGAGTCGACGCCGATCACGCGGATCCCGTGGGAAGCGATCGGGACCGCGATCCGTCCCGTGCCGACGCCGAGCTCGACGACCGGCCCGCCGCTCTCGCGTGCCTCCTCCACGTAGAAGGGCACGTCCTCGACGACGCTGCGGCTCCACGGATCGTAGAGGCGTGCGATCGAGTCGTATTCGCTCACCCTTTGACGCTATCTTTCACCTGTGCCCGTGACGCGCAGCGCCTTCCTGTTTACCGAGCCCCGGCTGTCCGGGGGCCGGCGCCCGCGCGCGTAGCGGCGATCCTCGCGACGAGTCGGGGCAAGACCTGGTAGGTAGCCCTGGACCCGAGGAGTACGGATTGACCGACTGGAACGCATATCTCGAGGAAGCGTTGGCCGCGTACGAACGGGCGGCCACCGCGGAGGAGCTCTCCGACGTACATGTGCGCTACCTCGGGCGGAAAGCCCCGCTGCCGCAGGCTCTCCGCGGTGTCCGCGATCCCGAGACGGGACGGACGCTCAACGAGATCCGCTCGCGGCTGGAGCGGGCGCAGGATGAAGCCTCGACCCGAATCGAGCGCGAGGAGATCGACCGGAGGCTGCGCGAGGACGTCGTGGACGTGACGCTTCCCGGCGAGGAGCGCCCGGTGGGGCAGCTGCATCCGATCACGCAGGTTCGCCGGATCGTCGAGGACGCGTTCCTGGGGCTCGGATACGAGGTACGCGACGACCGCGAGGTCGAGACCGTCGAGTACAACTTCGACAAGCTCGCGTTCGCGCCGACGCACCCGACGCGCTCGGCGCGCGACACCTTCTTCCTGGACGGGGACACGCTGCTCCGCACGGAAACCTCGCCGTCGCAGATCCACATCCTCGAGGAGAAGCCGCCGCCGGTCTACATGGTCTCGATCGGACGGGTGTACCGCCGCGACGCGATCACCGCGACGCGCTATCCGATCTTCCACCAGTTCGAGGGCCTCGCCGTCGACAAGGGGCTGACGCTTGCGGACCTGAAGGGGACGTTGCTGTACGTGATGCGTGCGCTCTACGGCGACGAGCGGCGAGTCCGCTTTCGCACGCACTTCTTCCCGTTCACCGAGCCCTCGATCGAGCCGGACGTCTCCTGCGGGATCTGCGGCGGCGCCGGCTGCCGCACATGCAAGTACACCGGCTGGATCGAGATGGGCGGTGCCGGCATGGTCGACCCGCAGGTCTTCGAGAACGTCGGGCTCGACCCCGCCGACTGGACGGGCTTCGCGTTCGGCTGCGGCCTCGAGCGCGCCGCGCAGCTGCGCCACGACATCCCGGATATCCGCTCGCTCTGGGACGGCGACCTTCGCGTGCTGAGGCAATTTTGATGCGGGTACCCGTCTCGTGGCTGCGCGAGTACGTCCCGGTCGAGATGCCCCTCGCCGAGCTCGCCGAGCGGCTGTCCGTGTCCTCGGCGGAGGTGGAGGGAATCGAGCGGATCGGCGTCGCCGACACCGACGGCAACCTAGGCCTCTTCCGCGTCGGCCGCGTGCTCGAGACGGGCAAGCATCCCAACGCCGACCGGCTGCAGCTGACGAAGGTCGACGTGGGCGAGGACGAGCCGCGCACCATCGTCTGCGGAGCATGGAACTTCGGCCCCGGCGCGACGGTCGCAGTCGCGCTGCCCGGGGCGGTCCTGCCGGATGGGACTCAGCTCGAGCGGCGGCAGGTTCGCGGCGAAGTGTCTGACGGGATGATCCTCGCCGAGGACGAACTGGCGCTGGGCCCGGATCACACGGGGATCATCGTGCTCGAAGACGAGCACGAGCCGGGCACGCTGCTCGTAGACGTCCTGCCACTCGTCGACGACGTGCTGCTGGTCGAGGCGACCGGAAATCGCCCCGACCTCCTGTCCGTCTACGGCATCGCCCGCGAGGTTGCCGCGCTGTATGACTTGTCCCTCGCGGACACGCCCGGGGGACAGTCCCTGGGGCATGTGCCGAAGGAACGTGTCCCGATCGAGATCGAGGACTTCGAGGCATGCCCTCGCTACATCGGCCGCCTCTTCCGCAACGTCTCGATCGGCTCGTCGCCTCTCTGGATCAAGCAGCGTCTGCTTGCCGCCGGGATGCGGCCGATCTCCAACGTGGTGGACGTGACGAACTACGTGATGCTCGCGCTCGGCAACCCGCTGCACGCGTTCGACTACTCGACGCTGGCCGGCGGAAGGATCATCGTCCGGCACGCACGCCCCGGCGAACGGCTGCGTACGCTCGACGGCGTCGAGCGTGAGCTCGAGTCGACCGACCTGATGATCACCGACGAGGCGCGCTCGGTCGCGCTCGCCGGGATCATGGGCGGAGAGGAAACGGAGATCTCCGACGAGACGAGCGATGTGCTCCTGGAGGCGGCGAACTTCGAGCCGTACACGATCTTCCGCACCGCCGAGCGGCTGCGCACAGCCACCGAAGGGCAGAACCGCTGGGTCAAAGGCGTCGATCCCTACCTCGCCGAGACCGCCGCCGACCATGCGACGCAGCTGCTGCTCGACCTCACCGCAGCGGAGTGGATCGCGCAGTCGGACGTGCACGGCGGCCTCCCCGAGCGGCCGGTCGTCCCGTTCGCGCCAGAGCACGCCGACAGGCTGATCGGGATCGAGACGCCAGCGAAAGAGCAGTACGCGCTGCTCGACCGGCTGGCCTTCGAGCACAAGGGTGACCGGATCATCGTTCCGACGTGGCGCGCGCGTGACGTGGCGCGTGAGGTCGACGTGATCGAGGAGGTCGCGCGTTTCCGCCTGGACGATGTGCCGTTCACGCTCCCCGTTCGCAGCGCGATGTTCGGGCGACTCTCCCGCGCGCAACGGCTGAGGCGACGTGTCGAGGACACACTCGTCGGACTCGGCTTGTCGGAGACCTACACGCCGTCGCTGCGACTCGAGGACGCCGACTCGAACGCGCTGCGCCTGCCCGAGCCGATCTCCGTCGAGCTCGCGGTTCTCCGGACCGAGCTGCTGCCGAGTCTGGTCGAGGCTGCACGGCGCAACCTGGACACCGGGGCGCAGCACGTGGCGCTGTTCGAGATCGCGCGCGTCTATCTCCCGAACGGCGACCTGCCGAACGAGCGGGTCCACCTCGGCGGCATCACAGAGGGAGGCTTCGCCCGCGCAAAGGGTGCCGTCGAGGCGCTGTGCCGCGCGCTGAAGGTGGAGGCGACGTTCACTCCGGGCGAGCACCGGCTGCTGCATCCCGGAAAGACGGCGCGCCTTCCCTGGGGGGTGACCGGCGAGCTGCATCCGGCCGTCCTCTACGGGAGCTGGGGCGTCTTCGAGCTCGACCTCGACGAGTTGTTCCGGGCCGTGCAGGAACCGGTTCGGTACCTCGACGTGATCTCGTATCCGCCGATCCGCCAGGACCTCGCCTTCAGTGTCCCCGAGGGCGTGCCTGCCGGCGACCTCGTCGCCGCCGCCCGGGAGGCGGCTGGACCGGAGCTCCGGGAAATGCGGCCCTTCGACGTTTACCGCGGCGAGCAGGTCGGGTCGGGGCGGAAGTCGATCGCGTTCGCGGTCAGCTTCCAGTCGGAAGAACGGACGCTATCGGACGACGACGCCGCTCGGCTTCGCGAGGCGATCGTCCAGGCCCTGGCCGGCCGCTTCGACGCCGAGCTCCGGACCTAGAAGCGAGGTTCGCACCGCTTTTAACCCGTATCCGTACGGGTTCCTGCGCCGTTTAGCGGAGTGAATTCACCTTAGCGGAGTGAATTCACTTGCGGTCATCCAACCGAAGGAGACACGGTTCGATGAAGACCACGTTCGCGCGCGGCAGCGCGTTCGCGGCACTCTGCCTCTGCCTGGCTGTGTTCACGGGGACGGCGCTCGCCGACAACGGGAACGGGAACAACGGGAACGGCAACGGCAACGCCGCCGCCGGGAACCCGGCAACCCCTCCGGGGCAGGAGAAGAAGGCCGATCAGAGCACCACGACGACCCAGGCGCCTCCTGCGGCGGAGCAGACGGCGCCGGCGGCGGCTGTGCCGGCGACGACGCCGCACGGCAACCCGAGCGCGCCTGGCCAGGAGAAGAAGGCCGCTTCAAGCTCCGCCCCGTCGTCGCAGGGCCAGGCGAAGCAGGCGGCAAAAGCCGACGTGTCGACGCCGGGTGTGAAGCCGAGCAACACGACGTCACACTGGACGCACTGCACGACCGGCGGCACGACGGCAAACACGACCTGCGCGGGCAACGGGCCGAAGGCGGACGGCTCGAAGCAGTACGGCAACGGGACGACGGCGGCGCAGATCGCCGTCAGCCGGGGTGGCGTGAGCGTCGTGCTCACCGGGCCCGGCAACAGTCAGCCGCACAAAGTCGCCGTCTGCCCGAAGAAGAGCAACAAGAGCGGCGGCGTCGACGTGCATGCCGTGAAGAGCTACTCGAGCGCGAGTTGCGCGCCGGCGGCAACGAGCGGGCAATCGGTTCCACAGCAGCACGCTGCGGAGCAGCCTGCGACGCAGCAAGCGATGACTCAGCAGCCCTCGGTGCCGGTGCCGGAGTCGTTGGGAGTTGCACCGCAGACGGCGGGCGGGACCACGGCCACGACGGCGACCGGGGGCGTCCTGGGTGCGGAGAAAGCGGTGCAGACGCCGGCCGCGAAGTCGGGCCACGCGCCTGGCGGCGTCCTCGGCGTCACCGCGAAGCTGGGCCGGATCGCGTCCGCGGGGACGCTTCCGTTCACCGGCTTGCCGCTCTGGACCGCGGTGCTCGCGGCCTTCGCGCTGATCGCGACGGGGCTCGCTCTTCGCACCGGCCGTCCGGCCGCAGCGCCGTAACGCGCTACGCGCGCGCTGATCTCGGGGCGGCTCTCCGGGGCCGCCCCGAATCGTGCAATCCGGTCGGGCGAGGCCCGGGTACTGTGGGCGATCGCACAACGAGGAAGGAGCCCGTCCACGTGCGTTTCCGCATCGCCGTAGCCAGTCTCGTCGCCGTCGCGCTCGCGGCGCTCGGGTGGATCGCCTCCGCACCCGCCGACAATCCCGTGCTGCTCGGCACGGACGGGCCCGACTTCGTGATCGGTCTCACCGACGCCGCGGGGAATCGCGTGACGCACCTCGATCCGGGCACGTACACGATCAAGGTCACGGACAACGCGGACATTCACAACTTCCACCTCAGAGGCCCCGGCGTCGACCAGTCGACGACGGTCGAGTTCATGGGCGAGGCCGAGTGGTCCGTGACCTTCACCGACGGTGCATACACCTACCAGTGCGACCCGCACTCGACGCTGATGCGCGGCACGTTCACCGTGGGCACGCCGCCGGTCACGACCACGACGAAGCCGCCGGCTCCCGTCGTGCACAAGCTGAGCGGCCGGGTAGGCCCCGGTCTGCGCATCCGTTTTTCCCCGAGCGTGCCCGCCGGCAAGGCGAAGATCACGATCCGCGATCAGAGCGCGACCGACAACTTCCACCTCAGCGGCCCCGGGGTGAACAAGCGCACGTCCGTGGCGGGCAAGCAGACGGTCACCTGGAACGTGACCCTTCAGCGCGGGACGTACACCTATCGCAGCGACGCGCACGCGGCGCTGAAGGGAAAGACGAAGGTCAGCTAGACCGCCGCGCCACCTGCGTGAGGCCGGCGTTCGGCCCGCCCGCCGCGCGGATGTCGGCCTGGCGGTCGAGCTCGGAGTTCAACTCCGCGCCGAACAGGATCGCCCATGCGGTGTAGTTCAGCCAGAGCAGCAGGATCACTCCGGAGGCGAGCGTGCCGTATGTCTTCGAATACGAGCCTGCGAACGTCACGTACAGCGCGAACAGCCCCGACAAGGCAAGCCAGATGAGGGCGCCGACGACCGAACCCGGCGTGATCCATTTCCAGCTCCGAACGTCGACGTTCGGCGCGAGGTAGTAGATCAGCGCGAACAGTAGGAGGATCGCGGCGAACGCGATCGGCCAGCGGAAGATGCTCCAGACCCAGTCCCACGTTGCACCGAGGTGTGCGCGGTCGGCGATCGCCCGGCCCAGCGGCCCTCCCGCGATGACGAGCAGGAACATCGCGGCGATCGTGATCGCGGACAGCACGACCAGCACGATCGAGATCGCGCGCACCTGCCAGAACGGTCGGGTCTCGCGCCGGTCGTAGGCACGATTCACCGCCTTCACAATCGTGCCGGCCGCCCCGCTCGCAGCCCAGAGCGCGCCGAGGAGGCCGAGGACGAACGCCGTGACCGACGCCGCGCCGCCCGAGTCTCTCTGCAGGTCCTCGATGAACTGGATCACGCCGTGCGGCGCAATCCCGCCCAGGAAGATCTGCACGCGGTCGTAGAGGTGCACCATCCCCAGGAAGCCGAGCAGGAACGCGACGGCGGGGAAGAACGCGAGCAGCGAGCTGTATGCCACCTGCTGCGCCAGGCCCATGCAGTCGTCGGCCATGAACTGCGCGAGCGCTCGCCGGAAGACCTGCGTCCAGTCGCGGGCGGTCAGCCCCTCGGGCCCGCGCGGGGGTCGGCCGAGCCGGGCGCGCCCGTCAGTCGCGGTCGATGAGGGTGAAGCGGCCAACGCGTGCCTTCTCCGTTCCTTCTCGGCCGCGGCGGAAGAGCAGGCGCATCGTCGCACCGACTCCGCCGGCGAGCACGAAGCCGGCGCCGAGCGCACCGGCCGCAGCGACCGGCAGCTTCGCCCTGAGTTTGGCGGTGACGTTCGCGGCCTCGCCCATCTCCTCGCGCAGTTCGCCGACGGCTTCGGCCAGCTGCTCGCGCTCGGTCTCGATCTCGCGGCGGATCTGCTCGGTTGTGCGCCCGTCGCTAGGCATCGGTCTTCAGGGCCTCCGTGGTCAGTTTCGCTTCCTCGATCGCCTGCTCGGGTACGGGAGGCGTCCCGCGCTTGATCCGGCTGAGCGCGAGCAGGCCCAAAACGCCGGCGAGGAACAAGAGAAAGGCGGTCACGATCAGGAGCGCAAGCCACGTGGAGAGGAACGTGGCCAGCGCGGCCGCGACCGTGGCGAACGCGAAGCCGAGCCCGAAGACGGCGAACGTCGCTGCGGCGACGCCGAGCCCGATTCCGAGGCCCAGGGCGGCGATCTTCCTGCTCAGCTCGAGCTTGGCCAGCTCCACCTCGAGGCCGACGACGCGCTTCGCGTGATCGGCGACGTCCTTGACCGCTGTGCCGACCGAGCGGCCGTTCTCAGCGGCGCGGGTGGGCATGGCCCCTCCAGTCGATCCACTTGGCGAGGAGGATCCCTCCGGCGAGCGCGGCGCCGACGACGAGCCACGGGTTCGGGCCGCCGCCGGTGCGCTTCGGTTTGCGCGGCCGTCCGAGCTGTGGGCCGGCGGGCGCGACGCGCGCCTGCCCCGGCTTCTCGTCCGTCGGAAGCTCGCCCTTCGCCCGGGCCTTGATCAAGCTCGGCTTGAGCTTGCGGAGGAACTGGGCGTCGTCGGCGAGCGGCTCCGCGAGCTTGCCCTTGACGCCGCCTTGGGCGCCCGCGCGGTCCGCCAGCTGCTGCAGCTTGTCGGCGGCCGCATCGATCTTCTCGTCGACGGGGCTCATTTCTTGGTCGGCGGTTCCTCGCCGGTTGCGACGCGCCAGATCCGCGAGGCGGCGCGCCGCGCCGCCATCGTCGCTCCTGCGGCAAGGCCCGCATAGAGGCCGGTCCACATGAGTTTCCGCAGCATGCGTCACTCGTTGCCGCGCCGCCGAGGGGCCAAACCTGGATCTTTATGCTCTGCGTATGCACGAGGCCCGCGAGCTCGGAAAGCCCGAACGGCAGCGTCTCGTCCTCAGCCTCGTCTCACGGAAGCGGATCGGCACGCAGTTCGAGCTCATCGACGCGCTAGCCGACGAGGGATGCCGCGTGACGCAGGCGACCGCGTCACGCGACATCCGCGAGCTGGGCTTGGAGAAGGTGCACGATCCGCTCGGCCGCCCGCGGTACATCGCGCCGCAGACGTCGCGCCGGATCGATCCGCGCGAGGCGCTGGCGGCGATCCTCGGACAGTTCGGCCGGAGCGCGTCGGCCGCGGGCAACATCGTCGTCCTGCACTCGGAGCTGGGTTCGGCGCCGGCCATCGCGCGTGCACTCGACCGGCTCGAGCACCCGCGCGTCGTCGGCACGCTGGCGGGTGACGACACGTGTCTGGTCATCGCGGAGGACGAGACGAAGGCCCGTTCCGTCGCGCGTGAGCTTTCGGCACTCATCGGTTAGATCCGCGGCACGAATCCTCGACCACCCTCACCCATGCCTGGCACCCGGGCACGTCTGCGCCGGACGTGTCGGGTTCGCTACGGCGTCAACGCCTCGGGCGGCGGCTCGTGGTGGTGCTCGAGCTCGTCGAGCTGCTGCTTGGTGAGCCGCAGCGACACGCGGCCTTCCACGATCTTGCCGACTTGCTCGGCGGGGACGTACCTCGGCGCGCCGAGCAATCCGGATAGCACCTTCAGGCCGTTGAAGATGTCGACATTCTCGTCGCCGACCACCTCGTCGATGCGGCCGACCGTTTCGCCGTTTGCGTCCACGACCGTCCAGCCCGACTCGATCACCATCCAGCTGACCGGGTCGCTCACCGGACTCAGACCGCCTTGCCCCCGACGCGGAGGACGGGTCCCTGCGTCGCGACCGGGCGCGTGTCGCTGAGGACGGTGACGACACGGAGCTCGCCCGCGATGTTCTGCTCGTCGAGCCGCTCCAGCGAGCGGCGCGTCATCTGCGGCGACGCCCCGTACCCGAACGAGCGCGCGACCCGGAAACGGAAGCGCGGGCGGTCGCCGTATGCCGAGGGATTGAGCGGCGAGAGCCCGAGCGCCGCCTGCTCGGCGTCGCGGGACGACCGCAGCTCGACCTCCGCGAAGAGGTCGCTCCAGTCGGGCGGCAGCGAGTCGAGCACCGCGGCCCATTGCTCGGTGAACTTGGCGCGCGCGACGCCCTGCGCCGCTTTGGCCTCGGCCGATCCGACGAGCTCCAAGGTGCCGATGATCCGTTCCCGGTCGAGGCGACGGAGCAGGCGGCGCACCAGCTCGGAGGACGCGCCGGCACCACCGCGACGGGCCGAGAAGCGGATCAGCTTGCCGCTTCGCCCCGGGTTCGCAGGCCCGAGCAGCGCTGCGGCGCGGTCGCGTTTCGCCTCGTCGGAAACGGTGACCTGCAGACGCGCGTCGTCCCACGTCTCGGGCAGCCCGCGCTCGATCTCGTTCCACTGTGCGACGAAGCTCACGGCGCCTGAGGATAACTACACTGGGCCCGTGGCCCGGGCTGAGAAGACGGCTGAGCTGTCACGCGAGCAGCTGACGGCATTCCTCCGCGACATGCTGCTGATCCGCCGCTTCGAGGAGAAGGTCGAAGAGCGCTTCCGTGCTGGTGAGCTGCCTGGCTTCCTGCACGTGGCGATCGGCCAGGAAGCGGTCGCCGTCGGCGTCTGCGGCGCGATGGAGGACGGCGACGTCTTCGCCTCCACCCACCGCGCGCATGGCCACACCCTCGCGCGTGGAACTGCCCCCAATGCGCTCATGGCCGAGTTGTACGGCAAGCAGGAGGGCTGCTCCGGCGGCTACGGCGGCTCGATGCACCTCTACGACGTCGAGCGCGGCAACCTGGGCGCGAACGCCGTCGTCGGCGGCGGCCTGCCCGCGGTCGTCGGCGCCGGCCTGGCCTTCAAGCTCCGCAACGAGCCTCGCGTCGCGGTCGCATTCTTCGGCGACGGAGCGACGAACATCGGCACATTCCACGAGTCGTTGAACCTCGCGCAGCTTTGGAGCACCAGGAGCGTGTTCGTGTGCGAGAACAACCGCTGGGCGGAGTCGACGCCGGGCTGGCAGCACTCGCCCGTCTGGGAGGACATGTCGAAGCGGGCGCTGGCGTACGACATGAAGGCGATCAAGGTCGACGGGCAGGACGTCGAGGACGTGTACGCGAAGACGGGCGAGGCGCTCGAGCATGCGCGCGGCGGCGAGGGTCCTGTCTTCCTCGACGTCGAGACCTACCGGCTGCACGGCCATTACATCGGCGATCCGCAGGTCTACCGCGCGAAGGAGGACATCAAGGAGGTCAACGAGCAGCACGACCCGATCACGCTGCTGCGCGCCCGCCTCTCGTTCGACAACGGTGAGTTCGACTCGCTGGACCGCGAGGTGCAGGAGGTCGTCGACAAGTCCGTGGAGTTCGCGAAGAACGGCACGGACCCCGCGCCCGAAGACGCCTTGAAGAACGTCTATGCCTGACGCCCCTGACCGCGCACCGCTCCCGGCCGGCGGAGCCGGCCTCCGCGGTGCGCTCGCGCCGCGGACCGCACGTCGCTCTGCGGGGCCGTATCCACATCCTGTCCCCTCCGGGGCCGCACGCCCCGCGGCGCGTCAGGAACGTCAGGGTGCCTGAGCTCTCCTACCGCGAAGCGGTGCGCGACGCGCTCGCGCAGGCGATGCGCTCCGACGACGACATCTTCATCATGGGCGAGGACATCGCGGAGATGGGCGGCTCGATGGGCGTCACGCAGGGGTTGCTCGACGAGTTCGGTGCCGACCGCGTGCGCAACACGCCGATCTCCGAGATGGCGATCGTCGGAACGGGAATCGGCGCGGCGATGCAGGGGATGCGCCCGGTGGTCGAGATCATGTACGAGGACTTCCTGACGCTCTCGCTCGAGCAGATCGTCAACCAGGCGGCCAAGCACCGCTACATGTCGGGCGGGCAGCTGAAGGTGCCGCTCACAGTGCGGACGCAGGGCGGCGCGGGGTGGAGTCCGGGCGCGCAGCATGCACAGCAGCTGGAGGGCTGGCTCGTGCACATCCCCGGTCTGAAGGTCGTGTTCGCGTCCACGCCTTCGGATGCCCGCGGCCTGCTCTGGTCGTCGATCTACGACGACAACCCGGTGGTCTTCTTCGAGCACCGCACGCTCTATCCGATCAAGGAGAAGCTGTCGGAGGACATCGAGCCGATCCCGCTCGGCCAGGCGCGCGTGCACCGCGAGGGCGAGGACGTGACGGTGATCGCGACGGGGCGGCTCGTGCACGAGTCGCTCGCTGCGGCGAAGGAGGCGGAGAAGGAAGGCGTCTCGGTCGAGGTCGTCGATCCACGCACGTTGCAGCCGCTCGACGAGGAGGCGCTCGTCTCCTCGGTGAAGAAGACGAACCGCGCCGTCGTCGCGCACGAGGCTGTCGTGCGGATGGGGTGGGGCGCGGAGGTCGCGGCGGTGTTGCAGTACCAGGCATTCGACTGGCTCGACGCGCCGATCGAGCGCGTCGGCGCAAAGTTCGTCCCGCTGCCGTTCGCGCCGGTGATGGAGGAGTTCGTCGTCCCGCACTCCGACGACGTGCTGCAGGCGATCTACAGGACCGTGGGACGAAAATGACGCGGCCGCGTCATGGCAACTGAGATCAAGCTCCCGCGGCTCGGACAGGGCATGGAGTCGGGGACGATCGTCAAGTGGCTGAAGTCCGAGGGCGAGCAGGTCGAGAAGGGCGAGCCTCTCTACGAGCTCGACACGGACAAGGTGACGCAGGAGGTCGAGGCCGACGCCTCCGGCGTGCTGCTGAAGATCGCCGTCTCGGAAGGTGAGGTCGAGGTCGGCCGGACGATCGCCGTCATCGGTGAGCAGGGCGAAGAGGTCTCTGTCGATTCGTCCTCGGACGGCGCCTCAGCCGAGAAGGTCGAGGAGCGCGCCGAGCAAGAGGGCTCGCGCGCGCCGGAGCGGGACGAGGAGCGCGCGCGAGGTCGGAGCGCCTCGGCTGAAGGGGACACGTCCCCGGGACAGTCCCTCGGACGTGTCCAGACGAGAGACGGGGGACGACTCAAGGCGTCGCCCCTAGCGCGCCGGATCGCGCGCGAGCGCGGAATCGAGCTGGCACAGATCCAGGGCACGGGCCCGGACGGCCGGATCGTCGCCGAGGACGTCGAGCGCGCGCAGGCGGCGCCGGCACCGACCGTCGCGGCGCCGACCGGCGAGGTCGAGGTGAGACAGCTGACGAGCGTGCGCAAGACGATCGCGCGCCGGCTCACGCAGGCCTGGCAGGCGCCCGTCTTCCAGCTGACGGTCGGCGCCGACATGACGACTGCTCAGGCACTCGTCCAGCAGCTCCGGGAGCTGCACCCCGACGAGCGGCCGACGATCACCGACGTGCTCACGCGCGTCACCGCCGCCGCGCTGATGCGCCACCGCGACGTCAACGCGCATTACGTCGATGACGAGATCCACGTGCATCCGAGCGCGAACGTCGGCATCGCCGTCGCGGCGCCGCAAGGGCTCGTCGTGCCGGTCATCCGCAGCGCCGAGCGGCTGAGCATCGCGGAGATCGCACGCGCGCGCGGCGAGGTCGTCCAGCGGGCCCGCGACAACAAGCTGCAGCAGCAGGACCTCCAGGACGGCACCTTCACGATCTCGAACCTGGGAATGTTCGGCGTCGACCAGTTCATCGCGGTCCTCAACCCGCCGCAGGTTGCGATCCTGGCCGTCGGCGCGACCGAGGACCGCGTGGTCCCCCGCAACGGTGAGTTCGGGGTGCAACCGACGATGACGATGACCCTCACCTGCGACCACCGCGCGATCGACGGGGCCGTCGGCGCGCAGTTCCTGCAGACGCTGAAGCAGTACGTCGAGCAACCCGCGCTCGCACTGTGAGAGTCTTCTACGGGGTCCGCGACCTCGACCAGGGCCGAGAGTTCTACCGCGATCTACTCGGTTTCGAGGAGGAGTACGTCGACTGGGACGGTCGCTGGGCACGCCTCGAGCGCGGCGGGATGGAAATCGCGCTCGTCGAGGGCGAGCCGCAGGAGGGAGGCGTTGCACACCTCGACGTCGACGACGTCAAGGCGGAGCGGGAGCGGCTCGCGGCCGCCGGCGTCGAGGTCGGCGTGGTCCTCGAGCTGCACGGCTTCCTGCGCCTGCTCGACATCTACGACCCGGACGGCAACCGGGTCCAGCTCGCGCAAGAATTGGCACCGTAATGGTGCGCCCAGGGGGCCGGCACGACGTCCGCTTCCTCCGCGACATGCTGCGTCACGCGTACTACTGGCGCGAGCGGATGCCGCACGGCCCGATCGACGCCCCGGTGCAGCGGTACGTCCTGAACTGGGGCCGGCCCGGAGACGCGGCGGTGATCGCCATCGACGACGGGAACCCGGTCGGCGCCGCGTGGTACCGGCTGTTCAAGGAGTCCGAGCGCGGCTACGGCTTCGTCGACGAGCAGACGCCCGAGCTGTCGATCGCAGTCGTCCCATCGCGGCGCGGCAAGGGCTACGGCGACGAGCTGCTCAGCGCGTTACTCGATCGCGCCCGTCGCGACGGCTTCGAGCAGATCTCGCTCAGCGTCGAGCCCGACAATCCCGCGTTGCGGCTGTACGAGCGCCACGGGTTCCGCAAGGTGGGGGAGTTCGGCGGGTCGTGGACCATGCTTGCCTCGCTCTGAGCCCCTGGGAACGGGCCGCTCGCTAGCATCAGCGCATGGACGTCGACGTCGCCGTTCTCGGCGGAGGGCCGGGCGGCTACACAGCCGCGATCCGTGCTGCGCAGCTGGGCGCGAAGGTTGCCTGCATCGAAAAGGAGTCCGAGCTGGGCGGTACCTGCCTGCGCATCGGCTGCATCCCAACCAAGGCGTGGGTGCAGACGGCCCATTTCCTCCATCAGGCGCATGACTCGTTCGCCAAGCTCGGGGTCCAGGTGAGCGAGCCCCGGCTCGACTTCGGCGCGGCGAACGAATGGAAGGACGGCGTCGTCAAGCAGATGACGCAAGGCATCGCGTCGCTCTTCAAGGCAAACGGCGTCGACTGGGTCAAGGGCACGGGCGCGTTCCGTGACGCGAACACGATTGCGGTTGACGGCGGCGAGGACGTCACGTTCAAGTCGGGGATCATCGCGACGGGCTCGTTCCCGCTCCGGCCGCCGATCGAAGGGCTCGATTCACAACGCTGCGTCGACTCGACCGGCCTGCTCGCGCAGTCCGAAGTCCCCCGCCGGCTCGTCATCCTCGGCGGCGGCATCATCGGGGCCGAGTTCGCGTCGATCTTCAACCGCTTCGGCTCCGACGTGACGATCGTCGAGATGCTCGACCGGTTGATCCCGCAGGAGGACGAGGATGCGTCCAAGGAGCTCGCGAAGCAGTTCGGCAGGCGCGGGATCACGCTCCACCTCGGAAAGCAGTGCAAGAAGGTCGATGACTCCGGCTTCGAGCTCACGGTGCATTTCGGAGAAGGCGAGACCGTGCAAGCCGACCTGATGCTCGTCAGCGTCGGCCGTGGGCCGGTCGTCGAGAATGTGGGGCTGGAGACGATCGGCGTCGAATTCGACAAGGGCAAGGGGATCGCCGCCGACGAGCACCGGAGGACGACGGTCCCGCACATCTACGCGGTGGGCGACTGCGCCGGCTACTGGCAACTCGCGCACACCGCGTTCCGTGAAGGCGAGGTCGCCGCGGAGAACGCATGCGGCCACGATGCGATCGTGGACAACCGCGCGGTGCCGCGCCCGATCTACACCGACCCCGAGATCGCCGGCGTCGGGCTCACGGAGGCGGAAGCGCGCGAGCAGTACGGCGACGACGTCGCGGTCGGGCAGTTTCCGTGGATCGCGAATGCGCGCGCGGTGATGCAGAACGAGACCGTCGGCTGGGTGAAGTCGATCCACGAGACGCGGTACGGCGAGCTGGTCGGCGTCGTGATGGTCGGCCCGCACGTGACGGATCTGATCGAAGCCGGAGTCGTCGCCATCGACGCCGAGTCGACGGTGGAGACCGTCGCCGACGGCATGGCCGCGCACCCGACCCTCTCCGAGGCCGTCAAGGAAGCGGGGCTGGTTGCGCTGGGCCGGCCGATTCATATTCCGGCGCGGAAGCGAGCGCCGGCTCGGGCCTAAGAGGCTCGTCGACGCGGCGCAGCTGCCGCACGCTGCGCGTCAGCAGCACCAAGACCAGACTGGTGAATTGGATGGCCGCGGCGACGAGGAGCGTCTCGCGCACGCCGAGCCGCGAAGCTACGGGTCCCGTCACGATGTAGGCGATCGGCATGATGACGAGCGCAATCATCCAGGCGACGGAATCGACGCGGCCGAGCGCCTCGTTCGGAACGTGTTGCTGCTAGCACCTCGCGGATCCCCTCGCGCGCGTCGGCGAAGAAGCTCTGCGCACGCGGTCGCAGTCGCGGCAACCGCGGCATCAGCACCAGGCAAACGAGGCTTGCGACGAAGCTGGCGGAGTCGATCGCGAAGATCAGCGAGTACCCGACAGTCGCGACGAGGATACCCGCGAGCGCCGGTCCGAAGAGCTCTGTCGCGTTCCGGGACAGGCCGAGCAGCGCATTCGCCTCCTGCAGCCGCGAGGCGCTGACGATCTGCGGCACGAGCCCGGTCGACGCGGGGCCGAAGAACGCCGAGGCGACGCCGAAGATCAGAGAAGACACCGCGAGGTGCCAGACCTGGATCGCATCGGTGAGGAACGCGAGCGCAATCACGGACTGGACGATCGCGCGCACCGCGTCGGAGGCGATCATCAGCAGCCGCCGCGGCAACCGGTCCGCCACACGCCGCCGGCAAGCGTGAAGGTCATCCGTGCCGCCATATATGCCCCGAGCACGATCCCGAGGTCGCTCGCGGTCCCGATCTCGAGGACTGCGAAGGAGGTTGCCACCGGCACGAGTGCGTCGCCCACCGCTGAGGTCGTACGCGCCAGCCAGAGGAGCCTGAAGGGCCGTTCGCGTAGCGGCCCAACGTACTCGTGCGCTCTCACCGCCCGATCCTAGACTCGCCCCGGACGTATCTATCCAGGCCCGAAGCCCGTTTCCCTAGCGACGATGGCTGTCGCTCCTCTGCATGCCCCAAGCGACGGCGACTTCGAACGGCTCTACAGCCGCTATGCGCCCCGCGTCTATCGCTACGCGCTCGCCGTCCTGCGCAATCCCGCCGACGCGGAGGACGTCACGCAGACGACGTTCCTGAACGCGTACCGGGCCATGTGCGCCGGGACCGAGCCGGAGCGGCCGGAGAACTGGCTCCTTCGCATCGCCCACAACACCTGCCGGACCCGGTTCCTGCACGCCGCACGTCGCCCGCAGGAGGTGCCGCTGGACGAGTCCGTGCATCAACTGCCGGTATCCGACGAGGAAAAGCCCAACGTCGAAGCGGTGCTCAAGGCGCTTGGCCGCCTGCCCTTCAACCAGCGCTCGGCGCTCGTGATGCGAGAGCTCGAAGGGCGCACGTACGAGGAGATCAGCGCGGCGCTGGGAGTCTCCGTGTCGTCCGTGGAAGCCCTCCTGTTCCGCGCGCGCCGCTCGCTCCGGATGCGCCGGTCGGCGCTGAGCGCACTCGGAACTGTGCAATTGCCGGCGTCGCTGGAGTCCTTCTTCGCAGGTGGCGCCGTGACGACCGGGGGAGTCGTCGGTGGCGGCGTGCTCGTGAAGGCTGCGGCGCTCTTCGTCGCAGCGGTCACGGCAGGTGGCGCGGGCTACCGTATCGTCGACAGCTCGTCGGCGAAGCCGCAGATCGTTCCGAGCGGCGCGTCGAGCACGGCAGCGCCGTCTTCTGCGGTGAAGGGGTCAGCCTCGCGGGCGGCGGCTTCCGCGGTCGCGGTCACCTCTGCGTCGCTTGCTCGGCCGGCGCGGTCGGCGCGAGTCGTGAGCGCGATCACCCCGACACCGGTCGCCTCCGCTTCTTCGCTTCCAGCGGCTCAAACGCCCGCGGCTCCGCAGACGCATACTGCAGAGGCGGCGACTGCGCCCGCTCCCGCTGCGCCCGCTCCTGACGAGCCCGTTTCGCCGCTGCCCACGCCGTTGGCTCCCGTCTCCGAGGTCGTGCCGGCGCTGCCGAGCACGCCCGAGGTCCCCGTGCCCGCCTTGCCGACGGTTTCGACTCCGCAGCTCCCCGCGCTGCCCGTGCCGGAGCCGCCCCCTCTGCCGACGCCGCCGGTCCTGCCCTAAACCGGCGCAAGGTTCCGCCCGGGGCGGGATCTATCCAGGTATGAGCCTTGCGCTTTCGCAGCGCCTGCGAACCGACCGATCGTTCGGTCTGCTCTACAGCAATCATGTCGCGGACGTCTACCGCTATGCACTCGCCATCTGCCGTAACTCGGAAGACGCGGAGAACGTCACACAGACCACCTTTCTGAACGCGTACCGCGCCGTTCGTTCCGGCCGGCATCCTCCTGCTGCGAAGAACTGGCTGCTCGCGATCGCGCACACCATGCTCCGTCAGCGTCTCCGCCAGACGACCCGGCTTCCGGACGAGATCGCGGTTGACGATGTGGTCGCGGCGAAGATGTCCGGGGCTTTCGGCTACAGCTCCGAAGATATTCGCCGAGCGCTTCGCGAGCTGGCGTTCAACCACCGCTCGGCCCTCGTCATGCGCGAGCTCGAGGGGCGCTCATATGCCGAGATCGCCGAGCTCCTCGGCCTGTCCACGGGCGCGCTGGAGACTGCCATCTTCAGCGCGCGCCGGGCGTTGCGCGAGCAGCTGGATGGTTCGTTGAGATGCCGCGAGGCAGAGCTGGCGGTCTCGCGCCAGCTCGACGGCCGCCTCTCGCGCGGGGAGGAGCGCGCGCTGGAGGATCACCTACGGAGCTGCGGCGACTGCGAATCGTTCGCTCACGGCCAGCGTTCGCTGCGGGCGGCGCTGAAGGAGCTTGCGGCGGTCCCGGTGCCGCCCTCGCTCGTCTCGCTCTCCGGGGCCCTGACAGTCCCCGCAAGTTTCCCGCCAGGGCGGCATCTCAGAGGAAAGGACGTGCCCTCGTCCCCACCCGGAGCCGCGTCCTCGATGCGGCTCCGGGTCATTTTCCCGCAGTGCCCCGCCGTTTTGCGATAGTCCCGGCATGGGAATCGTCAACAGACGCAATGCGGTGATGGGTTGGGCGGTTTGGCAGGTCGGGAAGCGCTTCGCGAAGCGCAAGGCCAAGACGGCCGTACCGACGATCGACTCGGAGACGAAGCGCCCGAACAAGCCGGCGGTGGTGGCGGCGCTCGCCGCGCTCGGAGGGCTGCTCCTGTTCTGGCGCAAGAAGGGCGACGACCTGACGCCGAACGAGTGAGCGGCTTCTTTCGCCGCTCGATCCGCGAGCTCGTCCCCTACGAACCGGGCAAGCCGGTCGAGGAAGTGCAGCGCGAGCTCGGGCTCGAGCACGTCGTCAAGCTCGCGTCGAACGAGGGACCGTATGGACCGTTTCCGTCGGCGCTCGAGGCGCTCGAGCGAAACGCGCTCGAGCTGAACCGCTACCCGGACGGCGGCGCCTACGCACTGCGCGCGCGCCTGGCCGAGCTGCACGGCGTCGCGTTCGAGGAGGTCGCGCCCGGCGCCGGTGCGGACGGCGTGATCGACTGCCTCTCACAGGCGGTGCTCGAAGAAGGCGACGAGATCGTCTGTGGCTGGCCGTCGTTTCCGAGCTACGTCATCGACGCGATCAAGCTCGGTGCCACTCCGGTGCGCGTGCCCCTGCGCGCGCACGTCTACGACCTGGACGCGCTGCTCGACGCAGTCACCGAGCGGACGAAGATCGTCTACATCTGCCACCCGAACAATCCGACCTGCACGGTGAATACGCGCGCGGAGCTCGATGCGTACTTCGAGCGCGTTCCCGAGCACGTGCTGACGGTGCTCGACCAGGCGTACCGCGAGTACATCGACGATCCCGACTATCCCGACGGCATCGGCGAGTACTTCAAGGCGGGAAAGCGTGTGCTGGTCTTGCGGACGTTCTCGAAGATCTACGGCCTAGCCGGCCTGCGGGTCGGCTACGGGATCGGCGACGCCGAGCTGGTCACGCAGATCGGAAAGGTGCGTCGTGCGTTCGACGTGAGCTCTGCAGGCCAGGCCGCGGCGCTCGCGTCGCTCGGGGACGATGCCGAGTTGGCGCGCCGGCGCGAGGACGTTGCACGTGGGCGGGCGCAGATCGTGGAGATCCTGGAGGGCTCCGGGTTCTCGGTCGCGCAGCCGGCGGTCGCGAACTTCGTCTACGCCGACGTTGGCGAGGATGCTCGGCCGCTGTTCGACGCGCTGCTGCGCGAGGGCGCCATCGTGCGCCCGCTGCACGGCTTCGGCGCGGGGACCGCGATCCGCGTCACGGTTGGGACCGACGAGGAGAACGCCTTCTTCGAAGGCGCGCTGGCACGGGCCAGAACGGCGATCCCGAACTAGCGGCTCCCCTTGTTAACGTCAGGTGGCCGCAGTGGGTCACCTCACGCTCCTCCGCCGCAACCCCGCCTTCCGGCTGCTGTTCCTGGCCACCTTCGGATCGGGGCTGGGGACGATGCTCGCATTCCTCGCACTGACGATCGACGTCTGGGACCGCACGCACTCCGGGACCTGGGTGAGTGCGCTGCTGATCGTCGACTTCCTGCCCGCGATCATGATCGGCCTGCTCCTGGGGCCGCTCGTCGACCGCTACTCGCGCCGCGGGCTGATGGTCGGGTCCGATGTCGCGCGAGCCGCCCTCTTCGTCGGGCTCGCCTTGGCTCCGAGCGTTCATTGGATCGTCGTCCTGGCCGGCCTGGCCGGCTTCGCCACCGGCTTCTTCCGCCCGGCCGTGTACGCGGGGCTGCCGAATCTGGTGGAAGAGCGCGACCTGCCGCGTGCGAACTCGCTGCTGCAGACGACTGAAAGCGCAACCTGGGCGATCGGCCCGTTGCTCTCCGGCGTGCTCGTCGCCGCAACGAGCCCCGATGTTGCCTACTGGGCGAACGGCGTGACGTTCATCGTCTCGGCTCTACTCGTCGTGCGCATACCGCGCGAAGGACTGCAGAAGATGACCGTTCCCTCCCGCGGGCATTGGCGCGATCTCGGGGACGGTTTCGAGCTCGTCCGCCGCTCGCGGCCGTTGCTCGCGGTGCTCGTCGCGTGGTCGATCGCAATGCTCGGAAATGCGGCCGTCAACGTTGCGGAGATCGTGCTCGCAAAGGACGTCTTCGACGCCGGCGACTTCGGGTTCGGCGTGCTCGTCGCCGTTGCCGGAGTCGGCCTGGTCGCCGGCGCGCTGCTCGCGAGTCCCCTGCTCGAACGGCGGCCGCTGAACATCGTCTACGCCGGCGCTTTCGCTCTGATGGGCGTCGGCGTGGCGCTGACCGCCGGATCGCCCTCGCTGTGGGTCGCGCTTCCCTTCGTCCTCGTGTACGGCCTCGGCAACGGCGGCGCCAACGTCTGCAATCCGCTGCTCGTGCAGATCGGCGCGCCGGATCAACTCCGGGGGCGGGCGTTCACCACGATCATGAGCGTGAACTACGCCGTGCTCGGGATCGCGATGGCCGTTGCCGGCCCGTTGACGGACGCGCTCGGAGCACGCTGGGTCTGGGGCGTCGGTGCGATCTCCTACGGAGTCGCCTTCATGGCGGCGGCCGCGCTCGCGCCCTCGACGCGCAACGCCGGCTCGGGCGTGGAGAAAGCTGTCGTTGCCGCGCGCGACCAGCCGGCGATGGCTCCGGCCGGCGCACTGCCGGAGGAATAGCCCTCTAGAGTTTCCGCGGTGGCCGGCCGCCGTGACTGGAATCGCCAGACGCTCGCCGCCGGGGTCCGCTCCGGCGACACACGGGCGCTCGCGCGCGCGATCACGCTCGTCGAGAACGGTGATGCGCTCGCGTACGATCTCGTGCGCGACATCTATCCCGACACCGGCCGCGCGTACGCCCTGGGCGTCACCGGGCCGCCGGGGGTCGGGAAGTCATCGCTGATCAGCGCGCTCGTGCGCCACGTGCGGGCGGAGAAGCGCAGCGTCGGCGTGATCTCCGTCGACCCGTCGTCTCCCTTCACGCACGGGGCGCTCTTGGGCGACCGGATCCGGCTCGCCGACCACTTCCTCGACCCGGGCGTGTTCATCCGCTCGATGGGGACGCGCGGCCACCTGGGCGGGCTCGCCGAGGCGACGCTGCAGGCGATGCTCGTCCTCGACGCGGCGGGGAAGGACCTGCTGTTCCTCGAGACGGTCGGCGCGGGGCAGAGCGAGGTCGAGGTAATCGGGATCGCGGACACGGTGCTGCTGGTGCTGATGCCGGGCTCGGGTGACTCGGTGCAGGCGCTGAAGGCCGGGATCATGGAGATTCCCGACGTGATCGCGATCAACAAGTCGGATCACCCCGCGGCCAAGACGATGCTGAACGAGGTGCGCTCGATTCTGGGCCTCGACTCCGAACGGGAGTGGAAGGTCCCGATCGTGCTCACCGAGGCGATGCGCGGCGACAACGTCGACGTGCTGTGGGACAAGCTCGCCGCCCACCGAGCGTTCCTCGAGGAGCGCGGCGAGCTCGACGCGCGGAGGCGCAAGAACCTCGCCGGCGAGGTGTTCGCCGTCGCGTCGTCCCGTGCGAAGCAGCATCTGGAACACGCGGTCGCGGACGATCCCGAGCTGCGCCGACTGCTGGACGAGGTGCAACGGCGCGAGCTCGACCCGCTCAGTGCCGTGCGCGAGATACTGGAGAAGGTCTTCAGGATTGGCGACACGAACGGGCCCAAGCCTTAGCGACGTCCACGACGCCCGGCAGCGCGTCGAGGGCGTCGCGCGCGTCACCCCCGTCTACGGGTCGGACACCTTTTCGCGCCTGTGCGGTCACGAGGTCTGGCTGAAGGCCGAGAATCTGCAGCGAACGGGCGCCTTCAAGGTGCGGGGCGCGGTCAACAAGCTCGCGACGCTGTCCGAGGAGGAACGCGCCGCAGGCGTCGTCGCGGCGAGCGCCGGCAACCACGGGCAGGCGGTCGCCTGGGCGGCCCGCGAAGCGGGTGTGGGTGCGCGCATCTTCGTTCCGCTTGACGCGCCGATGGCGAAGGTCGAGGCATGCCGAAACTACGGCGCGCAAACCGTGATGGAGGGCGCGCTCTTCGAGGATGCGCTCGCGGCCGCGCGGGCGTACGCCGAGCAGACCGGCGCGACCTTCGTGCACCCCTTCGAAGACCCGCTCGTGATCGCGGGGCAGGGCACGATCGGGCTCGAGCTTGCGGAGCAGGTCCCGCACGCAGGCACGGTGCTCATCCCTGTAGGCGGCGGTGGGCTGGCGGCGGGAATCGCTCTCGCGCTGCGTGCACTGATGCCCGGCGTTCGCATCGTCGGCGTCCAGGCGGGGAAGTCCGGCTACACGATCGCCGACGGCATCTTCGTCAAGCATCCGGGGGAGCTGACGACGTCGATGCTCGACGAGCTGCTCGACGACATGGTCGACGTCTCGGACGAACAGATCTCACAGGCGATCGTGCTCCTCCTAGAGCGCGCAAAGCTCGTAGTCGAAGGGGCGGGCGCGGTCGGCGTCGCCGCACTCCTGGCCGGCAAGACCGAACCGGAGGGGCCTGTCGTCGTCGTTCTCTCCGGAGGCAACATCGATCCGACCCTGTTGATCTCGGTGATGCGCCACGGGCTGACGAGTGCCGGGCGGTTCCTCGTCCTCCGTACGCGCGTGCCGGACCGGCCCGGTGAGCTGATCAAGCTGCTGGAGCTGATCGCCGAACAGCGCGCGAACGTCGTGTCGGTCGAGCACCACCGCGAGGGCATGCATCTCTCCGTCGCCGAGACGGAGGTCGAGCTGACATTGGGCACGCGCGACCGGGAGCACTGCGAGCAGCTCGTAGCTGCGCTCGGCGCGCGCGGGTACCCGGTCGATCGAGTGTCCTAGGCCTGGAGCTGGGGCTCGAGTACCGGAGCCCGCCGAGCCGCGCGGCGTCGGTGGGCGACGAGGCAGAGTGCGCGGCTCAGCAGGTTCCGGCGTGTGGCCGCAGAGCTGAGGAGCTGTCCGCGGCGGGCTTCGGTGAGCACGTCCTGGTGATGCAGGCGGGCGATCTCAGTGTGGAGGGAGACGAGGCTCGCCATTTAGCGCGCGGGGTGGAGTCGCAGCGCGGCGAGCAGCGGATGCCGCCGCCGTGGCGGGCGGCGCTGCTTCGGCGGGACGGAAGCGAGCGCATGCCTGCGCGCGTCGCGAATCGCGTCCAGCTGGCGTTGCTGCGAAACCATGTTTGAAAGGGCCGGGTTCACACACTCCTGACGCGCATCCGGCACACTTTCTTCCGAGTTGGTCTAGTCAGACCAACTCGACGAGCTTGACTAGACCAACCCTCAGCACGCTCGCAGCCCTGGCTGCCTCAGGCGTGGCCCTCGTGCTCGCCGCGCCTGCGACGGCTGCGGCGCCGCGGTACATCCTCGTAAGTGGCCCGGGGCTGGCGAATCCTGCGCTCCTCGACGACTGGAACGAGAACCTCAGGCTCGAAGCCGCGATTGCCGGATCTGCGCAGCTGCCGCGGGCACGTTACGTCGCCCGCCCCCGCTATGACCTCGCCCTGTTCTGGAACTGGACCGAGGGCGTGGTCCCCACCCGGCCGGAAGCCGCCGACCAGCACGGATCGTTCTACCCAGCGCACGGGCGGTCGGTCGCGGTTGTCGTGCTTTACGTCGGCGGGAAGAGGGTTCCCCGTCAGGCGTCACCCGACGTGCTGCGGATCCTGAAACGGCACGGCGTGCCGACCCGGCGCTAGCTCCCGCAACGCCGGAACTCGACCGTTTGCCCGGGCCAGTTCGCGACACCGCCGTGCAGGACGGGACGCGCATCCACACCGGCCGCCGCCAGCACGCTCGCGGCGATCCCCGCCCTCGCGCCAGTGCTGCAGATCGTCACGATCGGCTTGTCGCCGTTGACGTCGCCGCCCATCGCGCGCAGCAGCCGGTAGGGAACGTGCCGTGTTCCCGGGATGTAACCGTCGTCGCGCTCGTCCTTCTCGCGCACGTCCAGGACCTCGACCTTGCCCTGTTCGAGCAGGATCTGCAGCTCGTCGACGTCGACGGGCTCGAGCCGATCGTCGGCGGGCGGATCGAGCACGTAGCCCGCGAGCTCGAGCAACGCCACCGCGCGCAGGCCCCGCGCGGCGCGTTCGGCCTGCTCGGTGGAGCTAGCGTGGATCGCGATCCGCTCGTCGGACTCGAACACGAACGCCGCCCTCGTCGGAAACGACGAGCCGTCGATCGGCACGTTGATCGCGCCGCGCGCATGACCTCGCGCGAACTCGTCCCGATCTCGGACGTCGAGGATGGTTGCATCGCCGGGGCGCTCGAGTCGCGCGAGCTCGGGCGGCGCGCTCACGAACGTTCCTCGGTTCAGCGCAACGATCCGGTCCATGTTCGGCGGCCGCAGCTGGCTCGAGCTGCCGTTCGCGTCCACGAAGTCGGCCGCCGAGGCGAACCGCAGCGCGTGGTTGAATCGCTTCTCGAAGCCGATCGTCGTCGACGCCTTCGAGCTCATCGCCGCGCCGCACAACGAGCCTGCGACGTGTCCCGGAAACACCTCGACGCCGTCCGGGAGCTCGGTGAGCCGCCGCAGCGAATGGAAGAGACCCTCCGCGCCTTCGTCGGCCTTCACCGCCAAATCCGGGCGTGCCACATCGCCGACGAAGAGCGAGTCACCGGTGAGGACGAGCCACGGCTCGTCGCCCCGGGCGTGGTCGATGACCGCGAAGGCGCAGTGCTCCGGCCGGTGGCCGGGCGTGTGGATGACGCGAAAGCCGATGTCTCCGACCGCGATCTCGGCCCCGTCCGCGAGCGGCTCGTGCTCGAACTCGGGCTCGGCTGCGGGATGGATCGAGACCGTGCAGCCGCACTCGAGCGCGAGCCGGCCGTGCCCCGAGAGATGATCAGCGTGCGTATGCGTCTCCAGCACGCGGACGAGCCGGACGCGCTGCCGCTCGGCCTCCTCGACATACTGCTCGACCGCGTAGGCCGGGTCCACGACTGCCGCAATGCCCGCGTGCTCGTCGCCGATCAGGTACGAGGCACAGCCGAGCCCGTCGTCGACGAACTGCTTGAAGATCACGAAAAGTCAGGCTAACACCGCCCTCCGCTGTCTTTCTTGAAGCATCAGCCGCGAAGCGCGCGACGGCCGACGACGAAGACCAGGACCGACCCGAGGAAGATCGCGGCTCCCGCAACGAAGACGACGAGGATGTCCGACTGCGACGCGGTTCCGTGGACGTCGACGAAGATCGGCGCCTCCTCGTACGCACCGCCGGCATAACTGATCCGGGCGAACGGCGCGACCCGGCCAGCTTCGGGAAAGCGCAGCAGCAGGCGAATGTGGAGATGAGCGCCGAGCGGCAGCCGGCCGCCTTGCCACTCGAGCTCGCGTCCGGAGCGCCGCGCGATCCAGGCGGGATCGCTCGCCGTAGCCGTGACGAGCACGGCGTTCTCGGGGACGCGCGTGAGCAGCGTGCTCACCGGCAGGTTCTCCTGGTTCCAGAAATCGATGTCGATCGCCCGCGTTTCGCCAACCTGGACGTCGTGCGGCGCGCCGCCGATGCCCGCGGCTGCGGGCGGCGCCAGCAGAAGCGCGGCGAGCAGGAGCGGCACAGTCCTCTGCACGATCGCGATCATTCCATCGGTGCGCCTGGTTCTCCTTCTCTTCACCGTGGTGGCGGCGCTCGCGCTGCCGGCTGCGGCTCAGGCGCACGCCACCTTCGTCCGCTCGACGCCGGCGGACGGCGCCGCGCTGAACACGGCGCCACGCCGAGTCGTGGTCGTCTTCGACGACGGCGTCGAGGTCGGAAGCGGAAATGCGGTCGTCGACTCGAGCCGCAAGTCGATGCTGGCCGGACGCCCGCACACGAGCGGAAAGACGCTGACGCTGCCGCTGCGCGGGCAGCTGCCGAAGGGCGATTACACCGCCCGCTGGAGCGTGGTCTCCGACGACGGTCACGAGATCCAGGGCGTGCTCGCCTTCTCGGTCGGAACCGGAGAGCCGCCCGGGGCTGCCGTGCTCTCCGCCTCGGGTGGGCTGAGCTTCTACACGGTGTTCACGCGCCTGCTCGCCCTGGCGGGCCTGCTTGCGGCGGTGGGGATCGCGGTCTTCGATCTGGTCGCGTGGCGCCGCTTTGCACGCCGGCCGTTGCCGACCGGGACCTTGGCGCTCGCCTGCGCGCTCGTCTTCATCGGCTCGCACGGGCTCACGAACGCGACGCACGGGTCGGGTTGGAACCGATTTTCGTTCGTCTGGTCGGCCGCCGGCGTTTGGGCTGCGGTCGGCGCGACCCTCGCGGCGGTCGCGGTGGGTGACGAGCGCGTGCGACCGGTCGCAGCGCCGTTCGTGCTCCCGCTCGTCGTCGCGCCGACCCTTGCAGGGCACGCGCTCGATCCGGGCCGGTCCTGGATCGACGTGCCGATCGACATGCTGCACGTCGCCGCGGCGGCAGTGTGGCTCGGAGGTCTCGTCGCGCTCGTCTTCGCGGTTCCCCGCGGAAGGGACGACGCCGCGACTTCTGCGGCGCGAATCTTCTCCAGGCTCGCGCTCGTGTCGGTCATCGTCGTGGCCCTGACCGGCGTCGGCCGTGCCCTGGCGGAGCTCTCGTCCGTTTCACAGGCCTGGTCGACCGGCTACGGGCGGGCGCTGCTCGCGAAGACCGCGCTGCTCGGGATACTCGTCGTCCTCGGTTGGTTCTCGCGCAACGCATTGCGCACCGGCTTCGGGCGGCTTCGGCTGCCGGTGCGCTTCGAGCTGGCGCCGGCGCTCGGCCTCGCGGTCGCGCTGGCCTTTCTGACGGCGCTTCCGCCCGGGCGAAACGCTGCGCGCGCGATCGTGATCCAGCGAGCGCCCACGCTGCCGAAGCCGGGCGCGCTCGTCGCAGCGGCGCAAGACGCGACCCGTGCCGCGTTCCTCGGCGTGGACAGGGGCGACGCGAGCGTCATCTTCTACGGCCAGGACGGGCGCCCGATCAAGGTCGACGGCGTGCGGATCGACGGCAAGAAGACGTCGGCGTGCGGTCGCGGCTGCTACACCGCGCGCGTCGGCACGGCGAAGACGCTCGACGTCACGCACGGCGGATCTCGAATCGTCTTCGACCTGCGCGACATCGGTGACGGCATGCCGTACGTGCGCAAGGTCGCGAACGTGATCCATGGACTCGACGGCGTGTCGTTCCTCGAACGTCTCTCGTCGGGCACGACGTCGATCGAGACGACGTGGCGCGAGTCACCGCCGAACAGGCTGACGTACGCGATCCACGGCGGAGGACAGTCGGTGATCATCGGCAACCGGCGCTGGGACCGTCAGCCGGGGGAGAAGTGGGTGGAGTCGGCGCAGACGCCACTCGATCTGCCGGCGGCGCCGTGGCAAGGGCAGCGCGTCTCGAATGCACGCGTGGTCTCGCGAACCCGAGATTCGATGGTGCTGGCGTTCTTCGACCCGAAGGGGGGACCCGCGTGGTTTTCGGTGACGGTCGACCGGAAGACACTGCGACCGCGCAACCTGAAGATGATCGCGCCCGCGCACTTCATGCACCACCGCTACTACGCGCTCGGCGAACGCGTGCGGATCGTGCCGCCGCACTAGCCGGACTAGCCGCGCAGCCAGCGAGCGAGCGACACGACGAGCGCTGCGCCTGCCAGCAGGACGGCGACGATCGCGAGCACGAGAGCGAAGACCGCAAGCGTGCGGGTGCCGTCGTCGTTTGCCGCGGTTGCGGGTGCGGCGGCACGGTCGAAGAGCACCACGCCGAGCTTGAACGGCGGCGCGGCGCCGCCCGCGTACAGTTCGCGCGCGTCGAACGAGACCGGTCCCGGGCTCGGCGGCAGGGAGGCCCTGAATCCGAACGATTCGAACGATCCGGGCGGAATGGGGCCGCCGCGCCAGGTCACGGTCGAGCCGCGGACCGTCGCGCTCCACCGTGGGGGCGCGCTGGCCGCGGAGACGATGGTCACGCCGCTCGGCGCGGTGACGGACAGACCGACGACGGGCGGGCTCTGAGCCGTCACGGGTATCACCACCGAGAATTCCTGCGTCGAGCCCGGACGGGCGAGAGCCGGCCGGATGGTTCCGTGCGCCCACGCGCAGGGCGCCAGCGTGAGCCCGGCGACGGCTGCGCCGGCGAGCGCCTTACGTATCGTTCTCATCGCGTTTGCGCTCTCGGTGCCAGACGGCGACGAACACTCCGAGCACGAGCACGGCGACGGAAGTCTCCGCGATTGCGCCCGGCAAGCCTCCGTGGGCCAGGAGGGTCACGGCCGCGAGAGGATCCACAGACCCCCGACGGTGTAGATCACCATCAGGACGAGTATCGCGTACTGGCTGCGTAGCGCCTCGCCGGACGATCGCAACAGCGCGATCGCCCGATCGTGCGCGACGGCAAGGCCGCAGACGTGACCCGTGACGAGCGCCGCCGCCTGGACGTACCAGATCGTGCTCGGCTTGAGCAGCGTCAGGTTGGGGTGGAAGTCCGCGGTGCCGATCACGTCCCAGCCGCGGCCGAGCGGATCGGAGAGGAGCGGGATCGCGAACTGCCCCTGGTAGATGAAGAGCGAGAAGTAGTGCGCGACGAGATACGCGAGCGCCACGGGCACGAGACTGGCGACGATCCCGTCGGCGAAGGAGCGGTCGGCGTGCCCGAGCCGCCGCGCGATCGCGAGGGCAGCTGTGAAGACGATGCCGACGAGGAGCACCACTCCGATCAGGCCGCTCAGGTTCAGCAAGAGCGTCAGCAGGTCGGCGATCCCGATCGAGTCTGGCAGGAACGGCGACTGCACGTTGTAGAGCCGCGTCTGCCACCACGAGGTTCGGCTGAAGCCGTCGAACGCGACCGAGCCGAGCATCACGGCGATGAACGCGAGCAGCCCGGGACGCGGCACGACCGTGGTCAGACCGGAGAGCGGCGCGCGGCGCACGATCCGCCCGTCGCGCACCGCGAACGGCGCCAGCCGCGCGAGCAGGTCGAAGTAGACGCTGAAGCCGTCGCCGTACCGAAACCACTGCTCGCTCCCGTAGCGCGCGGCCCCCGCCCAGGTGACGACGCTGTAGACGGCGATTGCGACGGCGAGCGCGAGCGGCCGTGACGGGTCGTAGAAGGCGAGCTCCAGCGCCGTGAATGCGAAGAGGAGCGCGGCGGCGGGGTAGAGACCGAGCCAGTCGGGATACGGACGCGGCTCGCTCCGCCGCCGGGGCCGCACGACGAGCTCGGCCAGGGTGCGCCAGGGATTGAGCACGCGCCAGACGTTGCCGAACAGCACGCTCAGCAAGGGCACGCCGAGCCAGAAGACGACGTACACGAACGTCGGTCCGAGGTTCTGGAACGCGTTCTTCGAGCCGATCGCCGCCGCGAGCCAGACGGCGGCGAAGAGCGCAACGCCGAGGGCGCGCAACGCAAGAGTGACGGCGTCCGAGAGCAGCACGCGCTGCAGAGCCTCCGGCAGCGGCCGCCCCGCAGCGGCACGATCGAGCACCGGCTTCGACCACAGCGCGCCGAGCGCGACGAACGAGACGACGAGGACGATCGCGGCCCCGTAATAGAACAGCCAGATCGGGACCGGCAGGTCCCGGACGCCGCCGATCCCGTGCGCGGCCGCGGCCGGCGGGAGCAGAAGCGCCGCCGCGGCCGCTGCCGCGAGGGCACGTCTCACGGCTCGACGCTCAGGTCGAGGATCTGCTCCTTGCGCTCTTCGAGCTCGGCCTCGAAGCGGCCTGTGATCTTGGCGATGAAGACGATGCGCGCGGTTCCACCTGCTTCCACGTCCTTGTGCAGGTCGTAGCCGTGAAGGTGCACCTCGTCCGCCACGTCCGACCGGACGACGAGGGTGACCTTCTCGTCTTTCTTCGCCGTTGCCTTACGGATCCCGTCGACGGGCCTGCCGTCCTTGATCGTGATCTCGATCTTCGTCCCGGCTGCTCCGGGCTCCGCCGGCGTCGCCTGCCCTCGCGAAATCCCCGTGGTCGGCGGAGCCTTGTCGTCATCGCTGCCCCCAGGGCGCAGGACGACGAACAGGATCACGGCGACGACGGCGGCGCCGAGCAGCAACAGCCAGCGATATCCGCGTTGCATCGAAACCTCCCTGTGACTCGTCGGGTGCGTTCGCTACGTGCGAGCGCGACCGGGCGGCCCACGGGCGCCACGCGGCGCCGGGGGAATCGCTGCGGGAAGGAAGCCGTCCACCGGCACCAGAAGCGCCGGCGCCTCGAAGCGGAGAGCCGGCGGCGTCCGCAACGCGACCACGAGTCTGTCCGAAACGTGCAGCAGCGTCCGGAGCAGGGCGTAGGCAATGAGCCCGAGCGGTACAGCCAGCAGCACTCCGGCGCCGATCGTCGGGTCGAATGCCAGCCGTCCCCGCTCGAGTTGCTCCTGAAGGAAGAGCGCGAGCGGCGGGAAGAGCGCGAACGGCCACGCGGCGGGTCTCGCATCGTCGAGCGCCAGCATCCGGCGCACGAGGCCCAAGACGAGCAGCGCCGCGGCGGCGCCGAGCAGCAATGGGAGGTACGCGAACCAGCTGTGACCGGTCTCCGAGAGTGTGGCGGCTCGATCCTCGGCCGGAACCGTCAGCCGGAACGCGAGCGCGTGCGCTACCAGGATGCCGACGAGCATCGGTGGCAGCCCGACCAGCCACGGAAGCCGTTTCACTGCTCAGAGGTTACAGCGCCTCCTGCGATTTGCCGGAGTTGGTCACCCGGCGGAAACCGAGGTGGCGAAAGCGGACCTCGAGTTCCTAGGCGTGCCGAGGCCGAGAAAGAAGATGTTCAGGAACGTCGTGTAGCTCCACGTCACGCTCGCCTCGACGACTTTGGCGTGACGTTCGTTCGGTGTGAGACGCAAGGCCTTGAAGAGCGGCTCGACCGCGATCCCCGCGGTCACCATCGTGGTGTAGAAGCTGGCGAGCAGGAACGCAGCCATCTTCCAGCCGTAGGACTTGCGGTGGAAGAGCCGTTGCATCTCCTGCTTCGAGACGACGGCCTGGACCACGCCTGAGAGCGCGAAGCCGAGGATCAGCGCCCAGAGAAACTCCCAGAACATCCCGAACGCGAACGAGAGCGACTGCCCGAGCGCACCCCACCCGCGCAGCGACTCCTTACAGGCCGAGGTGCCGCGCGATGACCATCCGCTGCACCTCGTTCGTGCCCTCGCCGATCTCGAGGATCTTCTGGTCGCGGTACAGCCGCGCGATCGCGGATTCCTCCATGTATCCGTACCCGCCGTGGATCTGGAGCGCCGAGTTCACAACCCGGTTCGAGAGTTCGCCCGTGTAGAGCTTGGCCTGCGCCGCCGCCAGCGCGAAGTCGCGCCCCTGATCCTTCAGCCACGCAGCCTTGTAGACGAGCGCGCGGCCCGCTTCGATCTCCGTCGCCATGTCGGCGAGCTTGAACTGCACCGCCTGGAACCTGGCGATCGGCTTCCCGAACTGCTGCCGCTCCTGTGCGTACCGGTACCCGAGGTCGTAGGCGCCCTGCGCGAGGCCGACGCCCATCGCCGCGACGGAGATGCGGCCACCGTCGAGGATCTCGAGGAACTGCTGGAAGCCCTTGCCGCGCGGCCCGAGCAGGTTTCCCTCGGGTACCGCGCAGTCGTCGAACGAGAGCTCGCGTGTGTCGGAGGCGCGCCAGCCGAGCTTGTGCATCGGCGCCGACACCGAGTAGCCGGGCGCGCCGTTCGGGATGACGATGTTCGAGATCTCGTCCTCACCGGTGCGGGCGGTGATCGTCACGCACTTCGTGATCTCGGTGCCGGCGTTGGTGATGAAGATCTTCGCGCCGTTGACGATCCACTGGCCGTCCCGCAGCTCGGCGGTCGTGCGCGTCGCGCCCGCGTCCGAGCCGGCGCCCGGCTCGGTGAGCCCGAAGGCGGCCAGCCCTTTGCCCGACGCCAGGTCGGGAAGCCACTCGCGCTTCTGCTCCTCGGAGCCGTAGTAGTACATCGGGAGCGTGCCGAGCGAGTGGTGGGCCGCCACGGTGATCGCGACCGACGAGTCGATCCGCGTCAGCTCCTCGATCGCAATCGCGTACGAGACCGTGTCCGAGCCGCCGCCGCCGTACTCGTCGGGAATCGTCATTCCCATCACGCCCAGGTCGGCGAGCTCGGCGACCAGGTCGTACGGGAACTTCTGCTCGCGGTCGAGCTCGGCGGCCACCGGCGCGACGCGTGTCTGGGCGAACTCGCGAACGGTCTTTCGGACTAGCTGCTGCTCCGCTGTCTCGTCGTAGTTCAAGCGGCCAGCGAGGAGGCGAGCTCGGCGAGCAGGCGCACGCCGTAGCCGGTACCGCCCGGTTGCCACAGGTAATCGCCGCGCGAGCGGTCGAGGAACGCGGGTCCCGCGATGTCGAGGTGCGCCCACGGGCCTTCACCCGTGAACTCGCGCAGGAATTCGGCGGCCAGCACCGGCGATCCCTCGCGCAGGTCGGACGAGTTCTTCATATCCGCGTACGTCGAGTTGACGTAGCGGCGGTAGCGCGGGTGGAGCGGGAAGCGCCAGAGGTGGTCGCCGCTCGCCGCCGCAGCGTCCAGGAGCCGCTCGGCCCACTCGTCGTCGTTCGCGAACATCCCGGCGTAGAGGTCGCCGAGCGCGAGCGCCATCGCGCCGGTGAGCGTCGCCAGGTCGACGATGTGCGTCGCGCCCTGTTCGCGCGCGTACCAGAGTGCGTCCGCGAGCACGAGCCTTCCCTCCGCATCGGTGTTGACGACCTCGATCGTCTTGCCGTTCATCGCACGGAGGATGTCGCCGGGACGGTAGGCGTGGCCGCCGGGCATATTCTCGGTTGCCGCGACGACCGCGATCGTGTGTAGCGGTACGCCGAGCTCTGCGATCGCGCAGATCGCCGCGATGACGGCAGCACCGCCCGACATGTCGCCCTTCATGTTCTCCATGTTCAGCGCCGGCTTCAGCGAGATGCCGCCCGTGTCGAACGTGATCGCCTTGCCGACGAGACCGAGCGTGACGTCGTCGCGCGCCCCGGACGGCTCATAGCGCAGGACGATCATGCGCGGCTCGTTGTCCGAGCCCTGCGCGACGCCCGCGAACGAGCCCATTCCGAGCTCCTCGATCCGGGCACGGTCGAGGGCTTCGACCGTCACGTTGCCGGCGCGCTGCGCGTACTCGGACGCCCGCTCCGCCAGCCGCTCCGGTGTGAGCTCGTTGGCCGGCGCGTTCGAGAGGTCACGCGCGCGGTTGGCCCACTCCGCCACGCGGAGCTCGCGCTCGGCGGCCCGTCCCGCCGCATCATCGGCGCCGACGAGCACGAGTTGCTCGAACGCCTTGGATCCGTCGCGCTTCTCGGAGCGCCACTGGGCCGGGTCGTAGGTGCCGAGGACGAGCCCGTCGACCGCCGCGCGCGCCTGCTCGCCGGCGCTGAGCGGCAGCGACTCGTCGACCAGATACGCGATCGTCCCCCCGACTCGGCGCGCCTCTCGCGCCGCCTTGCCGACCGCCGTGGAGATCGCCTGCGCATCGACATGCGTGCCGAGGCCGGCGACGGCGATCCGTTTCGTGCCGCCGTCGACGTGCACGAGCGTCGTCTCGCCGAACTCGCTGCTCGCCTCGCCGCTTGTGAGGAGCTCCGCTACCCGCTTCGGCGCTGCGCTCGGCGCCTCGCCGCCCTCACGGACGGGAACGACGAGAACGTCTGCGTCGGACGGCTCCCCCTCGATCCGGATCTCCATCGGGCCGCGATGCTATCGCTAGCGTTGAGCGCGTGCGCGAGGGGATCGACAAGCGGGGGATGATCGCCCTCGCCGCGGGCCATTTCGGAACCGACTTCGCGAACGGGGCGCTTCCCGCGCTGCTCCCGTTCCTCGTCGAGCGTTTCGATCTCTCGTACACGCTCGCCGCGACGGTCATCCTCGCCTCGACGTTCTCGTCGTCCGTCGTCCAGCCGCTGTTCGGGCTCTGGTCCGACCGCCGCGGCGCGATCTGGCTGCTTCCGGGCGGAGTCGCCATCGCGGGCATCGGAATCGCGCTCGCGGCAGATGCGCCCTCGTACTGGCTGGTGCTGGCGCTCGTGCTGGTCTCGGGGATCGGGGTCGCCGCGTTCCACCCCGAGGGATCGAAGTTCGCGGCCTACGTGTCGGGCCGCCGTCGCGCGAGCGGGATGAGCGCGTTCTCGATCGGCGGCAACCTCGGCTTCGCGCTCGGCCCGACGGTCGCGACGCCACTCGTCATCTGGCTCGGCCTGCGTGGCGGCCTGCTGCTCGCCGTGCCCTGCGTCGTGATCGCGGCTGCGCTCGTGGCGGCGACGGGATACCTGTCGAAGTTCGTGCCCGAGCGCGACGCGGAGCGCGGAGTCACCGCCGGCGAGGATCAGTACGGCGCGCTCGCACTGCTGCTCGGCGTGATCGCCTTCCGCTCGCTTGCCTGGTTCGGACTGATCACGTTCATTCCGTTGTGGGAGGTCTCGCTCGGCCGCTCGAAGTCGTACGGCGCGCACCTGCTCTCGCTGATGCTCCTGGCGGGCGGCCTCGGGACGATCGCGGCGGGTCCGGCGGCCGACCGGCTCGGTCGTCGACCCGTGCTGCTGGCGTCGGTCGCAGCCACTGGCCCGCTGATCCTGCTGTTCGTGACGGTCGGCGGCGCAGTCGGCGCGCTCGCGTTGTGCGGCGTCGGCGTGTGCGTCATCGGAACCTTCGGCGTGACGATGGTGATGTCGCAGGAGTACCTGCCGCGCCACATCGGCATGGCGTCCGGCCTGTCCATCGGCCTCTCGATCGGTCTCGGCGGCGTCGCGGCCGTCGCGCTCGGCGCGCTCGCCGACTCCGTCGATCTCCGCACGGCGCTGTACGTCTGCGCGGCCGCGCCGCTGGTCGCGGTCGTGCCGGCGGTGTTTCTCCCCTCGTCGCGTGCGCGCGGCGCCCTCGAGCCCGGGGTCGCCGTTCCGTAGTTAGACTCGCCTCATGGCCGACTCAGCACGTGAGTTCTTCGAATCACTGCCGGCGCGCGCGGATACGTCCAAGACCGTCGGGATGAGCAACACCTATCTCTTCGACATCGAGGGCGCGGGCATGTGGATCGTGGCCGTCGACGACGGCGCCGTCAGCGTCCGCGAGGGCGAGGGAGACGCGGACGTCACGATCTCGGCGACCGAGGAGAACTTCCAGAAGATCGTCAGCGGCGAGCAGAACCCCACGACCGCCTATATGACGGGCAAGCTCAAGATCAAGGGCGACATGGGCGCCGCGATGAAGCTGCAGAAGCTTTTCTAGACGAAGGACGTACTTCCGGCGTAAGGGCGCATCGATCGCGACTACCCGCGTGTCGACCGTCCTTCGCAAACGAGCCTGGGTGAGGCGCGCGCCCAGTCTGGACGCAGGAAAGCGACCAGGTCGCGCGGCAAGACCGCGCTCTTGCCGCGCGTAATCCGAGATCGGGGCGGATCTGAGAGAAGGAGGGGGCCCACGGGGGAACCATGGGTTCCCCCGTGCTCACTGCAGAAGCTTTTCTAGTAGGAAGTCGCCGCTCGAAGTCAAACCTGGCCCCATGCGGGTCAGGATCACGACCTGCGTCTTGGTCGCGCTCGCCTGCGCAGGCTCCGCTTCAGGAACCCACCGCGCCCTTCCTGGGACGATCCTCTTCGCCAGCGACCGGGCGGACGACCTGGGACGCAGCCGGATCTTCGTCGCCGACGCCGACGGGCGCCGCCCGTTTGTCGACTTCCCCGGCGAGGACACCGGCCTGACGCTCTCACCCGGTGGACAGAAGATCGCCTTCCTCCACACGGTCGACGGGCAGACGGACCTCTGGATCGCACGCGTGGACGGAACGCATCCGCGGCGCCTCACGTCGACGAGAGAACCGGAGGATGCGCCGGCCTGGTCCCCGAACGGAAGACTGCTCGCGTTCTCGGTTTGCGCGGACGGCGGCTGTCGCCGCGGGATCGAGATCGTCGGCGTGAACGGCCGTGGCCTTCGGCGAGTCGTCGACGATGCGCACGCCCCGAGCTTCTCGCCGAACGGCAAGGAGCTGGTCTACGAGGGCGAGACGCAATCGTGGGGCGATCCAGCGTCGATCGACGTCGTCTCGGTCGACGGCGGGCCCCCACGTCGCATCGCAGCGACGGGTCAGAGTCCCTCGTGGTCGCCGCGCGGCGAGCTGATCGTCTTCCGCGGTGCGTGCGGTCGCGGCGGCTCGCTCTGCCTCCTGCGTGCCGACGGCAGCGAACTGCGCGCGCTGGCGTCCGCAGCGGAGGGAGCATGGTCGCCGGACGGGCAGCGTGTCGCCGTCACGTCCTCGCGAGGCCTCGGTGTCGTCTCCGTCTCCGAGCCGCATGCCGTGGACTGGCTCGCGCAAGGAAGGGCATCGTCACCTTCGTGGTCTCGGAACGGCCGCCGCATCGCGTTCGCGCGGCGCAGGTCGGGGTTCAGCCCCCTGGAGCTGACGGTCGTCTCGGCGGACGGAGCGAGTGCGCGGGTCGTTGCCGCGGAACCGCCTGCGACGCGGCTCGACGGCCTTGCGGTCGTCGAGACGCGTCTCGTCTATGCGGCTCGGCTCAACGCGAACGACTACGACCTGTACGTACTGGAGCCGAACGGCGAGGCACGACGGCTTACCGACGACTTTCTCGATGATCGGGATCCCTCGTGGTCGCCGGATCGCTCGCAGATCGTCTTCGTGCGCTCGCGACCCGGCGCGCCGAAGTTCACATCGCTCTGGCTGATGCACGCCAGTGGGACGCACCTCCGGCCGCTCACCGCGCCGACTGCCGCATTCGACAGCGATCCGACCTGGTCGCCGGACGGAACGACGCTTGCCTTCGTCCGCCGCGATGAAGGCGCGCCGATGTCGCGGATCGAGCTCCTCGACCTGCGGACGGGCAGGATCGCGGCTCCGCCGCTTCCGCCCGGGAGCTACTCGGGAGCAACGTGGTCGGCCGACGGACGCTGGCTGGCGGTCGTGCAGGGAACGACGCTTGCCCTCGTCCATCCCGACGGTGCGGCCTTCCACGCGGTCGCGACGAGCGCTGTCGCGGGCGCCGGCTGGTCACCCGACAGCGCGGCGCTCGGGTTCGTGCGCGCGCTTTCCGCCCGCGCCAACGGTCTTGCGATCTTCGACCTCGCGACCGGTTCGGTGAAGACGATCGCGGGCGGCGCGCTTGCCGACGGCGGTGCTCCGACGTGGTCGCCCGACGGCGCACGCCTCGCGTTCGTGCGCGGTCCGGATCTCTACACCGTGGCAGCGGACGGGACCGGCGAGCAGCGGCTCACTCAGAATCAGGGTGCGAACGTCGATCCGGACTGGCGCTAGCGTCACTCCTCGAGCTCGACGAGCAGCGATCCGCCGGAAACCCTTTCGCCTTCCGTCACCGCCACGGCCCTGACCGTGGCGTCATACGGCGCGACGACCGGCGTCTCCATCTTCATCGCCTCGAGCACGAGCAGGGGCTGGCGCGCACACACCGCCTCGCCGGGCTGCACCAGAACCTTGATCACCGTGCCGGGCATCGGCGCGGTCAGCGTGCTCTCGCCGTGCTGGACCCCGCCTTGGTGCGTTCCGGAGTCGATGTCGGGCGGCGGCGCAGGAGGCGGAGGCGAGAGGTTCAGCCGCCAGGCACCCTGCCACACGCGATCCGTCTCCCGTACCGGCGGCGTCGACAGCGCCGGATGCTCGACGAGGAACGCCGTCGTCGTTCGTCCGGCACGCAGATCGGGATGCGCAACCAGCCAGCGCAGGAACGGCAGATTCGTCGTTACTCCGTCGACACGCGTCCGTGCAAGCGCCTCGTCGAGGCTGTCGAGCGCGTCTTCACGCGTCGGTCCGCGCGCGATCAGCTTGGCGATCATCGGGTCGTAGGCGAGCGCGATCTCGTCGCCTTCCTCGACGCCGGCGTCGACGCGGATCGTGTCGGGAAGCTCCAGGCGCTCGATCCTTCCGCCTTGCGGCAGGAACGTGCGCGGGTCTTCCGCGTAGAGGCGCACTTCGACCGCGTGGCCGCGGCCCGAGGTGACAGAGGAATCGAGCCGCTCACCCTCCGCGATTCGCAGCTGCCAGCGGACGAGATCCGTGCGGAAGGTCTCTTCCGTTACGGGGTGCTCCACCTGAATGCGGCCGTTCAGCTCGAGGAACGAGAAGTCGCCGTCGGAGAGCATGAACTCGGCTGTGCCGGCATTGACGTAACCGATGGCTTCTGCGAATGCGATCGCTGCGTCGGACATTCGGCGCCGCAGGTTCGCGTCGACGGCGGGAGACGGCGACTCCTCGAGCACTTTCTGGTGCCGTCGCTGCACCGAGCACTCGCGCTCGCCGAGCGCGACCACCGTGCCGTGAGCGTCTGCGAGCAGTTGGATCTCGACGTGGCGAGGACGCTCGACGTAGCGCTCGCAGAAGACGCGGTCGTCCCCGAACGCGGCCCGGGCCTCACGGCGCGCCGCCGCGAGTGACTCCTCGAGCTCGTGCGGCGCGCGGACGACGCGCATCCCCCGTCCGCCGCCGCCCGCCGCTGCCTTGACGAGCAGCGGATAGCCGAGCTCCTCGGGCTCACCCTGCGGCACGACCGGCACGCCCGCCTCGCGCGCGATCCGCTTCGCCTCGAGCTTGTCTCCGCCGGCACGCAACGCCTCGGGGGGCGGGCCGACCCAGATCAATCCGGCCGCGTCGACGGCCTCGGCGAAGTCCGCGTTCTCCGCGAGAAAGCCGTATCCGGGATGGACCGCGTCCGCACCCGTTTTCCTTGCAGCGCGAATGTGGTCTTCAGAGTGCAGGTAGCTCCCGACCGCCACGGTTTCGTCCGCGCTGCGCGCGTGCAGCGAGCCGGCGTCGTCGGGCGCGACAACGGCGACGGTCGCGATGCCGGCGTCGCGGCACGCACGGAAGACGCGGAGTGCGATCTCGCCACGGTTCGCTACCAGGAGCTTCGTGATCGCCAAAGCGCCGCAAGCGTAAGGGCGCACAGCCCCGCGAGCAGGAGATAGGGAAGGGTGTCGGAAGTGGCGTCGGCAAGCGCGCCTCCCCCCGCGGCGCCCGCGACGATCGACGGTGCCCAGGTGAGGTTCACGAGGGCAAAAGCGAATGCGTAGTCGAGTCCGGTCGCCTCCGCCTCGTCAGAGGTCAGAGACATCGCGGGTGCCCAGAATGCAGTCAGGGCGAGCGCGCACGCGACGATCCCCGGCGCGAAGAGCCACCAGCGCGCGTCGAGCAGCGGCAGGAGCACGAACGCCGCCGCCGCGCCGAGCAGACCTGCCCGCAGCGGCAGCAGACGGCCGCGCCGGTCCGACACATGTCCGACCACGGGCGACAGCATCGCCTCGAGTCCGGCGCTGACGAGCCAAACCGCGCCGATGGCGACGGCGCCCAGCCCGAGATCGTCGAGCCGGAGCGGTCCGAGCACGTTCAGCGTTCCGAACGAGGCTGCGGGGAGTGCGATGAACCAGACGCTCGTCAGAACACGCCTGTTGCGCAGCGCGCGCAGGAGGTACGAAACCGGCTGCCGCCTCGGCTCGTGCTGCGCCGGCATCGTCCAGGCCCATGCGGCCAGGGCGAGTCCGAGAAGGGCGACGCCTGAGAAGGTGACTTCCGTGCTCGTGACCGATGCGAGGCCGCCGATCACAGGGCCGAGCATCGCCCCGAAGATCGCGGCACCCATCGCGCTCCCGATCAGTCGTCCACGGGTGTCCGAGGGCGCATCCGCGACCAGCCAGGCGAGCCCCGCCGTCCACGAGCAGGAGCTGGCGCAGCCCTGCAGGAAGCGGGCGGTATCGAGCAGCCACACGCTGTGTGCGAAACCGAACAGCGCGGTCGTGACGACCATCCCCGCCAGTCCGATGACGAGTGTGCGCTTCACGCCCAGCCATGACGCGGCGAGACCGGCGGGGACGCCGGTGACCAGCAGCCCGATCGGGTACGCGCCGGCGAGAAGGCCGGCGCCGGTCTTGGAGAGGCCCAGCTCGTCTGCGTACTCCGGCAGCAGCGGGGTCAACGCCGCGTAGAACATCGTGTCGACGAGGACGACGGCGCCGACCAGCGCCGCGAGGCGTCTCATGCGGCCGCACGCTACAGCGGCGTGGGCCCGTCCTCGGAGGCCGGGCCCACGTTCGCCCGCTTTCCTAGCGGGAAGTCGCGACCTGCGCGAGGCGACGCGTGGAGACGCCGGCCAGCGGGTCGTCGCCTGCCTTGCGCGCCCGAACGAAGAACTGCACGTTGAAGCCGCCGCGGTGCGGGAAGGCCAGGCGCTGCGTCTGACGAATCGTGACCCACCCGTCCGTTTCCGTCTCGCGCTCACCGCCGGTCGTCGTGACGAGCGGAGTCGAGCGCACGAAGACCAGCGCGCCCCGCACGGCGAAACCGCGCGTATCGGAAACGTGCACGCGGACGGTGATCGTCCGGTTGGCCATGCGGACCGGACTCGGCGAGAACCGCGCGCGGTCGACGATCAGCCGCGCCGGCAGCGAGACGCTGCCGGCCGGAATCGACGTCAAGCCGCTCGGCAGCTTGACTTGCCCCTCGGGCCCAGTCGGCGCCTGCGGAGCTACGACTGCGGTCGGAACGGACGTCGCCGTCCCGCTGCCCGCCTGGTTCGACGCCTTCACGGCGGCTCGCAGGGTGTGTCCGACGTCGGCGGACGCCGCCTTGTACTGCTGGCTCGTTGCTTCGGCAATGTCCGTGCAGTTGGCGCCGTTGGCGTCGCACCGCTGCCACTTGTACGCGTACGCGATTGGAGCGGTGCCCGTCCAGGTGCCGGTCGAGGCGGTCAGCGTCTGCCCTTGCTCGGGCCTCCCACTGATCGTCGGCGGCCCCGTGTTGGCCGGCACGTTGCCGATCGAGGCGATGACGGCGGTCTGGTCCGATGTCGCCGCGCTCGAGCCCGCGCCGTTCGAAGCCGTGACCCGGATTCTCAACGTCTTGCCCACGTCGGCCGATCCCGTCTTGAATTGCCCGCTCGTCGCTCCCGCGATGTCCGCGCAACTCGCGCCGCTCGCGTCGCACCGCTGCCACTGGTACGCATAGGTGATCGGCGCGGTCCCGGTCCACGTGCCGTTGTCGGCTGTCAGCGTCTGGCCTTCCTGCGCCGTACCCGTGACCTTCGGCTTCGCGGTGTTCTGCGGCGCGTTGCCACTCGCGGGAGCGACGACCGCGCTGGACGCCTGGGCGTTGCCCGAGCCGTCGGCGTTTGTCGCGGTGACCTGGACGAGCAGGCGGTTTCCGACGTCCGCCGACTGGACTGCGTACGTGTTGTTCGTCTGGCCCCCGAGCGGAGCGCAGTTGTCGAGGTTCGCACCGCAGCGGAACCATTGGTACGAGTAGGTGATGGGCGTCGTCCCGCTCCACGTTCCGGGACTCGCGGTGAGCGTCTGACCTTCACGCGGGTCCCCGGAGATCGTCGGCGGTGACGTGTTTTGCGGAGCTGCCGCTGTCGCTGCCTGCCCACCGGTCGTCGCACCCCCTACGCTGGTGGAGATCGCGAGCGCCGAGAACAGGAGTAGTGCCTGCGCGACCACGGCGCGCAGCCTGGGATGTCGCATCATTGTTGACCCCGAGTTGTCGTCGATTACATCGGATTCCGACGACTATCGATCCGGCGAGATTGTCGGACGGGCGATGACTTACACAGTCCTTACTCCGAGGTGGAGGTTCGCCACGGATTTCCTGCTCGATCCGTGACTGACAGGTTCACTCTCCGAAGGCGGGTCCGTCGATCGCCCGCTCGAGTGCCTGCGTGCCGTTTGCAACAACGGGATCGCCGTGTGCCGGAAGCACGAGCTCGACGCCGAGGTCGAGCAACGACCGGAGGGCCGGCAGGAAGCGCTCGCCACCGCGTCCTTCCGTCCACGCGTCCGGACAGCGGCGGAGACCGTCGATTCCGAGGAGCGCGTCGCCGCTGACGAGGGTGCGGTAGCGCGGTAGCCAGTAGGCGACCTCGTCGTCGAGCAGCTGCTGCGCGACGACGCCGTCCGGTTCGCCACCGTGGGCTGTGTAGCGCGCACGCAGCTCGGGCGCACTCCGCTCGTGCCACTGGACCGTGAGCAGGATCGCGACCGGAAGGCCCAACCGCTGCACGTCACGATCGAGCGCCTCGAAGAATCGCTGCTCCTCGTCGGGCGGCACGAGCGGATCGATCAACACGACCGCGTCGGATGTCTCCGCATAGACGGAGCCGACCTCGCGCGGCAGCGGCGGATCGTCCCAGCTTGGATGCCGCGCGCTCCAGCGCCAGAGTCCGGGCGCGAGCTCTTGCACGTCCATCAAACGGTCCAGCTCGGGTTGCGCTTGTCGAGGAACGCGCGCAGCCCTTCCTGGCCTTCGGCGCCGGCGCGGAGCCCTGCGGCGATGCGGGCGAGCTCCTCGCCGCTCGCGGGGCCCGCGCGCACGAGGCGCTTCGCGGCCCGCGTCGCTTCCGGACCCGACTGCAGCAGCTCGGCGGCGACGCGCTCGACGGCGCCGTCCAGATCCTCCGCAACCTCGCTGACGAGGCCGATCCGCAGCGCTGTTTGCGCGTCGAAGCGCTCGCCTGTGAGGAAGTAGCGCCGCGCCTGCGCGCCGATCTTCGCGAAAACGAACGGCGAGATCACGGCCGGGATGATCCCGAGCCGCACCTCGGTGAAGCCGAATGTCGCGTCCGGCGCCGCAACAGCGATGTCCGCGCAAGCCGTCAGCCCGGAGCCGCCGCCAAGTGCATAGCCCTGGATGCGTGCGACGACGGGCGCCGGGCACGACTCGATGGCCTCGAGCATGCGGTACAAGCGCAGCGCGTCCTGCACGTTCTCGTCGAAGCCGAGATCGATCGCGCTGCGCTGCCAGTCGACATCGGCGCCGGCCGAGAAGCTCGGGCCGTCACCGGCGAGCACGACTGCGCGTGCGTCGCCGACGTCGGCGAACGCCTCGTGGAGCTCGGCGATCATCCCCGCGTCGAACGCGTTTCGCCGCTCCGGCTTCGCGATCGTGATGCGCAGCAGCGATCCGTCCCGCTCGATGCGCAGCGCAGGCATGGCGCGCATCGTAAGGTGACGGCGATGGCGAAGGCGTACGCAGCCGCCTTGACACCGCTGCGGGACCGCGGCGAGGCGCTCGACCTCGACGCAGTTCCGGCATACCTCGAGTTCCTGGCAGGCGCCGGGTTGGATGGGATCCTCGCGCTCGGGACGACCGGCGAGGGCATTCTGCTCGGCGTCGAGGAACGCAAGCGGGCGACCGACGCGTTCCTGGGCGGCCAGCTTCCCGTCATCGTCCATTGCGGCGCGCAGACGACGCGGGACACGGTGATCCTCGCCGAACATGCGGCTGCGGCAGGCGCGGCCGGTGTCGCGGTGATCGGCCCGCCGTACTTCACGCTCGACGAGCGGGCACAGCTCGCCCACTTCCTCGCGGCGGCGGAGGCGTGCGCGCCGACGCCGTTCTATGTCTATGAGTTCCGCGCGCGAGCGGGTTGGTCGATCGCCGCGAGCGTCCTCGCCGATCTGCGCGAGCGGGCGTCCAACCTCACCGGGCTGAAGGTCTCGAACAGGCCGTTCACCGACGTGGAGCCCTATCTCGTGGAGGGCCTGGACGTGTTCGTCGGCGCCGAGGAGCTCGTGCAACAGGCGCTTGCACGCGGCGCCGCGGGAACCGTGTCCGGCCTCGCGTCCGTCTATCCCGAGGAGGTGGCCGCACTCGTTCGCGGCGAGCCCTCACGCGCGCCGGAGCTGCGGGCGGGCCTCGAACGGTTCCCTTTCCACGCAGCCGCGAAGCTCGCGCTGGCGCGGCGGGGCGTTGCGATCGAGCCCGACGTTCGTTGTCCACTCAGACAACTATCGCAAAGCGAGCGGACGGAGCTCGAGGAGTGGCTGGACGCATCGTCGTAGCCGGCGCGGGCGCGATCGGCGCCTCCGTCGCCTATCACCTCGCCGAGCTGGGTGCGCGCAGCGTCGTGCTCTGCGACGCGGGCGAGATCGCATCCGGGGCCACGGGACGGGCGATGGGGGGCGTCCGGCAGCAGTTCTCGACCGCCGCAGAGGTTCGCCTGACGCAGGCGTCGATCGCGTTCTTCCGCACGCTCGGCGAGCAGCTCTTTCGGCAGGTCGGCTACATGTTCGTCGCGACGACGAGGGAGGGGCTCACACGCCTGCGCGAGCGCGCCGAGCTCCAGCGCTCGCTCGGCGTTCCGATCGAGGACTGCGCCGCGGAAGAGGTTCGCGGCCTCCGCGCCGACGATGTACTGGGCGCCGTCATCTGCCGCGAGGACGGCGTGGCCGACCCACCGGCGGTGGCACGCGAGCTCGTGCGGCGAGCCGCGGACCGCGGGGTGGAGGTACGCGAGCGCACTGATGCCCGCACGCTCGACTTCGACATGCTGGTCGTCGCCTGCGGCTGGCAGTCGGCCGACGTCGCCTCGACGTACGGCGTCGAGTTGCCGATCCGCCCGCTCTGCCGCCAACTCGTGGAAGTCGGGCCGCTCGGCGGCCTGCCCGAGTTCCTGCCGATGATCGTGGAAGAGGAAACCGGCTTCCATTTCCGTCGCCGTGACGACTACCTGCGCCTCGCCTGGCGCGAGCCCGCACCGCGCTGGACGACCGAGCAGCTCGTGGACGAGAGGCTGATTCCAGAGTGGCGCGCGCAGCTTGCATACCGCTACCCCCTCGCCGCGGAAGCGCCCGTCGACCGCGCCTGGGCTGGGCTCTACGACATGACGCCGGACGCCCATCCGCTTCTCGGCGCCGTCGCCGACGGCGTCGTCGTTGCGGCCGGTTTCAGCGGCCACGGCTTCATGCAGTCGCCCGCCGTCGGACGCGCGGTCGCACAACTCGTGCTCGGTGAAGAGCCGGACTTCGACCTGGCGCCGTACGCGCTGGGCCGTTTCGCCGGCGGCGCGATCTTCCCGGAAGAGCTCGTCCTCTAGCGCCGGCCGAGCCCCTGGCGGGTCGACGTCGCGACGGGCCGGCCGCCGCGCCAGTCGATCTCCAGGTAGAGGCGCGACTCGTGCAAGGCCGGCAGCGTTCCTGCGTGGCGCAACGGACGTGTGGCGAAGAAGTCGCCGCTCGAGCCGACGTACACGTACTTCCCGTCGAGCGTGTGCTGCACCCAGCCGGGCGGATCGCCGTCCGCGGCCAACGGCCGTACCGCGACCTCTTGCGGCGCGCGGCGAGGTAGGCCCGAGACGTCGAGCACGTGGACGGTTCTCGCGGGCCGGTCGACGACCCACAGCTGCCGCTCGTCGGGCGACAGCGAGACGCCGTGGCTGGGCACCCTCAGCGGGAAGTCGGGCGGCACCGGGCCGAAGTCGACCGTGTACAGCACCTTTCCGGTCGCGATGCTGGAGACCTGAAGGCCCCGGTAGCCGGCCGCAGTCGTGAATGCGAGCGTCTGCGCGCGGTTGATCGTGAACGGGCCGACGCCGGCGCGCAGTGGCCCGATCCGACGGAGAACGCGATAGCTGCGCGCATCGGCGACGGTCAGCCACGGTACACCCCGCGGGGCCAGGTAGAGGCGCCGTCCGTCCAGCGACGCGACCGTGTTGTGGGGATACGCGCCCGCCTCGATACGCGCGACGGCGGTGCCGTCCGTCGTGCGGAGGACGTACCACCAGGGCGCGGGCTCACCTTCGCCCCCGGGCATGAAGATCACCGTCCCGTCGCGCGAAAGCGCGAAGGAGTCGACGCCGACCGGATATGCCCTTTGCCAGATGACGCGGTCGGCGAGCAGGTCGTACGCAAGCAAGGCGCCCGTGCCGCCGGCGCCGCCCTGCTGCCCGTATGCGACGTACAACCTGTGCGCGCGGACGTCGACGTCGAGACCCCGTGTGGTCGTCCCGACCGCGGGCAGTGACACGAGCTCGACGAGCCGGCTCGATCCCTCCGCGTAGACGAAGAGCCGTCCGGCGGCGACGACGTACTCGTAGCGGCCCGACTTCGGATGCCGGCCGCTCAGGACCTGCGCTTGCTGCAGCGGGTCCGCCGTCGGCGAGAACGGCGGCTGGGGCACGCCGGCTCCCGCGGCCGCGGCGAACGCCGCCACGGAGAGCGCTGCGATCCACGCCGAAGCGCGCACGACGCTCAGCCTAGTGATTGGCTCGCGCGGCTCTAGCGCGCGGTCACTCGCGCGGGAGCTTGGCGAGCAGCTGTTTGATCTGGCGCAGGACGTCCGCCTCCTCGTGACCGAAGTCGTCGAGGTATGCGTGGAGGGCGGCATACAGCAGCCGCAGCTCCTCGTCGGTCAGCTCGAGCGTGTGCATGCCCGGGAGCCTAACCCCACGGCGGCGGTTCGTACGGCGCGTCGATCGGCGCGCCGAACGCGATGAACTCGAGGCCCTCGGCACCCGCGCTCGGCAGGCGCGTCGCGGCCGGATCGACGCGGACGAAACGGCCCGGCCGCAGCTCGATCTCCTCGTCGTCGATCCGCATCGTGCCCGAACCGCTGACGACGAAGTAGACCTCCTCCATGTTCTGCTCCGTGTGGTCGTGTTGCCGACCCGCCTGGTTCGGCGGCAGGATGAAGTAGTTGAATCCGAACGCGCGCGCGCCTAGCGCCCGGCGCGCCTTGCGCATCGTCGCTCCGGGGCCTTCGGCCTCGAGCGACCGCACGTCGATGAAGTCGAACCGGGCCATCACATGCGGAAGACGCCGAACGTCGTCTCCGGAATCGGCGCGTTCAGGGCGGCGGAGATGCCGAGCGCCAGCACCCGTCGCGTGTCCAGCGGGTCGATGATTCCGTCGTCCCACAGCCGCGCCGTCGAGTAGTACGGATTCCCCTCGCGCTCGTACGTGGCGCGGATCTCGTCCGCATCCGCATCGCCGACCATCGTCAACACGGTTGCCGCCTGGTCGCCGCCCATCACCGAGATGCGGGCGTTGGGCCACATCCAGAGCTGCCGCGGCGCGTAGGCGCGGCCGCACATCGCGTAGTTCCCGGCGCCGAACGAGCCCCCGACGACGACGGTGAACTTCGGCACCCGGGCGTTCGCGACCGCCATCACCATCTTCGCCCCGTCCCGCGCGATTCCGCCGGCCTCGTACTCCTTTCCGACCATGAAGCCGGTGATGTTCTGCAGGAACACGAGCGGCACCTTGCGCTTGCACGCGAGCTCGACGAAGTGCGCGCCCTTCTGCGCCGACTCGGCGAACAGGACGCCGTTCGAGGCGAGGATTCCGACCGGGTAGCCCTCGATCCGCGCCCAGCCGCAGACCAGCGTCTCGCCGTACAGCGCCTTGAACTCGTCGAAGCGCGAGCCGTCGACGAGGCGGGCGATGAGCTCGCGCGGGTCGACCTGGTGGCGGAAGTCCTCCGGGACGAGCCCGTACAGCTCCGTGGGGTCGAGCGCGGGCGGCTCGGGACGGGTCACGTCCCAGGGCGCGTGCTTGCGGTGCTGGAAGTTCGCGACGATCCGCCGAGCGATTGCGAGCGCGTGCTCGTCGGATGTCGCGTAGTGATCGGCGACGCCGCTCAGGCGGGCGTGCACGTCGGCGCCGCCGAGCTCTTCCGCGCTCACGTCCTGGCCGGTTGCCGCCTTCACGAGCGGCGGGCCGCCGATGAAGATCGTGCCGGTGCCGCGGACGATGATCGTCTCGTCGCTCATCGCCGGGACGTATGCGCCGCCCGCAGTGCAGGAGCCCATCACCGCGGCAATCTGCGGGATGCCCTTCGCCGACATCTGCGCCTGGTTGAAGAAGATGCGTCCGAAATGGTCGCGGTCGGGGAAGACGTCCGCCTGCAGCGGCAGGAAGGCACCGCCGGAGTCCACGAGGTACAGGCACGGGAGGTGGTTCTGCTCGGCGACCTCCTGGGCGCGGAGATGTTTCTTGACCGTGAGCGGAAAATACGTGCCGCCCTTGACGGTCGCGTCGTTGGCGACGATCACGCACTCGCGCCCTTCGACGACCCCGATCCCCGTGACGACGCCGGCGCTCGGCGCGGCGCCGTCGTACAGCTCCCAGGCGGCCAGCGCATTCAGCTCCAGGAACGACGAGTCCGGATCCACCAGACGATCGATGCGCTCGCGGGCCGTGAGCTTGCCGCGTGACCGGTGCCGCTCGACGGCTTTCTCGCCGCCGCCGCGCGCGACCTGCGCGGTGCGCTCGCGCAGCTCGGCGACGAGCTGCTCCATGCGGGCACGGCGGGCCTGGAAGGCCTCGTCCCGAGGCGTCTGGCTGGTCAAGAGAGCCACGTCCGCGAGCCTAGCGCCGAACGAGGGATGTGGGCCCCGGTGCGGACTTCCGATCAGCCGACCATGAGGCGTCTGTCACTCACTTCGGCTGCGCTTGCGGCGGTGCTCGCCTGCCTCTCGGGCTCGGCGCTGGCTGCGCCGGGCGGCAGCGCGTTCGTCGACGCCGCTCAGATCTCGGGCCAGGCCGACTTCTCGGACGAGAGCGGCGGCACGATCTCACCGACTGCCTTCACCGTTCCGAGCTGGAGCGGCTCCTTCGTCTTCGGCGGCGTGGTCTATCCGTACACGATGGTCGGAACGGATCCGGCGCAGGGTCCGGCGACGACGACGGTCAAGACGGCGATCGTCCCGATCGACCTGCGTTTCAAGTCCGGCCTCGGCGGCTCGCTGAACGGGAGCGACCGTGTGGCGGCCACACTCGCCTCGCCCATCTTCAAGAACACGAGCTTCTCCACGCTCTCGAACGTCTACGTCTGGGGGCGCGGCTACCTCGGGAACCAGGTCGGCCCGGCGGTCACGACGCAGTACGGCAACGCGGTTCAGAAGGCGATGTTCTGGCAGACGGGCGGCGCGGCGCCCGGGTACAACGTCCTGCTCGACGCGCCGCAGGTCTATCCGGCGCAGTCGATCGAGGTGCCGCAGAACCAGGGCTTCGATCTGATCGGGAAGGTCTCGGGGCAGCACTTCGGGCGCGTGTCCTTGAGCTGGATGTCGTCCCGGGTGCACAACCTGCTCGTGTCGCTGAAGATCCCGGCCGACGTCGTGCCGATCTTCCTGACCGACTCGGCGTTCCTGCTCGCCGGAGACAGCTGCTGCGTGATCGGCTATCACGGGGCGACGAGCAACTCCGTGTCGAACGGGAAGCCGTCCGTGAACACCTACATCTACGCCGCGTACAGCGGTCCCGGCATCTTCAGCTCGCCTCAGATTGCGGACATCCATTCGCTGAGCCACGAGGTTTCCGAGTGGTACGGCGACCCGTTCGTGAACAACGTCGTGCCGCCGTTCTTCGCCGCCGGCTACGGCTGCCTCGACGACCTCGAGACCGGCGACCCCGTCGTCGGCTCGGGCTGGGACGCGACGCCCGTCGGCGGTAGTGGGACGTACCACGCCGAGGACGAGGCCTTCTTCTCCTGGTTCGCCCGCGAGACGCCTTCGCGGGGGTTCGCAGGGCGGTACACGTTCCTGGAGAACCCGCTGTTCACCGGTCCGTCCACCGGCTGCTAGCGAGCGCGAGCCCGCGCAGCCGCGCTGCGTGCCCGTGCGTGAGCTGGCCGCGTCGCAGGCGCCACGACCAGTTGCCGCTCGCCGTTCCGGGCCGGTTCATCCGCCCCTCGCTTCCGAGCGACAGCACGTCCTGCGCGGGGACGATCGCCGTGTTCGCGCGCGACGCGTAGGCGATCTCGATCAGGCCCCAGGCCGGGTCGTTCGCGTCGAGCCCCGTCGCGTCGCGCTCGCGTTTGCGCAGCGACTCGAACCAGCCACGCGCCGTGTCCGTGTCGTGCGTCGAGGTGTAGACGACGAGGTTCTGCCGATGGTTCTCCGGCCGGTGCGGATTGTGTCGTCCGCCGCCGAAGGCCCACTGGAGGACGACCATGCCCGGGAAGCCGAGCTCGTCGCGCAGCCGGTACACGGCGGGCGTGATCACGCCGAGATCCTCGGCGATCAGCGGCAGCTCGCCGAGTGCGCCCCTCGCCGCATCGAACAGCTCCCGTCCGGGCCCGGCCCGCCAGCGTCCGTGCTTCGCCGTCTTGTGCCCCTTCGTGATCTCCCAGTACGCGACGAAGCCGCGGAAGTGGTCGATCCGTGTGCGGTCCACGAGCTCGAGCGTCCGCCGTAGGCGCTCGATCCACCAGCGGTAGTCGGTTGCTCGGTGCGCGCGCCAGTCGTACAGGGGATTGCCCCAGTTCTGGCCGAGCTTCGAAAGCGCGTCCGGCGGCGCGCCGGCGACGACGCCTTCGCGGAACAGCTCGGGATGCGAGACGTGCTCGGCGCTGCCCGCGGCGACGTAGATCGGGACGTCGCCGATGACGCGGACGCCGCGCTTGCGTCCGTACGCCCGCAGCTTCGTCCACTCGCGCTCGAACCGCACCTGGTCGGCCAGCGCGCCGGGTCCCGCGTAGGCGGCCCAGTCGCCGGCCCAGAACGGGTGCCGCGCGACGAAATCCTCGAGCTCGTCCGCGCTCACGCGCGCCTCGGGCTCGGCGAGCAGCGAGGGTGACGCTGCGAACGCCGACGGCGACGCGTAGGGCGAGCCGGTCCCGTCCGGTGGACCGAGCGGCAGCACCTGCCACCACGACTGTCCGGCGGCGGCGAGCCAGTCGATGAAGCGGTACGCCTCTTCGTCCAGCACCCCGTTCGGCAAGGACGTGGGGTGGAGGAGGATTCCGCTCGAACGCGACAGCTGCATCGTTTAGAAGCGCGAGTCTGTAGAAAGTCTCCTCGCGGTGCCACTTCCGCGCGCGAAACAGCCCCCGCCTCGGATCCAGATCCAGCGTCTCGAGCCGCAGATCGACTGCGGCCGCTACCCGCTGAAGGCGACCGCGGGCGACGAGGTCGTCGTCACGGCGACGATCTTCCGCGACGGCCACGACGTGCTCGGCGGCGCCGTGCGCTACCGGCCGCCCGGCGCACGCCGCTGGCGCGAGGCGCCGATGGAGCCGCTCGGGAACGATCACTGGCGCGGCTCGTTCACGGTCGACAAGCTCGGCCGCTGGATCTTCACGGTCGCCGCGTGGACGGACCGTGTTGCGTCCTGGCAGCACGAGGTGCGGCGCAAGCTGCAGGCGGGGGAGGGGCAGGAGGACCTGGCCGGCGAGCTGAGCGAAGGTCGGCAGCTGCTCGGGGAGGGGACGCTCGACGAGCTGCTCGCGGTCCCGCCGACGGACCGCCATGGCGAGGTCGTGCTCGAGCGGGAGCTCGGCGTCGACGTCGACCGCGAGCTGGCGCGGTTCAGCGCGTGGTACGAGCTTTTTCCGCGCTCGTGGGGCGACCTCCGCGGGGTCGTTGAGGTACTGCCGCGCCTCGCGGAGCTCGGATTCGACGTCGTCTACCTGCCGCCGATCCACCCGATCGGGACGACCAACCGCAAGGGCCGCAACAACGCGGCCGCGGCGGAGCTGGGCGACGTCGGCTCTCCGTGGGCGATCGGCTCCGTGGAGGGTGGGCACACCGCAGTGCATCGGGAGCTCGGCACGCTCGAGGACTTCGATGCGCTCGTCGCGGCTGCGCGCGACGCAGACGTCGAGATCGCGCTCGACTTCGCGATCCAGTGCTCACCGGACCATCCGTGGCTGAAAGAGCATCCCGAGTGGTTCAACCGCAGGCCCGACGGCACGCTCAAGTACGCGGAGAACCCGCCCAAGCGCTACCAGGACATCTACAACGTCAACTTCGAGTCCGGGGACTGGCAGGGGCTGTGGGCGGCGTTGCTCGACGTCGTCCTGTTCTGGGTGCAGCGCGGCGTGAAGGTATTCCGCGTCGACAATCCGCACACCAAGCCCGTCCCGTTCTGGCAGTGGCTGATCGCGGAGGTGCGGCGGATCGATCCCGAGGTCGTCTTCCTGTCGGAGGCGTTCACGCGTCCGGCGATGATGACGACGCTGGCGAAGGTCGGCTTCTCGCAGTCCTACACGTACTTCACGTGGAAGAACTCGAAAGCGGAGCTGCGCGAGTTCATGGAGCAGATCCTCGAGTGGTCTCCGTACTACCGGCCGAACTTCTTCGCGAACACGCCGGACATCCTCCACGAGTACCTGCAGGAGGGTGGGCCGCCGGCGTTCGAGGCGCGGCTCGTGCTCGCGGCGACGATGTCGCCCTCGTACGGGATCTACTCCGGCTTCGAGTCGTTCGAGAACGTCGCGGTGCGTGACGGCTCGGAGGAGTACCTCGACTCGGAGAAGTACGAGGCAAAGCAGCGCTCGCTGGACGGGCCGTTGCTTCCTCTGGTGGCGCGGCTGAACGCGATCCGGCGCGCGGAGCCTGCGCTGCAGCGCGTGGACAACCTGCGCTGGCTCGAAACGGAGAACGAGCGCCTCGTTGGCTACGTCAAGGACGACATCATCTGCATCGTCAACATCGATCCGTTCGCACCGCAGGAGGGCCTGTGCGTCGTCCCCGCGTGGCTCGGCTTCCCGCCGGCGTTCCGCGTGCAAGACCTGGTGACCGGCGAGCCGTACCCGTGGACGCTGGGCAGGAACTTCGTCCGGCTGGATCCGGGGAAGTCGCACGTCTTCAAGGTGGAGAAGTGAGCGTGATCGTCCGCAGCCGAGGCGTCCCCACGACGTTCCTGACGCGGGGCGAGCCGGTCGGCGTAGCCGGGCTCCGCCCGGCGGAAGCCGAGCGGCGGTCAGGGGCGTCATGAGTGAGCCTGGGCACTGGTTCGAGCGGGAACCCAACTGGTTCAAGACCGCGGTCTTCTACGAGATCCACCTCCGCGGCTTCTTCGACGGCAACGACGACGGCTCGGGCGATTTCCGCGGGCTGATCGAGAAGCTCGACTACCTGCAGTGGCTCGGCGTCGACTGCATCTGGCTCCTGCCCATGTACCAGTCTCCGCTCCGCGACGGCGGCTACGACATCGCAGACTTCTTCACGATCCTGCCGGACTACGGGACGGTGGAGGACTTCCGCGAGTTCGTCGAGCAGGCGCACCAGCGCGGGATGCGCGTCATCGCCGACCTCGTGATGAACCACACCTCGAGCGACCATCCGTGGTTCCAGGAGTCGCGCACCGATGGCGAGAACCCGCGCGCCGACTGGTACGTCTGGGGCGACGACGACCAGCGCTGGGGCGAGGCGCGGATCATCTTCCTCGACACGGAGCCGTCGAACTGGACCTGGGACCTCCAGCGCGGCCAGTACTTCTGGCATCGCTTCTTCGCCCATCAACCGGACTTGAACTTCGACAACCCCGAGGTGCAGGAGGCGATGCTGAACGTCCTGCGCTTCTGGCTCGACCTCGGCATCGACGGCTTCCGGCTCGACGCCGTCCCGTATCTCTACGAGCGCGACCAGACGAACGGCGAGAACCTCCCCGAGACGCACGAGTACCTGAAGCGCGTCCGCTCGGAGATCGACGCCCGCTATCCGGACCGCGTGCTGCTCGCCGAGGCGAACCAGTGGCCCGAGGACGTCGTCCAGTACTTCGGTGACGGCGACGAATGTCACATGTGCTTCCACTTCCCTGTCATGCCGCGCATGTTCATGTCGCTTCGCCGCGAGGACGCGACACCGATCTACGAGATCCTCGAGCGCACCCCGGAGATCCCGGACAACTGCGCCTGGGGGCTGTTCCTGCGCAACCACGACGAGCTGACGCTCGAGATGGTCACGGACGAGGAGCGCGACTACATGTACACCGAGTACGCGAAGGACCCACGGATGAAGCTCAACCTCGGCATCCGCCGCCGGCTCGCGCCGCTGCTCGACAACGGTCGCGCCGAGGTCGAGCTGCTGCACGCGATCATGTTCTCGCTGCCCGGCTCGCCCGTCCTCTACTACGGGGACGAGATTGCCATGGGAGACAACATCTACCTCGGCGATCGCGACGGCGTCCGCACGCCGATGCAATGGACCGGCGACCGCAACGGGGGCTTCTCGCGCGCCGACTTCGCCGCGCTCTACTTGCCGCCGCTGATGGATCCCGTCTACGGCTTCCAGGCCGTGAACGTGGAGGCGCAGCTGCGCCAGCCGAACTCACTCCTCCGCTGGCTGCAGCGCTTCATCCACCTGCGCAAGGAGCATCCGGTCTTCGGCCTTGGCACCTACGAGCCGCTGGAGCCGGACAATCCACGCATCTTTGCGCATGTCCGGCGGTACGAGGAGGACATCGTGCTCTGCGTCCACAACGTCGCGCGCAGCGCGCAGGCCGTGCAGCTCGACCTGTCACAGTTCGAAGGCCTCGTCCCGGAGGAGATGTTCGGCCGGACGCAGTTCCCGCCGATCGGAGGGCTGCCCTACCTGCTCACGCTCGCACCGAGAGGATTCTTCTGGTTCCAACTGAGACAGACCTGATCGAGTTCGTCACCGCGCAGCGGTGGTACGGCTCGAAAACGCGGACGCCGACGCACGCCGCCGTCGTCGACCGCGCGACGCTCCGCGACGCCGATCCGAAGCTCGAGCTCGTGCTGATCTCGCTCGGCTTCGAGACCGGAACGCACGAGACCTACCAGTTGCTGACGGACGATTCGCTCGACGCGCTCGCCGATCCGCGCCACGTCCGTGAGCTCGTGCACATGATCCGGCGCGGCACCACCGTGAATGCCGGCGAGGGACAGGTGGAGTTCCGCAGCGTCGAGGGCTTCGCCGCGCTCGGCACCGAGCTGACCGACGCCCGGCGGATCGAGACTGAGCAGACGAACACCTCGATCGTCTTCGACGACGAGCTGATCCTCAAGGTCTTCCGCCGCCTCGAGGCCGGCGTGAATCCCGAGTTGGAGATGCTCCGCTTCCTCACGGAGCGCGGTTTCCGGAACATCGCGCAGCTCGGCGGCTGGTACGCCTATGCGGGGGCGCCGATGGACGCGACCCTCGGGGTGCTGCAGAAGTTCGTTCGCGACGCACTGGACGGGTGGGAGCTCACGCTCGACGAGCTTTCGAATGCACCCGATCGCGCCCTCGGCCGGCTCGGCGCTCTCGGCCGGGCGACCGGAACGATGCACACGCTGCTCGGCTCCGACACGAGCGACCCGACCTTCGCGCCCGAGGAGCCGAGCCAGGAGGCGCTCTCGATCCTGACCGCGACCGTCGACGAGGAGATCCAGCGCATCTTCCTCGAGCTGCCCGACGACCTGGACGCGCTCGAGCCGATCCGCGGCCGCGGCGAGGAGGTGCGCGAGCGCTTGGGCCAGCTCTCGCACGTTGCGAGCTTCGGCAAGGTCATCCGCACGCACGGCGACTATCACCTCGGCCAGACGCTCTGGGCGAACGACGACTGGGTGATCCTCGACTTCGAGGGCGAACCCGCACGCAGCCTGCCCGAGCGCCGGCGCAAGCGCTCTCCGCTCCGCGACGTCGCCGGAATGCTGCGGTCGTTTGCCTACGCCGTCGCGGCCGCCGAACAGCTCCGCGGCGCGCGTGTGCCCGGCAACTGGGAGCTCCGGGCGCGTGAGGAGTTCGTCGCCGGGTACGACGAGACGGTCGACCACGGCCTCATTCCAGCCGGCGGGGCGGCGGTCGAACGGCTGTTGACGATCTTCGAGCTGGAGAAAGCCGTGTACGAGCTGCGCTACGAGCTGAACAACCGTCCCGACTGGATCGGCATTCCCGTCGCGGCGATCGCACGCCTGCTCGAGGAGGAAGGCACGTGACGCGCCTGGACCTGCACAACCCGCACGGTTACCTCGGCGCGCATCCGGCGAAGGACGGTGTGGTCGTGCGCGCGTTCCGGCCGGACGCCGAGCGCGTCACGGTCAAGCCGCACGGCGTCGAGCTGCAGGAGACGGACGACGGCGTCTGGGAGGGGCTGGTCGAGGGAGCGGCGCTTCCGCTCGAGTACGAGCTGGAGGTCTCGTACCCGCAAGGTCGCACGTTCACGATCAGGGATCCCTACGCGTTCCTGCCCACGCTGGGCGAGCTCGACCTGCACCTGGCGGGCGAGGGCCGCCACGAGGAGCTCTACCAGCGCCTGGGGGCGCACGTGCGCGACCTCGACGGCGTCACCGGCACGTCGTTCGCAGTGTGGGCGCCGGCGGCGCGCGCCGTGAGCTTGGTGGGCGACTTCAACTCCTGGGACGGGCGTCTGCACCCGATGCGCTCGCTCGGCTCGTCCGGAATCTGGGAGCTGTTCGTACCGGCGCTCGCCTCCGGCGAGCGCTACAGGTACGAGGTTCGCTGGCAGGACGGCAGCGTTCACCTGAAGGCCGATCCTCTGGCCTTCGCGACCGAGGTCCCTCCTGCAAACGCCTCGCTCGTGTACGCGCCAAATCACCAATGGCGAGACGCCGAGTGGATGCAGGAGCGTAAGACATCGGACGCGCTCGCGCGGCCGATGTCTGTTTACGAGGTCCACCTGGGCAGCTGGCGCCGCACGTTGGAAGGGGAATCGCTGTCCTACACCGAGCTCGCCTCCGAGCTCGGGCGCTACGTCACCGATCTCGGCTTCACGCACGTGGAGCTGCTGCCGGTCATGGAGCATCCATTCAGCGGCTCGTGGGGCTACCAGGTCACCGGCTACTTCGCGCCTACCGCACGCTTCGGCTCGCCGGACGACTTTCGCGCCTTCGTCGACCATCTGCACGAGTGCGGCATCGGCGTGATCCTCGACTGGGTGCCGGCGCACTTCCCGCGCGACGACTGGGCGCTGGCGCGCTTCGACGGCACCGCGCTCTACGAGCACGCGGACCCGCGGCGGGGCGCCCATCCCGATTGGGGCACGCTCGTCTTCAACTACGGGCGCAACGAGGTGCGGAACTTCCTGCTCGCGAACGGCCTTTACTGGCTGCGCGAGCAGCATGTGGACGGACTGCGCGTCGACGCCGTCGCGTCGATGCTCTACCTCGACTACTCGCGCAAGGAGGGCGAGTGGATCCCGAACCAGTTCGGCGGCCGCGAGGACCTGGACGCGGTGCAGTTCCTCAAGGACCTGAACGAGATGATCTACGCGCGCGAGCCCGGCGTCGTCTCCGCGGCCGAAGAATCGACGGCGTGGCCGGGCGTCTCACGGCCGACGTACCTCGGCGGGCTGGGGTTCGGCTTCAAGTGGAACATGGGTTGGATGCACGACACCCTGTCGTACTTCCAGCACGATCCCGTCTACCGCTCGTTCCATCACCACGAGCTGACCTTCTCGATGGTGTACGCATGGAACGAGAACTTCATCCTGCCGCTGTCCCACGACGAGGTCGTGCACGGGAAGGGGTCGCTGGTGGACAAGATGCCGGGCGACCGCTGGCAGAAGCTCGCGAACCTGCGCTCGCTCTACGCCTACATGTGGACGCATCCGGGCAAGAAGCTGCTCTTCATGGGCGGCGAGATCGCGCAGTGGCGCGAGTGGGATGCCGAGTCGTCGATCGACTGGCACCTGCTCGAGGAGCGAGACCACCAGGGAGTGCAGTCGCTCGTGCGCGACCTGAACCGCATCTACCGCGAGACGCCCGCGCTGTGGGAGATCGACTTCGAGCCGGACGGCTTCCGCTGGTTGGAGCCGAACGACGCAGCAAACAACGTGCTCGCCTTCGCACGTCTCGGCAAGGACCGCGACCGGCCGCTCGTCTGCGTGTGCAACTTCGCGCCGGTGCCGCGCGAGCGCTACCGCGTCGGGATGCCGCGCGCGGGACGCTGGCGCGAGGTGCTGAACACCGATGCGCCGGTGTACGGCGGCTCGGGCGTCGGCAACCTCGGCGCCGTCGAAGTGGAGGCGGTGGCCTGGCACGGCCAGCCCTTCTCCGCCGAGCTCACGCTCCCGCCGCTCGGCGTGGTGTGGCTGCTGCCCGAGTAAGCCGGATCAATCCATCGTCGAGCCCGAGCTCGGACTGCTGCGGGGATCGTCCGCGAAGAACGACGCAATTGCGCCGGCGGATCCCGCCACGACGATCACGGCCCACACTTCCAGGAGCATGTCGACGATCCGCCCGCCCGTCGTGACGGGATTCGGCAGCTGCGACGAGACGGTCAGCAGCTGCACCGTCGTGAAGAAGAAGGCGTCGAAGACCGTGTGGACCTTGCTGCCGGCGGCATCGTGCTCGAGCACGTAGACGAGCGTCGTCCCGACGGCGTCGGCCACGAGCGTCAGCAGAACAACGAGGCCCAGGCGCGCGAGCAGCCGTTGGTGTCGCGGCCGCCAGCGGCGAAGATGACGCCACTCTTCCCGAAGGCTCACGACCTGAGTGTCGCCGGACCGCCGGACGGGTAGCCTCGCGCGATGCGCAGGCTGGGGGCCTTCCCCGCTTCGAGCGGGGCGGAGTACCGCGTCTGGGCGCCGGACGCGGCGCGCGTCGGCGTGCGCGCGAACGGCTCCGAGCACGGGCTGACACGCGCGGACGACGGAACGTGGGAGGGAGAGGGGCCCGCCGGCGACTATCTGTACATCGTCGACGGAAGGGAGTTATCTGATCCGTGCTCGCGCTTCCAGCCGGAGGGAATCCGCGGTCCCTCACGCGTCGTCGATACGTCGAGCCTCGGGATCGCCCCCTCTCCACGCATCGGGCTCAGCGAGCTGGTCGTCTACGAGCTGCACGTCGGCACCTTCAGCGAACAGGGGACGTTCGACGGCGTGATCCCGCGCCTGCGCGGCCTCCGCGAGCTGGGCGTGACGGCGATCGAGCTGATGCCGGTGGCAACGTTTCCCGGCAACCGCAACTGGGGCTACGACGGCGTCTATACCTTCGCTCCGCACCCGGCCTACGGCGGACCCGACGGCCTCGCGCGCCTCATCGACGCCGCGCATCGAGAAGCCCTCGCCGTCATCCTCGACGTCGTCGACAACCACATCGGCCCGGGCTCGGAACAGATCGCCGCGTTCGGCAACTACTTCACCGATCGGTACGACACGGACTGGGGCCTGGCGCTCGACTACTCGCAGCGAGGCGTCCGCGAGTGGGCGATCCAGAATGCGGAGCTGTGGGTGGACGACTACGCCGTCGACGGCTTGAGGCTCGACGCGGTGCACTCGGTGCACGACGACTCGCCTACGCACGTGCTGGAGGAGCTGCGCGATCGCGTCAAGGCGGTGAACGAGAACGCGCTGGTCATCTCGGAGATGAACATCCCAGACTTCCGACCGCTGCGCGACTGGCGGCACGACGCGATGTGGCTCGACTCGCTCCACCACGAGCTTCACGTGCTGCTCACCGGCGAGCGGGAGAGCTACTTCGCGGACTTCGGATCGATCGACGGGCTCGTCCGGGAGCTGACGCGTGCCGAACCCGAGCGGCTGGTCGTCTGCGCGCAGAATCACGACCGGATCGGCAACCGCGCCCTGGGCGACCGGCTCCCTCCGGAGCTCCACCGCGTCTCGCTCGCGTGCGTGCTCTTCTCGACGGCGACGCCGCTCCTGTTCATGGGCGAAGAGTACGACGAGTCGCATCCGTTCCAGTTCTTCACCGATCACATCGACCCCGCAATCGCCGACGCGACGCGCGAGGGGCGCAAGCAGGAGTTCGCGGAGTTCAGCGCCTTCTCCGGCGACGACGTCCCCGATCCGCAGGCCCTGGAGACGTTTGAGCGTTCGAAGCTCGATCCTCGTGAGCCAAATCCCTTCTACGTCGAGCTGCTGCGGCTGCGGCGCGAGCTCACGCGCGAACTCGACGTCCGCGCCGACGGCAGAGTCGTCACGATGCGCCGAGGCGACGTGGCGCTCGTCCTGGACTTCGAAGCACGAACCGCGGAGCTGCGCAAGTGACGCGCGAGCTCTGGCCGGGCCGCCCCTTCCCGCTCGGCGCGCTCTGGGACGGGGAGGGCGTCAACTTCTCGCTCTTCTCCGAGAACGCGGAGCGGGTGGAGCTCTGCCTGTTCGACGACGATGACCGCGAGCTGCGGCTGGAGCTCACCGAGCGCACCGCGTTCAACTGGCACGCCTACGTGCCGGGGATCGGTCCCGGGCAGCGCTACGGCTACCGCGTCCACGGTCCGTGGGCACCGGCGCGCGGTCACCGCTTCAACCCAGCGAAGCTCTTGATCGATCCGTATGCGAAGGCGATCGAAGGCGCGGTCGACTCGAGCACCAACGCAACGCTTCCGTACACGCCGAACGGCGACGACGCCGACCTCACCCGTGACGACCGGGACGACGCGCCCGCCGTCCCCAAGTCCGTCGTCATCGACGAGTCGTTCGACTGGGAGGACGACGAGCTGTTTCGCCCCCGTGTCCCCTGGCACGAGACGGTGATCTACGAGACGCACGTCAAGGGATTCACCATGCGACACCTGCTCGTCCGCGACGACCTCCGCGGGACGTTCGGGGGCATTGCGGCGGAAGCGTCGATTGCGCACCTCACGCAGCTCGGCGTCACGTCGGTCGAGCTGCTGCCCGTGCATCACATCGCCGACGAGAGCTTCCTGCACGCCCGCGGTCTGACGAACTACTGGGGCTACTCCACGATCGGCTACCTGGCCCCGCACGCGCTGTACGCCGCAACGGGCACCCAGGGCGCGCAGGTCCGGGAGTTCAAGGGAATGGTCAAGGCGCTGCATCGCGCGGGCCTCGAGGTGATCCTCGACGTCGTCTACAACCACACCGCCGAGGGCAACCACCTCGGGCCGATGCTGTCCTTCAAAGGCGTCGACAACTCGGCGTATTACCGGCTCATGCCCGACGAGCCGCGGTACTACATGGACTTCACCGGTACCGGCAACTCCCTCAACCCGGTCCACCCAGCGGTGCTGCGGCTGATCATGGACTCGCTGCGCTACTTCGCCGGCGAGTGCCACGTCGACGGCTTCCGCTTCGACCTCGCGTCCGCGCTCGCGCGCGAGTTCTACGACGTGGACCGGCTGTCGTCCTTCTTCGACATCATCCACCAGGACCCGATGCTGTCCCAGGTGAAGCTGATCGCCGAGCCGTGGGACGTAGGCCCGGGGGGATACCAGGTCGGCAACTTTCCGGTCCTCTGGTCGGAGTGGAACGGGATCTACCGAGACACGATGCGGGACTTCTGGCGCGGCAAGTCGAACGTCTCGGAGTTCGCGTCGCGGTTCGGCGGCTCCGCCGACCTGTACCAGCGCGACGGACGGCGCCCGTTCGCATCGATCAACTTCATCACCGCACACGACGGCTTCACGCTCCGCGACCTCGTGTCGTACAACGAGAAGCACAACGAAGCGAACGGCGAGGCGGGAGGCGACGGCACGGACGACAACCGCTCGTGGAACTGCGGCGTCGAGGGTCCGACCGACGATCCCGAAGTGAACGCGCTCCGCGCGCGGCAGCAGCGCAACTTTCTGGCGACACTCCTGCTCTCGCAGGGCGTCCCGATGCTGCTCGGCGGCGACGAGCTGGGGCGGACGCAGGGGGGCAACAACAACGCGTGGTGCCAGGACAACGAGATCTCCTGGTTCGACTGGGTGCACCGAGACGATGCCCCGACGGAGTTCACCCGCCGCCTGATCTCGCTGCGCAAGACGCATCCGGTCTTCAGGCGCAGGAACTTCTTCCTGGGAAAGGGCGACGAGTTGCCCGACGTCTGGTGGATGCGGCCCGACGGGCGCAAGATGACGCAGCGCGACTGGGGGAACGGCGAGGCGCGCGCGATCGCCGTCTTCCTGAACGGCGACGAGCTCAAAATGGAGACGCCGCGCGGCGAGGTGGTCGACGACGAATCCTTCCTCGTGCTCTTCAACGCGCATCACGAGCCGATCACCTTCCGGATGCCGACGCGCCGCTTCGGCGCGCGCTGGAAGCTCGAGCTTTCGACCGCGGCGCCTGACGCAGACGAAGGCTCGCGTTCGTGGGCGGCGCGGGAGGACGTCGAGGTCGAGGCCCGCTCGATCCTGGTTCTTCGGCGTGGCTGGTGAGTTCCGCGCCGCCTACCGGCTGCAGCTGACCCGGACTTCGGGTTTCGCGAGGCGCGCGCGCTCGTCCCGTACCTGCGAGGGCTCGGCGTCTCGCACCTGTACCTCTCGCCGTCGTTCCGGGCGCGCGAGGGCTCGACGCACGGCTACGACGTCACGGATCCGCGGCGGGTCTCTGATGCACTCGGCGGCGAGGACGAGTTGCGCGCGCTTGCTGCCGCAGGGCTGGGCGTGATCCTCGACGTCGTTTCGAATCACATGGCGACGAGTGACGAGAACCCCTTCTGGGCCGATCGGGAGCTGCGGAAGACGTTCTTCGACGTCGACGCACGTACCGGCTTCCACCGCCGCTTCTTCGACATCGGCGATCTCGGCGGCGTCCGCATCGAGGACGAGGCCGTATTCGAGACCCTCCATGTGAAGGCGTTCGAGCTCGTGCGGGCCGGCGTCGTGGGCGGCCTGCGGATCGACCACATCGACGGGTTGGCGAATCCGCGCGAGTACCTCCAGCGACTGCGCCGCGCCGGAGTCGACCACGTCTGGGTCGAGAAGATCCTCGAGCCGGGCGAGGAGCTACGCGACTGGCCTGTCGAGGGGACGACGGGCTACGAGTTCCTCAACGACGTCATGCACCTCTTCCTCGACCCGGCGAGCGAAGGCGACTTCACATCGCTGTACGGCGAGCTCACCGGCGAGTCGCGCAGCTTCGAAGAGCTCGCATTCGAGGCCAAGCTCGAGCAGGCGGCGCACACCTTCGAGCCGGAGCTGCGGCGTCTCCACGCCGAGCTGGACGTGTCGAACCTTCCGCTTGCGCTGGCGTCCTTTCACGTCTATCGCACCTACGTCGAGCCGGACCTCGGTCGCGTCGCGGACGAAGACCGCTTCGAGATCGCGCGTGCGGCGTTGTCGGACACGCTCGAGCGGATCCTGCTGCTCGAAGAACGCGGCCACGACGACTTCGTGACGCGCTTCCAGCAGACGACCGGTCCGGTGATGGCCAAAGGCGTCGAGGACACGGCCTTCTACCGCTTCAACCGTATGGTCGCGCTGAACGAGGTCGGCGGTGATCCCGCGCGCTGGTCGCTGCCGGTCGACGAGTTTCACCTTCGAAACCTCAAGCGCGCGGAACGGTTTCCGCGCCATCTGCTGACCACGTTCACGCATGACACGAAGCGCTCGCCGGACGTCCGTTCGCGCTTGCTCGCGCTCACCTTCCGGTTCGATGAGTGGGCCGACCTGGCCCATCGCGAGCTCGACCTCGGCGATGTGAACGAGGGCTACTTCGTCCTGCAGTCGCTCGTCGGGGCATGGCCGATCGCGGAGGGGCGCTTCGACGAGTACTTCCGCAAGGCGTTCCGCGAGGCGAAGACGCGCACGAACTGGCTCGAGCCCGATGTGCAATGGGAGGCACATGTGTGCACATGGGCCGCCTCGAAGCGTGTCGCGGCGGGCCGGCTGGCGGAGCGGATCAGCGAGGACGCCGAACGCATCGCGCTCGGACAGCTGGTCCTCAAGCTGACCTGCCCCGGAGTGCCGGACATCTACCAAGGGGACGAGTTGGAGGCGCTGGCGCTGGTCGACCCGGACAACCGGCGCCCGGTCGACTGGGAGGCGCGACGGCGCGCGCTGGTCGGCCCGCCGACGAGGGAGACGCAGAAGCTGCACGTAACGCGAGACCTGCTCGCCCTTCGGCTCCGGCACGCCCGCGCGTTCTCGGCCGGCTACATGCCGCTCGACGCGCCCGACGACGTGTGCGCGTTCGTTCGCGGCGGCCGCGTCGCCGCGAGCGTTGCCCTGCGGCCGGACGCCGACCCGCGGCGCGTGTCCCTTCCAGCCGGCTGGCGCGAGACGCTCGGCACGGGGTCGTTCGCAGTCTGGGAGCGCCAAAGAGTGCTGACGGCCGGCCGGCGCGCCCTTTCCTGAAGCCGAGCCGCAACCAGGATGGAACCCGCGACGTTCACCTTTGTGGGAACGATGGCTCGCAGCCGCTACCGCACCCGCTTCCTCGTCGCCTTCGCGGGGCTCGCGCTCTGCGCGGTCGCCTCGATCTGGGCCGCCATCCTTCTCGCGGCGGCGGCGCCGGCACAAGCGGGCGCCGGCTCTCCGGCGTCCTTCGTGCAGCGCGTCGTTTCCGAGATCGCGGGCAACGACTACGCGGCAGCGTGGCAGACGCTCTATCCGGGCCATCAGCGCGTCGCCTCCCAGCCCGAGTACGTCCAATGCGAGCTCAGGTCGCCAATCCCGGGGCAGCTCGACTGGGTCCGCGTCCTGAGCGTTTCCGACGAGAAGTTCCGTGTTCCCGGCGGCGACCAGCGCCTCGCCACCAAGGCCGTCAGCGTCCGACTGAAGATCGTCGATCGCACGCTCGGCTCGTCGGTGGTGGTCGGCCACACGATTCACGTCGTCGACGTCGGCGGCAACTGGCGCTGGATTCTGCCCGCTCCTCGATACGAGCTCTATCGAGACGGGCGCTGCGCCGGCGGTCCGCCGCCGCAGCTCGCCGCCTGACGGGAATCCCTCGAACAACCAGGGAGGTTTCGCATCCCGTCCGACCGACCAGTTACTTCTTGTACAGCTGCTGCGTTATGACCGGAGTACGTCGCCAGCCTCCGGCGCAGGTCGAAAGCGCTCTAACGGGTGGTGTCGGGAAGGCGCTAACTGACCCGCCGACCCGCGCCGGGGACTGGCAATCACCTCTTCGGCTCGCCCGGCGGACGCGCTGAGTAGGATTGAGGTGCCCGGGAAATCCCTCTCGGGTGGGATCAATCCGATCCCTTTTGTTGTGGGGACCCCCCGGCTGTCCGCGGCACTCGTGCTTGCGTCTGCCGGGGGAGTCTTTGTCCTCAGCCGGCCCATCGCTCGACTTGTGCGTTAACCCGATGCAGACCTAGCCGCAGCAGGGGCGACAGGACTCGAACCTGCGACACCCGGTTTTGGAGACCGGTGCTCTACCAACTGAGCTACGCCCCTGGGCCTCGCGGATTGTAGCCCCGGCCTCGGGAAACTCCCTTCGCGCGTCTGAGTAGGCTCGTACCGTCGTGCCGCCGCTCGGGCTGCTCTTCGCGTTCCTCGCTGCCTGCTTTGCAGGGCTCGCGTACGCTGCAGTCAGAGCCGGTGCGTGGGTGATCGCGTTTGCCGCCGTCGCGCTGACGGCATGGTTTGCGCAATCGGCCTTCCGCATCCTGTACCGCAACCGCTGAGGAAAACAGCAGACGACGCCGTATCCTTGGAATCGTGGCCGATGACACCCTCCAGCTCTGGCGCGAGTACCGCCGCTCCGGCGACCGGGGGCTCCGCGACCGTCTGATCCTCACGTACGCGCCGCTCGTCAAGTACGTGGCGGGCCGGCTGGGCTCGGGACTCCCGGCCCATGTCGACGAAGGCGACCTGGTCTCCTACGGGTTGCTCGGCCTGATCGCCGCGATCGAGCGCTACGACCCGGACCGCGACGTCAAGTTCGAGACGTATGCGATCGCGCGGATCAAGGGCTCGATCCTCGACGAGCTGCGCGCAATGGACTGGGTTCCGCGCTCGGTCCGCTCGCGCGCACGGGAGATCGAGCGTGCGATGGCCGAGCTCGAGGCGAAGCTCGGACGAGCGCCGAGCGACGAGGAGATCGCGGCCAAGGTCGGGATCTCTCAGGGAGAGCTCGAGGGCTCGCTGACCGACATCTCGCGGTCGTCGATCGCGGCGCTCGACGAGCTGTGGACCGTCTCCGGCTCGGGCGGCGACCAGGTCGCGCTGATCGACACGATCGAGGACGAGTCTCTGCCCGATCCGCAGTCGGCGATGACTTCGACCGAGATGAAGGAAGCAATCGCGGACGCGATCGCGCGCTTGCCCGAGCGAGAAAAGCTCGTCGTGACCCTCTACTACTACGAGGACCTGACCCTGCGAGAAATCGGCGAGGTCCTCGGCGTCACCGAGTCGCGCGTCTCGCAGCTGCACACCAAGGCGATCCTCCGCCTGAAGGCACGCCTCGGCGGCTCCCTGGCCCGCTCCGGCCTCGAGGTCTAGCCTGCTCCGGCCCTGACCGCGTGCCAGGCACGGGTGAGGGTACTCGAGGGTTTGTGACGAAACTCCGCCGCTAAGATCGTCCTCCGGACCGGTCAAAAGACAGCCCAGGAGGACGCATGGCCCACGAGCCAGGGAAGATCCGCAACGTCGCCGTCGTCGGACACCGCGGGACGGGGAAGACCTCCCTCGTCGAGGCGATGCTGTTCCAGGCAGGCGCGACGAATCGGCTCGGCACGATCGACGCCGGCTCGACCGTCTCCGACTGGGATGAGGACGAGCAGCGGCGCCAGATGTCGCTCTCCGGCTCGCTGGCGCACAGCGAGTGGCAGGACCGGAAGATCAACCTGATCGACACGCCGGGCGACGCAGGGTTCATCGGCGACGCGATCGCGGCACTGCGCGTGGTCGAGGGAGCGCTGTTCGTCGTCAGCGGCGTGATGGGCGTCGAAGTGCAGACGGGCCGTCTCTGGCAGCGCGCCGAGCAGGGCAAGCTCTCGCGCGTCGTCTTCGTCAACATGCTCGACCGCGAGCGGGCCGACTTCCTCCGCGTGCTCGGCGCTCTGCAAGAACAGCTGAGCGAGCACTGCGTCGCCGTCCACCTGCCGATCGGCTCCGAGCACGAGCTGACGGGGATCGTCGATCTGCTGCACATGTGCGCGTACGAGAGTCCCGAGGGACAGAAGGAGGGCAAAGCCGTCGAGATTCCCGCCGAGCTGCAGGCGCAGGTGGAGGAGTACCGCACGAAGCTGCTCGATGCGGTGGTCGAGACCGACGAGGCGCTGATGGAGCGTTACCTCGAAGGCGAGGAACTCGGAGTCGAAGAGGTCGCGCACGCGCTGAAAGACGCCGTCACACGCGGCGAGGTCTTTCCCGTCGCCTGCGGCGTCGCGACGAAGAACCTCGGGACCACGGCGCTTCTCGACCTGCTGGTGGAAGGCGTGCCTTCACCGCAGAAGAAGGGCGCTCCGATCACGATCGACGGCGCAGACATGGCCGCGTTCGTCTTCAAGACGATCGCCGACCCCTTCGCGGGCCGCATCACGGTGTTCCGCGTGCTCGCCGGAACCGTCAAAGCCGACTCCACGCTCGTGAACGTGCGCGAGCACGGAAAGGAGCGCGTCGGCCAGGTGCTCGAGCTCCAGGGCAAGGAGCACAAACCGACGAACGAGCTCGGGCCGGGCGACATCGGCGCGGTCGCGAAGCTGAAGGACACGCGCACCGGCGACTTGCTGCTCGATGCCGAGCGGGACGTCGAGCTGCCGGAGATCGGCTTTCCCGAGCCGGTCATGAGCTTCGCCGTGACGCCGAAGGCAAAGGGCGACGAGGAGAAGATGGCGTCGGGGTTGCGCCGGCTGAACGAGGAGGATCCGACGATTCAGATGCGCCGCGACCCGCAGACCGGGGAGGAGCTGCTCGCGGGCCTGTCCCAGATCCACGTCGAAGTCGCGGTCGAGCGGCTGAAGCGCCGCTTCGGCGTCGAGGTCGATCTGCACCAGCCGCGCGTCCCCTATCTCGAGACGATCCGCAAGGAGGCGCGCGCGCGTCACCGCTACAAGAAGCAGACCGGCGGGCGCGGTCAGTTCGGCGACTGCGACATCGTCATCGAGCCGCTGCCGGAGCGCGAGGGCTACGAGTTCGTCGACAAGATCGTCGGCGGCGTGATCCCGCAGAGCTACCGGCCGGCCGTCGACAAGGGGATCCAGGAGGCGATGCAACACGGCGAGCTGGCAGGCGCACCGGTGCAAGGCGTGCGGGTGAAGCTCGTCGACGGGCAGCACCACAACGTGGACTCGTCGGAAATGGCCTTCAAGATCGCCGGCTCGATGGCGTTCAAGGACGCCTACGCGAAGGCGGATCCGGTGCTGCTCGAGCCGATCATGGAGCTGGAGATCACGGTGCCGGACGATTCGGTCGGCGCGGTCAACGGCGACCTCAACTCACGCCGCGGTCGTCTCCTGGGAATGGAGCCGCGCGGCGGCATGACGACGATCAAGGCCGAGGTGCCGATGGCGGAGATCCTCACCTACTCGCAGTCCCTGACGTCGTTGACCGGCGGCCGCGGCGACTACGCCATGCACTTCGTGCGGTACGAAGAGGTGCCGGCGCACATCTCCCAGAGGATCGTCGACGACTCGAAGAAGGAGAAGGAGGCCGCCACCGCCTGACGGCGGACTCGTCGGGACCGGCCACGTCCGAGGGAGTGTCCCTGGGACATGGCCGGACGAGACGAGTCGGCTAGACCGATGCAGTCGGCTGCGGCTGATCGCCGCCGGCGCGCAGGCGCGTCAGCAGGTCGCTCACGTCGGCGAGCTCCTGCTCGAGGTCGCGCTGATAGCGCTCGAGCCGCTCGAGGACGTTGTCCCTGCTGTACCAGCGGCGCCCGAAGGGCGGCCTGCGGTGGGGTCCACGATGTCCGTGCATGTTCACCTCCCCTCGTAACGCTCGAGAAACCTGGAAACGACCTGTTGCGTGTGGCGCAGCGCCTTCACCCAGGCGCGCAGCAGCTCCCGCCCTTGCGGCGTCAGCTCATAGCGGCGCTTCGCCGGCCCGGGCTCGGCGGCGTCCCACTCGGAGCGAACGAGCCCGTCCTCCTCGAGCGCGCGCAGGACGCGGTAGAGATTCCCCATGTCGACTCGCTCCCCGGGGATCAGCTCCGCCACCGGTTCCACGAGCTCGTAGCCGTGCGCCGGCCGCTCCGCGAGCAAGAGCAGCAGCGCAGGCTCCGCGAATCGCTCGATCCGCCCGCGAACGTGCCACCGCCCGCCGTGGTGAAATCGAGTCCTCGGTCCCTTATGTGTAAAACGCATATAGCTGAGGAACGACATTAGCATTCCCGCCATTCCCTCGGCTACGCTCGTTCCGCGATGACGCGCATCACCCGCACAGCCGTGACCCGTCAGTGCGCGATTTGCGAGCGCACGCTCCTGATGGGCGAGCGGATCGTCCGCTTCGCGCCCCACGAGGGAGCCGAGCTCGTAGACGTCTGCCCGCTCTGCCAGGAGGAGGCGATGGAGTACGGCTGGCTCAAGGAGGGCGCGCCGACGACGCCGCTCGTCCCGATCGAGCGGCGCAAGCGGGCTCTCGATCTGCGGGCGATCTTCGGACGACGGCCGCTGCCGGAGGAACCCGTCGCGGCGGAGCCGATCCTGCGCCGGCTCTCGGAGGCTGAGCTCGCCGTGGTGGAGGCGGCCGACCTCTTCAACGCGAGTCAGTACCGGCGGACGATCGGCGGCGTCGGGAAGAGCCTCGGCGAGCCGCAGGCTTCGCTCGTACCGCTCTCGGGCGTCAACTCCGAGCTCCTGATCACGGTTGCCTGGGACATCTCCTGGTACCAGTACCGCGTCACTCCGGACTCGGCGCAGCCCGTGCGCCTGATCGAGCGCGGGCACGAGCTCGACGAGCTCGACCGTCGCTACCAGGAGTGGAACGCGCGCGTCGAACCCGACGGGCGCGTCGTTCCGGACATCGCGCGCATCTAGCGCGTGCAGCTCTTCGCGCCCGCGATCTCGCGCGCGCGCACACACCTCGATCGTTTCCCGAGCCCGTTCAGGTGGCTGCTCGTCGGTGCCGTCGCCCCTCGAGTCCGCGCTCGCCGCGCGCATCGCACCCGCTCACCTTCGTGGCTCGTACCAGGGCGTGCTCGACTTCGCGTTCGCGATCTCCTTCGGCCCGGCCGCGTTCGCCGGCATCGCGCTCGCCGGTTCCGGTCACGGCGAGATCTTTCTCGCGTACGCGTTCCCGCTCTCGATCGCTGCCGCTCTCTGCTTCGTCGCTCTCACCCGAGGCCTGCGTCGCAGCACGGGGCTGGCGCCGGCCTGATCCATCCCTACACTGAGACCGTGATCTACTGCGTCATCCCGCGCGAGCTCGAGGCCGAGCTCTTCGACAAGATGGTCGAGTACTACAAGGACAACCCGAACGTGACGGTCATCGTCGACCGCCGCGAGGGTCCTGACCGGCGCGCCGGCCAGGACCCGTCCGAGTTCCAGGAGAAGCGCGAGACGCGAGACCGCCGCCGGCCACGGATTCCCGGGACCTTCCCCGAGACCGACGCCCCGGACTAGACGGCCTGCGCGAAGCGGAAGACGCGATCGGGGTCGTACTTCTTGCGCACCGACACGAGCCGCGAGGCGTGTGTCCCGTAGTACGCCTTGCGGTAGTTCGTCCGTAGGTCTGGGTCGATGTAGTTGATGTACGCGCCGCCGCTGACGTGCGGGCGCATCGCGGCATGGAACCCGCGCAGCCAGGCGAGGTTCGCCGCACCGTTTCCCGACCAGTACGTGAGGTACTGCAGCGAGCAGATTGCGCCGCGATGTGCGAAAGCGCCGCCGCCGTGGCGGATCGCGCCGCCGTAGGAGTCGATCAGCAGCGAACCGCGGCCCTGCTCGAGCCAGGACTGCATGATCTCCACCGCGTGCTTCGGCATTGGCGTGTTCACGTAGTCCGACTTCGCCGCGAAGGTGGTGCGGTGCAGCGTCCGACACTCCGGCAACGACTTGCTGAGGCAGCCGGCCCAGCGGCGCATCAGGTCGAAGTAGGCGGCCGTCCCCGTCGTCGCGCCCGCGAGCCACGGCGGAAGCGCGGCCTTCAGTTGTGACTCGCCGCCCATGAACTGTCCGAACACCTGCAGCGTCTTGTTGCCGAGCGAGCAGATCGAGAAGAGGCGCGGATCCGCCCCAGGCGCCCACTGCTGCCACATCCTCACGGTGTCCGGCGCCGACGACCACGGCAGCGTGAGGCGGAACCACGAGGCGCTGGTCACATGCGTGAGGCGCACCCGAAAGCTGGTCACGATTCCGAAGTTCCGGCCGCCGCCGCCGCGCAGCGCCCAGTACAGATTCGGGTGCGAATGCGCACTGACCTGAACGAGCTGTCCCGTCCCGGTGACGGCGACCATCGAGACGACGTTGTCCGAGACGGTGCCGAGCTTGCGCGACGCGAAGCCGATCCCGCCGCCGAGCGCGTGGCCTCCGATCGCAACCGTGGGACACGAGCCCGCGGGGATGTTCGCGTCGTGGCCGGAGAGGGCCGAGTAGACGTTGATCAGCTTTGTCCCCGCTGCAATCACAGCCGTCGAGCCGGTCACATGGACGCCCGTGAACCGCGACAGGTCGACGACCACTCCGCTTCCGGACGAGTAGCCGCCGTAGCTGTGCCCGCCCGAGCGCGGGATCACGACCACGTCGTACTTGCGCGCCCAGCGCACGACGGCGCGCACGTCCTGTGCGTCGCGCGGGCGAACGACCGCGAGCGGATGCTTGTCGAAGCGGGCGTTGTACGTCAGCCGCGCCTGTGCGTATGCGGGGTTGGACGGCAAGAGGACGGGACCGCGCACGAGCTGGTCCAGCTCCTTCAGCTTCGGGTCGACTGCGTGCCATGACAGCGGCCGCACGAAGAGGAGTCCGGCACTCGCCGTGAGGAAGTCCCGGCGGTTCACCCTCCGGTTGTAGCATCGTTGCCAATGGCGACCACAGAGACCAAGACCTTTCGGAACTACATCGGCGGCGAGTGGACGGACGCCGCCTCGGGCGAGACGTTCGAGTCGGTCAGTCCCGCAGACGGCGAGACGATCGGGCGCTTCCCGAAGTCGAGCGCGGAGGACGTCGACCGCGCCGTGGCGGCGGCGAAGGACGCCTTCGCGGACTGGCGGTTGGTGCCCGCGCCGAGACGCGGCGAAATCCTGTTCCGCTTCGCGCAGCTCGTGAGCGAGCACAAGCGGGAGCTCACGGAGCTGATGACCCACGAGATGGGGAAGGTCAGGGCCGAAGCCGGCGGCGACGTCCAGGAAGCGATCGACATGACCTACTACATGGCGGGGGAGGGCCGGCGACTGTTCGGGCAGACCACGCCGTCGGAGCTGCGCGACAAGTTCAACATGAGCGTCCGGATGCCGATCGGCGTCGTCGGCGTGATCACGCCGTGGAACTTTCCGATTGCGATCCCCTCCTGGAAGATCGTCCCGGCGCTCGTCTGCGGCAACACGGTCGTCTTCAAGCCGGCGACCGAGACGCCGCTGCTCGGCGAGCGGTTCGTCGAGTTGCTCGCCGAGGCCGGCGTGCCGACGGGGGTCGTGAACATCGTTCACGGCGGCGGGGGACAGGTGGGGGACCGGCTCGTCCGTCATCCGGACGTGCCGGTGATCACGCTCACGGGGTCGCGCGAGACAGGCGTCGAGGTGATGCGCAACGCCGCCGAGCACCTGAAGCACGTCCACCTCGAGCTCGGCGGGAAGAACGCGATCATCGTCCTCGACGACGCGGATCTCGATCTCGCCGTGGAGGGCATCCTCTGGTCGGCATTCGGCACCTCCGGCCAGCGCTGCACCGCGGCCAGCCGCGTGATCGTGCAGGAGGGCGTCTACGAGGCGCTGCAGTCCCGTCTCGTCGAGGCGGCCGAGGGGCTGCGTCTCGGTTACGGCTGGGAGGACGACACGGACGTGGGCCCTGTCATCAACAAGGGCGCGCTGGAGAAGATCGACTCGTACACGAAGATCGGGATCGACGAGGGCGCGCGCCTGCTCACGGGCGGCGAGATCGCGACCGGCGACGGTCTCGACAACGGCTTCTATTACCGACCGACGATCTTCGGCGAGGTCGACCCGCAGATGCGGATTGCGCAGGAGGAGATCTTCGGCCCGACGACGGCGTTGATCCCGGTGAAGGACTTCGACGAGGCCGTGCGCGCGTCGAACGGGATTCGCTACGGGCTGTCGAGCGCGATCTTCACGCGCGACGTGAACAAGGCATTCCGCGCGATGCGCGATCTGGTCGCCGGAATCACGTACATCAACGCCGGGACGATCGGCGCCGAGGTGCATCTCCCGTTCGGCGGCACGAAGGACACGGGCAACGGCCACCGCGAAGCCGGCCAGGCCGCGCTCGACGTCTTCACGGAGTGGAAGTCGATCTACGTCGACTACTCGGGGAAGCTGCAGAAGGCTCAGATCGACACGGCTGAATAGGAATACGCGTGTACCCGGTACGTACCAGGTACGTGCCAGGTACACAGTGATGTCCGCGCAGGCCGTGGCCCGACCGGTAGAACCGAGAAATGCGCTACCGGCAACTCGGCGACAGCGACCTGCACGTCTCGGAGATCTCCCTCGGTTCCTGGCTGACCTACGGCGGCGGTGTGGCCGCCGAGCAGGCGGGGGCCTGCGTCGATGCGGCCTTCGAAGACGGGATCAACTTCTTCGACACCGCGAACGTGTACGCGCGCGGCGGCGCCGAAGAGTTTCTCGGCGCAGTCCTTCAGCGGCGCCCGCGCGACTCATACGTCCTCGCCACGAAGCTCTACTTCCCGATGGACGACCGCGGTGAGAACCAGGGACTCTCGCGCGTGCAGGTGCACAAGCAGATCGACGACTCGCTGCGGAGACTCGGCACGGACTACGTCGACCTCTACCAATGTCACCGCTACGACCCGTACACCCCGCTCGAGGAGACGATGGCCGCTCTTACAGAGGTCGTCCGGGCCGGCAAGGCCCGCTACCTCGGCTTCAGCGAATGGACGGCCGACCAGATCCAGGCGTCGCTCGACCTCTCGAAGACGCGCGGCTTCGAGAAGTTCGTTTCCAGCCAGCCGCAGTACTCGATCCTCTGGCGCGCCCCCGAACGCGAGGTGATCCCGCTCTGCGCAGCGAACGGCATCTCGCAGATCGTCTGGTCTCCGCTCGCGCAGGGAGCGCTCACCGGCAAATACAAGCCGGGCGAGGCGCCGCCGTCGGGCTCGCGCGCGACGTCCGCGCAGATGAGCTGGGCGATGGACCGCTTCCGCGACGACGAACTGCTCGAGGCTGTGCAGCGATTGCGTCCGATCGCGGACGGCCTCGGAATCACGATGGCGGAGCTCGCACTTGCCTGGGTGCTGCGCGAGCCGAACGTCGCCTCAGCGATCATCGGCGCGTCGCGCCCGGAGCAGGTGCACGAGAACGCTGCCGCGTCCGGGATCGAGCTCGGCGCCGAGACGCTGGCGGCGATCGACGCCGCCGTCTCAGACGTCGTTCCGCGGTAGCACGCCTTCCTTCATCTCCCAGGCGTCGCGCTGCTCGACGCAGAGACCGTCTTCGCGGAAACGGAGCAGCGACACACCAGCCAGCGTGAAGTCCTTCCCGTCCTGTCGGATCTTGGCGCGCCACTCCACCGCCGCCCGGTCGGCGTCCACGAGCGGCTCGCCGAAGCATGGGTCGGCGGCGTCTTCCTCCGCAAATGCCTGCAGCGCGTACTCCCGCGGCTGCTGCGGGTCGCGGAACGGCGCCGAGAGGAAGAACGCCTCCGGCGCGTACAGGGCTGCGATCCGCTCGCAGTCGTGCTCGATCCAGCCGCGGCACCACTCCTTCGCCCAGCGCCGCGCAGCTTCGCGCGTGTCCACGCCGCGATCGTACGCCTTATGTAAACGGTGTGAAGAGCCGCGCGGTAGGGATGGTCAACGTGCGTTCCGCCTCAGCCGGCCAAAGAGACAGGACGCGGGTGGCGACTCGACAAAGGCCGCACACGACGCGCGCATCGACGCCGTCGTCGCGCTCGCTATGGGCCGTAGACCGCGCTGAGCACCGCGCGGAACGCGCCCGCGTCCTCGGCTGGCGCGTTGGTTGCTGGGCGATACGCGCTTCGTGCGAAGGCTGCTGAGTTTCAAGCAAACCGCGTGCTCGAACTCGAACGGCGACATGCCGAAGTCGGTTGGACTCCGCCTTGTGTGGACCGTCCGGCGTCGAGGTGCGCCCGTGCCCGCCTCACTCTTCCAGACGAAGGTTCTTGATCGTCTCGGTGCGCCACTGCTCGAGCAGCGCCTGCCCCGCTTCGAGGCCCAGGTTGGTCACAGCATCGAGAACACGCTCCAGATTTGCGATGCGCTCCTCGTTGGCGTACTCGTCGTCCTCGCGCTCTGACTCGAGCGCGTTCTCGAGTATCTCCAGGCCCCCTTCCTTGCGGCCACGGAGGATCTCGGCGTAGCCGACCGCCTCGCTAACGACGGGGTCGTCGAGCGACTGGAGACTTAGCAGCTTCTTGTACTCCGCTTCGGCCCAGGCCGGGAGGAGCTCGCAGAACCGGTCGAGGCTGCCCAGCTGCTCGAAGAACGGCAGCGCGTCGCGCTCCGCGACCTCCGCGATCGCGGCGAAGGTGGGATCGGGATCGTCCTCGTCCACGTCCCAAAAGTCGTCGCCGAGCCGATCCCCGAACGTGTACCAGAGGCCGTCCTCCCGGACGAAGAGCGGCTGGACGAACGCTTCCACGTAGATGCGGCTACTCGTGAAGGACGAGGTATCGAACGACAGCCCATAGAGGAAGTGCTCGACCGGGCGACGGTAGACGAGTGAGCGCCTCGCGACGAAACCGGAAAGCTTCGGCAGGAGATGCTGGCGCGCGAGGCGCTCGATCACCGGGCCTTTCACGTCGCCCGATCCTAGTCGCGCCTCGGAATCCTCTTCTTTCCGCTGTTTTGTGAGCGGTGGGAGCCCGCGCGCCCATCGGAGGCGGACGGGCTTACCCTGCGCCGACGGGGGAAGTCGGCTCCGCTAACCCAGTGTCCTCGTCCGGGGTAGCAGGAGGGTTACAAGCTGGTTGCCGCGCGGTGTCGATCAGTGTGGCTACCGGATCCAGGTCTCCCAGTACGGGACGGCTGTAATCGAACCGGTCGGATGCTCTATCCGCTCGTGCACACGAGCCCTAAGCTCCACGGAACGCTGGTTCAAAATGGCTGTGGGTTTCCATCTCTCACCGCATCGCAGCCCAAGCAACGGAGACCTGATCTTTTACTTTCTGTTGCTGGACAGCGAGCTACTTGATCATCTCGTGCGCGTTTCCGAGTACCTCGACCTCGGCGGGATTGACAAGCTTGAACTCTGGGGTGGTGCGTCGGTATGGGATGCCAAAGAGTCAGCGATGATGGCGGACACGTTGAAGCATGCACTCAGTGGAATCGAGGACATACCGGTCGATCCGCCGAGGACGATCACTGATGCATACGGGACGCTAAGCGGAGGCTACGCCGTCCGAGCTTTCCTGTTCCGGCTGAGAGGCCTTTTCGAGGACGCAAGCCGAGCGGGACACTACGTCCACGCGCTTGGCGACTAGCCTCGCAGTCTGAGCACAAATCCGACCAAAACCCGGCCACAACGGCGAAACGAAGCGCTGCGATGCGCCTCTTTCGCGCGGTTATGCGATCCGCGCGAAGGTGAGCTCCTATGTAAACGTGAGGATGTGGTGCAGCTCGACGTCGAGGCCGTTCGCTCTGCAGTACGCAACCTTCGCGATTCCGTCGCGCTCCTCGAAGCGCAGGAACAGCTCCTGGCCGGTGTCTTCGATCGCGTCGAGCTGTTCGAGCCGGAACAGGAGCGACGACGTCTGCTCCCCGTCGACGAACATCAAGCGAGCCTCGATGTTGTTGGCGCGTCCGAAGTCGTGACCTTCGCGGAGCTCGAGCTCCCAATTCTGACGGGGCGTCACCCAATCCTCGAGCGTCGCGACGTTCACGGTCATCGCCTCGTCGACCTCGATCTCGACCGGCGTATCATGGCGTTCCTCGGGGGTGGGGCGTGGTTGAACGGTGATTGTGGCCATGTGTCGGCGGTTCCCGCATGAATCGGAAGCTAATCGTCTTCGTTCCGCCGGGAGCGCTGGAGGTCGTGCGCGAGGCGCTGTTCGCAGCCGGCGCCGGACGGATCGGCGCCTACGAGCGCTGCTCCTGGTACACGGAGGGGACCGGGACGTTCCTCGGCGGCGCGGGAACGGATCCCACGATCGGCGAACGCGGACGCGAGGAGCGCGTGCGCGAGCTCCGCCTGGAGACCGTGTATCCGGAGGAACGCCACGGCGAGGTGATCGCAGCGCTGCGCGGAGCACATCCGTACGAGGAGCCCGCCTTCGACGTCTACCAGCTGCTGTGAAGGCGAAGCTGTCCACCGACGGCGGCGCGCGCGGCAATCCCGGCCCGGCCGCGTTCGCCTACGTGCTGGAAGACGAGGACGGAGTTCTGCTCGAATCGCACGGTGAGGCGATCGGCCACGCGACGAACAACGTTGCCGAGTACCGAGGTTTGATCGCCGGGCTCGAGGCGGCACTGCGTCACGGCGTCGACGAGCTCGACGTCATCTCCGACTCGGAGCTCGTCGTGAAACAGATGCGGGGCGAGTACAAGGTGAAGAACGAAGCGCTGCGCGAGCTGTCGACGCAGGCTGCGCGGCTCGCCCGCCGGCTCGGAGACGTCCGCTACACGGCCGTGCGCCGCGAACACAACGAGCTCGCCGACCGGCTCGTGAACGAGGCGCTCGATGCCTGAGCTGCGACTCGACCACGTGGTCATCGCCGTCTCCGATTGGGAACGCTCGAACGCCTTCTACCGCGACGTCCTCGGCGCCGAGGTCGTCGAGCGCACCGGCGGCTACGCGTACCGCTTCGGCGACCAGCAGCTGAACGTGCATGGGCCGGGTTTCGAGCCGTTGATCGTCGCCCGCGATCCCGTCCGGCCCGGCAACAGCGACCTCTGCTTCGCCTGGCCCGGCAGCGCGGACGAGGCGGTCGCACACCTTCGCGGTCACGGCGTCGAAGTCGAGCTCGGCCCGGTCGAGGCTCCCGGCGCGCGCGGGCTGGGAAGCAGCGTCTACTTCCGCGACCCAGACGGGACACTGCTCGAGCTGATCGTCTACGGGTAGCCAAAAACGAGGGCTATACTGGCCGTCGCGCGGATGTAGCTCAGTTGGCTAGAGCGTCTGCTTGCCATGCAGAAGGTCGTGGGTTCGAGTCCCATCATCCGCTTCCAAAACCCCCGTAAATCGGGGGTTTTTGTTTGGAGTACCGGCAACGTGAGTCCCCGATGAGTCCCAAAGACTGGACCCGAAACTGTGTCTTTGTGTGGCCAAACTGCATTCGTCGCGAAGGGATTCGCGTACCGACAGCACCCGATGTGCCCGCCTCTGTTGGGGTCGATCACCTCCTTACCATCCTGGGGCCGAAGCGGGATTGCGCGGGCACGTCAGGGTCGCTGCGGCCACGAAAACCCCGCAAACGGGAGGGATCTGTCCCGAGACTTGACCGGCGCGTGGACGCGTGAGGACGGGTCGATGTTCGCACCACGTTCGCACGCGAAGCCTTGGCTGCTTGGTGTCTCAGCTCTCGAACTCGCGCCGCGAGACGCGTGGCGGCAGCAGGCGGTGCGCGATGGCGGCCGCCTCGCGCCGGTTCGGCGCGTCGAGCTTGCGCAGGATGTGCGAGACGTGGACGCTCGCCGTCTTGACGCTGATGACGAGCGCCGCTGCGATCTCGCGGTTCGTGCAGCCGCGGGCGACGAGGGTGAGCACCTCTGCCTCGCGCGGCGTCAAGCCGAGGCTCGTCTCCAGGCCCAGCTGCCGATCGCTTGATACGGCTTCAGGGGGCGCGAGATCGAGTCGCGCTCGCTGGGCGAGCAGCTCGAGCTCTCGAACCAGAGGCTTCGCTCCGATTCGCGCCGCGACGGCGTGCGCCTCGCGGAGCGGCACGCTCGCCTCGGTGCGGGACGCGCCGACCGCGACGAGCGCATCGGCTTGCCGCCAGCGGCAGTAGGAGGCGAGCGGCGGACGTTCGAGCCGATCCCAGCCAGCTGCTGCCTCCAACCACGACTCGGGCCGTGCGACACCCGTGGCCCGCTCGTACTCGGCCTCAGCCAGGGAGAGCCAGCCGGCGGCGTTCGGCGTGACCGAGGCGGCCTCGGACGCTGCCCTGCGCGCGGCGCTGACGAGCTTCCGTGCGCGAGCGAGCCAGTCTCGGACGGCATCGGCATCGCGGCGGGCGCGCGCCAGAGCGGCCAGCTCCGCGTGCGCGCGCAGTCCCTCGGCGCAGACCTGAACGCGGATGTGTGCCGCTTCGCGCTGGCGCGCGTAGGCGAGGCCTGTCTCGATGGCGGCTTCCGCGTCGGCCCAGCGATGTTCCCAGAGGGCGAGGTCGGCAACCCAGAAGTCCCAGAGGCCGTGCCCGCGGTCTGGGCGCAGGGTGACCTCGCCGGCATCGAAGTGGGCGTGCGCGGCGTCGAACTCGCCGCGCCCGATCTCGACGAGGGTTCGGACGCCGAACAACGCGTAAGGGAAGCTCGACGTGACGCCTCGGAGCGCGCCGGCGCTGAGCCGATCGGCCTCGTCCCACTCACCGCTCGCGTGCAGTGCCTCGATCACATTCGAGAGGAGCACGGGGCTGTAGATCCCGTACCGTCGCACCGCCTCGAGTCCCATCTGGCCCAACCGCGCGGACTCTCTCGGCCGTCCCAGCATAGTCAGCGCGTCGGTGAAGTTGATGTACACCCGGTCGAGGCCCCAGTGATCGCCGACCTCCTCCGCGAGCTGCAGGGCTTGACGGAGGTAGTCGAGACCCTCCTCACCGCGGCCGAGGTAGGCGAGATCCACGCCGACCACGGTGAGCGCTCGGACCTCTGCCTTGCCCGCGCCGACACGCCGCGCGACTCCGAGTGCCCGCTCGGCGGTCGCCAACGACTCCTGATGCCGGCGTTGCATCATCAATCCGCCCGCGAGTGACCCGAGTGCGTACGCGCGCTCGGGCGAGGGCGGCTCGACCGGGGCGATCTCGACCGCGCGCTCGAGCGCCGCGAAGGCAGCATCGTCGTCGCCGAGCTCGTACAGGTACTCACCGAGGTGGTCCTCGAGCAGTGCCGCGCGGTGACGGTGCTCCGGACCGACGAGCTCGATTGCTCGGCGTGCGAGCTCGATCGCGCGCGTCGAGGCACCGACTTGACTGGCGAGCCTGGCCGCCAGATCGCACAACTCGGAGACATCGAGGCGGACGAGCTCGCCCGCGTCCGGTACGGCGTCCCACAGCGCAAGCGCACGCTCGAGGTGCGCAAAGGCCTCCGCCAGACCAAAGACGGCCTCTGCCTGGCGCGCCGCGTCGACCGACGCCACCAGCGCCTCCGTGCTGCGACCCGCGGCGTCCCAGTGCGGCGCGAGCTCCGCCGCCGAGGCGGCTCCGCTGCGCGCGAGCTGTTCGGCCAGCTTCGCGTGCAGCTCCTCGCGCTCGCCGGGCAGGATCGTCGCGTAGATCGCCTCCGCCAGGAGCGCGTGGCGGAACCGGAAGCTGCCGGCCGTCTGGTCGGCCACGAGGACGCCGTGCTCCACCGCTCGGCGCAGCGACTCGCGTACGTCGCGTTCCGGGAGCGCTGTGACGGTGCGGAGCAGCGGATATGCGACGTCTCGTCCGGCGGCAGCGGCCACACGCAGAAGATCCTGCGCTTCACGGTCGAGTCGGGTCCAGCGCTGCAGGAGCAGGTCGCGCAGGCCGCGTGGAAGCTCTCCGCTCGGGCCGCCGGCTGCGGCGAGGAGCTCCTCGGCGAAGAAGGGGTTGCCCTCCGCGCGGGCGACGATCTCGTCCGTCAGCCTCGTCGGCAGGGAGCCGTCGGTACGAGCCGCAAGCAGCGCTGACAACTGATCGCGCTCCAGCGGCCCGAGGTCGAGCAGGACCGCCGATCCCGAACGCCGGACGCGATCCGCAAAGCGGCCCATGCGCTCCGCCGAAAGCGGCTCGTCCGCGCGGTAGGTGGCGAGCAGCAGGACCGGCCGGCTGTCGAGGTTGTGCGCGAGGAAGACGATGAGATCGAGCGTCGAGGTATCCGCCCAGTGGAGGTCCTCGAGCACGAGCAGTACCGGTGCCGCGGCTGCTCGGTCCGTGATTTGCGAGAGGGTGTTCTCGAACACGTGCAGCTGCGAGCCCGCCCTCGGCTCGTCGACCTGCCGAGACTCGCCGACCGGGCGAAGGGCCTCGACGAACGGCTGGTACGGCAGTTCCGTGCCGACGAGATCGATCGCGCGCCCGAGCAGGATCTCGAACCCCGCGTCACCGGCGCTCCTCCCGAGCTCGGACGCGAGCCGGGTCTTGCCGATGCCCGCTTCCCCGGCGACGAGGACGGTCGCACCGCTCCCGGCGCGCGCCGCGTCGAGCGCGCGCCCGAGCTCCCCGAGCTCGCGTACGCGTCCGACGAATACGTCACTCGCGCGAGCCACCACTCCAGCCAGTATCGCGCAGCCCACCCGAAGGTGGTAAGGACCCGCGCGACTGAAGATACGCAAGCCGTGAGCGAAAGATAAGGCTCTCCACCCGATGTGCTCCCACTCGTCGCCGGCGACGATCCGCTCGAACCGACGAACACGAGGGGTGAGCGATGACAGCGTTTGTCGAGGAAGCGCAGACGGGGACCGGAGGCCGAGCCGGCACCGTGCAGCGTCTCGTAGCACTGGCCGGTGTGGTCGCGTTCCTTGCCGTCTCGCCTGCCGTCCACGCTTCGCCGGCCGGGCAGAGCGGCAACTTCCCGGCCCGTATCGACCTGCCCAACGGGTCCTTCCCGGAGGGCATCGAGAGCGGGCCCGGCACATCGTTCTTCGTCGGCTCCCTGCTTGACGGCACGATTTGGAAGGGCGATCTTCGAACCGGCTCGGTGGCGGTGCTCGCTGCCGGTGCGCCGGGGCGCGCGTCCGCCGGCATCGCGTACGAGCCCGGCCGCGACCGCATCTGGGTCGCAGGCGTCGGGCCGCCGCTCCTCGGGAACGCCGACGTGCGCGTGTACGACGCATCGAGCGGCGCGCTGCTCGCGACGTACCAACCGCCCGGAGTCGGGCTGCTGAACGACGTCGCCGTCACGCGTGAGGCCGTCTACGTCACCGACTCGAGCTTCCCACAGCTGGTCGTGATCCCGTTGGCACGGGACGGCGCTCTCCCGCCGCCCTCGGCTGCGACCACGCTGCCGGTCGGCGGTGACTTTCTCCAGACGCCGGGCGACAATCCAGCCCCCGGCATCAACATGAACGGGATCGTGGCCGAGGACGGCGTCCTGCTCGTCGCGCAGTCGTCGACGGGCAAGCTCTTCCGGGTCGAGCCGGTCACCGGCGTCGCCAACGACCTCGACCTCGGCGGAGTCAACCTCGGCTACCCGGACGGGCTCGAGCTGCTCGGGCACACGCTCTACGTCGTCCGCCCGTTCCAGAACCGCGTCACCGTGATCTCGCTCGGAGCACGACTGACGGGCGGCGTCGTGCTCGGCGACCTAACCGACCCGAGCTTCGATATCCCCTCGACCGCGACGGTGGCCGCGGGCCGGCTGTGGGCGGTCAACCTGCGTTTCACGACGCCGGTCACCCCGACCACGCCCTACTGGATCACGCAGCTGCCGCTCCGGCCGTGAGTGGCAGACGACGACGAACGACGAGGAGGCGAGAGAGATGACGGCAATCGCACAGCCCGGGACGGAGCAGGAGCCAACCGGTTGGATGAAGACGCACACGGTGCGGGGCGGCGGTGGCTTGCGTCTGCACGTGCGCGAATGGGGCAAGGCGGATGGGCCGCCGATCGTGTTCATCCACGGCTGGTCGCAGAACCACCTGTGCTGGGGAAAGCAGTACGAGAGCGTGCTGGCCGACGAGTTCCGGCTCGTTGCCTACGACCTCCGCGGGCACGGCATGTCCGAGGCGCCGCTCGAGCCCGAGCACTACACCGACGGCAAGCTCTGGGCCGACGACTTGGCCGCGATCATCGCTGAGCTGGGTCTCGACCGGACGGTGCTCGTCGGCTGGTCATACGGATCCTTCGCGATCTGCGATTACGTGCGCGCCTACGGCCAGGAGCGGATCGCGGCGATCAACTTCGTCGAGGGCACGGTCAAGTTGAGCGAGGCGGCCTTCGGCACGCTCATCGGCCCCGGTTTTCTCGACCATTTCGTCGACGCCACCGCGGATGACCTGCCGACGAACATCCGCGCCATGCGCTCGTTCGTGCGCGCGTGCATCGTGAAGCCGGTGCCGGACGACGAGCTCGAGACGGCGGTGTGCTGGAACGTCGTCGTGCCAGCCGCGATCCGCGCAAACCTCGCGGCCCGCGAGCTCGACATCGACGACGTGCTGCGCGCGCTCGAGGTGCCGCTGCTCGTCACGCAGGGCCGCGCCGACACCGTCGTGCTCCCCGCGACGGCCGAGCACATCCTCGACATCTGCCCGACCGCCGAAGCATCCTGGTACGACGGCGTCGGCCACGTGCCGCACCTGGAGGAGCCCGAGCGCTTCAACCGCGAGCTCGCCGCACTCACGAGCCGCGTCGCGGGGGTCGCAGCATGAAGAGCGAGGGCACGCAGCGCAGCTTCAGCCGGAAACGGTTCCTAGGGGCGGTGGGCGCCGGCGTGGGTGCTGTCGCGCTCGACCCCGCGGGCGTCGCCGCCGCGCGTCGTGCGGACGACCGGCATCCGCATGCCGCCGTCCGCACGGATCACTTCGGGCGGATCTTCCGGCTGCCGCCGTTCGCTGCGCAGAGCCCTCGGGTCGAGGCGGCGCTGATCGAGCTCGGCAGGGCTGGTGGGCTGCTCGATGCGAACGACCCGCTCGCGGCAGGGCCGGAGCAGCTGATCGTCGACCCGGCGCTGAGCGCGAACAATCCGAACAACCCCTCGCAGACGGCCGGGCACGACGTTCTTCGGCCAGTTCCTCGACCATGACATCACCTTCGACGCGTCGTCGCGACTCGCGCAGCCGACGAGCCCGGAGGAGGCCCGGAACTTCCGCACGCCTGCCCTGGATCTCGATTCGGTTTACGGCGCCGGCCCCGTCGCCGACCAGGCGCTGTACGACCCGGCCGACCACATCAAGCTGAAGGTGGAGAGCGGCGGGCTTCGAGGACCTGCCGCGTCGCGCGGACGCCGGCGCGATCGTCGCCGACCCGCGGAACGACGAGAACCTGATCATCGCCGGGCTGCACTGCGCGTTCCTGCTCTTCCACAACCGCGCGGTCGACTACGTGCTGGGCAAGGGGCATCTCGAGGAACCGGCGAGTGTCTTCGCGGAGGCGCGCCGGCTGACGACGTGGCATTACCACTGGCTGGTGCTGCACGAGTTCCTGCCGGAGCTCGTCGGGCAGGCGATGGTCGACGACGTGCTCCGCCGCGGACGACGCTTGTACCGAGTCGGCATTGGGGAGGCGCTCATCCCGGTCGAGTTTCAGACCGGGACGTATCGGGTGGGGCACAGCATGGTGCGACCCTCGTACCGTGCCAACCTCGCCGGCGACAACGGCCAGGCGTTCTTCGCCTTCATCTTCGACCCGTCGCAGGAGGGCGTGACCGATCCAGCCGATCTGCGCGGCGGCTGCCGTGCGGCGCGCCGGTTCGTCGGTTGGCAGACCTTCTTCGACTTCGGCGACGGCCAGGTGAAGCCGAACAAGAAGCTCGACACCAAGATCTCGACGCCGCTCTTCAACTTGCCCCTGGGTGCGATCGCAAGCCACGATGCGCCCACGTCGCTCGCGCAGCGCAACCTGCTCCGGCACCTCACCTGGAAGCTTCCGTCGGGCCAGAGCGTCGCGCGCGCGATGGGCATCGACCCGCTCGCGCCCGCCGACCTTGCGGAGATCGCCTCCTTCGGCGTGGGCTTCGAGCACAGCACCCCGCTCTGGTACTACACGCTCAAGGAAGCCGAACTCCTCGCGGACGGGCTCCACTTGGGACCCGTCGCAGGCCGCATCGTCGCCGAGGTCTTCATCGGCCTGCTCCAGACCGATCCGACCTCGTGGGTCACCAGCAACCCGCGCTGGCAGCCCACGCTGCCGACGAAGGGCGACACGTTCCGCATGACCGACTTCCTCACCTTCGCAGGCGTCGACCCTGCCAGCCGAGGCGAGTAGCGGCCACGTCCGGGGCCAAGTTTGGTCCGGCTCGCCCGCGCAGCCCGGATTGCGCCCGCGCGGACGATCGCGAGACCACAGAACGTGCGAGAACCTCGAAGACGGGGACCGATGGGACTCGAACCTTGGAGCTCGGGCGAGACAGGCAGACCTCCCTGCCGCTTCATCGGCGGCTGTCGTGCCAGATACCGGTTCCGGTCGTCACGGACAACGAATGCGGTCAGCCAGCGGGGCGCGAACGCTCGCCAAACTTTGCCATGCAGAAGGTCGTGGGTTCGAGTCCCATCATCCGCTCTTTCTTCTCCTCTGAGCCCCGTAAAGCGGAGGCTCTTGCTTGAGAACGGCCGTTCCCCGAAGCGCGACTTCGTCCTCGAACGGTTCGCGGCCACTCAGCAGAATTTGGGGATTTGCGGCGTAGACTCGATCGATGATCTGCGAACGGTGCGGGACGGAGAATCCTCCGCGGGCGAAGTTCTGTCTCGAATGCGCCGCCCCGCTCGCCGCGCATTCCCGCGCGCAAGAAGTGCGGAAGACGGTGACCGTCCTGTTCTGTGACATCACCGGCTCGACAGCCCTCGGGGAATCGGTCGATCCGGAGTCGCTGCGAGGACTGCTCGCGCGTTACTTCGAGCAGATGAGGGCGATCGTCGAGCGCCACGGCGGAACGGTGGAGAAGTTCATCGGCGACGCCGTGATGGCCGTGTTCGGCGTTCCGGTCCTGCACGAGGACGATGCGTTGCGCGCGCTGCGGGCCGCCGGGGAAATGCGCGACGCGCTGCCGGCGCTCGGCGTGCAGGCACGCATCGGCGTGAACACGGGCGAGGTGGTCGCCGGTACGGGGGAGAGGCTCGTCACCGGGGACGCGGTCAACGTAGCGGCCCGGCTCGAGCAGGCGGCGCCGCCGGGCCAGGTCTACGTCGGGGCACAAACGGTCCAGCTCGCGCGCGGGGCGATCGACGTCGAGCCGGTCGAACCGCTCCAGTTGAAGGGCAAGGAGCAGCGGGTGGAGGCGTTTCGCCTGATCGCGGTCAGTGGCCCGGAGACAACGCGTCGGATGTTCGATGCGGCCTTCGTCGGTCGTGAGCGCGAGCAGCGTCTCCTGCAGGAGGCGTTTGACCTCGCCGCATCGGACCGTGCGTGCCAACTGTTCACGTTGCTCGGCGTCGCAGGTGTCGGCAAATCCCGGCTCGCCGCGGAGTTTCTGCGGGGACTCGACGCCGCCGTGGTGCGCGGCAGGTGTCTCTCCTACGGCGAGGGCATCACGTACTGGCCGGTCGTCGAGGCGGTGAAGCAGCTGCGGCCCGAGGAGCGAGAGCTCGACCAGCGCGTTGCCGGGCCGCTGAGAGTGCTACTCGGCGAGGAAGCGGTTGCGTCGAAGGAGGAGATCGCGTTCGCCGTGCGGCGTCTCTTCGAGGAGGCAGCGCGCGAGGGACCGCTCGTCGTCGTCTGGGACGATCTCCACTGGGCGGAGGAAGCTTTTCTCGAGTTGGTCGAGCACCTCGCCGACTGGTCGCGTGATGCCCCGATCCTTCTGTTGTGCATGGCGCGGCCGGAGCTGCTCGACCGTCGTCCTGGGTGGGCGGGCGGCAAGCTCCACGCGGCGACCGTCCTCTTGGAGCCGCTGGGGCGCGAGGCGAGCGGCCAGCTCCTGATCGAGCTGGCTGGGCAGATGGAGGAAGGGCTGCGCGAGCGGATCCTTGCGGCTGCCGAGGGCAACCCGCTCTTTGTCGAGGAGATGGTCGCCATGCTCGAGGCCTCGTCCGACGCGGAGGTGACCGTTCCACCGAGCATCCACGCATTGCTTTCGGCGCGTCTCGATCAACTTCCGCGGCCCGAGCGGGCGGCGCTCGAGCGGGGCGCGGTCGAGGGACAGGTGTTCCATCGCTCGGCGGTCCAAGCGCTTGCGCCGGAGGACCCGCAGGTCCCCGCGCGATTGCTCGGCCTCGTGCGCAAGGAGCTCGTGCGGCCGGAGCGGGCGCAGCTTCCCGACGACGACGCATTTCGGTTTCGGCACATCCTCATCCGCGATGCGGCGTACGACGCGCTGCCGAAGGCAACGAGGGCGGATCTGCACGAGCGGTTCGCGCATTGGCTGGAGGAGCGCGGCACCGACCTGGTCGAACTCGACGAGATCCTCGGTCATCACCTCGAACGGGCTTGTCGCTATCTCGGGGAGCTCGGTCTCGAAGCGGAGCGGGCGCGCGAGCTGGCTGTGCGCGCGGGCGACCGGCTGGCCGTCGCCGCGCGGACGGCGACGGCGCGCGACGACGCGCGTGCAGCTGCCAGCTTGCTCGCGCGTGCGAGCGAGTTGCCGGATGCTCGCGATGCACGCCGCGGCAGGCTGCTCGTCGAGCTCGCTGAAGCGCGCTTCGAGAGCGACGACCTCCGCGGCGCTCGTGACGCAGCGGCACGCGCGCTCGAGCTTGGGCGTGAGGTCGGCGACGAGCATCTGGAGGCGCTGGCCAGAGTTGAATGGCTTCGAGCGGCCGCGCAGATCGATCCCGACCTGAGCGGGGAGGAGGCGATCGCGGAGACCGAGCGCCTGGCAGCTGCGCTCACCCGCTACGACGATGACGACGGTCTTGCCAAGGTCTTGGCTCTGCGCGGTTTGCTGCTCTTCTTCGTCGGCCGGATCTCGCTTTCCATGGAGACCTATGAGCACGCAGCGGAGGCCGCGCGACGCGCGGACAGTGTCCGGGTTGAAGCACTCGCGCTTCGAGGCGCGGTTGGAGCGCGAACGTACGGTCCGACGCCGGTCGCCGAGGGGATCTCCTTCACGGTTCTTGCGTCCGAGCGCGCGACGGATCCCGCCACTCAGTCGTTCGTCTGGCAGAAGCGCAGCCTGCTCGAGGCGATGCGAGGAGACTTCACGACAGCGCGGGCGTTCTACCGCCGATGCAAGGAGCTCACGTCCGAGTACGGCCTGCGTCTGCGGCAGGGCGTGCAGACGCAGGATGGCGCGGTGGTCGAGCTCCTCGCGGGCGACCCCGTTGCAGCCGAGCTCATCGTGCGGGAGGGATACGACATCCTTGCCGAGCTCGGCGAGACCGGCTTTCGTTCGTCCAACGCGGCCCTACTGGCAGATGCGCTCATCGCGCAGGGCAGGCTCGACGAGGCCGCCGACGCCGCGATCGACGCACTCGAACTGGCGCAGACAGACGACGTCGACTCGATCGGCCGCGCGCGTGCCGCGCAGGCGCGGATAGCAGCGGCACGCGGACAATTCGACGCGGCGAAAGCCTTGGCGCGCGAAGCAGTTGCCTTGCACGAGCCGACCGAGTACGTCGAGCGGCACGCGGATACGCTCGTCTCCCTCGCGCAGGTGTGCGAGGCCGCCGGCGACACCGCCGAAGCTTTCGAGGCGGCGCGGAGCGCGTTCGAGCTGTACGAACGAAAAGGCGACGTCGCCGGCGTGGCGCGCGTGAACACGCTGCTGGAAACGCTCGGCGCTACAGCCTCGCCCGGCTGACTGCGATGGCTACGCCTCTTTGCAGCCTTTCTTGGAAGTCGCGCAACTTCTTGAGACACGCCCTCTGAAAGCTCCTGCAAAAGGGCCAGGTGCTGTCGCCTGGAAAGGCAAACGATTCAAACCTCGTGGCAAGGTTGAGGTATGGATTGTTGCCTCTGTCGACGACGGAAGCCAGCCGATGGCTCCCCGGCGAACGCGGCTCCGCGTGGCTTAGCTGTCCGGCGGCGTCAAGGCGAGCTCGACCGCCTCGTCGAAGGCAATCGCGCGGCCCTCCGCCCATAGGGCGTCGGCGTCCGTGCCCAGTCGCTCTCGCGCGCCCCCGATGTACCGCTCGAGGAGCACGTCCCAGAAGGCCACCGAGATCCAGGTGCCGAGTGATTGCCAGAGTGACTCGACGGCCGCGGCCAGGACGAGAGCCCGCTGGGGGTCGCCGAGCCCGGCGAGGGACATCGCCACACCCTGCACCTCGAAGCTCGCCTCGATGATGTCTCCGAGCGGAAGAGCCGCCCGCAGGCTCTCACGGTAGCGCCGCTCGGCCTCCTCGCAGTCGTCGCGGAGCAGCGCGCAGTCGGCGAGGAAGTGGCAAGCGAAGTGCTCGATACGCAGATCGCCATCGGCCATCCCGAGCAGATCGCGAGAGAGCGATTCGGCCCGCTCCGTGTCGCCCAGCGCAACGAGTATTTGGCAGACGCCGACGAGCGCACGGGTCTCGCCAGGCCCGTCGCCGAGCGCGCGACCGAGTTCGAGGCTCTGCTCGAACGCCTCGAGTGCGCCGGGGGCGTCCCCAGCGTGGTAGAAGAGGAGCCAGCCGAGAGTGTCGAGCGCGGAGACGAGCTCATTCAGGTCGCCGAGATCGCGCCAGAGTCGAATTCCCTCTTCGAGCTGGACGCGCCCCGCGTCGGGGTCTCCAAGACGGGCAGCAAGCGAACCCGACGCCGTGAGCGCACGGGCGCGAAGACGACCGCTTGCCGTCGAGCCGGCGAGCGCACCCTTCAATCGCCCGCGCCCCTCGGCGAGGTGTCCATGAGAGAGCCAGAACCACCCGAGTGAGCCCGCGAGCTCCAGTGCGCGGTCCGGGTCGCTCGCGGCCAGGAAGTCGAGCGCCGCGCGAAGGTCGTCGTGGTCGAGCTCGAGCCGAGCAGACCATTCCGACTCGGCACCGAACCGGCCCTCGTACGCCTGCTCCGCGACAGCAGAGAAGAAGCTCGCGTGTCGCCGGCGGAGCTCCTCGGCCTCTGGAGATCCCTCGAGTCTCTCGAGCGCATACTCGCGGATCGTTTCCAGCATCAGAAAGCGGTCGTCGCGAATCGGCTTCAGAAGGCTCGTGTCGACGAGCGCCGCGAGGCCGTCGAGGTCGGCACCACAGACCTCCTCGGCGGCCCCGACCGGGAAGCTTCCCGCGAAGACGGAGAGCCGCGCGAAGAGCTCCTTGCTCGCCTCGTCGAGGAGGTCGTAGCTCCACTCGATCGTGGCCCGCAGCGTGTGCTGGCGTTCATGTGCGTCCCGCGCGCCGCCCGTCAGGATCGGGAGGGCCGAGTCGAGGCGCTCGAGGAGCCGCTCAGGCGCGAGAAGGTTCGTTCGAGCTGCTGCGAGTTCGACCGCGAGCGGGAGCCCGTCGAGCCGCCGGCAAATCGCATCGACCGTGGAGTCGGGCGCGAGCTCCCGCCCGATCGCACGGGCGCGCTCGACGAAGAGGGCGGCCGCGTCCCTTGCCGGCAGCGGCTCCAGACGATACTCCCGCTCGCCCGACACGTGCAGCGGCGCTCGGCTCGTGACGAGGATGCGGAGACCGCTCGAGGCGGCGAGGACCGTGCTGACGGCCGGGGCGGCGACGAGAAGATGCTCGAAGTTGTCGAGGAGGATGAGGAGCTCCCTACCGCGGAGAAATCCCGCGAGGTCGTCGGGCGCTCCGATTGCCTGCGCGACTGCCGAGGACATAAGCTCAGGATCGGAGAGGCCAACGAGCGGCACCCAAAAGACGCCGTCGTTCAGTGTCCCGACCAGCTCGGCTGCGACCTGGAGTGCGAGGCGCGTCTTGCCCGTGCCGCCCGGCCCGGTAATGGTGAGGAGGCGCGTGCCGTTCGAGAGCAGCCCGACGAGCTCCTCGAGCTCGTGCTCCCGTCCGAGGAGCGCGGTCGACGCGACCGGCAGATTCGTGGCATCGAGCGTCCGGAGGGGTGGGAAGTCGCCTTCACCAAGCTGGTACAGGCGTTCGGCCTCGATCATGTCCTTCAGCCGGTGCTCTCCGAGCTCGCGAAGCGGAGCAGCGCGGTCGAGGAGCCCTCGCGTCGTCTCGGAGAGGATGATCTGTCCTCCGTGCGCCGCAGCGGCGATACGGGCCGCGCGGTGGACGTCGATGCCGAGGTAGCCCTCCTCCGTCACGATCGGCTCGCCGGTATGGACGCCCATGCGCACGCGGATCGGGCTGCCCTCGAGCGCCGCCCGCGCATCGTTGGCCGCGGCGACAGCGTCGGCGGCCCTCCGAAACGCGACGAAGAAGGCATCCCCCTGGGTGTCCACCTCGACGCCCGAGTGCATGGTGAATGCGTCCCTCAGCGCGCGCCGGTGCTGGGCGAGTAGATCGGCGTATCTGGCGCCGTACTCCTGAAGGAGTCGCGTCGAGCCCTCGACGTCGGTGAAGAGGAAGGTGACAGTGCCGCTCGGTAGCTCACGCGGGCGCACGTTGCGATCTTCTCACCAACCTCCTCGTCTCGCCGGCAGCCCAGGCCACTCGTTCTTGCGACTGCGACGATGCTTCGTGTGAAGCCGTAGTCGCGTCATCAGCTCGGCCATGCGAAGGCCTGCGCGAAAGGCACGACGAGGTCGCTAGTGGGTCCGTATCGCCCGGCATCAAGACCCGTGGATCGACGCCCGTGGGAGATCGGGCTCGACCCCTCCTCACCATTTGACGCCCGCGGCAACCAGTCGCAACCGGTGCCCGAGACGGACGTCGAACTCGGCCACTTCACCGACCCGGAAGGCCATCTGATCGGACTGGTCAGGGAGACGTCGTAGCCTCCGACGACGCGCGGACGAGCGACTACGTCGCCGACGCCACGAGCGACACTCCCCGCAACTCGACGCCGTTCGGCCCGTCGAACGCCTCGACGCGCCGATGGATCTCCAGGCCGACGCGCAGTCGCTCGTCGTCGTCGAGACGGTCGAGGACGATCGTGATCGCTCCCGCCGCCTCGTTGAGGAACGTCCAGAACGCGTCGGGATCGGCGAAGCGCCACGTGAACGCGACCTCCTCGAACCGCGGCTCCGAGAACCCTGCATCGGCGAGGAGCTGGCTCAGGCGGCTCCGGTCGGCGAGCGCGAAGAGACCTGGCGCGCCTGCCTCCGGGGGTGGCATGTGGCCTCGCTCGACGAGCACGCTGGCCGGCAGCGATCCCCATGGGTTCTCGTCGGGGCCCGTGAAGACCGCCATCGCGAGACGGCCGCCCGGCCGCAGGACGCGTCGCGTCTCTCGAAACGCCGCCGCCGGGTCGGCCATGAGCATGTAGCCCCAACGGCAGATGACCCTGTCCACGGCGTCGTCGGGTAGATCCAGCCGCTCGGCGTCGAGGACGCGGCACTCCACGTTCGTGAGCCCGAGTCTTGCGGCATGGCGCTTCGCCGCATCGACCATCCCCGCGGCGAAGTCGCTCACGATGACGTGGCCCTCGCTACCGACGAGGCCCGCGGCGGCAAACCCTGCGACTCCCGTGCCGGCGGCGAGGTCGAGGATCGTCTGCCCGCGCTCCGGAACGACTCGCTCGAGCATGAGGTCCGTCACGGGCCGCGCGATCTCCTCGAAGTACGCGTGGCGGCTGTCCCAGCCGGGGGCCATCGCCTCCCACACCGCCTGGCTCCTCCGTCGAAACTCGGTCGCGTCCATCCGCGAGCCGGAACGCTAACGGGTGAGGTCTGGTACGGCAGTTCGGAGTACACGGGCGTGCCCCTGGCGGCGCGAGCAAGCAGAGCGAGCAGTTCGCGCTCCGGAAGCGGCCGGGGCTGACCCCGCGACTTCGATAGAGCTACGCGGGCCAGTCCACAAGCGATTCCACGGCAATCGAGCGGTCGCTAATGGGTCCACATCGTGCCCCCGCTATGAACCTGCGACGGCGCGCGACGTTTGTCCCATAAAGGAGCGTGTCGCCTTTCCGCCAAAACGCGACGCGGGAGTCGTGTCTACTGCGCAAAGAGAGGGGGTCTTGCGAGGTCGCGTTCGCACGGCACAATGAGACTGTGAAGGCCTGGTTACGGGTGGGCACGCGGGCGTTCGTCGCCATCTACGCCGCAGTGAGTCGGCGTTTTCGCAGCGTCCCCTGGCCGGTGCGGCTCGTATTCGCGGTTGCGTCGTGTGGACTCGTAGTCGCCAGCCTGGGGATCGATCAGCCCGCGACGAGTGCTGGAGCCGCGCGGCACTTGGGTTTTGGCTATCCGCTTCACTTCGTTAGCTCTGATTTCACGAGCGTGTACACCCCACCGAGCTATCCGTCGAGCTTCCGCCTTAACCCATGGGAAGTTCCGATTCAAGGCAACCTCGGCGCGTTCGTGATCGATTGGGCAATGGTCTACACCGCGATCATCGGCTCCTTTCTCTTGTTGCGGGTAAGTCTCACACGTGCAGTGGCGTTCACGCGGTAAATCCTGGAACCCGCTGCGGTTACGTAGCGACGTTCTCTGTTGACCAGCTGGAGAACGCCTCCCCGTGGGGGTAAGGGCAGCCTGCAACACTTGGCGCAGCGACCCCGCGGAACGCTCAAAAAAACGTAGTCCGCTTCCGCAGCCGCACCGTTTTGCGAAACGTTGAAACGTAGCGCGGCCTTCAAGGCCAGGTTCGCTGGACGCGACCCACCCCACGACC
>WNFU01000914.1_pt1 | contig 111287 bp, 108 predicted proteins | sample 5400121 | NCBI WGS metagenome assembly WNFU01 (sample SAMN13153360, study PRJNA577476) | soil metagenome | isolation source: 100 cm soil or saprolite under grassland replicate 1 | place: USA:California | collected 2016-06-15 | reverse complement strand
CGAGCCCGAGACCGAGCGGATAGCAGGATTCGCTCCACCCCGACCCGGTTTGGAGATCGACGTACCGTTGCGATACTCTGGACGGGCCGACGCGGGGTGGAGCAGCTCGGTAGCTCGCTGGGCTCATAACCCAGAGGTCACAGGTTCAAATCCTGTCCCCGCTACGGAGAAACACCAGGTCAAGGGCCGGTTCTCGAATGATCGAGATCCGGCCCTTGATCATTTGTCCGCCATTTGTCCGTCGGACAGGCCGTCAGAGTTCGGGATGGTGCGGCATTCGAGGTGCGTTGGATGCCCGTATCGAGGGCCGCCACGTCAGCAGCAGCAGCCTCCGTACCTGGTGCAGTTCGATTGGGAGCTGAGCTGACGACACTCTGCTGGTCGCCGTGGTCGCCCGGCGTGGGCCGGGTGTCTGTTCTCATCGAACCTGGTCAGTTCGGGACGAAGAGGCCGTGGGTTCAAATCCCGCCACCCCGACAGAGAAAGTGCAGGTCAAGGGCCGGTTCTCGGGAGATCGAGATCCGGCCCTTGATCATTTGACCCTCATCTGACCCCGGATTGAGCCTCAAAGTCCGGCACATGCCGGCAGAACTTTCTCCTTCAGGCAGCGGCTCACAGCCCTCTTGTCCTGTCTCGTCCGGCGTGAGGCAATCCCGCCAGAGCGAGGTATCCGGCCTTGCGTCTCACGATCATGAGGCAGCGGGCTTCATGGCCAGGGCCGAATCGGCTCTTTCTGGCGGGCACCTTGGTGAGTTGCCTCATGATCGATGAGACAAGCCGGAGACCGGACCGTCCCACCTATCTGAGGCATCGCAGGTCAGCGTCTTTGCCCGTGCCTCGGGATCAACGAGACCGGACACCTCTGTTGCACCTGGGGTGAAGTTCGATCAGGGGCTGACAACACCGCGCTGGCCGCTGTGGGCCGAGACGGCACCCTTAGATGTTCGGGCAGAGTGTGCCTACCGCGCGGATGGTGTGGATATGTCGGCAGGCATCCAGATTAGGGTTCGATGAGTCGGAGGGTGCGCCTCCTCATGTCGACTTCCACGGTGCCGCCGCAGCGTTTGCGCAGTTCGCGCCAGCAGTTGTAGCCGGCCAGGATGGCTTTCTCCCAGTCGGCCGATCGAAGACTGCTCACTTCGAGGTGCGACACCATGTTGCCGATGGTCTGCAGCAGTTCGTGGTCGATGTGTCGAACGCCGTCGAGGAATCCATGGCGGGACGCGTAGGAGAAGACGAGCGCGGATACGCCCTCCTCGATGACGACCGCGCGGCCGCCATCTTCGGCTTCGTCGACCTGCGGAGAGCTCTTGCGTTTGCAGCGCAGCAGTGACCGCATTACCGGGGACCAGCCGAGCACGGCGACGTAGGCGAGGTGGAAGGCGTCGTGGTAGCGGTAGTCGTCGTCGATGTGGGTGGCGTCGGTGAGCGGATCTCCGACCGGGACGCCGTCGCGGGTGAGGACGACCACGGTTCGCCCGTCGCTGGTACGAACGGTGGGGGTGAAGGTGAACCTGGCCAGTCGTGGCAGTTGCTCGGCTTCGGGGGCGGCCTCGTCGAGCAGGACGTGGTTCTCGTCGGTGGTGCGCCACCGGTCCTTGGCCTTTTCAAGGCTGGCTGCGGCGACGTCTTCAAGGTCGAGTTCGAAGCCGTCCGCGAGGGTGGCGACGTGCCACAGGACCTCGCCCAGTTCTTCCCGGATGCGCTGTTTGGCCAGTTGGTACCCGGCGCCGTCGCGGAGGCGCTTGTTGTACACGGTGGCCACTGAGCCGACCTCGCCGATGAGGCCGAGCAGCGGCACGATCACTGCGTCCTGCCCGCTGTCTGCTCTGGGCGCCGTCTTGACCGCAGCGCGCTGGTAACGACCAAAATCCACAACGACCCCCTGTCGGAAAACGCGACCGCCATGTCTGGGAATCCAGCGGTGGCCGTCGTATGATGACACATGACCGTCGGATATGCCGACAGCTCCCGAAGGGAGGATACGACGAGCAATCGCTACGTGACCAATCGTGATCTTGTGTCTGCGATCATCGCGGCGCTTGCTGCGCGACAGGACAAGGACCCGGCGGAGTTGCTCGCCGAGTTGGAGGCCGGCGGGCGCGAGCTTCCGGTCGACTCAGTCCTGATCGCAGAGATTTTGACCGACATCGAGGCGAGGTACCGGGTCCGCGTCCCCGTCGATGCGGAGGCGGCACGGTCGACCCGATCGGTCTGGACCTTCGCCGAAACCATTCGTAGGGCTATCGAAACGAGTGACCACTGATGGATCAAGTAGATGGACGCCAACCGGACCCTGAGCTTGTCCGGTTGGGAGAACGATTGAAGAAGACCCGGGAGTACCTGGGCATGTCGCAGCAGTACGTCGCCCACAACACCGGGATCCCGCGCACCGCGGTCAGTGATATTGAGCGAGGCAACCGCCGGGTCGACAGCCTCGAACTCAAGAAGCTCGCCCGGCTCTACAGCCTGCCGGTCAGCTACTTTCTCGACGAGCACGACGACGCCGATGTCGGTGAGCATGCCCTCGCTGGTCTCCCGCGCGCGTTGGCTGGCCTCACCGACAGTGACAAGGCCGAGGTTATGCAGTTCGCGGAGTATCTGAGGTTCAAGCGCCTGGCGCAGCAGGCCGACCGCGACGACGGTCCTGGAACACAGGGGTAGGTGTCGGTGGACTGGCGAGTGGCCAACGCGACCGCGATGATGCGAGCCGTCCAGGTGCACAGGGACCTGGGCATCGACCGTGCCGGCTACGTCGACATCTACGCCGCGCTGAAAACGGCCGGCATCGAGTGCATGGGCAAGCCACTGGGTCGCCTGTTCGGGTTCTACTACGCGCCCGTCGATGGTGGTCCCGCGGCGCTGCTCAACGCCGGCCTTGACGAGATCGCGCTGCGGCACACGGCCGCGCACGAGCTCGGCCATCACGCCTTCGACCACGGCAGCCGGTCAGACACCGATCTCGACCTGGCCGACACGCTGCCTGGTCGGGCGTGGACCACCGAGGAGATGCAGGCGGAGAGCTTCGCCGCCTGGTTTCTCATGCCACTGCCTGCGGTCCAGGCCGCCATGCGTCGGATCGGTGTGGACCGCGTCGATGGGCCGGACCAGGTGTACGAGCTGGCGCGGTGGCTCGGCACCTCGTATGCCGGCACCGTTCGTCACCTCCAGCGCCTGAAGATGATCAGCCGGCAGACCGCGCAGAAGTGGGCGCGTGTGGTCCCCGGCCGCATCCGGGCCCGTCTTTACGGCGCGCCTGCCCCGCAGGCGTCGTCGCATGTGTTCGCGCTGCGACCCCAAGCGCACGGCGGCGTGCTGCACGTGTCGGCCGGTGACGTCATCGCGCCCCAATTCACCGGATCGGTCGAGCAGCTTCCGTGCGGGCTCCGATTCGTCGACAGCGATGCGGGCGCAGCGGACAACGACGAGGCCGAGTCGGCGGGCCTGTTCGGCCTCCGCGAGATCTTTCCCCTCGCGGTCGAGGTGACGGACGAGTTGACGACCGCCGAGGTGTTGAACCTGGCCGTACCCGGTCACGAGGAGCTGTTCGCGGTCACGTTGGTGCCGGCGTGCCGGCGGCTCGGCATCGACAAGGTCTGGGGGACGCAACCAGAGCCCGACACCGTCGGGCACGACAGCGACGGCAAGTAAGGAGTCACGATGGATACCTTCACCGTCTCCGGCCCCGACATCTCGACCGCATGGATTCGCGCGTGCCGGGCCCTGGACCGGATCCCCACGCACCGCGCCTACCACACCACCGTCCACATCGACGATCCCACTCACGACGATCCCGGGGTCCGGGCCGAGCTGGACCGGATCCTGGAGTCGAAGGGCAAGCAGCCGGTGCGGACCATCGCCAACACGATCTTCCCTGCCGCCCTGGCAAGAACCACGGACGGACACGTAGCGCTCACTGACCGCTATAAGACTCTGTACCCGTCGTTGAAGAGAATGCACCGGGGGAACCGTCGGGGCACCTACTTCGGCCGGCTGATCGACTACCCGGGAGCCAACGGGAGCATCGACCAGATCGCCGCCGTGATCCGCCGTCTGCAGCAACAGATGGACACGTCCGGGCCGAAGACGGCCTGCTACGAAGCCGACCTGGTTGACCCAGCAACCGACCTCGACGCCGAACCCACGACCGCTGCTGTTCCGGTAATCGCACCGGGTATCGACAACTCGACGATGAGCTTCCCGTGCCTGAGCCATTGTTCGTTCCAGCTCGACCGAGCAGGTCAGCTTCACCTCGTCGCCCTGTACCGCAGTCACTACATGGTCGAGCGCGCTTACGGCAACTACGTGGGTCTCGGTGAGCTGATGGCCTACATCGCGCACGTCACCGGACTACGTGTCGGCGTTCTCACCGTCGTGGCGGGCTACGCGCAGCTCGACAGCGACTGCATCACCAGGATTCGACCACTGCTCGCCGGGGCCACCCCCCTATTGGCCGCATGAGCAAACCTCCACTCTCCGTCGCCGGAAACCACGCATGTCGCCCGGTGCCGCTAAAACAGGCCCACCTGTGCGACCTCCTCCGCTTCGCGGTCGCGGCTCACCGCTCCGAGTACGTCCGAGTGTGGCAGCTTGCTGTTGATGCCCCACTTCGGCGGGAAGAACAGGCGCACGGGCTCGCCGTTCTGGGTGAACCGGGCCTTGATCCGTTTGCGGGCGCTGGACAGTTCGGGGGCGGCCTCTCGGCAGTACTTGTCGGTTTCGCAGAACAGGCCCTGGCAGTCGATGGCATGCAGTGTCCGGCCGAATAGCCCGTCGAAGGGTAGCCCGAGGCGATGCAGCTCGGTGGCCTGGTTGTCGACCATCCAGGTGATCACGTCGGCCGGCTTGTAGTCACCCAGGTCGGTGAAGCACTTCTTGATGCCCCGTAGCGCGCCGGGGCCGGGCGCGGTGAACTCGTTCTCCGAGAAGTTGATCAAAGCAGAGTAGTTGAGGTCGATGGTGGTCTGGTAGGACATGAAGTCGCCCATGAGCGGGTAGCCGCGCAGCAGTTGGTAGACCTCGCGCAGCGAGGCCGCGTCCAGCAGCCACTTGCCCAGCTCGTCGGTGAGGAACATGTGCCGGAACAACTCGACGTGGTTGAGGTGCTTGAGTCTCTGGCCGTAGGCATCGGTGGCGCACAGGATGAACGCCCCGGTGTACAGGCCGCCGTTGGCGGAGCGGGCGTGGTCGAGCGCCTTGGTGAACGCCCCGCTGCCCAGGTCGTCCAGCGTCGGGTAGTGGCCGAGGAAGGCCCGCACCGACCGCCAGGTGTCGATCTTGCTGAAGGTGCGGAACGCGACGATCTGGAACAGCCGATCCTCCGGGGCGCAGTCCTCGTCGTGGTAGCACACGTCGCGGATCATGTACTGGCTGACCCGGTCCGCGGCCCGGAACACATTGCAGAACTTGAACGTCTGCAAGATGGGGTCGCCGGTCCATGGCGGGGCCGACCCGGCGATGCGGCGGGCGAACATGGCCTGCCGTTCGCTGGCGTAGTACCAGTACAGGTCGTAGACCTTCGGGCGAGGGGTCGGCGGTCGCCGGGTCATCAGCACTCCTGTCCTCGGGCCGGTGTTGCGGATCATCGCTGACGGTAGAACACCCCGGTGCCGTGCAGGTGGAAGAAGCGCGGGTCGTCGAGCAGTGGCAGGGCGGCGATGCGCTCGCCGATGGTGTAGCGGAACCGGTCGACGCCGGTGAAGTGGTCGAACACGATCGCGCCGCCCACCACGGTGCGTTCCTGGACGATCTGGATCGCTGCGCGGGCGGACGAGTAGTTGTCGGTGTCCACGAAGGTCAGCACCAGATCCTCGTCGGCCAGCCGGGAGGCGGTGTCGACGATGTCCCCGGCGACGATCTCGACGTTGCGGCCGGCGAGGTAGCGGCGCACCGCGGCCAGGTCGGTGAACACGCAGTCAGGGTGGTCGTACATGTCCAGCGGGCTGCGTCGGGGCGGGAAGCCGGTGAAGCTGTCGAACCCGATGACCGGCCAGTCCTGGCCGAGACGTTCGATGATGCGGGACAGGAACATGGTGGTGCCGCCCTTGAACATGCCGAACTCGGCGACCACGCCGGACAGCCCGAGCCGGGCCGCGTTGGCCAGGCATTGATACAGGTGCGGCAGGGTGTTGGGGTAGCCGTTGGCCAGCGACGGGACGAGCAACCCGGCCAACTCCTGCCGGTAGATCGGGTCACGGAAGTCCAGGTGCCCGTAGCCGGCCACCACAACCTTCGGCGTGCCGGTCAAGTGTGGCAGGGCTGCCAGCAGCAGGTCCTGCTTGTCGGTGTCGGAGGCGACCACGACCAGGTCCAGGCCAGCGTCGGCCAGGTCGGGCAGCGGACGCACCGGCACCCGCAGTAACGGCGCCTCGGAGGCGTCGGCCGTGTACACGCCTCGCACATGCTCAATCAACCCCGATCCGTCCAGACACGCCAGCAAGCGCAGTGCGGTAGCGGTCAGGCCGAGGACGCCGACCGCGCGGGCGCCGCTCAGCAGCGCGGCGTTCACGTCGTCGCGGAGTTTGTCGAAGTCCTGGTCACGCATGCCGGTCACGGCCCGTTCCAGCGGTCGATGAAGGCAGCCAGGCCGTCTGGGTCAGCCCGGCATACGGCACCGACCAAGGCGGCAGCCGCGCGGGTGAGTAGGGCGGCGCTGGCGGCCCGGTCGACGACCGCGAGCCGGGGCGTGGCCGCGTCGAACTGACGTTCCAGCCCGGCGAAGGCCGCCTCGACCTGGTCCACCGCCTCGTCGAGGGGCGTGTCGTAGCCGACATCGACCGCCTCTGCGGGCAGCACCGCCCACAACGCCTCGAACCCGGCCGTCCCGTCGCTGTATGGAGCCGTCACCGCCGGGTCGAACAGTGCCGCCGCGACCGCCGGATCCAGATCGGCGAGGAACGTTTGGTACTTGATCGCATAAACGAGCAGATCGACTGCGGTATCCAGCACGTTCTCGTCCCGGGTGATGCCCCCGGCGGTGAGACGGTCCACCTTGCGGGCCAGGTTCGCCAACACCGAGATCACCTCGCCGCGCTTCTTCCAGGCGTTGCCGTAGGCGCCGTTCTTGTTCCGGTGCAGGTTCACCACAGCAGCGTGCAGCCGAACGGGAACCATGTCAGGCCGCCTCCCCCATCTCGGCCGGGAAGCCGTAGCCGGCCAGGTACTTGGTGAACACCAGCGTCCGGACGTCCAGATCGGCGATCAGATAGCCGCCACCGTTGGCCGCGAGGTGATGCAGCGCCCGGAAGCCGTGGCAGATCGCCCGGCGCCACAACCAGCCGGGCATCGCGTCGACCTCCAGGTCGACCGCTGCCGCCCGGGCTACCTCGATCACCTCACCGGTCACCGCGGTCTCGGCGAGAAATCCGACCCGGCGTGTGGCCAGCCGGGACAACACCGCAGCCAATCCCTCCTCGGCGAAGATCGCCCGTGCGCCGTCCTCGCACTCATCGGTGGCCGGGTCCGACTTGCGTTTCAGCCTCAGCAGCGAACGAAGATTCGGCGACCAGCCGAGCACGGCCAGAAACCCGAAGTGGATGGCGTCGTGGAACCGGTAGCCATCCGGGCGGCGGGAGTTGTCGGTCAGCGGATCGCCGAGCCGGTCGCCGACCTGGAAGCCGATCTGCCGGCCGCGCTCGATGCGTGGTCCGTCAGGAAACGGGTTCGGCTCCGCCGCGACCAGCATCATGTCGGCGATGACACGTCCACCCGGCTCGTGACGCTCGGTGAATTCGATGACCAGCCTGCGAGGGAACCGCTCGTGCGCTGGATAGCCAGCGTCCAGGATCGGAAGATCGCCCAGCCGTTGGCGGTCAGCTACCGTGGCGTACAGGTCACGCGTGCGCCGCAGATTCCCCTCGGCGATCTCGGCCAGGTCAAGGCCGCACGCGGTGGCGACGGCCGCCGCGTACCACAGCAAGTCTCCCAACTCATCCCGCAGCAGCTTTCGGTGAGCGACCAGGTCGATGCCATCACACAGGTAGGTCTTGTACACGTTGAGGATGGACCCAGTCTCACCCGCCAGGCCAAGCATCGGCGCCACCCCGGCCTGCGGTCCGCCACGCCGGAACGGACTGGTCTCGCCAGCGCACCGCTGAAACTCTCGAAGATCCAACAGGTCACCTCCCCTGAACACCCGATCTCGCCGCCGATCGCTCCACCGGCCCGACGAGGCGGCACCGGCCAACCCGCTCGGCCAGGCTCTGCCGTCATGTCTTGTCCCGCTCCGACACTCCCCGCCCGGTGCCGCAATCCACCGACACCCGGGCGGCGGAGGTCGGCGAACACGCCCAACCGCGATAACAGGCTGTCCGAATTGCCAGCCCTGAGAAGCACGGCAGTCACCGATACCCGCCCGACGGCGGCGGACCTACAGCCGTTCCGCTGCCTCCAGAACAGCCCACCACCTACCGGCGACCCAAACGCGTTACCAACCACGCAAAGAGCTTGCACACATGGCAACCCATCCATCACCCTCGAAAGGCGGTATCGACCCTGTTCGCGCCGCCCAGGAGATCCCTTTCAGGGGGTCACGGTGGACGACCGCCACCCCACCTTGTCCGACCTTTCCGCCGCCCGCCAAGCCGCCGCGGACGGCCGATACGGCGTGGTACTGCGCCTGGCCCGCACCGCCGCCAACCTCACCCTGCAACAGGCCGGCAAGCGCGCCGGCTACTCCGCAGCCACCCTGTCCCGGCTCGAAACCGGCCGTCGGCAACTCACCGACGTGACCGTGCTGCGCCACCTGGCTCAGGTCTTCGAGATCCCACCGGCCCTGTTCGGGCTCGCCGACACTGACGGCGCGCCGACCACCCGCCGGATCCGGCGTGCCGATAGGGTGCCCGAAAGAGGATCACACAAGGGCGGTGATCACCCGGTGCGACGCCGCGAATTGCTGGCAGGACTGGCGACCGCCCCGCTGGCCGCCGCCGCACCAGCCACAGTGCCCCGCCCACCGGTCGAGCAACCCGCCGCGACGCTGGTGACGAGCCTCGAAGACGTACTACTGCGACACCGCCACCCACCTCCACATACCGACGATGCCGACGCGGCCATCACAGTCCTACGCCAGAGCCTGGCCGGCGCCAGAACCGACTTCCAGACCAGCCGCTACCGGGCCCTCGCCAGCAAACTGCCCCGGCTGGTCGCCCTGGCCCAAGCTCGCAGCGCGGACCCGCACATTCAGGCGGTACTAGCAGAGATCTACAACACCGTTGCCCACGTGCTGATCAAGCTCGAAGTCCCCGGCCTGAGCTGGGTCGCCGCAGACCGTGCCATGGCCGCCGCCAGGGCGGCCGATGATCCAGTCGTGATCGCCAGCGTCACCCGCAACATCGTGTCCCTATGCCGACGCGACCACCGCTACGACCGCGCCCAACAACTCGCTCTCGACGCCGCCGACCAGCTCAGCGTCACCGGACCAAACCCCGATCCGACCCACCTGTCGCTGTACGGGATGCTGCTATGCAACGCCGGATACGCCGCAGCGCAGGCCGGCGACCGCGCCCGCTCGACCGAACTGCTGGACGCCGCCGGTACGGCAGCCGATCAGCTTGGCAGCGACCGCAATGCACACTGGACCGCATTCGGCCCCACCAACGTCACCCTGCACCGCATCAGCGCCGCCTACGCCCTCGGCGACGCCGGCACCGCGATCGACCTCGCCGCCACCGTGCCCAGTGCTACCCTGCGCATCCCCGAACGCCAGAGCCGCTTCTGGGTTGACGTCGCCCGCGCCTACCACCAATGGAACAAACCCGCCAAGTGCTACCAGGCCCTGATCATCGCCGAACGCCTCGCCCCGGAAGAAGTACGCTCCCGGCCCGTGGTGCGAACCCTGGCCGAAAGGCTCCTCAGCGCACCAACCAAGATCGGCATGGCCGGCCTGCATAACTTCGTCACCCGCGTCGGCGCTATAGACTGACGGTTCGCCCAGCCTCGAACCAAACTGCCTGCAGCGCCGACACCCTGCGGCAGTACCGGTGAACGGCCAACGGCAGAGGGGTCGAGCGCCATGCCGCCGAATGGCTATGCAACTCGATCCGACCCGGCCAGCCGGTAACGCGACCTCGATATGTCCGCTTCGCGCCAGACGGTCAGTTGTGGCCGGATCACCCAACGCCTACAGTCCCCGCGTGGGATGGGTTGAGGCGACCGCAAAGATCGTTACCGGCATAGCGTGGCCGATCGTCGTGATCGTGGCCGTCCTGGTCCTACGCAAACAGATAGGACGGCTCATCGAGCGCATGACGCACTTCAAGGGTCCCGGCGGCGTCGAAGCCGACTTCCCGAGCCAAGCAGCCGCGACCAACGAGCTGTCGGAAGAGGCTATACCAAACGCACCGGATGAAATAACGCTGCCCGCCATCGACCAACCCGGACACGAACTCGCACCACCGGAGTCCCTTACCCTGCAGGACCTCCTTCGCGAGGCCGACGCACACCCGGTGGGCGCGATCGTCCGGGCATGGAACGTCGTCGAAGACATCGTCGGACGCGGCTTCGGTTACGGTCCTGGCCGTCCTAAGTACCCCGTGCCCAAGACTGCGCGCAGCCTACAAAAGCAAGGGCATCTAAGCGACGAAGTAGTTGGTCTCGCGGAACGACTGTCCCGCCTGCGCAGCGACGTCGTTCACGGGCAAACGGTCCCAGACACAGCCTCCGCCCGAGACTTCGTCCAGGCCGCGTGGAGGCTGGCTGTAGCTTTCAAGGGAGTTCCCTGGTCGCCGATAGCGAGGGACGAAGTTCTGGACCAACTTTAGCGCAAGTGCTCCGGCTACTCGCCGGCTCAGGTGGTGTGCAGGATTGCCTCGTGCTGATAGCGCATCTGCGTCAGCAGCGGACTACTAAGCCCGTGCACCCCCAAGCACGTACCGCTCGGCGTCGTCCCTCTTGTGGATGCGGTGCCGTCGACGTTGCTCAGCGCCTGCGCGAATCCCATGCCGAGGTACCGCCAGCCCTCGCGTTCGCCGACCTAAAGGCCGGTCCGAGGCGATGCACCGCTGATCGGTCACGATGCGCGTGATCGCGGTCCTGCCCGCCAACGCCCAACCGACACGAGAACCAGAGGTCGGTGGTTGTGCCTCCGTCTCAAGATCTTGTAGTCGATCAAGGTCGGGCGTCAGGTTGTGCACCAGAGGTTCGAACGGCCACCAGCGCCGATCCTCCATGGCCTGGGGTAGTGGCGGTCAGAGCGTCCGCTGGCCGGGGCCGCACCGTCTACAGCGCTGAGTCGAGCAGGGCAAGCAGGGCGAGAGGGATGGTGCGGTCAGTGATGACGGCAGTGTCGGCCAGGACATCGGGGATCTCGTCGTTGGGGGCATCGTGCAGGGCGACGAGCGCGTCCAGTACCTCGGGGCGGAGGGCGACGGCTGCGGCGAGCATGGTCGCGAACAGGACCTGCCGTGCAGCGGCAGCCGCCGGATGGAGACTGTTGGTGATCTTCTGGGGTGCCCACATCGGGTTGTCCTGGTGTAGATCGTCTGGGTGCAGGATCGCGGCGACGAGGGCGTCTTCGCCGTCCGGGTCACGGCGCACGCGGCGCGCGACGGCGTCGAGGAGTTGCACGGCGAAGTACGTCGCCCCTCGGGCGACAAGTGTGGTCAGCAGGCGCAGGATCAGGACGGGCAGGTCGGGTGCGGGGGCGCTGGCGATGGTGACGGCGATGGCATCGGCCCAGCCCCATCCCCTGGTCTGTTGTTCGTCGAGGCGTTTCTGTAGACAGCGGTACAGGCTGGCGGTGTAGGGGGCGGTGGGCAGCCGCTGAGCGAACGCGATGCGTTGCCAGCCCCAGATGTAGTGGTCAAGTTCGTCGTCGGCGGCCTCGTTGAGTTCGGGTCCGGGGACGGGTACTCCTTCGAGTAGCAGGGCTTGGATCTGGTCGTCGGTTGCGGGCGTGATGGCGGGATCGGAGAGCAGGGCGAGCCCGAACGGTTTGTCGTTGGTGTGGTGTGCCGTGATCGCGTCGCCGATGTGGCGTAGCAGGTCTGGCTGGCCGCGGTGCCCGGCTGCATACCAGGCGAGCACCTGGTCGTGGTGGAGCAGCGCTGGATCCTCCTCGACAGCGTCGCGCAGGGCGGCGTCGAGGTGGGGGTGGCGAGCGGCGACCGTGGCGAGCGCCGCCCAGGTGCGGCGCACCGCGTGGGTGGCCTCGATAGGGTTGGCGGCTCGGCGGCCGGAGAGTCGCTGTAGCAGGCCAGGGCCGTGGCGCTCGATGAGCTGCTGCCAGTGGGCGGCGATGAGGTCGGCCAGCAGCGGGTCGGTGTCGCCGAAGGCGTCCATCAGCTCGACCGAGACCGGCTCCGGATTGCCCCTCGTCTCGGTGACCCCGTCGAGGAGGCCGGGTTCGTCGAGGAGAAGCATCAGGATCCAGGCGATCCGGCGGTCCTCGTCGTGCTCGGGCCCGTACGCGCCCATTTGGCGGCGGCACCGCTCGCGCAAGTCGGCCAGCGCGGATACCAGGCGCCAGGCGGATCCAGCTGCTTCATCGTCGGTCGAGCCTGCCGGTGCTTTCTCGGCGGGCCGGGACGTCGCTGGCACGGCGGCGAGCAGCACCTGGGTGAGAGCGACCGCCGAGCTGCGCCGAACGTCAGGGTGGCTGTCGCGCGGCCAGTCGCCGAGCAGGTCGACGACGAGCGCCGGGTCGATGCCCGGACGGGCCAGTTGCTGGGCGGCCAGGGTGCGAAGGTCGGGTTCCAGGAAGCCCAGCAGGGCGACGGCGGTGTCGACCAGCCGGCGGGCGCCTGGGTTGGTTCGCGTGCCGTAGGCACTGACGACGGCACCGAGGGGCGGTTGCTTGCGGGTGAGCGCGAGGCGGGCGCGCTCGGCGACGTCGGGGTCGTCGGGCCAGGCGACGATGATCCAGCCGTCATCGACGTGATCGTCGTGGGGCATTGCGTCCAGGCACATCGCGGCCAGTTCGTCCGGGTCATGCCGGTGAAGGACTGCCCGGGCGTGTTCGGGGTCGATCGGGGTCCGGTGGCCGGGAAGCGGCGGGTCCGACTGCTGGGTGTCGTCGACGGCCTCGACGCAGGCGTGCCAGGCGTGGGCGAGGGCACCGGCGGCGATCTCGGCGTGCTTGGTCCGCGCGCGCACAAGATCGATCAACAGTGGCACCGTGCGTTGCACGCCGAGTACGTCGATGGCGAGGTACGCCAGGGGTGCCGCGTGTTCGGCAGGGCCGGTCAGTTTGTCCACCAATGCCGCGTGGGCGGTCGGGTCGTCGGCGTGATCGCGCAGCAATGCCCGCCCCGCCCACCACGGCGCCCAGTCGTCGTCGAGCGCCTGGATGAGCCGGTCGCGTACCTTCGGGGTGGGGGCGAACTGAGCAATCGCGGCCAGTTTCTGCGGCAGGTCGTTGATCTTTCCATCGGTCAGGCGGGCCTCGGCCGCGGCGCGGATCGCCGGTATGTTCGCCCAGTTCTCGGGCACCATGGTGAGACCGTAGAAGCCGGGGAAGACGACATCATCGATGAGCCGGTGTGCGGCCCAGTCGACGAATTTGGGGTCTGCGGGAAACGTGCTGGCCAGGACGTGGAAAGCAAGTTCCCGGTCGCCGTCGGCATCGGTGAGGATCTGCAGGCATCGGTCACGGATGGCGTCGTCGCCCCGGGCCGCGACGGCGACCAGGTCTGAGATCAGCGTCTCCCATTCGCCGCTGTTGCGGTCGTCTCGCTCCAGCAGCGACAGCAGCCAGGCGCGCTCGGTCTCGGTCCATGCCGGGTACGCGGGCTCAGAGTCGGTCTGGTGCGCGGCCTGTAGGGAGACGGCCCGCAGCGGCAGGGCGTGCTGCCGCCGCGCCCACATGATGAGCTCGCGGGTGGCGTCGTGGTCCGGCCAGCCGGCGATGAGCGCTTCGAGGGCGGCGGCTTGGATCGCCGCGGTGCTGGCGCGGCGGGCCAGGCCGATGATCGTGTCGCGCATATCAGCGGTGCCGCCGAAGCGTTGCGCGGCGGCCTTTGCGGCGATCCGGTTGACGTGGTCGTCGGGGTGGCGAAGTCCCCATGCCAGCAGCTCGGTGGCGGAGTCCACGACCACCCCGGGCCGGCGCAACGCCCACAGACCCGGTGCGGGGTCAGGCGTCTTCGCCAGGACCCAACCGGAGAAGGCTGGCTGTAGCAGGTTACGCACCGCCGGCACGGCGAGCGCGGCGGTCAGCGCGGCGAGCAGGCGGACGCGGTGCGGCAGCCACGGATAGGTTTCGACGCGTTCGCGCAGCGCCGCAACGTAGCGGTGAACGTCCTTCGGCGGTGGCCGCACCCCGACGGCCAGCGCCTCGGCCAGCAGCTCATATCCGCCGAGCAGTGGCAGGCTGTCCTCGCGGTGGCCGGCGATCGCGGCGTTGAGCAACGTAGCGACGTCGGTGGGCCGGTTCTGCAGCGTCAGCATGGCCAGCAGGATGTCGCGCCACGCGCGGTCGCCGATGCGGGAGCCGATGACCGCCTGGAGCTCGGGTACCGGTAGGCGGGACAGGTGTTCGGCAGCCAGCTGCTCGGCGATGGTGCGGTGCAGGAACCCCACCGTCCCGGCGCCGTGGCGGACGAGTACACCAAGCTGCCCTTCGGCGATGTCGAGTACCTGGGTGGCGAGGCTGCGGGCCGTGGGCAGGTCAAGGGCGAGCACGGTCTCGTCGCGCATCGCCTCGACCAGGGCGTTGCGCATCTGGTCGACCGGCACGGCGAGACTGGGCTCGGTTGTGCGCAGCCGGTAGGCGGTGGCGGCCAGGATCCGGCGCACGTCGTCGGGTGCGATGTCGGCGCTGGGCAGCGGGGCCGCCCGGCGGCGGATGGCCGGATGCCGTTCGAGCAGCAGGTCGACCAGGCGTGCGTAGGCGGCGAACCGGCGCGGCGGGACCGCCTGACCGGACCAGACGCTCGCCAACAGCAGCAGGAACAGCGGGATGCCGGCGAGCTCGTCGAGGTCGGGGGTTCGTCCGAGCTCGGCCAGGAACTGGTCCACCACGCCGGCCAGGGCCCGTTCCCGGTCGTCGGGCGCCGCGCCTCCGGCGGCGTCGTTCGATGCCTCGGCGTGCTCGGCGCCGCCCGAGGCGTCGGCTGCCCAGGTTGAGCCGAGGGTGATCTTGAGCGCCGCCCTCGCCAGCGCCCGCCGTTGGGACGCGGTCAGGGGCGCCAGCCGGCCTATCTGCCATCCGGCGAGGATTGGCAGCCGCAGCAGCGCGTACGGGCGGGTGGAAACGACGCATGCGACGGGGCGGCCCTGGACGAATGCTTCCAACAGCCCGAGTGCATGTTCGGCGGCGCGCGGGTCGGTCCATTCGTCGAGCCCGTCGACGACTAGGAGCAGCCGGTCGTCGCGCAGTGCCGCCTCCACCAGGGGCCACAAGTGTTCGGCGGACTGGCGGGCCAGCCACGCCTTGGTCGCCGATGTCACCGAGTGGTCGCTGCCCTCGGCCAGGTGGGTGCACAGGAACGCGAACGGCAGCCAGACTGGCAGTCGGTGGCCGAACCGGGCCGCAAGCGGCGCCGAGGTCGGTGTGTCGGACAGCAGATCGGTGACCAGGAACCGTAGCAGGGTCGACTTGCCCGACCCGGCCGGCCCGTTGAGCACCGCGAGGTCAGTGCCGGCCAACCACGCGTCGGCTGGTGTGCGGCGGCTCTCCGGCACGTCCAGCCAGCCCAGGTCGGCGGCGACGCGCCGGCGTTGCAGCGCCTGATCCAGCGCGGCCGGGCGTGCCCGCCGGGGGTATCGCTGCTGCTGTGCCACCGCCACTGCGGCCATCGGGTCGCTGACCGCCGATGCGTGGTTGGCCGGCCCGTCCTCTACGGTGGTCCGGTCGGCGCGTGGAGACAGCGCAGTGCCGGTGAGGGATGTCGCGGTGTCGTCGGGCGCGACGTCGAGCAGGACAAACCGGTCGCGGTCGGCCGGGTGTACTGGGGAGCGAGGCAGCAGCGCGAACCCGCTGTCCTGGGTGGAGAACACCGCCGCGTACAGCGTGGACAGGCTGCGACGCAGGTGTGCCACGCCAGGCCCGTGCAACCGGTTGCCGAGGGCCTGAGCGACATCATCACCGCAGAACACACCGACCCAGTGCCGCCCGAAGAAATCATCGACCAGGTCGGGCTGTTGTCGTAGCTCTTCGGAAATCTCTTCGAGTCCCCAGGGCACGAACGTGATCTTCAGTTCTTCCAGGCGGCCGGCCTGCTCGTTGATCTCGTCGGCGAGCTGGGTCGGTTTCAGGCTGTGCGTGGTGGCGTAGATGAAATGACTGCTGCGGCCGGCCCACGAGCCCGCCAGGAAGTCGTCGATCGCGTCGGTAATCTGCTTCGGGGTCAGCCGCTGGACCCGTCGAGACTGCAAGGTGGTGTAACGGCGAGGGTCGGGCGGACCTGCGGCGGCCAGCGTCTTCGCATGCCGTACGTAGAGGTCGATGCCCTCCTGCTCCTGACCGGCCGTGCCGAACAGTTGCCCGAACTCCGCCTGTCCACGGCGTTCGGCCAGCCGAAGCAGGAGCCGCTCGACATCGGGCCAAGGCAGCTCGCCCAGCGGCAGTACCGCCGGTTTCGTCTCGATCGGCGGCGGTGCGTGGCCCGACGGCGGGGTGCGCAGCCAGGTCGGCGGCGGTGTCAGAGCCGCCGCCGCGTCGACCCTCGCGTCCGCCGTCGGCATCTGACCATCTTCCCCCAGGGTGACGGCCATAGCCGGATCTGCCACACCACCGGCGCGTACGGTTCGGCGGGGGCGACCGCGGGTGTCGCGACGCGGTCAGTGGTGGCCGTGTTGTTTGAGCAGGGGGATCTGGCCCCGGCGAGAACCGTGGTGGCTTCAGGAACGAGTTCTGGGGTCTGGCCCGAGAAGCGTGGACGCCTGCCGGATCTCGCGGGGTGCAACGCGGCCGAGCAGAGTACAGGCCCTCGAAGGCCCTGCAGCCGGGTTACAACCGTGGAGCTGTCGCGCACCCGGCGGACTCTCCGGAGCTGCCTCCGCTCGGCCCGCGTTACGCTCGCTACTCGGCGCCTAGGAGGCGCAGGATCGCGGGGACTGGTACGACGTAGCGGCGTCCGATCCGTAGGAGTCGTACCGGAAAGTCGCCGCTTTTGGCCAGTTCGTATGCCTTGGTTCGGCCGAAGCCGAGGATGGACGCAGCGGTTTCTACGTCCGTTGTCATGCCGAGGCCACGGATGGTCTCGATTGTCCATGCAGGGTCGGTGGATTCCGTCGCCGTGTGTCGACCGATGGCCTCTTGCGGGTTGTCCATCGGCACCGGGTCCGTCATTGTTGCTGCCGTTCCCGTTCGGGAGGGGGATGCTGTCTGATCTGTGTTCGCTGTGCTCATCGGCGTAGCCACCGTTGCCATCGGGTTGGTACCCGGTACACCAGCACGTCGTCGTGCACGATCGGCGGGGTGGCGCGCCGTCGCCGGGTCGGGCGTCGGCGGGCGGGGCGTGGCCGCCGGTCGGTGTCGCGGATGGGAATGTGCAGCGCGGCGGCGCGTTCGGTGGGTTCCAGGCCGCAGACCGCGGCGGCGATGCTGACTGCGTAGATCGGGTCGATGAGTTCGCCGCGGTAGGGCGTCAGGCGGTTGATGAAGGCGACGGCGGCGCCGGGGCGCAGCACGGGTAGCCAGCTGCCGAGGGTCGCGAGCAGGTCGTGTTCGAGGTCCCAGATCAGGTCGTGGGTGTCGTAGGGTCGGGCCCGCCGGGCGTTGAGCCGGATGGGTGGGGTGGCGATGAGCAGGTCGACGCTGAGGCGCATCCGCCGCGGTAGGTCGCGGGGACGGCGGGCGTCGGTGCAGGTGATCCGCCCGGTGCCGTAGGCGCCGTGGTCGCGGGCGTGGGCGAGGTTGGCCTGCGCGACGGCGGCCCAGCGGGGGTCGTTGTCGACGCCGATGGCGTGGCGGCAGGCGTAGACGGCCTCGATCACGGCGGTGCCCGAGCCGCAGAACAGGCCGAGGACCTTCTGGCCGGCCTGGCTGTACCGGGTGATGATCCGGGCGGCGGTGTCGGGCAGGATCCGGGCCGGGTGCTTGGGTGCGTCGGGGGCGTAGCGGCCGGCGCGTTGCGCGGCGTCGCTGCGTTGCGCGGTCGGCCATACCGCTACCGGCCGGCCGGTGCGGGTGGCGGTTTCGTCGAGGGCGAGCGTGGCCGCCAGCGGGGATGTCGTGGTGCACACCCATTCGGGTGTGGCCACGATGGTGGTCGCGGGTGGCGCCGCCTCGACCGCGACGATTGAGGTGTCGCCGGTAGCGCCGCTGATGGTGGCGTCGGGGGTCGGGGTGTGGTCACTCATGGGAGTCGTCTCCTACGGCGAAGATCAACAGGTCGGTGTGCGGGGTCACCACGCCGACATGGGGGGTGGTGTCGGGCGGGGTGTGGCCGCCGGGGTGGTCGGTGACCGGGGTTGTGTCGGCATCGCGGTCGGGTTCTGCCGGGGTGGCGGGGGCGCGGCGGTGACCCCGCTCGGGGCTGGTCGCCGGATCGAAGGCGGCGACATGCCGTACGTCGCGCAGCCCGACGGCGCGGGCCGCGCCGGTGAGGGCGCTGAGGTGGGACAGCCGCTGCGGGGCGGGGACGCGGACGGCGACGGCCAGCACGCCGTCGTGGCGTAGCAGGGTTCGGCAGGCGACCAGGAGCCAGCGGGGGTTGGCCGCCTGCGGGCGGGGCCAGCTCAGCAGGACCAGGTCGACGTAGCCGGCGGCCTCGCCCAGGGCGGCCAGCCGGTGTCCGCCGCCGAGGGTGTGGTGGCGGCGTCCGGTTTCGGCCGCAGCGGCGGCCAGCGCGATGTCGTCATCCACATCGACGACGACATCGCCGCGGCGGGTGTGCTCGTCGAGCAGCATCCTGGCCAGTTGCGGCGACAACACGCCGGTGGTGGGCGGCGCCAGCCACACCACCGCGGGTACGCCACCGGGGACGGTGAGGGCGTCGGCGTCGATGGCGTCGGGTCTCGGGCCGGTGGGGTCGCGTGGTTCGGCCATAGCATGGGTTGGCTCCCACGCCGGCCGGTCATGTCTGCACCCAGGAAAGGCCGCCGGACGGGCTCACAATGACAGCGTGTGAGTCGCTGTAAGTCGCTGTGAGTCGCTGTGAACCGGTGTGTGAGTCGCAGTCGGTCGCCTCGATCGGTAGGTGCCGGCTGCGTGGAGGCTGACATCGGGGTAACAGACCAGCCCGGCCGGTGGACCCGGGCCCGGCGTGGACGACGGAGGAACTGCTCCCAGCGCACGTGGACATCGACCGTCGCTGCTTTGGGTCATGCGGCAGCCGCATCCATCCCGCGGTCGGTGCCTGTGCCATTGGGTCGGATCGGCCGCTGCGCGAGCGCATCCCTGGTTGGCCAGTTGCCGCGGCCCGCCCTGCCCTGGTCGTGCGCCTTGACCTCGCCGATGCGCTCGCGCCCCCAGGAGGGCGAGCGGTTGTACATGCGGCCCAACTGCCGGCCGGTGAGCGGGTCACCGGCGGCGATGCTGGCGCGGTAGAGCTCACGCGCCTCCTTTGCCAATGCGCCGGCCTCGGTAGCCCGGCCCCGTGTCCCGGCGTCAGCGCCGACGACCCGCGGCCATCGTGGCGAAGCGTCAGCGCCGGTGGCCGCGTCAGCGTCAGCCGTGACGTCAGCGTCAGGATGAGCGTGGGCGTCGGTCACCGCGCCGGCGTCAGCACGAGCGTCAGCGTCAGCAGCGTCAGCCACCATGTGAGCGACCGCGTCAGCGTCAGCGACCGGGTCAGCGTGGTTGGGCTGACGCACGCCGGATTGGGTCATCTGACGGGCGTCAGGGCTGGTGAGATGTGGCACGGTGCGGTGGGTTGAGGCCGGCCTGGTGGCGGTCTGCCGCGCGGGTGGCGCGTCAGCCCAGGCGGCAACGCGGTATGGCGTCAGCGGGTCGGTGCGGGGTGCTGACGCGTCAGGTGCCGAGATCGCTGACGCGTCAGCACGCTGGGTGCCTGACGCGTCAGGTCCTGACGCTGGCACGCCGACGCTGACGCCCGGTGCCAGTGCTGACGCGTCAGGAACGCTGGCACTGGTCGCGGTGTCGGTGACCGGCGGGACCGGTTGCAGGGTGGTCAGGTCCAGGACCAGACGCCGCCACTGGCGCAGCGTGGAGATCGGTGCCAGCACCACCCGGATCAGCCGGGGGTACGGCACGGCGACCGGGGCGGGCTGGCCGCGGCGGCGCAGGACCTGGCGGCGCAGTTCGTGGAGCAGGACCTCGAAGGCCAGGTTGGCGGCGATCGGGACGCCGGCGGCGATGACGACGGTGGTGGTGTCGCCGCTGCGTTGCCAGGCGAAGGTGGCGTTGCTGGCGGCGCTGGCCGCGACCGCGACGGCGGTGCCGAGCCGGGCGATCACGCCGGGGCGGCCGTCGAGGGAGGCGGCGTAGGCGACGCAGGCTAGGGCGATGGCGAGGCCGTCGATGACCGCGGGCAGCAGCCATGGGACGTTGAATCCTTTGGTGTGGGCGAACAGGGCCTGTTCGCGGAAGGACCATGTACAGCCCATCGCCCACACCGCGGTGGTGGCCAGCAGCGCGAAGCGCAGTGGGATGGCGGCGAGGAAGCGACGCCACCGGGAGTCCGGCTTCGATCGCGCGGGGAGCGCGGGTGCGGCGGCGACCACGGGCGTCGTGTTGGGGACGGGGAGGCGCAGGGGGGAGATGAGTGTGCCGTTGGCCGCCATGATGTCCTCCGTGATCCACCCGTGTGATAGCCGTATCTGGGGCCGGCGCGGGTGTTGGAGGGCCTGGCGCGCGGTGTGACAGTGGTGCTCCAACACGCTCGCCGCCTGGTCACTGTATGGACGGGCGTGTGAGTCGGCCCTGTCACACGGACCCACACGGAGTCACACGGAGTCACACGGCCGCCCGATTCGGGCGATCATCGGCGGTTTTCTATCGGTATGGCGGTCCCGTGTGTGAGCACCGCCTGGCTGTGTCCCGCCGCCAAGGTGATCGCCGCGGACGTCGCACTGGCGCGAGCGTGTGCGGTGGGGGCCAGGCCGAAGCCGCCTGGTGGGTGTGGGGTGGCCCGCCCGGCCTGTCCCGGTTCCCCGGCGCGCCGGGCGCGCGTGCGCGCGGCCGACATGCGACGCACACCCGCCCGTAACGATCATGATCGTGTCACACGGGATCACCTGATCCAACACCGTTCTGACCTGGGCGTGTGAGCCGGTGTGGTGCCCTGGTGCCAGCTGCTCGGGTCGGCCGCCGCGTCCGGTCGGTGCGGTCCATCTGTGCCCTGAGCTGGGCTGTGACCCCGATGCTGCGGCCGGCGGTGGCCGAGGCCGATCCGAGGCGTGTGAGAGGCGTGTGACAGCAAGCGTGTCTTGATGGTTGCTTCCTGCCGGCCGCGCCCCGAATGTCCGGGGCGCCGTTCGTGGAGGGGGTCTCCACCGTGGACAGAGCAGTCGTGGGCAGAGCATCACCTGCCCGGTACACCAGCTCGGCGCTGCGGGAGGCGCAGCGCATCTTCGCCCTCGTCACGGCCGAGCCGACGAACCTGTTCCTGCACGGCGAGGACTTCGGCGACGAGCTGCCGCCAGGCCGAATCTTGTTGCCGAGGCTGCGGGACCTGCTGCTGGCGCCGTCGACGTCGCTGGCCACGCGAGATGCGGTGTGGCGGGAGGTGATCGGCCGGGCCCGCGCCGACCGGTCAAGCTGGGTGGTGGTGGCGGTCGGGATGGCCATGCCGGGGCTTCGCCGCTGCCTGCGCGAACTCACACTCGTGTTCGGTGGCGACCCGGCCGACCTGGAGTCCGAGATCGCCAAGGGGTTCCTGGAGGCCCTGGACACGATCGACCCGGACGAGTGGGCGCTGTGCGCCCGGCTGGTGCGGGCCGCGCACAAGGCCGGCACCCGCCTGGTCTACGCCGAGGCGGCGTTCGACGGCGCTCGCTGGGACGAGTTTCACTCCCGGGCCCCGGTCCCGCCGTGGGGGCACCCGGACTTCCTGCTGCTCGGCGCGGTCGACGCCGGGGTCGTCACCGACGCGGAGGCGAGGCTGATCGCCACCACCCGGCTGGAGCGGGTGCCGGTCGGCCTGGTCGCCACGGTGCTGGGCGAGCGCACCAACACCGTCGTGCAGCGGCGTCATCGCGCGGAGGCCCGACTGGCCAAGGCCCTCGCGGAGGGAGCGGTGACCTCGGTGGACATCGGCGCCCGCGCCACCTGGGTCGCCGCGACCGCGCCGAAGCCGCCCGGGTCGTGTGAGCCGGTGTGAGCCCGTGTGACCGGGTGGGCCGGTCATCGCGGGCTCACACGGCGGCCTTTCCCGGTTGCGGGATCACCCGGCAGGCGCCGGCGGGTCCCGTGTCGCCCGCGGGATGTGCGGACCGGCCGCGCCGGTGATGTCTGCAATCCCGATCGGACCTCGGATGGAGGGAGGAGCGCTCCCCGGTCCGCCTCCCGCGCGGCGACCCCTGTCAGCCGGCCGCGACACCAAGCCCGGTGACGCGGCCTGTGGAGGCCGGAGGACCCCTGCCATGAACCGATTCCTCGTCCGGGCGGCGACCGGGGCGGTACTGACCACCGCAATAGTCGCCGCCGCACTCATCACCGCATCGCCGGTCTTCGCGGCCGACCCCACCTGTCTGGCGGTCACCAGCATTCCCCGGGTCCTCGACGAGGCCCCCACGTGGCTGATGGGCATCCTGGCCGCCGTCGCGACCCTGTCCTTGACCATCCGCGGGGTCCGCTACGTCACCGCCGGCGGTAACCCCGGCGAGGTCGAGAAGGCCAAGGGCCCGGTCAAGTCCGTCGGCATTGGCTACGCCGTGGCCGCGCGCACCGCCGCCGTCGTCATCATCGCCCTGGCGGTGGTCGCGCTGGCGGGCTCGCCGGCGTTCGCCGACCAGCCCGCGCCGGTGCCGCTGGCGGTGAAGTCTCTGCAAGAGGTGATCGACGGCCTGACCGGCTGGATCGTGGGCATCCTGGCCGCCGTCGCGACCCTGTTCCTCACTATCGGCGGGGTCCGGTACCTGATGGCCGGCGGTGACCCATCCGAGGTCGAGCGGGCCAAGGGCTCCCTCAAGAGCGCCGGGATCGGCTACGCCCTGGCGTTGCTCGCCCCGGTCATCCTGACCGCCCTCAAAGGCATTCTGGGCGCCTGACATGGACTGGCTGATGAACCAAATCCTCGGCTGGCTGACCTCGGCGCTGACATCCAGCTTCGATGCGATGTTCACCCTTATCGCGCACACCCTGCTGCAGACCCCCGACCCCACCACCCTGCCGCAGGTTACCGCGATGACCGGCCGGTCGGCCTGGGTCGTTGACACCGTCTTCGTGCTCGCCTTCCTCGCCGCCGGCGTCATCACGATGAGCACGGGCGGGGCCGAACTGCCCCGTTACACCGTCAAGGAGCTGCTGCCCCGGCTGGTGATCGGGTTCATCGCCGCGCACTTCGCCCCGCTGCTGGTCACCCGCGCCATCGACCTGGCCAACGCCCTGGTCACCGCCCTCTACGGCAGCGATCGGGACATCTCCGATCAGGCCGCCGCGATCCGTCAGCACATCATTCGGGCCGGGCAGGATGAGAGCACTACCTTCCTCTTCATGATCATTCTGGCGGTGGTGGCGGTGCTGGTCGCCACCACGGCCTTCGGCCTCATCGTCCGGCTGTCCCTGCTGCTGGTGCTGACCGCGGTCTGCCCGCTCGCGCTGGCCTGCCACGCCCTGCCCGCCACCGACGGGTTGGCCCGGCTGTGGTGGCGGTCGTTCGCCGGCTGCCTTGCCATCCCCGTGCTGCAGGCGTTCACCCTGCAGGCCGGCGTGGCGATGTTCCTCGACCAGTCCAACCTGCTGCCCATGATCGGCATCCCCATCGGCGGTGACCAGGCAGAGTTGGTCAACCTGCTCGTTGTCGTGGTCATCTTGTGGACCACGGTGAGAATCCCCGGCCTGGTCCGCAAACACGTCACCCGCGGCGGCCAGCACAACGTCGCCGGCGCGTTCATCCGCCTGGTCCTGGTGCACCAGCTGACCAGAATGCTGCGGCTGCCGTTCCGCCGTGGCGGCGGCCGGGCAGCAGCCACCACGGCCGCCGCCGACGCCACGGCAGCCGGCGGCCGGTCGGCCGCGACCACGGTGATCCCCTATTGGCGGCTGCGGATGCCCCGCCCCACGCCAGCGTCGGTACGCCCAGCCCGTACCGCGGTTGGCGCCACCCCGACCACCGCCGCGCCTGTCCCATCGCCTGCCGCACCAGCCCGCACTACCCCGTCGCTGTCGGCGCAGGCGACCGGCTCGCGGCCGGCAGGGTCCCGGGCACGGGTGCCGGCCGGGGTCACCCCGGCCACCGCGATGCCGGCCCGGCGCCCCAGCTGGCAAGCGTACGGCGCCAGGCCATCCGGCACCGGCTGGCCCGACCCGCCACCGATCCGCACGACGCTGCCGGCCGGGGCGCGGCCCACCGGCACCGGCTGGGCCGGCCGACCCGCCAGCTCCTCCCGCGATCCCCGCTACCCGACAACAGGAGCCCGCCGTGGACGCTGACACCCGCACCGACAGCGAGGTCCGGGCCTTTATCCCCGCCGACATCGAGGCCCCTGATCGCATCCTGTGGAATCTGACCGCGCGGCAGGTGGCCATCCTCGCCGCGACCGGGGCGCTGCTGTGGGTCGCCTACCGCACCCTGACGCCGCTGGTGCCCCCCGCGGTGGTGGGCATCGCCGCGGTGCCGGTCGTGGCGGTGGCCGCCGGGCTGGCGTTGGGCCGCCGCGACGGGATCAGCATGGATCGCTGGGTCGCCACCGCGGTGGCCGCGTCCCGGGCGCCGCGCCTGCTGGTCGCCGCCGGCCATCCCGTCCCGTCGGTACCGGCCTGGGCTCCCGAGATGCGCGCGGCCGACCCGACCGGCACCGGCGCGACCCGAGCGCTGCGCACCCGGCGCGGCACCGCCCGACACGGCAACGGCAGGGGTGTCGCGGTGCCGGTGCCGAGGCTGGCACCGCTGCGGCTGCCCGCCGACCGGATCACCCCTGCCGGAGTCGTTGACCTCGACGGGCAGGGCAGGGTGGCGCTGACCGCCGTGTCGACGGTCAACTTCGATCTGCGCAGTCTCGACGAGCAGTACGCGCTGATCGAGGCCGCCGGGCGGTGGCTGAACTCCCTGTCGGCCCCGACACAGATCGTGGTCTCCACCCGCCGGGTCGACATGCACGCCCACGCCGACCTGGTCGAGCAGCGCCTGGACTATCTACCCCACCCCGCGTTGGCCGACGCGGCGGCCGGCTACGCCGAGTTCCTCCACCAACTCGGTGACGAACGCGACCCGCTGGATCGACGCATCGTGGTCGCCCACCGGGTTGGCGCCGGCGCTGATGCGGCGGTGGCCCGCCGGCACGCCGAGCACACCGCCCGGGTCCTGTCCGGGCTCGGCGCCCCCACCCGGGTTCTCGACGGTGGCCAGGTCACCGATATCCTCGCCGCGGCGTGCAACCCGTGGCAGGCCACCGGGTCCGGCCGCCCCACCCCCGATGCCGTCATCACCGGGCTTCCTGCCGACATGGCAGGCACGGAGCTGTGATGATCGGCCTCCTGCGCCGGCGTACCCACGGCACCGACAGATCCCGCCCCACCACCGCCGACATCCCGCCCGCAGGGCTGGCGGCGGTGGTAGGGCCGGACTGTGTCGAGGTCGGGGCGCGACGGCTGCGGCTGGGCGCCGGCTACTGCGCGACGTTCGCGGTGACCGGTTACCCGGCCACGGTGGGTGGGGTGTTCCTGGAGACCATCTTCTCCTGGCCCGGTCGCCTGGACGTGGCCATCCACATCGACCCGATCCCGGCCGACCTCGCGGCCGGCAGGCTGCGCCGGCAGCGGGCCCGGTTCGAGTCCAGCCGCCGGATCGACGCGGACAAGGGACGCCTCGGCGACCCGCAGGTCGACGCCGCGGCCGAGGACGCTGCCGACCTGGCCGACCGGGTGGCCCGCGGGGCGGCGAAGCTGTTCCGCACCGGCATCTACGTCACCGTCCACGCCGCCACCGACGACGCTCTGGTCGAGGCGTGCGCGCAGGTGCGGGCCGCGGCGGCGGCGATGCTGCTGGATCTGCAACCGGTCACCTGGCGGCACCTGCAGGGCTGGACCACCACCCTGCCGCTGGGGGTGGACACGGTGGGCATGGCCCGGGTCCTGGACACCACCGCTTTGGCGGCGGCGTTCCCGTTCGCCTCCCCGGACCTGCCGACGCCGCTGCCCGGTGACCCGCCGCCGCTGGGTGGGGTGCTGTACGGGGTGAACCTCGCGTCGGCCGGGGTTGTGGTGTGGGACCGGTGGGCGCAAGACAACCACAACTCGGTCATCCTGGCCCGCTCCGGCGCGGGCAAGTCCGTGCACGTCAAGTTGGAGGTACTGCGCAGCATGTACATGAACGTCGTCGTTGCCGTCGTCGACCCCGAAGACGAATACGTCCGCCTCGCCCAGCGGGTCGGCGGTACCGTCGTGCAGCTCGGCGCCCCCGGGGTACGCCTGAACCCCCTCGACATCCCCAGCGGCGACCGCCGCCCCGACGCGCTGACCCGCCGCGCGCTGTTCCTGCACACCGTGGTGGCGGTCCTGGTCGGCCAGCCGCTGCCGCCGCTGGAGGTCGCCGCGCTGGACCGGGCCATCCTCGACACCTACCACGCCGCGGGGATCACCGCCGACCCGGCCACCTGGGACACCCCCGCCCCGCTGCTGCGCGACCTGAACGCCACCCTTTCGGTCGACGGTTCCCCGGCCGCCCGCACCCTGGCCGCCCGGCTGCGCCCGTGGACCGAGGGATCGTTCAAGGAACTGTTCGACGGGCCCACCACCACCCGCCCGGACGGGCACCTGGTGGTGTGGTCGCTGCGCCATTTGGCCGACGAACTGAAGACCATCGGCACCCTCCTGGCTTTGGATCACATCTGGCGGCAGATCGACCGGCCCGTGCCGGCCCGCCGCCGGCCCGGATCCTCGCCGGAGGTCAGGCGGCTGGTCGTCGTCGACGAGGCGTGGATGATGCTGCGTGACGGCGCCGCGGCCACCTGGATGTTCAAGATGGCCAAGGCCGCCCGCAAGCGCAACGCCGGCCTGGCGGTGATCACCCAGGACGCTGCCGACGTGCTCGGCTCCGAGCTGGGCCAGGCCGTGGTCGCCAACGCCGCCACCCAAATCCTGATGCGCCAAGCCCCGCAGGCCATCGCCGCGGTCGCCGAGGCGTTCGCCCTGACCGCCGAAGAGCGGCATCTGCTGCTGCAGGCCCAACCGGGCGAGGCACTGCTCGTGGCCGGCTCCCACCGGGTCCGCTACCAGGTGGTCGCCTCTGGCGAGGAATTGGCGCTGGTGCTCACCAGCAGCCAACCCACCCAACCATCCGCCCCGGCCGTCGCCTACGACCCGGCGGGGCCCGATGACGACACCGACCTCTTCTAGCCCCGAGGGACCCGTCATGCTGCTTTCCACACCGCCGCCCCCGACACCCGGCCCGACGCCGTCACCGTCGCCGGCCACGACGCCGCTGCCGACGCCGCCCGGCCTGGGGCGGCTGCTTCACCATCTCGCCGGGTGGCTGCCGTTGTGGCCGTGGCTTGCCGGCATCGCGCTGGTGGCCGTGGCCGGGTGGGTGGCCGGCTACGGCTGGCTGTTGACCTGGCGCCACCGGCTGCTGGTGCGCCACGCGCGGCAGGTCGACATCGTGCCGCCACCCGAGGTTGACCCGGCCGGTGCCGCCCAGTTCTGGGCCACCGCCTACGGCACGCTGCACCGCACCTGGTGGCGCCGCCTGCTGTACGGCACACCCCATGTGGCCTACGAGTACCGGTGGACCGGACGGGCGCTGACCATCGCCATCTGGGTGCCCGGCACCGTCGCGGCGGCCGCGGTCGCCGCCGACGCCCGGGCCGCGTGGCCGGCGGCCACCGTCACCATCCACGACCAGCCGACGCCGCCCATCCCGCTCGATGTCACCGCGCAGGCGGGTGGGGCGCTGCTGCCCGTGCTCGCCGAGGCGTACCCGCTGCGCGTCGAGCACGACACCGACCCGCTCCGCCAACTGGTGGCGGCCGGTACGGGGCTGCGCCACCACGAACACGCCTGCATCCAGGTCCTGGCCCGACCCGCCGCACCCCGCCGGATCGCCCGGCTGCGCCGGACCCCCGCCCAGCTGCGCGACCCCGCCACAAGCCGGGGTCTGGACGGCGCCGCCCCGCTGCGGTGGCTGCTCGACGCCATCACCCCCGGCCCCCGCGGGACCACCGATACGGCACGGGCATCGGTCCGGCCGGACCCGGCCCGGGACCGGGACATCCGCGTCGCGGTGGACAAGGTCACCGCCGGACCGCACTGGGAAACCTCCATCCGCTACGCCGCCGGCACCGCCAGCCCCCGTGGCGAGGACAGCCAGGCGCTCACCGAGCGCATGTCCGGGCTGGCCGGCGGTATCGCGGGCAGCTTCGCCGTCTACACGGCCGTCAACCGGCTGCACCGGGTACGACTGCCTCACCCGGTCCAGGTGCTCGCGAGGCGGCGGCTGCGCCACGGGTTTCTGCTGTCCACCCCGGAGCTGGCCGCCGTCGCCGGGCTGCCCACCGATCTGGCCGTACCCGGTCTGGCCCGCGCCCGCGCCAAGGCGGTGCCGGCGCCGATCCAGGTCCCCGCCGGCGGCCGCGGCACCGTGGTTCTGGGCCGGTCGCTGGCCGGCGGACACGCCGTCGCGCTGCCGGTGCCCGATTTCCGCTACCACATTCACATCGAAGGCTCCACCGGCTCCGGCAAGACCAACGAGCTGCTGCACGTCAGCTTGGCCACCGTCAAAGCCCGGCGCGGTCTGGTCGTGGTCGATCCGAAAGGCGACCTGGTCACCGACATCCTCGACCGGCTGCCCTTCGAGGTCGCCGACAAGATCGTGCTGCTGGACCCGGCCCAGGACCCACCGCCGGCGTTCAACCCCCTCGAAGGTGAGGACGACGACCTGATCGTGGACAACATCGTCTCCATCTTCGGCAAGATCTTCTCCCAGCACTGGGGGCCACGCATCGACGACATCCTGCGCTCCGCGCTGCTGACCTTGATGGGGCGGGCCAACCCGATGCTCACCCTGGTGCCGCCGCTGCTGCAGGACAGGCAACTGCGCGCCCGGCTGACCGCCAACCTGCATGACCCCGCCGGCCTGGGCGGGTTCTGGACCTGGTACGACAGCCTCCCCGAAGGCATCCGCGCCCAGGCCAATGGCCCCGTCCTGGCCCGGCTGCGCAAGATGCTGACCCGCAAATTCGTCCGCCGTGTCGTCGGGCAGCCCCACTCGTCGTTCAGCATGAGTGACATCCTCGACGGCGGGATCCTGCTGTGCCGGCTCCCCAAAGGCATCCTCGGTGACGACACCAGCAAACTGCTCGGCTCGTTCGTCGTCGCCTCCGTCTGGCAGGCCGCCACCGCCCGCAGCGCGCAACCCGAACCCGCCCGCCGCGACGCCGTCCTGGTCATCGACGAGTGCCAGAACTTCCTCAACCTGCCCCGCTCCATCGACGAGATCTGCGCCGAGGCCCGCGGCTACCACCTGTCCCTGGTGCTCGCCCACCAGAACCTGACCCAGCTGCCTCGCGAGACCGCCGCCGCGATCTCCGCGAACTGCCGCAACAAGATCTACTTCACCTGCTCCCCGGAGGACGCGCGGGTCCTGGCCCGGCACACCCTGCCCGAACTCGACGAGCACGACCTGTCCCACCTCGACGCTTACACCGCCGCCGCCCGCTTGGTGATCAACGGGGCGGAGACGCCGGCGTTCACCCTGGCCACCAACCCGCCACCGCCGGTCGTCGGCGCCGCCGATACGATCCGCGCCCGCTGCGCCCAGCTCACCGCCGCCCGCCTGCCCACCAGCCAACCGGCCAACGCCCAGCAGGCCGGGCTGCCCGCCGACGTCGAGCGGCCAGACCGCCGGTCAGACCAACGGCGACGCCGCCGGCTCCAGCCGGTACCACCGCCGGTCGACAGCTGATGGTGCCTGGCGAATCTGGCCAGACGGTAGGGCCGGCAGCAGACCCGGCACAACGGATGGCAGCAGGGGCCGTGGCGTACTGCCGCCCCTGCTGCCACCCCGGCCGGCACAAGAGCGCAGGAAGGAGCCGGTGATGACGACACGACGGCGGCCCCGACTTCCCCCTACGGGGGATAACTCCTCCACCGGGGACACCAACTCCGGTGCTGTAAGCCGGCCCTGGTCTTCCTCCGCTCCGGTGTCCCCGCCCGTCGCCCAGTCCTCTGCCTCGGCCCGCTCCACGGTCGGTTCCGGTGTTCTCCCGGCACAGGCCCACCTCACCGACCGGGACCGCCTCATCGCCGACTGGCTGGACCGCCACGGCGTGCTGACCACCGCCCAGATCACCACGGCGTTCTTCGGAAGCCCCGTCACCGCCGCCCACCGGCTCGCCAAACTGCGCGCGCTGGGCCTGGTCGACCGGTTCCACCGGCCACTGCCCGGCGGCGGGTTCGGGCCCTGGCACTGGGTCATCGGTCCGCTCGGCGCCGAAATCACCGCCGCCGCCCTCGACGAAGCGCCACCCACCGCGCCGGCGCTGCGCCGCCGCCACGCCCGGCTCGCCGACAGCAGCCACCTGGCCCACCTGCTGGGCACCAACCAGTTCTTCATCGACCTGCACGCCCACGCCCGACGCAGCGAAGGCGGCGCCCAGCTCCTGCTGTGGTGGTCCGAACGCGACTGCGCCAAGCGGTTCCAGGGCCCAATCCGGGCCGACGGACACGCGCTGTGGCACGAGGCCGGCACCACTATGGGTCTGTTCCTCGAATACGACACCGCCGGGGCGGAGAACCTCGCCCGGCTCGTGGAGAAACTGGGCGCCTATGACGAGTTGGCCAGTGGTGATGGGCCGGCCTACCCGGTGCTGTTCTGGCTGCACGCCGTCGACCGGGAGACCCACCTGCATCAGATGCTCGCCGACCGGGGGCCCGGTCTGGTACCGGTCGCCACCGGCGTCCACACCCCCGCCGCCGACCCCGCCGGCCGGGTGTGGCGGCTGGCCGGCGATCCGCGGCCCGGGCGGCGGTGCCTGGTCGAGCTGCCCAGCCGCCACGGCGGGCCCGACATCGTCTACAACCCTCACTACGACAGCCTCGGGCTCGCCGAGTAGCCCCTGGTGAGTCCCGCGAGGCGACACCAGCCCTATCACAGCGGCTCACACGCAGTCACACGAACTCACACCGACTCACAACCCCAGGTCAGGGCCATCGTGGACCCAACGCCGCGGGTTGGGGTGTGACAGCCGACCGGGCTACGGTGAAGGCTCACACATTCACCCTTTGACAACCGCACCACCCCGCAAGCCCGCCCAGGCGAACCCCGGGCACGCCGGACGCCGCACCGCCCACCCGCCCTACCGGCCGGTCGGCCGCGACCACTCCCGCCAAGCCCGATACCGCCACCACACGCGGACCTGCACCAACCGCACCACTCTCACCGCATCACCACGCTCGACCACAACACGCGCGTCACGTCGCGCCACACACCCCAGAGCGGGACTACCCCGGCCGCCTTCGCTGCCACCGCGCGCACAGATTCCCGGCCATCGCCGTGGACCGACGCCGCGCAAACAGCGCGAGCATCCGCCCGCCTGCCGACACGCGCAGCCGCGCGCACAGCCGCCCAGCAACGCATCGGCCACCGGACCCGCAGCGCAGGGGACACACGCGCGGCCGAGGCCGTACACCCAGATGCAGCGTGCGAACCGACGCCGGCGATGCCGCTGACCGTGCCGCAGCCCGCCAGATCATCGACGCGAACGTCTCCATGAAAGTCCACGCGCCCCACGCGCCAGCGCCCATGCCCTGGCCGAGCACGTGCTGGGGCATCCATCGCCCCTCGTCGCGGTCGCACGCCGACCGGTACCCGAACCTGCCGTGGCGTGCCCCTGGGCACCGGCCGCCCCGTGGGCCGCGTGACGTATGGAGCACATCGGCCGAGCTCGTGGTCCGTGGCCGCCGCCGTCCCGGTGTGCAGCACCGTCACCGCGGCTGACGCGGACGGGCAGGACCACGTCGACATCGCCGCCAAGCCCGGCGTCGGCCCGGCGTGAACGGCTGCGGGCCGTAGCAACCATCCAGACCGCCGGTCGGTGCCGTGCCGAACGGCCGCACCGCCGGCAGCCGCGAGCAAACCGAGGCACCGGCTCACCCCGGTCCCGGCGTATCTGGGCCGGTCCCCTCGTCGTGCACGCCGGCCACGAATCCCGGCCCGATCCCGCGCCACCACCCCCGCTGTCGGCCGCCGGCTGCGGCGGCCCACCCCGCCTTTCTCAAGGAGGATCCGATGACCCTGCTGCACAGGTTCTACCCACAGCACCTGCTGCCCACGGGCGAACGGTGCCCGGTCTGCACCGACCCGATCAACCTGGTCGTCTGCCTGCCACCGGCCGCCGGGCGGCACCTGTTGGCGCTGGCCGCCGAACTCGTCGACCGGCTCCGGCCGCACGTGGCCGCACCCGCCGGCCTGCTCGACACCCGCCACTTCGTGCTGTGGCGCCGCCCCGACCCCACCGAGGCCAGGCTGCTGGTGCTGCCGGCACCCGACCCGCAACACCCCGACCTGACCTGGTGCGCCGGCGGCCCAGTCGGCCTGCTCGACCTGGCCACCACAGCGCAGCTGCTCCGCGCCGGCGCCCCACCCGACCTCGACGACTGGCACGCCGTGGTGGCCGGTACCGAACCCGCCCGGCCGTGGTGGCACTACCTGGACGCGCACAACGCCGACCCCGACCGCTATCCGGCGACGCGGGCGATCGCCGACTTCGAGGCCCAGCCCCGCATCGCCGCGATGGTCGGCGCACCCGCCACCGACACGGGTGAGCGGTTCGCGCCGGACATGTACGGCCCCGGCCTGGAAGCCCTGCACGCCGGTCCGGACGTCTACGCCGACTACCAGTCCGGGCTGCTGACCTTCGGCGACGGGCTGGTCACCCTGGACGGGCAACTGCTTATCCCGTCGTTCAGCCCGGTGCTGGTCGAGCAAACCCTCACCGAGCGGCAGATCTTCCACGACCGGGCACGCGACCACGTGGCCGCCCTCGACCCGACCACTCTGCTGGTCGCCGTCACCTGCCCGCAATGACCAAACCCAGCCACCACCCGAATCGCGGCATGCGGACACACCGATGAGCAGCGACACCGAACATCAGCAAACCCCGACCGACAAGAGAAGTTCTGGCTGTACGCCGGGCGGCGCCTGGGCCGGGCCGGCACACCCATCGACGCATGGGCACCCCGGCGAGGACGGCACGTCAGCGTCCCGATGAGCGTGCGGGTCACCGCCGTCGACACAGACGAGGCCCGACGGGAAGCCGCCGCGGTCCCGGCCCAGTGGGTGGACTACCGGATCATCGCCGACATCCTCGCCGCCGAATACATCGACGTCACCGACCCGTAGCCACACCAACCCCGGATGCGGGTCCGGTTCCGCGCGCTCTGCGCACCCACCCAACCGGCAAAGGAGGAACAACCATGCGCGCTTCGCGTACCACCAGCACCCCTTCCACCGGCGTGAGCCGGCCGTATCTGCCCACCGTCACGGTGCACACCGCCGTGGTCTGCCTACCGGCAGAGATCCCCAGCGCGGCCCTGGCGCAGCGGGCCACCGCCGTCGTGGCGAACCTCAGCCTGCCCGTGGCTGGTGTGCTGCCGCACTTCCACACCCGCACCATCCGCACAAGCAAGCTGGCCGACCGCTGGCAGGGCAAGACCTCCGGCGGCCCGATCAAGCTGCTCGATCTTCACGGCATGCGTGCCGCCGCCGTGGCCGACGCCGCGGCGCAGTGGCTGCTGTGGGACCGGGTCGTCAAAGGCACCAAGCCGGCCCAGCCGTTTTGGTGGTTCGCCGACCGGCACTACGCCGACCCGGCCCGCTACCCGCTGGCCCGGGCACGGACCGACTACCTGGCCCAGTCGCGGATCCTGGCGATGAGCGCGTTCAACGCGGTGCAAAACCGGCCGTGCCTGCTGCCCACCTCGGCGCTGGAAGCCTTCCAGGCCGGCTACGGCACCCATGTCAACCTGGCCTGGCTGGCCGCGGTCCCCGCCGACGGACTCGCCCCGACCACCGGCGGCTGGCTGACCACCCGCAGCCAGCGCCTGGCCGACCAGCTGGACTACCTGAACGTGGCCAACGCCCACCTGGCTGGACTACCTCGCGACACGCAGCTGGTCGCGGTCGCCAGCCCGACCCCAGCCTGACCACCACCGCCGGGCGAGCCCGAACCCGCCGACAACGCCAGCCGGGCCGCGCCGGTACGCGCCATCCCCCGGAGCACGAATTCCTCGCGGCGGGGCGCTGGCCCGACCGCTGACAGCGTCTGCATCCCCACGGTCAGCCGTCGCTGATCGTGCACCCGCCCGCCCTTGCGGCGGACGAGGTGTCCCCGGCCGACCGGTGTGCGCGGTACGGCCGGTTTTTCATGCCCACCGGCCCCGTGCCTGATCGGGTCACCCGAGCGGCGTGGTCGCGGCAACCGACACCTGGCTGCCGCGCCGGTGCGGCAGCCGGCCGCACCCGGAGGAAACCGCGTGCACCCCCATACCATCCTGCACGAGCTCACCACCACCCTCGACCCGCTGTTGTCCGCCATAACCTGGGCGGGGGAGGAGATCACCGCGGCCGGGCAGCGGCACCCGCACGCGGCTGACCGGATCGAGCGCAGCTTCGCGCTGCTGCGCCCCACCGACGGGCTGAACCGCAACCAGGCCGTGTACCGGTCGCACTGCCGGGAACTGCTCGACCGCATCGCCGCCGGCGCCGACACCCGCCCGGCCACCGCGGCCGAATGCTGCATCGCGCTGTGCGAGACCAGCCTGCGGGTACCGCTGAGCACCAGCGCCGCCGGGCTGTACGCGCGGATGTGGCGGGCGGCCGGGCTGCCCACCGTCGACCTGGCCGACGCCGGCGAGCACTACGAAGCCCTAGAGGGCTCGCGCATCGACGAGCACGAGGCGTGGCTTCGCCGCAGGCTGCGCCAGGACTGGCGGGTACCGCCCGACACCGGTACCCCACCCGCACGCCGCCGCCGGCGCGCCGGCTGACACGCCGACGCCGCCCGTTCGCGACCGGCATCACCGAGTCCGGTAGGGCCATCAGCTGGCCCACCCGGGGCGGCCTGACCGGCGCTCGATCGCCACGGCCACCACCAGCACCGGTGTGGCCGCCGGATCCCCGCACACCAGCACACCTCACGCAAAGGAGCATGACCGTGTCCATCAGTCTGCCCAACGGCATCACGGTCCGTACCGTCACCTTCTGGTACCCCGCCACCCATCTGGGCATCGATGACTGGCGGGTGCCGCTGGCCATGCTGTTCGACGACGACCTGCGCCCCGAACGGCGCCTGCTGGCCGCACCGCACTCCGACCTCGACCGGGACCTGCTGGCCGCACCGGCTGACGGACACCCCACCCGCTGCGCCGGCGGGCCGCTGCGGCTGCTCGACACCGCCGCCAGCGGCGCCCTCGCCGCCCACGAAGCCGCCACCCGGCACGACACCTGGTCGGCCACTGGCCGCATCGGCACCCGCCGGCCCGGCCGGGTCGAGACCGCCCTGCTGCGCTCCGGCCGCCAGGACTACATGACCTACCACCGGCTGCGCCGGGTGGTGGGCGACGCCCTGATCATCATGGGCGCCGCAACGTGGCTGTACCCGGCGGACTCCCGCCCGCAGGCGCTGCTCGACCACGTCCACCACGCAACCGCGCGGCTGTCCGGGGCGGAACCCGACGACGTGCTCGTCACCGTCGCCGCCTGACCCCGCCCTCGCAGTCGGCGCCTGGCCTGCGCACACATCCACGGCGGGAGGCGGCACATGCGCTGCCCACCCACCGCCGCTCCAGCCCTATCCGTCGAGCGCACCAGACACCACGGGCCGCATCCCCGACCCGCACTCCAAGGAGGAAGACGATGACCATCACCATCACGCGTCCGGCACTCACCGCCGCACCGACCCGACGAATCCGCCCGGACACGAGCCTGTCCGTGGCCGTCAACGTCGCCGGCCGGCTGTCCATGGTGGACAGCGACACCGGCGTCTGCGACGCTGCCAGCCTGGCCCGCCGCACCGGCGGGGGATCTGTGCACCGCATCGCCCTGGCCGACGGCATCACCGCCTGCCTCGACGGCGACGATCAGGACGGCACCGGTGAGCTGAACTGGGCCGCCACCCAGATGTGCGCCACCCTCTGCGACACCACCTTCACCGGCCCGCACGACGCCCCGTTCCTCTGCGGACCGGTGCTGTTCACCGCCGCCGCGGCCGACCACGCCGTCGGACTGTCCGACGGCCAACTGGCCCGCCTCATCGACGCGCACGCAGCCGCCGAGCATCCCGACGCCGACCCGGCAGACGTTCCATTCTCGGCGGATCTCGGCTGGTAGGTCGCCAACCCGCACACCGAACCGCCGCCACCACGTCCGCCGCACCAGTTCTCCCGAGGCCGGCGCCGTGCGGGGCGGCACACGGGCGCCGGCCGGCCACCAGACCACGCCGAAAGAGGTACCCGCTCATGGCCGAGCACCGACCCATCCACCCCGACCACACCAACCAGCAGAGTCTCGACGCCGACCCGGTCGGCCTGCTGTACATCAGCGACGTGCAGGCGCTGCGCGCCGCCGACACCGTGGCCTTGCACACCGGCGGCAACGCCGCCTGGATCCGCGCCTGCCTCAGCGGCGCCCTGTTCGGCGAGCCACGCATCTACACCAGCCGCCAGCAGCGGCTGTTCCCCGACGCCGACCAGCGCGACCGCCGCCGGTGCATCACCGTCGCTGGCGAGATCTCCGGCTTCGACACCCACGGCCACTGGCACGAGCACCAGCTGCCCGACGCGACCGCGTTCACCGTCATCGAATGCGCCCAGGTGCACGACGTGTGGCGCTCGATCGCCGCGTTCCTGCGGGTGGGCGACGTGCTGCGGCTGCACTGGCGGGCCGACAACCACGCCGACGCCCTCACCGACCCCGACCTTTACCGCGACGAGCTGTCCATCGACGTGCAGCGCGGCCAGCGCCGCTGGCGGTTCCTGCTCGACGTGCAGATCCGCCCCACCCCCGTCCGCATGATCAGCGCGGCGTCGGCGTGAGCAGCGGGCCGCGGCCAGCATGGTCGCTGCGGCGGCAACCGTGCGGCCCTGCGCTGAGCTGCACGAGCGCTCGTGTCCCGCTGGCCGCCTAATGACAGTGCTGTGCCCACCGGACCTGCCGTGATCAACACATGATCGATCGACCGTCGCCCACCGGCTGGAGTACGGCTGGCTGACGTGGGTCCCACCGGACCCGCCGCTCACGCGGTCGACCATCCCGAACAGCCGCCCAAGGTGCTGGCGATTGGGCGCTACGCCCGCGCGTTGGGCTGCGACGTGCTGTTCGACGCCGACCAGTTCGGCGATCTGCCCACCTGGGACTGGTAACCGCCAGACCCAGCTACCCACCCGTTTGACCCCTCCGGGACCGCGCTGGCCGCGTGCCGCAACCCGGGGGGACGCCCCGGGGTGGGTACGCGGCCGGAGTGCGGTGACCCGGTGAACTCCCGAGGGAGGACCACTGATGTTCGACCCCTTCGCGCCGTCCGCGCAGATCGAGTCCCTGCTGACCGCCGTCGCAGTGAGGCCGGCCGCCTCTGAGGGAATGCGGGCGATGATGCAACGGGAGTCCGAGTTCGGCAGCCCGTTGGCGGCCAAGCTCACCGGTATTGCCCTGGACCCGTACGGTCGCGATGTCGCTGACCAGGTGTTGGACGCCTACTGGTCGGACGAGCCGCGTCGGCAAGACACGCTGCGCTCCAGCCGCACCGACCGCGAGGTCGTCATCGGTAGCGGATTCCACGCAGCCGTGTACGCAGCGGTCCGGGTCCTGAGTGGATACCCGAAGCCACTGGTGTTGGAACGCAACGAGCGGGCCGGTGGCACCTTCGCCATGACCGCGCGGCCGACGTTCTACCTCAACTCCCGCAACCGCGCGGGAAGCGGAGGACTGGCAGGCGACCAGGGGGCAAGCCTGAACTACCTGCCGGGCGCACCGATCCAGGCAGCGAACGTGTCCATGCTGGAGTACCAGACGAACACCGACCTGGCGTTCGTCATTCGGTCGGCGTTGGCGCAGTTCGCGGATGTGGTGACCAACGCCAAGGTCCTGTCCGTCGTTCGTGACGGAACAGGCGTGGAGATCGAGATAGCCGATCGCGACGCTCTGTTCGCCGGCCGCGTCATCGACGCGCGGGGCCTGGGTGATCCGATCGACCAGGACGTGGCCAACGGCACCACGATCCTCACCTTCCCGCAGTTCATGGCTCGCATGGCAACCATGTGGCCGCTGCGTGGCGTACGTCGTGCTGCGGTGATCGGTGGTGGTGACTCCGGCAAGTGCGCCGTCGAGTCGTTGCTTGGCATCGCGCCGCAACCGTTCATGGCTGCCGCTGCGCTGGACAGCGTGGACCGCGTCGACTGGTACTCCGACGAACTGCCGACGACGTGCAAACAGTGGAGGAAGGAGATCCGTGGCCGGTATCAGGCCATCGGTCGCTACCTGCGGCCGGACCGTCTCGGCGTGCGGCGACTCACCGTGTTGGATCGTCGGGCACGGCCAGTCGCGCTTCCCGGCATGGCACTCATCGATGGTCGTACGTATGATCTCGTGGTCGTAGGCACGGGCAACCGGGAGACCGACATCGACGGGCTCGAATTCGGGTCTTTCTATGAGTACGCGGTCCCGGTCGCGAATGTCGTTGCCCGTGAGCACTACACCCTGCCCGCGTTCCGTGTCGGTCCGCATGCACGACTGCCATTCACAGTGCAGGAGCGAGAGGATGGGGTTGCGGACATCGCTGCCAATGCCGTCTCGATGTTCCGGACGGCGAATAAGACAGCCGCATTGGCCGCAACGCTTCCCGCAGTGACGCGGGGGTAGAGGCACCGACTCTGCTGGGTGCTGCATGACGCGTCGGCCTACGCCGGGTCCCTAACCCTTCCTGATTCCCAGGTGTTTTCACCAGGTAGTTCTGGCCCCACTACTCCAGAAAGTTCTGGGACCACTACCAACGAAGAACGCTCATGTGTCGATGTCTTCTCCAACTCCAGTCGGCCCCACCCGTCCCGACAACCGAGACGGGAACGGCCGGGTACAGGCGGCGTATCCGAGCCCGACGGCACCGCTCGTGGTGGCCGGGGCAGTGACAAAGGGCCGCTGCCGGCCGAGCAGCGTCTCGACACGCCGCACGACACGCCTGGACCCGCCGACTGACGGCCGCCTGATGCGGTCGAGGCGCGGCGGTCAGCCTGTCGGCGTCGGCTGGCACAGGTGGGGCCATGTTTCGTCGCGCTCCATCGACACCTTTGTGGGGCCAGGACTTTCTGGAGTTCGACGCGTGGAGCCGGATTCAGCTGGAGTAGTGGGGCCAAAAAGACTCAGCGAAAACACCCAGGGTTACGCCGTGATGCCGACCTCGGCGCACGGGGCCGTTGTTCGTGCCGGATTCCTGGCCGCACCACCGCAACATCGCGGTGCGGCCACCCGGCCGCACCGCGCCACCCAACACACACAGGGAGACGACGGTGAACGACGAACCCACCACCCACGACCCGCGTACCGGCCCGCGGCGGCTGACGGAATTCGCCCCCGACGGCCCCGCCGCTGCCACCCCGGCGGTCACCCTCTCCGGCGGCCCGGACGTCGTTGTCCTGCGCCGCGCCGAGACCGCCATGGTGGAAGTGTGCCAGGGCCACCAGATCCTGACCCTGGTCGACGACGCCGAGGCAACGCCGATCACCGACCCCGCCCACCGTGACGACCTGATCCGCCGTGCGCTGCGCACCGTCGCCGTACAGCGGTACGCCGCTACCCAACAGGTGTTGCAGGCTCGCGGCGAGCGTGACCGCCAGCAGGATGCGCACGCCGCCGTGTTGCGCGACATCCGCTGCTACGCCATCGACCGTCACCTCGACAACGAGATCTGCCGGGAGGGCCTGGACACCTTCTTGGAACGCTTCAACCTCGACCCGTACCAGCCGCGGCTGCGGGTACGGTTCCGGATCATCGGCTCCATCGAGGTCGACACCGAAGACCGATCCGCGGCGGAGCACCAGGTCGACAACTACCTCGGGCTCGACTTGAGCAGCGTGGACAACGCGGTCGACGACAGCGAAGAGATCCAGGTAAGCGTCACCGGGTTCGAGCAGGTTCGGGACTGACCGATCGGCCGACACTGACCGTGCTCACCGTCGTGGTCGCCCCGTCAGGGCGAGCGACCCTCTGCTGAGGCTCCTCATCGACCGGTGTGGCTGGACCGACGGGACTCGCCCCGCCGGGGAAAGCCTCGCCGCTCGCGGCGACGCCTCGGACTACTGGCACGAGTACACCCCCGCGCGGCGGGAGTTCCTGGCCGCCACGTACGAGCGCTTCGCCGCGCTCGCCGGCACGTGAACCAGGGGCCGTTACGTCACCTTCCCGATCGGAGAACCATCGCCATGACTGATGTACACGCCCAGCCATGGGCCGACACCAGCTGCCTGCTGTGCGGCGCACCGGCGGCGGTCGGCCACCACCCCCAGTGCGCGAGCACCGACCCGCAGGCCACCGAGTACCTCACCGAACACGTGCCCGGCGGCACTGTCCGGTGCTGGACTATGGCCGGGGTCCGCTACACCGCCACCCCCGCGCGCCGGGCGGCGATCACCGCGCTGATGCCCATGATGCTGTGGCAACAGGCTGGCCGGGTGGTCAGCCTGCCGTTCAGCTTCGGTCTGCTGATCAAAGAGGTCGTTCCGCAGTTGGGCGTCGCCCGGTGGCTGGCACAGATCGGCCACCACCCCCTGGCCACCATCCGGGTACCCGACTGCGGTTGCACCGACCCGCTGCGCTGCCGCTGCGACGTCGACGGACACCCGCACGCCGACGCGCCACCCGACCTGTGGGCCGACCACTCGCTGTTTGCGCTGCGGATGCGCCGCCCCCTGGGCTGGCTGGACTGGTGGCTGCTGGACATCGGCACCGGCGCCGTACTCGTCGCCGAAGACGACCGCGACAACGACCCGGTCCCGGCCAACGCCAGCCGCAACTGCCAGATGGGCTGGTGCGACCTGTGCGACGGTACCCGACAGGCCGCGACGCCGACGACGACGCGGCCGTGCACCCACACCTGCCATCGCGCCACCACGGCCGTTGCCGCCGCGGCCACCCCGCCACAGTCCGGGACGGAGTCGGGCGATGAGCGCTGAGCCGGGAGTCAGCGGCGGCCCGCTGGCCGGCACGGCCCAAAGCCGCGTCCCTGCCAATACGGCACCGATCGCCGCGCGGCGGTTCGCATCGCCGGCGTCCGTCACGCTGGTGCAGCGGCGGGCCTCCGACGTCGTCTGTGGCGATGTCATCGCACTGCCCGACGAGGTCTTCCATCCGGTACCCGCGCGCCCGGATGGCCGCCGCACGTGGATGTGGCACGCCAGGCAGTGGCGGCTGCTGACCAACCCACACCGGTGGCGGCTGGTCTATGAAACCGACCAGCTCGACGGCGGCGAAGCAGGCATCGCCGCGAGTGTGCCGCTGGGGTTCCGGGTGCTGCGTGTCTCCGACGACCACCCCGACCAGGGGCAGCAGCACCTGTCACGGGTCATTGCCGTACGCGAGCACGACCTGATCGACGTTCAGGTGCGCGTCGTCGATCTCGACGGTACCGAGCACGACGAACACGCCGACCTCGCCGGTAGCGCTCAGGACGCTCGTCCACCTGGGACGGTGCCGGACTTCGAGGATTTCCGTGGCGCGGGTCTATGACCGCGACGACAGCGGGGACAGCGACGACGCCAGCGACATGGAAGTCCTCGGCATCTCGGTGCTGGTCCGGCTCCGCACCAGCCGCATCCACCCGGCCCACCGACCGCAGCGTACCTCCACGTCGACAACGAAAATCCGACCGCCCACCGTGCTGGCGATCGAGGTCAGCAACGGCGGCGAAACGCACTACCGCATCTGAAACCCCAGAGCCCGTCAACCAGAACGGAGAGGCACGCGTGTATCCATTGCCACGCGCCACCATCTGGCGCCTGGCCGCGCCCACCCGAGCGCTGCACACCTTCACCGCCTACGCCTGGTACCAGCTGGCCACGAACAAACGGGCCAGGGCACTGACCTTCGGCGCCAAGCTGGTCTACCTCGCGGTGGCCCATCACGCCGACCACGCCACCGCCAGCGGCGGCTATCACGGCAGCACCGCCGCCGACCTCGCCGAGTTCGTCGGCATCCCGGCGGCGGACCTGCGCCGCCCACTGCGGCGGCTGATCCGTATCGGCTGGCTGGACGGCGACCCGGACGGCTCGTACACGCCGACCAACGCCGCCCGCACCTTCATCGGCGCCGAGGGACGCAATGACCCCACCCGGGTCACCTGCGCCCGATGCCTGACCGACCTGCCGGCCGAGGACGCCATCCACGCCGGCGACGACCTGATCTGCGATCAGTGCCAGACCGTTCCGCCGGCACGCCAACCCGACACCAGGAAGGAGTAGAGCCGTGGGAATGCGCGCGGTCATCGTCGTGCGCGAGGACACCGGCCGGGAACGCCGGTTCTGGTCCGCCTGGGCCAGCAAGCAGTACCAGATCCCACACCTGGCGCGGTTCATCCACACCGCCGACCACGACGGCATACCACTGACCCTGGCCGGCTACCTCGCCTACGTGGCCGCCCATCCAGACACCCTGCCGGCCCAGGACATCACCGACGAGAACTGGTACAGCAACCCGGACGAGGTTGGCGACCTGGACCACCGCTACGAACTGCTGCTGCACCAGTCCGAGCGCACCTTCCGATACCTGGTCCGCGACCGCTACCGGGACAAGCCGGGATGGCGGCGCAGCGAGGATCTGGGCACCCGGGCGCAGCTGTACGAGGCGGCAGCCGGGATGTGCCGGGAGCTGGCCACCAACACCCAGCGGTACACCGACCGTAACAACGGGCTCGTCCCTCCCGGTTGGCCGAGCCCCCAGGATTGGCGCGACGAGGAGCGCCAATTCAGCCGGTGGCGCGAGGCCACCGACCCGCAACTATTGCACCGGGCCGGGCCCACCGTGGAGCCGGTACCACGGTGGTACGCGGTCCGCGCGGCCCGCGAACTGTCCAGGCGGATCGGCGCCAGACTGCGGGAAGAGTACCCGGGCACCAACATCCGGACCCGGGTTGGCACCGACGGGGTGGTCAGCCTGACCGTTCCCGCCCGGTTGGCCACCGACGCAGAAGCAGCCCGCATCGCGCAGACCGTCAGCGGCCTGCTCGGCCAGACCTTCGTGCTCAGCGTGCGGGCCCACCGGCGATCCCGCTACGCCGTCAACAGTGCGCACCAAGGGTCGCAGGCGACGGCCAACGCGACCCTGACCCTGCGGCCGCAGGACACCGCCGCCGGGCCGGATCCCACGCGCGGCTGTGCGGACGGGGATCACGTCGGCTGGTAGACGGCACCAGAGCGTCCTGACCAGCGGCGTGTCCTGACCGCCCCCGCACCGCACCACCATCTCACTTCACCGTTCGGCCGTTGCCCGGCCACTCAGGCGCGCACCGCGCAGCCCCGGGCACGGCCACCAGGCCATGCCCGGGGCCTCCCACCGGAAAGGAGCCCCAGCCATGGCCCACACCATCCACCCGGCGCCCGCCAGAACGCGGCGACCCGTCGACCCCGAGGCCGTCACGCTGCTGCGCCAGGCCCAGGCGGGTGACCGCGAGGCGTTCGCTCAGCTCTACGCCAACCACGTCACCGGCGTGCGTCGCTACGTCGCCGCCCGCCTGCACGACCGCGACCGCGACGCGGTACCTGACCTGGTCCAGGACACCTTCACCGCGGCGCTGGAGGAACTGCACCGCGCGCACGACGACGTGCACGGCTGGTTCATCCAACTGGCCGCCAAGATGTGCACCCGGCACGGCTGGCGCCAGCGCTCCTACCTGCGCTGCATGCTGACCATCGCAGAACAGCAGCGATCCCAGGCTGCGACCGTGCCGGTACCGACCCCGCGGACCACCCGACAGCGCATCGCCCAGGCCCTGGCCGGGCTGGACCCGCAGGAGCGGCGCACTGTCCAGCTGCGGTTCCTCGATGGCCACGCGCAGGAGATCACCGCCCGCATCATGGCCTGCTCGCGGTGGACCGTCCGGCGCCAGCAGCAGCGAGCGTTGCAGTACCTGGCCGCACGGCTCGCGGCTACGCCCACCGGCCCGGCGATTGCGGCCACCACGACGTGAGCCTGGGCCGGACCACATCCCGTTCGCCGCCCGAGCACAGTGGCCTGCTCCACAACGACTGGCAACACCAACACCGACAGAGCAAGGAGGAAACTCCATGATGGACATCCCGCGCATCGAGCCGGTACGGCTGCTCTACGGCCACGTCAGCCCCGAGACCGCCTACCTGGTCGAGGACTACCCGTACGGGCGCCGGCTGCGCTGCCGCATCCGCTACTGGATTGACACCGCGGCCACAGGCGCCTACCGAGGCTGGCAGCGGTTGCTGCACCAGACCACCGACCCCCGGCGGCCGGGGCACCCGTGGAACTCCCCACGCGGCAGCACCTACGCCCTGCGCACCTGGATGTACCTCGACGACCAGGACCACGTGCAGCACACCGGCCTGTCCCAGTACGGCCTGGACCCGCACCGTGACGCCTGGTTCCGGCTCACCGGCATCTACCAGCAACTGGGCGACGAGGACCGCCGCATCTACGACACGCTGCTGGCCACCTCCCGCGCCGACAGCCAGCCCTGGCAACGGTGGGAGGACATCGTCACGTTCCTCGCCGAGCACCTGGCCACCCACGGCCAGACGCCACCTGTCGACAACGGATTCATCGAGCGCGACGGGCACCCGTTCTACGTCGGCGCCGACGCGTACGCGACTGCGATCGCCGTCGCCCACGCTCGCCTGCACCGCCGGCCGGAAGGAGAACAGCAGAAGTGATCGCTTCGTGGCCCACGTGCTACGCCGGCTGATCTCGACGTGATGAACCTCCCAACACCCGCCGGGGCCGCCAGCGGGCACCGCCCCGCACGCAACACCCGGCTTGCCTGACACGACCCGACACCATCCAAACCCGTGCCACCACCCCCAATGGGGGCACGCAAAGCCGATTCCTGGCCGACCTTTCGGCCGCATCCCGCCACGGGGCAACCCACGCGGTGCGGCCGACCGGCCGCACCGCGCCGCCCCTCGACACCAGCGAGGAGACGACGTGGACACCATGACCAGCTCCCCGGACTACACCTTCGACACCGGCCGCCAATCGCTCGCCCAGCAGCTCGCGTCGGCCTGGTCAACGACCCATCCGTGGACGGAGCCGCCCGCCGGCTGGCTGAACGCCGCCGTGACCGCCCTGACCACGACGAGCCCCGGTTCCGACCCGCACGCCGGGGGCCCCGATTGCATCGACGCGTCGGACTTGGCCCGGTGGCAGGACAGCGCCAGGCAGCTACGCCGGCTGCACGCCGAGACCCACCACCACGCCCACGCCGCCGCGACGCGCCGCACGCAGCTCACCCAGCTACAGGCCCAGGTGCGGGAACGGGCCATCGACCAGCTCGACGAAAACCCCGACCTGCAGGACTCGCTGCGCGACGCGCTCGCCGACTGGGGCCTGCCCCCAATCGACAGCGACGACGACGAGGACAGCGACACCTGACCCGTCCAGCCCCATCGCCCCGTCGGCCCACCAGCACCGGATCCCGGCCACACGCACCAGCGCAAGTCGACCCGTGGCGCCGTCGCACACGCGCCAAGGAGGAGCCGAAATGACAACCGCCATCGCCATCCCGGACACCAGCACCATCCCGACCGCGAACCTTCCCATGACCGTCGCCGCCGCCACCGGGACGACAACCGACACGGGAGCCCATCGCGAACTGCGTATCGAAGCCGTACACCACCTGCTCACCACGGCCTGGCCGCACGGCGCCCAGCAGCCGCACCCCAGCGCGCTACGCACCATCGCCACCATCCTCATCGACAACGGCACACCGATACCGGCCGTACCCACCGTTCGGGCTGCCGGGCACCTGCTGACCGAGGCGCTGACCGCGACGCGAGCCGCCCATGCTCGCGCCGTAACCGACCACACCGCGGCCGACAACGCCTGGTACGACTTCCGCGACGACGTGCGTCGGCGCGCCGCTCGCGCCGTCGACGCCGGTCACATCTGCCTGGACGGCACCAACGCCGCACTGCGTGAGTTCGACATCGACGAGCTACGGCAGGAGTACCGCGTCGAGCTGAGCGTCACGGTCTACGTCACGGTGACCGCATCCGACGAAGACGACGCCTACGACCTCGCCGAAGACGAAGTCCGCAATGGACTGTACGGCGACGGCGTCGACATCGACACCTGCGACATCGGCCACGTCAGCGCCGAGGCGACCGGCGACCTCGACGACTGACATGCCGCTGCGACCAGCTCGCCGCGCTCGGGCACCCCCGCGCCTGCAAGGCGCACCCATACCGCACCACCACGGAGCTGTCGCGCTGCCGCCGCGCGACAGCCCTGACATCCCCAACCCACATCGCAACAACACATCTCGCCGAAACTTGGAGGAGAAACTGATGTCCGACAACACCACTACAAGCGGCGACGCGACGATCGAGACCGGCCAACCGGCCAGCGCGCCCCGCTACCGCGTCCACGGCAGCATCCGGCTGCATGTCGCGGTCACCGCAGCTCACCCGGACGAGGCGACCCGGGCGGTGCCCGGCGTGGTCACCGCCGCGTTCGCTGGGCTACCCGGCATCGCCGTCTCGCCCGAAGGGCTGGCCATCGGGATGCCGAAGCCGCTGCACGGCGTCGACGTTCAGCCGAGCCGGTACCAGGTACCGGTCACCGTGCACGGACACGTTGACATCGTGCCGGCATACCTCACCAGCGCGGACGACACCAACCTGCCCTATGACGCCCTGAACATGGTGGCGGAACACCTCGACGGCCGTGACGACGTGACCGCCGACCTCGACTCCGCGGTCTGCGAACAGGTCACCCAGATCACGGGCACCCAGCCCATCGAGTAACCACGCTCATGGTCCGAGGCCGGAGGCGCTCTGCCACCCCGGTCCCGGCTTCCACCGTGGCCGGGTCGCGACGCGAAACACCGGCCTCGGACCGCAAGCCATCCACGTCAGTCAACACATCACTCCACCACGCCGCCCCATGCCGGGCGGTGTCGTTGCACATCCAGATAAGGACTCGGACAAGCACACTTCCACGACCAACCTGTGGTTACCCGTCAGTCACCACGGTGGTCAACCGCGGCGCGGCGGCCCCGCCCTGCAGAGGCGGTAATGACCGACAACGCGACCCCACAGTTGGTCCACCTGGCAAGCCGGCACCACGCCGGTGGCCTCGTGTCAAGACGTGACGATCTGCGCCGGCACCTGTGGGTCAAGGACACCACGGCCCGCACCCGGCTGGCCGACCTCACTGCCGAACACACCGGCAAGGCCGCGCGACGCAACGCCGTCGACGATGCCCTGTAACCGCTGCTGGCGGCGGCCAGCGTGCTGCGCAGCGCCGCCGACCGAGGCGCGTTGATCGCCTGCGCGCTGCGTCGACTCATCAGCAGCCGGCACACCGGCAGCCGTAGCGACAGCGCGCCACGTCATCGCGCCCAACCAAGCCGCACCTATCTGTATCCCGGGACCCGACCGGCCGCACGCCGCCGCCCCGGGAACGGACCCGGGCAGGCACGCTGCCGGTCAGGTTCCCCCATCACATCCTGGAGGAACCACCGTGCACGACAACACACCACCGGCCACGGCCGCACCGCAGCCGACCGTCCCTCGGGCCGCCTTCACCGACGACGATGTCGTGACGGCGCTTAACCAGGCCGCCGACGACATCCTCGACGCCGTCGACGCCGGTGATGAAGGGCTCCGCGACGCCCTGAACCTCATGGTCAACGCCACGATCGCCTACCTACGCGGTGACGCCCGCGATCTGCGGGAGGCCGTGGAACACAGCTACGGCGAGGACCACGAGACCGTCCTCGGCTGGGTCGAGCAGGTGGCCCGATGACCTGGTGGGACGAACAGAGCGACCGGCGCCGCGCGGCGCTCAGTGCGGTGCTCGACTCCGCGCGTGGCCAGCACTGCCGCGACTACGCCGGCGGCGACCGCGGATTCGCCGCGTGGCTGCTGGTCGCCGACCTCACCTGCCGCCGTCACATCGGAGTGTCCATCTTCGACATCGCCGACTGGCCCTGGCGCACCGCCTACGACGATGGGCAGGCGCCCGGCGACGGGTTGCGTGACGCGCTGGCCGCCGATGACACCATCGCCGTGCTGCTCGGCGGACTGACATGACCCTACACGTGGTCCAGTACTCGGGCGGTTCTCCCGCCGCTTCAGGTCTGTCTCACCTCGCCGAGTCCAGGTATCCGTCGTAGGTGTTGATCTACATGAGGTGGTCCCACCAAACTGTCTCGTCGCCGAGGGAGCGAGGTGGAGATCTTCACGACGGATGAGCAGGTCGTCTCACGGGCGGGTTCGACTCCGGGCGTCGACCCGGCCGCGGTACCGACCTTGGTTCGGACGCGGCTGCTGGTTGACGGTCAGCCGATCTTCCCGGATGACCGGATGGCGACCGGTCGAGCCAGCGTCGTCGTGGTCGTGCTCCGATTGGCACACAAGCGCACGAGTGTCACACGTTCCTACGTGTAGGATGCCATTCATGCATGAAGAGCTCGGGCATCTACTAGAGGGAGCGAGGACGCGCCAGGCGCTAAGCCAGGGTGCACTCGCGGCGCACCTCGCAGTGAGCCAGCAGACGGTCAGCCGCTGGGAGAAAGGCCAGTCTCGACCGCGCGGGGTGGTGGTCGCCAAGTTGGCGGCGGCGCTCAACCTGTCGGTCGACGACGTAATGGCCGCTATGGACGCCCCCACCGAGCCGCAACGGCCACAAGCTGAGGACGTCCCGTTGCCGGTCCGACCACTCGTGCCCGTTCTCCCGCTCAACAGCTTGTCGGCGGACAACTTTGAGCGCTTCATGACCGAGCTGCTCCAACGTCGGTTTCCCGACGCCGAGGTCAGCCAGTTGGGCGGACAAGGCGACGATCAGCGCGGCTTTGACATTCTGATTGTGCATTCGGACGGCCGGCGCGGCGCCGTGCAGTGCAAACGCGAGCAGCAGTTCGGGCCGAAGAAGCTGGCCAAGGCCATTGCGGCAGCCGAGCTCGACGTGGCCGAACCGATCATCGCGCTGGCTCGCGCAGCGACCGCCGATGCTCGCTTCGAGATGGAGAAGCACGCGGGTTGGCTGTTGTGGGATCAGGCCGACCTGTCGCGGCAGGTTCGCCAGCTTCCGCCTGAGAGTGCCCTATATCTGGTGCGAACCTACTTCCCGAGCCATGTCGAGCCGTTCCTTGGCGTGCGTCCGGCCAGTCCGTGGATGGCGGTCGACGAGTTTTACCGAAGTACATCCTTCACGCTTCTGAATCATCGGCAGCCGCTCGTTGGTCGGGGGCAGACGGTCGAGGAGATCGTCGCGTGGGCCGTTGATCCCGACGCATCGAACGTTGCCGTCTTGGTCGGCCGCGGCGGTCTCGGTAAGTCAAAGCTGTTGCGGGAGGTCGCTACCCGCTCGTACGCGACCGAGCTGCACTTCCGGTTCCTGGCCGTCGATCAGGCGCCCACCCCGAATGACTTTGACAGCCTCCCGCGCACCGGAGACCTTGTCGTGGTCATCGATGACGCGCACGGTGTCGACGGCGTCGCTGGTATCGCGGCGCAGCTCTGGATGCAGCGCCCGAGGGCAAAGCTACTGCTCGCAACGCGACCGTACGGGGAAACCATGCTGGACGCGGAGGTGTGGAAGCTGAACCAGTCGCCCCGGGCGCTACAGCGCTGGAAGCTGGAAGACTTGTCGCAGACTGAAGCGTGCAACCTCGTATCGAGACTGACCGACCGTTCGATCTTCGATCCGCTGACCCGCCAGTTGGCTTCGATCAGCGCCGATTGCCCGTTCGTTGCCCTCGTCGCCGCCGATCTGCTTAACCGTGGCGAGCTCTCTGGCACCACGTTGGCGTCCGATGTTGCGCTGCGTGCCGACGTGCTCCGCCGTTTCGCCGAGCTGGCGACCACCTACGGCAGCGGTCGTGACGCCGCCGAGCGGCGCGAGGTTCTTGCCGCTCTGGCTGCGTTTCAGCCGGTCCGGCTCAGCGATCGAGCCTTCGCTACCGCGGTGACGGCGCTGACGAGGATTGAGTCGTGGGACATCGTCAATGGCCGCATCCGTGAGCTGGAAGACGTCGGGCTCATCCTGCGCCGAGGTGATGCGGTGCGGCTGGTCCCCGACATACTTGGCGACATCCTACTGGGCCAGGCGGCGTACGACGATCGATCAGATCGCGCGACGGCCTTCCTGCCCCGTGCTCAAGACGCCGCGACCGGAGCGCCGCTTCAACATCTCCTTGTCAACGCCTCCCGTATGGATTGGCAGATACGCGACGGTACCGCCACGCGCACGAACATGGTCGGTGATCTATGGGCCACGCTGCGCGCCGAGATCTTGAACGGGTCGGTCGATCAGCAGTTGCCACTGTTGTCGCTCGTTGCCAAGATCGCGTACTACCAGCCAAAGGTAGCTTTGGCGCTCGTCGAAGACGTCCTGGCGCTCGATTCCCGCGAACCGCCGACTCCAGCCGACGTCACGTCGTCGGCCTCGTCCCGGCAGGCGGTGGTGCGTGCCACCACACCGATACTCAGGAACGTGGCCTACCACCTCGACCACCTACGCCCGGCGTTAGATCTCCTCTGGTCTCTCGCGCAGGATGACCAGCGCCCAACCAACCAACATCCCGACCATCCGTTGCGGGTTCTGATGCAGTTGGCCGACCTCCAAACCGGCAAGCCGTTCAAATACATCCACACCGTGATCGACGCGGCAACCGAATGGCTGGCTCGGCCGGCGAAGCTGTCACCCTTCGACGTCATTGAACCCATCCTGGCGGTCGAGGGCAACGACGAGGTGCACGCCGACCTCACTCTGACGTTCCGTTCCTTTCCCCTCGATCCGAACTCTGTCCGCGACGTGCGGTCGCGGGTGATAGACCTCGCGGTACGCGAGGCACGAAGCGAGGACATCCCATCTGCCGTGCGCGCAGTCGAGGCACTAGCGCATGCCATCCGTGGTCCGGGAAGGTTTCAGCGCCAGCCGAGCGATGCCGAGATGCAGGACTGGGCGCGCGAGTTCATTCCCGTCATCGAGACGCTCGGTGAGATCGGCGCCGAACCCAACCACGACCCGGCGGTGCGTATCGCTATCCGAAAGGCGATCGGGTGGCATGCCGAGCACTCCACCAGCGAGACCAAAGCCGCCGCCATCGCGGCGCTGAGCGTGCTTGTCACCTCTCCCGATGACGCGCTGGCGCTCTGCTTGCATGACGGCTGGGGCCAGCTCGCCATGCGCACCGAACGCAACTTTGAAGAGGCTGAGCGCGCCCGGATCGCGGAGTTCCAGCGTGTCGCCAAAGAGATCACGACCGGCTGCACCGATGACGAGGTCTTGGCTCTCCTCGAAGGCCGTCTGCATATTGAGCGCACCGCGCTTGATGGGATCAACAGTTCCGGCCGCTTCCTCTGGGAACTCTTCGACTTCAGACCATCGGCGGCGGTCCGGTTGTGTGAGGAGGCCATTGCTGGCCGGTTGCCCGAACTCAGCCAGTTCGTTGCCTTGGCGGTCGCCGTCTTGGCCAACCGCGGCGATCCTTCGGCCATCCAGTTCGCTGCCGCCTTGGCGAGCGGCGACTCGGCCCGAAGGCAGAACGCCGCGTTGGCGCTGTCGTGGAACCGGGGGACGCGCTCAGGACTCCTGCCTGGCGAGTTTGATCTGCTTGCCCAGTTCGCCGGACATGACGACGAACACGTCCGGGCGGCAATGGGTCGTGCCGTCTATCTCATCGCCCTGTCAGACAGAGCGGTGGCACTTGACCTCCTCGTCAAGATCGAGTTTGCACAGTCCGGCAAGGTCGCTGCTGAGGCGTTGAGCTGTCTGGCTCCCCCAGGGCCGCTCGACTGGTCCGGCACGGATGCCGCGTTACGTGAGTCGATCCTCGCACAGCTCACCATGTGCAAATCGATCGACGAGTACGAGTTGATGAGCGCCATAGGCGAGCTATCACGCATTGACCCACTTCGCGTAACCAGGTTTCTGATCGCAAGGATTGACCGCCAAGCCACCAGGCAAGAGTTGGGCTATGACGCGCTGCCGCACCGTTGGGATCCTCCGCTGAAGGTAAAGGAAACCGGCACGTTCGCGCGCTGCCTGATCGAGGTCCGCGAGTGGATGACGTGTGTTGGTCACGATCGGCGCTCCTACTATCGCCACGACGACGGCGCCGAGCTGTATGCCTTAATGGCCGACGATTGGAACGACCAGGCACTGGCCGTGCTCGCCGACATCGGCGACGCCAGCAGCGAGGCCACCTTGATGACCGCCGCCCGCATCCTCGCCCACGCCCCGAGCCAGGTCCTGCTCCAAAACGTGGCCTTGGTTGCCAAGGTGTTGCGTCGAGCCGAAGCACTCGGCCAAGACGAAGCCAAACTCATCTTCCACGCGCTTCTGCCCACCAACCGCGGCGCCTTTGCCTCATGGTCGTTCGAGCGTCCTGTGAAAGACGAGCAGGAACGCAACCGCGCGCGCGAAATCGCCACGGACCTTCCGCGCGGTTCCATCGAGAGCCGGTTCTTCCATACCCTCGCGGACGCAGTCGAGGCGCGCCTCAACTGGACCATGGAGCGGGCCGAGCCACGCTTTGATGGGAGGGACTGGTGATCCAGGGTGCCAGCCTCTTCTTCGGCGTGGTCATTCTCTTCGTCTTGGTGTCGGGCCTCGTCGTCCTGTGGCGCCGTGGACCGGCCGACTTGGACGCTTGGGGTCTGTTCGTTGCCCGAGTGCTTCGCGGCGAGCGACGAACGATTGGCCGCCCAGACCCGTCGAATGATCAAGACAGGAAGGGCCGACACGGCTGACCCCCGACCCGGCGAGATGTCTCGTGAGACACCCAGATTCTGGAGAACGGCGGTATCGGCAGCTGGGCCGCGACGCAGCGGGTCATCGCCGAACACGGCACCGCCGACCTGGTTCTCCTCGTCGCGGACACTCGGGTCGAAGATCCGGACCTGTGGAGGTTCGTCCACGACAGCACCGCCCACATCGGAATACAGCCGACCATTGTGGCGGACGGGCGTACCCCGTTCGAGGTGTTCCACGACCAGAAGTTCCTCGGCAACTCCCGGCTGGCGCCCTGTTCGGCGATTCTCAAGCAACGCCCCAGCCGGGCCTGGCTGACCGCGCACGCCGACCCCGCGGACACGGTGCTGTACGTCGGCATCGACTGGTCGGAGACCCGCCGAATCCCGGCCATCGTTCGCGGCTGGGCGCCGTGGACGGTGCGGTTCCCGATGTGTGATCCGCTGTACCTGTCCAAGCAGGACATGCTCGACTGGTGCGCCAGCCTCGGCATCACACCCCCGCTTTTGTACCGGACCGGCTTTAGCCACAACAACTGTGCGGGCATGTGTGTCAGGGGCGGGCACAAGCACTGGCTGCACCTGCTGGAGGTCTTCCCCGACCGGTATGCCCAAGCCGAATCGGCCGAGCAGCAGCTGCGCGCCGAACTCGGCGACGTGGCCATCCTGCGCGAGCGCTGCGGCGGCGTGTCCCGCCCGCTGACCCTCACCGAGCTGCGCCACCGGCACCGCGAGCGCAGCACCACCGGTTCCTGATCCCTGTTCGCCGCATGCCGAAACGCCACTTGGCTACCCCACGGCGCGTGCCGCGCCAAGGGGTGTTCGGCGTGCAGCACATCCACCTGAAACCCACCGGAGGAGCCCGGCATGGACCGCGACGATCCCCGCTGGCGGCAACACCTCGACATCATCACCGCCTGGGGCCAGGCCAGCGCCGCCAACCAGACACCCCCACCCACCGACGAACAACTGTGGGCGGTCTCCCGGATCCGGCACGACCTGAACCTGCCCGAACACATCGACACCAACCTGCTCGCAGAGCTGCGGGAGGCATTCGCCACCGGCCGCAACCCCACCCGCATCGACCTGCAGGCGGTCGCCGACGCGCTGCACGAGCGTGGCCACGACGCCGTCGTGGAGCACACCGGCGGCAACACCGCCACCCTCTACGCCGGCCGGCAGGCCCCGGACCGCCACGGCGACCCGCGCTGGTCGGCCGCTGTAGGACCGGGCTGGTTCGACGCGCCCGGGCAGCGCCAACCGGTCGCCGACACCGCAGAGTTGACCGTTGGGCCCGACAGCGACGACACCTGGGCGGTGACGGTGCCCGCGCACACCGCCACGTCCGACCTGGTCGACCTGGTCGTGGCGGTCATCGACGAGGTCCAGGCGCGGCGGGCCCGCCTCGCGCAGGCGGCCGACGCCGCCCGCGACGCGATGTGGGCCACGTTCGCCGCGCAGTATCCGGAGGTCACCACCGGCGACCTGGCGCCCGGGGCCGACGTCGCGTTCGTCGCCGCATCCGACAGGCTGCTGGCCGGGTGGCTCGACGACAACTGGCCCGGTACCCGCACCGTCCCGGCGCACATCGCCGCGATGACCAACCGCGCCCAACCCGCCGACGGCCAGGACCGCCGAAGTTAGCACCCGGCAACGCAACCACGTCGGGCATCTGACTGGCGGGGGTGGCAGGCCGACAAGCCGGCAACACCCGGCGACCGGCGTACCCCTTTCAGACCATCAATCCCGGCCGTTGCCCGGCCACACCCGCATCAGGCGAGTCCGGGTGCGGCCTGCTGCCGTGCCCCGGACTCCCGCACGACACAGGAGTTCGACATGACAGGTGCCCAACCGGCACAGCCTCCACCCGGCCAGCCGGAGCCCACCGCGCCCAGCGGCAGGCAGACGGCCACGCGCCGCTGGGTCGTTGAGGTCAATGAGGTCAAGGTGTTCGCCACTGGCCGTGGCGCGGACTGGTGGACCACGTTCTTGCTCGCCGCGCATCGCACCACCAACCGCGTCACCGAGGTGATCGTCACGCTCGGCGGCGCGCTGTGCCACGTCGCCTGCGACAGCCGCGACGAGGCGACCTGGCTGGCCGCGACCATGGTGGAGCACGGGCTGCCCCGATCGGCGGTGAAGGTCCGCCTCCTGCGCCAGCAGGGTGGGCGATGAGCACGCCCGGGGTGTCCACAGGCACACCGACGCGGTGCCGACCGCCGGGTCTGCGGCTGCACCCGCCCATCGACTCCGACCGGCTGCGATGGTGCCGGCCAGCAATCGACGCCGACCCCGGTCGGGGTCGTTGGACCACGGCCGAGGTCGTGTGGCAGAAACCAGCGGCGGCGGAAGCTGACGCCGCCGGCCGCCGGGCGGGTCCGGGCGATGCTGCTGACCGGACACCGGCGCAGCGTCGAGCACCGCGACGACGAACAGGACTGGGAACGGGCGCACCTGTTCACCGCCCCTGCCCTGGCCACCAGGCGGTGGTCGGTGTGGTTCATCGCATCCATCGCGCCTAGCCCGCCGTGATCCGCGCCGCTGCGCCGGTGCGGTCCGCACGGTCTGCGCCTTGAGCCAGCCTGCGCCGCACCGATGCGGCAACCCGGCCAGTTGGCCGGGCCACCAGCCAATCCAAGGGGCACCGGGACGGGCTGATCGGCCCGGCGGCTGCGCAGCCTGCCCCGGCTCCCCGATCGTGTAAGGGAGCACACCCGTGTCCACCATCTTCGACAGCTTCGCCCAGCGCCGGCCGGCCGCCGCGCGCTGGACCTTCACCGTGGCGACCCTCGCCGTGCTCACCGTGCTGGCCGCCACCATCCTGGCGATCATCACCGGCCGCGTCGTCCTGGCCGAGATCGGCGTGCTCGCCAGCATCCTGTGCTACGCCACCGGCTACTCCACTGCGGCCGTTCGCTACGGGCGGCGGATGCGCGCCGCGGTCGCCGAGGCCCGCCGCGACCCGCTGACCGGACTGCCCACCCGGGCGATCGCCGACCAGATGCTGGATGCCGCCACCCGCGACGCCACCGAGATCACGGTGACCCTGGCCGATATCGACGGCCTGCACGCGATCAACGCCAACCTCGGGCACGCCGCCGGCGACCAGTACATCACCGCCGTCACGCGGCGGCTGTCCCGCGCGGTCCCGGCCGGTGGATGCCTGGTCCGCCAGGGCGGCGACGAATTCACCCTGCTCGCCCCGAATCTGGCCCCGGCCGAGTTGGCGACCGCGATCGGCGCGGCCATGGCCGGCCCGGCCGTCATCGCCGGCTACCGGATCCAGCCCCGGGTCAGCGTCGGCATCGCCGCCAGCGGCGGTGACGCCCGCTACGCGCGGGCCTGTGCCGACGCCGCCATGTACACCGCGAAGGCGGCCGGCGGCAACCACATCATGGTCTACCAGCCCGACCGCGACGGGCAGCCCGAACCCGACGGCAGCCGCCCGCTGAACCGCCGCCGCGACCTCAACCCGCCCGGCCCCGACGGCCTCGCCTGGCGGCCCACATCCGGCGACGATCTCCTGCCGCTGCTGCTGTCCGTCGACGAGGCCCGCACCGTGCACGAGGCGCTGTACGCCGCCCGCGACCGGTGGGCACAGGCCGCCGCCGACGCCCAAGCCGGCACCGACACCGGCACCGACCAGGCCCCCATCACCCAGACCCCACCGGCCACCACGGCCGACCACCTCAACATCGAGCCCACCCCGGCCGGATACCGGGCGATCGCCGGCATCGCCGACCGGGAGCAGGCACGCTACGCCCGGCTCGCCGACCGGATCGCCCCGATCATCGAGGCGGCCGAACGCCTCGACGCGCCCACCGGCTTGCCACGCCCGGCCGAGCGTCCGGCCGGCGTCGTGTTGGTCGGCATCAGCGCCGCGTTCACCCCGATCGAGATTGAGGGACTGGTCCGCACCGCAGCCGATGTTATCTACGGCCAGCCTGAGGATCTCAGCAGCCGGCAGCACGAACTCGCCGCCCGCGCCTACGCGTTGCTGCAGGCCGACATCGACGGCGAGCCAGATGGCGAGGCAGATGAGGTGTCGTGATGGCCACCGTTGACCTCTACGACGAGGAACCCGAGTTCGGCGTCGAACGCCACGCCGACGGCGACGTGGAGCTGACCATCCGCGCCGACGGCACCAGGATCCGCATCACCATCGGCCGGTTGTATGACAACGCGTCGCTGCTCGGCGAGAGCCTGCGGCATCTGGCCGAGGACGTCGCCGAGAACATCGTCGAGCGGTGGGAGGACCTTCCGGATGAGGCCGACGCGTACATCAGCGTCCACGACGGCCGGTACCACGTCCGGCTGGACGGCATTCAGGTTGGGGACTATCCCAGCCAGACCATCGCCGAAATCGAGCTGGCCCGGGCCATGGCCCACCATGGCGTGTTCCCACCGGCCTGGCTGGTTAACGACCACGGCATCGTGTGCGACATCAACGAGCACATCCGCCGCTGGCACAACGCCGGTGGTGACGGCATGGCCCCGATCGAGGGTGTCCAGTACCGGCCCGGCGACGCGGTCTGGTACGGCGAGCGCGACTGGCCGTACCGCGTCGTGGGCGACTGGGGTGCGGCCGGGGTGGAACTGCACACCCTCGACGATCCGAGCATCCGCCTGCACGTCACCGACCGCACCGGCCTGCTGCCCGTCCTCGGCAGCTAGCGACGCCGGCTCCTGTGCCGCCCCGCCGATGTGCGGGGCGTTTGTTGTTTTCCCCACCGCCCCCGTCGGGCATCCGGCGACCCACCACCAGGGCGCGCGGCGCCCGCGGTGGTGCGGCGCCGGGTGCGGAAAGGACACCGCAGCCATGTCACCCACCGACCCGCTACCGGCGGCCGTGGCCGATTGGATCGGCCGTCAACACGACGCCGGCATCCACCACACCAGCGCCGCCGCGCTGTGGCACGCCCTGCGTCGGGAACTTCCGAACACCGGCACCGACCAGCGCGATCTGCTGCACGCCTACCTCGCCGGTCTGCTGCCGGTGCATCCCGGCGACCGTATCCGGCCGGTGCCCGATGACGCCGGCTGGTGGCGGGCCACCGTCATGGTGATCGCCACCGACGCCGCCACCACGACCCTGTCTGTGCGGGTGGACCGGTCCAGCCCGCACGGGCCCCGGGTCGGCGCCCACCTGACCGTCGACCGGCTTGCGGTGGCCCTGCTGCCGGTCATCTACTACACCGCCACCATCGTCACCGGCGACGGTTCGGACACCACCGCCTACGGCGAAGCCTGCGAACCCGGCCACGGCTACACCGACGCCTCGGGGTGGTGGGATCCGGACCGCTCCTACTGGACCGTGCGTGGGTGCCGCGACCAGGTCAGCCCGGACGTCTACCCGCACCCCGCGCGGCGCAGCCCGGCCCAGTGGCTGGCCGACCGGCTGACCGCCCGGTTGGGCAGCATCGAGAGCTTCGACGGCGGCCGCACCTTCTACGGCGCCAGGGAAGCGGTCCACCCCGGCCGGCTGACCGGTACCCGCGCCGACGAGCCCGGCGCCGTCATCGGCGGCGGCAGCCTGCTCGGTGACGCCCTGGCCGCCGCCCGGCTGCGGCAGGCCCCGGTCGGGCTCGCGACGCTGACCGCCGCCGCGCACGCCCACGGCTTCACCGCCGCGCAGCTGGCTGACGCCGACCGGCTCATCCGCCCCGGCGGCCCGACACACCACGACGACGCCACCGCATGAGCCGGCAGTCGTCCCCGCACACCCGACGGGCCGGCTGGCGGACACCGGCCGGCACGCATCACGCCGCCCGGTCCCGAGCCGGGCTGGCACCCCCACGTCAGGAGGAATGCTCCGTGAGCACCGATACCGCGCGGACCGCACCCGCGCAACCACAGCAGATCAGCCTGCCGAACAGCCTGATGCGCGCCATCACCGGGATGGCCGCCGACCGGCAGGCACCGCCCGTCACCATCCTGGAAGCCGCGGTCCTGATCACCTTCGGGTACGCGCTGTATGTGCGGCAGGACGCGATCGACCCGAGCCAGGTGGCCATCCCCACCCCGCAGTGGAACACCATCTGCCAGGCCCTGCTCGACGTGCCCACCTGGTCCGGGCTGGAGCGGGTCAACCTGGGTCTGGACTGGGTGAACCTGGGCCCCGCCACCCACCGCAAGGCCGCCGGGCCGGACCCGACACCACTTCGCCAGTCGGCGGAGATGCCGGACTATCCGGTCGCCGGCTGGCAGCGCGCCGTCGCCGCCGGCACCACCCGGCTGGGCTACACCGCCTGGGCCACCCGCATGCGCCACCTGCGGCAGGCCACCGACGGCCGGGGGGAGGCGGGCACCGATGGGTGAGCACGTGTCCATCGAGCAGCGCCACGTTCCCCGCATCGACGTGGCCGGCTGGATCACCCAGCGCACCGGCACCGAACACACCGACCTGACCGCGACGCTGCGCGATTGGGGCCAGAACGAGGACCTGGCCGCCCCGCACCGCCGGGACTGCCAGAACGAGGACCTGGCCGCCCCGCACCGCCGGGACTGGATGACCCTGGCCGAACTGTGGTGCGCCGCCCGCGAGTACGCCATCGAGGACGGCAGCACGGTGCACCACGACCACCCGTGGCTGTCCCGGCCGGTGGCGGTGGCCCGCGCCTGGGCCGGCGAGCACGGGGCGGTCGCCATCGTCTCGGTCGACAGCCACGCCCCCCGGGTGTACGCCGACATCACCACCGACGACGGCTACTGGTACCAGGTCGACACCCTCGACATCGTCTGCCCCGACGGACACCACCGCTGGACCTGGCACGGCAACCAGCTCATCACCGCCGACGGCGGGTCCAGCACGGTGACCGAGGTGTTCGGCGACGATCCGACCACCCCGTTCACCCCGTGCCCGGGCTGCCTGGCCTACGACAACGGCGACACCGACACCCCGTGTGGCTGCGACGGCAACGACATCATCGTCTGCCCACACTGCGGCGCCCCCTGCGACCTCCAGCTGACCGCGGTACCCACGCTGCCCCAGCGACGTGCCTTCGCGGTCCTGGTGTCCGAGTCCATCGAGTACCAGGGCTGGGTGATGGCCACCGACGCCGACGACGCTAGCGAGGAGGCCGGCCACCTGGTCGACGACGGCGGCACCGCGACGGGCCGCGGCCAGCTGAGAATCATGCACCTTGACCGTGACGTCATCGCCAACGACGCCGCCCAGGTGTGCTGGCGCTGCCGCACCGACCCGAACCAACCCCACCCATCCTGCTCGCACCCGATCGCACACCCGGCCGGGGCCGCACCACCCCCCTGGGCACTCGCCGTCGACCCAGGCGCCGTCACCGCCTGGCTGGCCGCCGCCAGCGACGAACACCCCCAGCACAGCAACGCCGACGCGCTGGACATCGGCCCCGCCTTCGGCCACGGCCACCCCTACTTCCTGTCCACCGTGGACAACCTCGTGCACGCCAACCCCGACGGCCTCGCTCGACGCGGCGACATCCACCAGGTCGCCCTGTGGCTCATTCCCGACGGCGACATCCCCGACCGGGGCGCGATCATCACCATCGACCTGACCAACGGACTCCGCCTGGCCAGCACCTACCAAGACGCCCGAGCCTTCGCCGACGCGGACGCGCACGGCACCACCGCGGCCCTATCCGCGCTGGCGCACGTCGCGGCGCAGGCATCCCAGATGGTGGCCGGCTACCAGACCCGCAACCCGCACTACCGACCGCCGCGGCCCTAGACACACCCAACACCCCGGCGCGCACCGGGCCGCGCCGCCAGCGGGCCGTGCGGCTCGGTGCGTCCACCACCCAGACGCCACCCATGCCGGGTGGCGTTTCGCGTATCCACCGACCCGGAGGAGCTCCGCGTGCACCACAACACCGGCCAGGCCACCACCGACCGGGACAGGCCAAAGGTGACCGAGGTCGCGGTACCGCCGATCCCGGTCCGGCTGGCCCACCGGCCCACCATCGGCGGGCTGGTCGTCCCCTTCATCAGCCCCCGTACCCACGACGGCCGGTACCTGTTCGGCGGCGTGGACCCGCTGCGGCAGTGGCAATGCCTCACCGGCCGGCGGTGCAGCGTGTGCGGGCGACCGCTGGTCGAGCAGCCCGGCGACCGGCTGATCCTGCTGATGCGCCTGTCCGACCTGCCGCACCGGCGCACCGGCGAACCCGGGTTGGATCCGGTTTGCGCCGCCTACACCCAAGCCGCTTGCCCGATGATCGCTGGCCGGCTCACCCACTACCGGTCCACGCCGATGCGGCTCGGCGCCGGGATGGCTCCGGCCGCCGACGAAGCCGCCCGGCTCGGCGCCGCGGCCGAACCCTGGTTCGCGGTCTGGCTGACCCGCTACGACACCGTCATCGACCCGCGAAACGGGCAGCCCGCCGCGTCCTACGCCGGCATCCGGCCATGGCGTATCCGGCCCATCACCTGGCGGCATCTGCTGCCGTGGTGACCGCCACGAGCCTGTGACCTGCCGCGGGCAGTCCCTTCCATACCTGAGGAGGATCCACGATGACCTACCCGGGTCAGGAAAACGCCACCCGAGACCGGGTGTGCCGCTACCTCAAGGAGAACTACAGCGACCCGGACGGCACGCCACTGTCCGACGCGCGACTCACCGAACTGCTCACCGACCACGCCAGCATCGTCGAGCGCGGCGTCGAGCAGTTGTCGTACGCCTATTACGTCGGCGACCAGGTCGCCGAGGCGGCCGGTCTGGACTGGTCGGGCGACGACAACCACGATGGCAACGACGAGGCGTGACAACCCCACAACGGACACCCGTGGCGGGCCTGTCCACGTAGGGCTCCTCATCGAGGATACCGGTGGGGACGCGGCATCACCGTCGCCGGTCAGTCCGCGACTCACCGGCGAGTCACGCCGCGCGTCGCCGTGGTGTGATCGCGACTCACCGTGGGTCGCCACGACCCAACCGACCTGTGGTGGGCCGGAGCGCTGCGCGTCTCGGGCGGCACCTGCTGCGGCTGGCCGTGGCGGGCCGGGTGAGGCGCACCAGGCTCACATCCGCTCCGGTTCCTGATCGCCACCTGATAAGTCCGCGGCAACGGCGGGCACCAGCCATGGTGCCCGCAACCAGCGGGACGCCTACGCCCCTCAGGGCCCAGCGTCCCGCGCGGGGCGCTGGGCCTGCACACCTGCAGGAAGGACCCATGAGCCCGACCATCACGCGTCACCGCCGCCGGGCAGGTGGCGTGAACCTCATCCGCGGCACCAGCAACCTCGCCGGGCACAGCCGGGCCGCCGAACACGCCGCCTGGGTGTTCTATGCCATCGCCGCGCTCGGCTCCACGATCGGCCAGATCTGGGTCGGCGTCCAGGTTCCGCCCTGGCCCGTTGAGCTGGACTGGTGGTGGCGCGCGGCGATGGTGGCCCCGTTCGCGGCCGTCATCGACCTCGGCGGCGTGGTCACCTCCGCGTTCGCCGACGCCCGCCGGCGCCTCGGCGAAGCCGCCTACGGGTGGCGCATCCTGTCCGCCGGCTCGGTCACCACCGGGGTCGGTATCAACATCCTCGGCCACGCCGACGTGCCCTATTTGGCCGTCGTGTTCGGCGGCCTGGGTGTCTTCGCCTACACGGTATGGCTGCTGCACACCGCCGCCCGCCGCCGCGACGCGTTGCGCGCCGCGGGCAAGCTGGCCGACACCGCACCCGACTACGGCCTCGCCCAGTGGCGGCGAGAACCCGCCGTCACCCGCCGCGCCCGGTCGCTGGCCCTCGCGCACGGGTACAGCCTGCACGAGTCCCTCGACCGCGCCCGGGCGCAGCTACGCGACGAGCAGCGCCGCGCCGCCCTGGCCAAACACGTCGAGACCCTGATCCGGTCCCGGCACCAGGACCCGGTTCGGGCGGCCATCGCGGCCACCACATTGGATATCGACGCCGTCGCCGCCGAGCTGACCGCCCAAGCTGACGTGGCCGGTTGGGCCCGGCTGATCGGCGCTGACCTGCTGCCCCCGCAGCCGCCGGCCGGCAGCCCGGAGGCGACCATCGCCGTCGCCGCGGCAGCACCGTCCATCCCGGCGCCGATGCCCGGCACCGACGTGCTGCGTCGCGTGCCGACCAACCAGGACGCCTACGACCGGTGGCGACAGCTGTGGGCGGAACTGGCCGCCGACCCCGACATCGACTCCAAACAGTTCGCTGACCGGCACGGCATCTCGCTGCGCCAGGTCCAGTGGATCCGCAGCGTCGGCGCCACCGGGCTGCTCAACTCGCCGATCCCACCCGCCGTGCTGCTGGCCCAGCAACTAGCCAGGGCCAACGGCCACCTACCACCAACCGGACGCGCGTCATAACCCACACCACTGGCGGGCCCGGGGCGGGCCCACACAAATAACCGCTCGGCCCCGCCCCGGCGTCCCGCCCGGCCCACCACCGGAAGGAAAAACTCCGCATGAGCACCACCGCCGCGGACCGCACCCGCGCCCGCCTCGCCGCACACGTCCAACACGTGGCCGCCGACCTCGACGAACTGACCGCGGCGTGGGACGCCGTCGACGAGGTCGACAGCAATCTCGGTACCGATGTCGAAAACCTCGGCCGACGCCTGGTCTGCCTCCTCGACGACCTGCGGGCACACATCATCCGCACCGACACGCTGCGCGCGAACCAACTCCTGCGCTACCTGCGGGACCTCGAAGACGCCGTCCACGACTACACCGAGCTGGACGAGCACGACACCAACGCCAGCATCGACATCTTCGACCGCCTCGCCCCCGGCATCGCCCTGGCGCACCGCGTCCTGCAGGTTCTGGCTGACCCGCAGGCCGCCCGCCGGGTCACCGTGGGCGAGCTGATCGAGCTGCTGCGGCAGTTCCCCCTGCACCTGCACGTCTGGGTCACCGACCCGTCCAGCACCGACGGCTACGTCCCCTTGGACGGCACCGCCGGCCCCGGACACGACCACGACCCGGCCGCCGGGGACCCGCAGACGTTCGTCATCCTCGGCACCAGAACCGACCGGTGACCACCCATCGGGCCGCTCTCCCGTGGGCATCGGCGGCCGGGCCGCCGCGTAACGAGCGGGACGCCGACCGCGGCACCGACAACCCTGGTGCCGCTGCCGACAACCAGGGCGAAGACCCCGATCCGTATCGCGTCCTACACGACAGCACAGCCCAGATCGTCGCTGGTAGGCGCACCCCGGTCAGGCCGGTGCGTCCTCGGCACCAAGCCGCCCGGCGCCCTGATGTGACGATCGTCGACCAACGCCCGAGCCGGGCCTGGTTGACCGACAACGCCCACCCGGCCGACACCGGGCCGCATGCCGGCATCGACTGGTCACCGACCCACCGAATCCTGGCTAGCCATCGAGCACGGCCGGGCGCCGTCGACGATGCGGCTACCGAGGTGTGACCCGCATCTGACCAGGCACGAGACTGGTGTGCCGGCCTCGGCCTGAGGCCACCACGCACCCCGGCACCGTCACGTACCGCGCCAACCAGCCCGCCACACGGTGGCTGCCGTGCACTTGCACCTGGTGCTGGGCCACCCGTTCGGCCTGGGCGTCGTGTGACCCCTGCCCGCCAGCGTCTCTCCGATGCCCGGCCCCTGCGGCGCTGCGCCGCAGGCAGGCGCACGGGCATCGGGCCGGCCGGCGCGAATTCTCGCGCTGCCTCGCACCGTCGTCACGGCCACACCGCCCGAGCCGAGACGACGACGGCACCCGACGGTCGAGCGGCACGGCAACTTGCGCGACACCAACATGGAGGAAGCCATGGCGAACATCGCCGGGTATACACGCCTACCTGACGCCACCCGCGAGCAGACCCTCGCCGCCGCCCGCAAGCAGGCCGAACAGGCTGCCGAGCACTACGCGCAGCTGCTGGCCACCGAGGCCGGCATCGCTGCCCGAGCCGTATATCCCGCAGTGGCCCGGCTGATGTTCCGGCTCGCCGACGACGTCTTCGGGTCCTCGGCCACCCTGGTCGCCGCATACACCGCCAAAGGGCGGCAGCTGTGGCACATCGACATCGACGACGAATGGCCCGACGAGTCTGTCGTGACCGATCACCTCGCCGCCGCGGCGGACTGGTGCGACGACTACTTCGAGGCCGTCGACGCCGGCGACGGCGACGAACTGTACGTCCTCGACCTCGACGAATAGGCCCCCGCTCGCCAGCCCCGAGCTGGCCAACCGCCCCGATGCGTCGGCTCTCGACAGGCGCCGGCCGCATGCCACGGCAACCACACGCCGAGCACGGGCATCGCTCGTACCCGGCTACCGATCTACCCACGTGTGAGGAGGACTCATGGCCCGCACCACCGCAGCGCAGTTCGCCAGACAGCTGCGCCGGCTGGGCGCCGCCGTCACGGTCCGAGACGATCGCGAGGTTGTCGCCCGCTACCGCGATGTCGAGGTGACCGCCCAGTTCTCCCGCGACGTCGACGCGTTCGACGTCGCGTGGCGCTGCGACGTGTCGCCCGATGACGCCACGCCGATCCGCAGCATGGCCGGCGTTCGCCGCGTCCTTGGCCTACCCAAGCAGCCCGTCATCACGCTCGGCACCACCGGTCGGCGCAACTCACGCGTGCACATCCTGCGGCAGGGTTGGTCCACCATCGCCGAGTGCGGCGTGTACCTGCCCGGCCCGCACGCCGAAGGGGCGCTGCGCGAGGTGACCTGCCCACGCTGCCGATCCATCTGGCGACAGCGGTGACAACCCCGCCGCACCAGGACGCCCCGTCGCCACACCCTTGCCAACCCTTGCGCTGTTCGCACCACCGAATGGAGATCCACTGATGAGTACACCACCACACCGCCCGGCATGGCAGATGCCGCCCTGGCTACCGCAAGCGATCGATGACAGCTGGGCGTACGTCCTCGACGACACCGGCGTCTACGGGCCGGGCTGGTGGCCGTTCTACGCCAACCAGAGCTGGCCGCAGGCGGGCCGGTCGGCGGAAGCGTCGCCCCGGCCGTGCGGGGTGCGGCTCGCGCCCGACGTGGCGTTCTACGCCTGGCACACCGAGTACCTGTCGCTGTACCCGAGCGACGATTCCGGCGTGGTCGACGGCGCCTGCGACGTCGGCGATGGCGGGCCCGCGGCGTTCCGGCTGCGGATGGTCGGCGACGGCTGGGTGGCCGAGCCGATCAGCAGCGTGCAGCGCGGTCAGGACATCCTCGCCGATAAGACGCCGCGCGATCGACTTCCTCGACGCGGCCATCGCCGAACGCGACCGCGGGGCCATGCGGCCAACCACCGCCGCCGACCGGCACGCGGCCGAACTGGAAACGGCAACCCGCCAGGACCAGGCCACATCCGCAACCCGAACCGGACCAGCTCGTCCACCACGCCCGCCCGTCACCGACGGACGCCAGCCACCCGCGACGCCAACCGCGAGCCGCACCAACCCTGAAGGAGGCTGAACATGCCGACTCCGGACAACCCCGAGACGAACACCGACACCGGCGGGCCGGCGATGCTGTCGCTGCGGTGGTTCTTCACCGAAAGCTACCGGCATACGGTGCCGCTGGACGCGGTCGCCGCCGCGGTCGGACGCACCGCTGAGGAAGTCGCGGCCGATCCCGCCTCGCTGCTCGGCGTCGTGGGAGACCGGCTGGCCGATCTGCTCACCGGTTACCAGGCGCCGGAGCGGACCGTCGACGTACCCGAGGTTGAGATCACCGACGCGGAGTACGGCGCCGAACCCACCCTGGCCGCACTCGCCGACGCCGCCCGCCACGCGGTGCAGGCCGAGGCCGACGCCAGCCACCGCACCGCTGCCGGGCTGGCGCTGGCCGCGTTGCTGGCCGGGCTACGCCGGGAAGGGATCACCGGCGAATGAGCCAGCAACCCGACGAGCACGACCAGGCCCGCAACGCCGCCACCGAGCGCTGGATCTACGGCGGGATCCGGGTTCTGGACGGCAAGCGTGTGCACGCCTGGATCGACCCGGCCGGCCGGGAGCGGCTGTACGCCCACAAGCGCGGCGGCCACTGGGCGATCGGCAGCTACTACACCGCCCGGGTCACCCGCAACGGCCCGCACACCGCGCTGTACGGTGCCCCGGCCTACAGCGGCGACGGTTACGCCGACGATGAGCTGCGCCGCCGACTGTGGGCCGAAGACATCGCTGCGCGGGCCCAGCTCACTCTGTTGACCCAGGAACGCAGCGACGCGCGCCGCAACGCCATTGACGAGGCCCTCGCGCCGCTGCTGGCCATCGCCCGAACGCTGAAGACCGGCGCCGACCGGGACGCGTTCACCGCTTACGTGATCAGGCATCTCATCGCCGCCTGGTACATCCGACCTGCGCCACCGGACGCAAGGAGGTAGGAGCGTCGTGGGCCACATCATCAACGACATCGAGTATGGCACCGGCTTCGTCGCCGGCGTCCCTACCTGCAAGTCCGGCTACCAGAACCCGCGGAATACACCAACCACCCGACTACGTCACCGCGACATGGTTGGTCGAGAACATGACGATGGCGATATCTGGAGGTTGTTGTCCGCGGGGGCTGCGTCCGCTGCTGGGGTGCCCGGTGAGCCTGTTTGCCAGCCCGCAGGAGCATGCCGCTAAAACCCGCCGGAGAGCTGGGCGGTCGTCAAGATCGACCGGAGCTGGCAGCCTCGGACCGCAGACGGTACCGCACGCGGATCGTTCTCGACCAAGCACACCACGCAAGAGGTACGCGTGCCTGGCTTCTATGCCGACCTGTACACCAAGGAAATCCGAAGGTAGGCGGGCGAGCCCATGACCGGGTGGAAGCCCTACGCCCCTACCACCGTAACGACGCCACTGCAGGAGCAATCCACCATGAAACCCGAGGTATCCGTTGTGCCTGTCCCCGACGCCGACGCTCGTCTGGCCGACCTGCTCGCCACCGAAGGCGAAGACCTTCGCGGCTGCATGCGCGATGGCTACACCGATGATGACGTCAACGGTGTTCTCGGCCAGCTCGGTCAGACCGTCGGGTTGACCCTCATCTGCGTCTGGGATTACGTCGACACCTGGGGGCCAGGAGGCAACTCCGACTTCTTCGTACACGCCCCCGACGGGCAGTTACACGAACTGACCGGCGACCTGTGGCGGTGGCTCAACGACCACCCGGACGACCCGCAAGCACCCACCCATCCCGGATCACCCCGGACATGGGTAGGACCGCCCGCCGGTCAGACCACAGACACGTGCGCGTGGAACGACGGCCGGGGCAACTTTGCCGTCGAGAACCGCGACGACAACAGCGACCGCGACCAGTGACGGCGTTGACGACGGGTGAAGTGGACGCTTCGCCCCTGTCAGCCCCGGCAACCCGATCGGCGGCGTGTGGTGACACCGTACCCCGGTCGGCGTCACCATTCGCTGACTGCTGAAACCTTTCCACGGTGCACTGCCGGAACACCTCGGCAGACCTGGCGGCCTGGACGCCATCCCGGGCGTCGTCACGTACCCCACGGATGTCGGCTTCCTGCTCTGGGTGCCCCACGACCCCGACGAGTCCGCGCAGGCCACCATCGACCGGTCCCCGCCGTGGTGCCGGTCATCCAGCGCTACGCCCGGCTGTGGGACTGCGACCACGTCCTGTTCGACGCCGACGCCGACCGCGTCGACGACCTGCCCGTCCGGGACTGGTAGCCCCAAACCCCACACCCATCCGATTGCCCTTCCGGGACCTGACCGGCCTCGTGCCAGCTCCCGGGGGTCGCCCCCGAGTGGATGCGCGGCCCGGCGGTGTCCCGGTGAACTTCCCCATGGAGGAACCCGTGCACCGCACCAGAGCACTCACCCTCGAACCCGCAGCCGCTCAGGCGTGGCTGCGCGGACCCACCGACACCGCCGGCCTCACCCGGACCGAAAGCCTCGGCCTGGACGACGAACTGACCGCCGTAGCGACACTGCCCGGGCAGGCTCAGCGGTGAGCGGCGCAACGCGCCGGGTGTTGACCGGCGAGCAGCTGACCACGATCCTGGCCGCCATCCGGGCCGTCAACGAACCGGCCGCCCTGCTACCGACCGTGCTGACGCACGTCTACGACGCGCTGCTGCACCACGACGGCCGCCGGCTCGCCGCCCTGGGCGGCGGGCAGAAGATCTCGCCGGACGACTGGCAAATCCCGGTGACCCAATGGGACGCCATCGCCGAGGCCGCCAGCGACCAGGCCGAGCCATGGGGCACCGGGCCGCACCTGCGGGCCGACCTGCTCGACCGCATGCCCGGCTGCTTCGACGATCCCACCGCCCCAACCGGCACCGGACCGCCACCCAGCTCGCCGGGGCGTGGCCTGCGGCTGCTGTGCGTGTCCGTCCGAAACGACCGCTACCTGGTCGGCAATCCGAACGTGCACCCGGTCGACACGGTGCCCGCCGGGGTCGGCACCCGCTTCGCCGACCTCGACGCGATCAAACGCTACGTCCGCGACGAGCTACGCGGCCTGAGCACCTACTGGCAGGTCCGCGTCGTCGACGACGACGGCGCGGTGGTGATGTACGGCTTCCGCTCCGGGCCCGGCGGTACCGGCGAGACCTGGGTCTGGCGACCGCCGTCCTAACCCACCGGCCCGCACAAGCCGCCACCCGGCACATGCCGGCTGCTTCACCTGACGGGTACGCGCCCGTCCCCAGCCCCCACACCCGAGTCGGGACCTGCACGCCTGCGCGGCGCCCCGGCACCGGCCCGGGGCGAACACCTGCAGGCGTCAGGTCCCGCGACCACACACGCGGAGCACACCGATGACTCCACATGTTCACCGCGACACAGCGACCGCGCGAACCCAACCCAACGACCAACCACGCCAAACCCGGGAAGGCGCGGCCATCAGGGCAACCGGACCCGTCACCACAAGCCCGCACCACGAAGGGACCGTTCCCATGAGCGAGCCACGCCCTGCACAACATCGACTCGACCCGGCCGACGAGATCAGCCCCGCCGTGGTCACCCCGGTGCTGGACAAGCTGCGCGCGGACCTGGACGCCCACCACCACGCTGCCGACGCCGAGAGCGCTCACCGCGCCGCTACCCAAGTCGTCCACGAAGCCCGGGAGTTGCTCGCCGCGCTCCAGCTTCGTACCTACGCGGTCGAGCCGGGCACCGACGACCGGGGCGAGCAGGTCGTCATCACCGTCTACGGGGTCGACCTGTCGATCCGCCGCGCCGGCCACTGGCGCGACGGCGAAGTGTGGGAGCGGCTGGGCGGCGGCAGCGTCACCGAACGGTACGTCGTCGTCCGCGACATGACCGCCGAGCAGTTCCACGGCCTGGCACCGCATCTACACTTGCCGCCGACCTGGTTCGGCCGGTTCAAGGGCGGGCCGGACGAGCCCCGCGACATCAGCCTCGACAGCGGCGAGTGGAGTTGCGGCAGCGACGCCGCGCTCGACCTGGCCATCGCCTACCTGCGTCAGTGCGGCCTGGCCTACGACGAGACCCGCACCGTGCGCCACCAGCCGCCCTACGGTGACCAGACAGGCCACCGGCCGGACCCCGAGGGCGGACCGGAGCCCGCCGAAACGGACCGGTCATGAACTGCGCGTCACGACCCGACGAGCAGTCGACCTGCCGACGCTGCGGCCGACCGATCGCCCGGCGGGCAGGTGCCCGCCGCTGGTGGCACGTCACCGGTGGCGACGCCGGGCTCGGCTGTCCGGACGGTGCGGGCACCGCGACCCCGACCGACACCGGCTCGACCCTGCGGGTACTGCTGCTGGCGCTCCTCGCAGCCGGGGTCAGCGCGATCGTCCTGCACGACGACGGACTCGAAATCACCGGACCGGACGACCTGTCCCTGGTCTTCGTCAGTGGCAGGTTCACCCCCGAGCACCTCGCCGCCGCCTTGGGCGTCGACGAGAGCAACGTGACGGACCTACGCACCGCCTCGGCCTCGGACGACGTAGCCCGCCCGCTACCGCACAACGTGACCACCATCGGACGGGCGAGCACGTGGCGTCACCCGGCCACGTCGGGCGAGCTATCCGACCGGTTCATGCTGCGCGCCCTCGGTGTCGAGGTTGGCGTCCAGCGCAGCGGCGACTGCGTGCTCGTCACCATCGACGGCCACGGCATCCACCCGGACCACGAACCGCTCGCGGTGCGGGTCAACAACGGCCCCGCAGCCGCATACGGCCGGTCCCGCCGCACCCGGTAACACACCCGACCAACGGGCCACCGCCTCGACCGACCGCCGCACGGCGGGTAGCCCGGCCCCACCAGCCGTGGCCCCGGGGCACGCCCACCACCTATCACCCCCGACGGCCGCAGCCCGGCCATCAACAGACGCATCCAGGCCCGGCCCACCCAGGCCCGTGCCCCGGATGCCCTAATCCGAACGGAAGGCACATCCGCGCATGTCCACCATCGACACCACAGGCAGCGACGAATCCACGCCACAGCAGCCGATCCCGGTGAAGGTCACCATCTACCACAATGACGAAGCCCGGTTCATGCCGTACGAGGACGGGCAACTGCTCACCGCCGTCACCAGCCACTGGCTCGACACGCCCACCGGCGACGACCCCCTCGCCATCGCCGAATGGGCCTACCGCACCTTCAACGCCGACCTCGACCTGCTGGAAACCGAGCGGCACAACCCGGGCGGCGAAACCACCTTCCTCGCCGCCTGCGTCTACCGGCTACTCGGCCACCGGTCGGTGTCCGTCGGCGATGTCATCGAACTCGGGGCCGGTTCGCACCACCAGTGGCTGGCCTGCGACCCCGGGCGGTGGCGGTCGATCGCCGAGCCGTCCCACCGGTCCGGCGAGCCGCTGTCCGCGGCCACCGTGTACCAGCACCTGGCCGACCAACGACCCGCTCGGTGAGCGACTCCAGCGGCACCGGGCCGAGCGCACGACAGCGGGCCGCGTCACTACCGCCTCGGCGCACACCACCGGTGCACCACCGCGAACTCCCGACCGGTCCGCACCACGACCACCACCTCACCCCGAGGACCACCTCACCCCGAGGCCCGGTGCCGCATCGCGGCACCGGCCCCGCCGCGCCGACAGGAGCGCCACCTCATGCACGCCACCCGGCCCGCCCCCGGCGAACGCGCCCCGATCCCGGCGCACCTACACCATCACCGCGCATGTCACCGTGTACGCCGCCGCCGACCTGGCCGACCCGTTCACCCGGGTTGCCGTCTTTCGCGCCCTGGTCGACCAGCTCACCGCCACGCCGCCGGACCTGGACACACCGTTCGGCGCGGCTGGCGCCCGGATCGGGCTCGTCACCGCCGTGGCCTGACCCGCGCCGCCGCGACCCCAATGGCGGGCGACGACGCGCGTCCATGCGCCGGGCCTCGGCGGCCTGTTGATGCAGCACCGACGCGCACCGCCCGCTGGCCGGGGCGACGCGCGACAGGCCGGCAGAGGGCGCCGCCGCTAACCGAACCACCACCGCAGTAGCACCGCGATGTCGTCGCGGTCCCCACCGTGTGCCTACGGGCAGGCTGGGGCCGCGCGGTCCCAGCCCGTCCGCCGCCGCATCGGCGGGGATAGGAGGGGCCCATCGTGGCCAAGCAAACCAAGGAGGAACGCGACGCTCTCCTGGCCAAGATCAAGGCCGACTTCGACGAGCGACTGGCCAAGATCGCGTCCGACCCGCAGCAGTGGGTGACGTTCATCGACCAGGTCGCCATCTTCGGCGCCCGCTACAGCCTGGGCAACCAGCTGCTCCTGATGATGCAGGCCGACGAGCGCGGCATCACCCCGCAGTTCTTTCTGCCGTACGGCAAGAAGGACCGCAGCACCGGGTGGCTCAAGCACAACCGGCAGGTCCGCCACGGCGAGGTGTCGTTCAAGGTGTGGGCGCCGATCCGCCGCCGCCCCACCGAGGAGCAGGCCGCCGAATGGGAAGCGGCGGGCCGCACGGTGCGCCGGGACCCGGACGGTCGCCCCTCGGTGCAGGTCGTGGGATTCCGGCTGGCCCCCACCTTCGACCTGTCCCAGACCGACGGCGAACCGTTCGAGGTGCCCACCGTACAACGACTGCGTCGGCAACGGCTCAGCAGCGCCGGCGCGCCGCAGCTGCTGGCCGGAGACGACCCGACCGACGCCTTCGACGACGCGGTCAAGCTGATCAAAGACGCCGGGTACAGCTTCGAGCTGGCGACACCGGGCAGCCCGCACCTGGGCACCGCCAACGGTGTCACCGTCGGCGGCGACGTGATGCTGGTGCAGGTGCGTAACGACGTGAGCACGGCGCAGCGGCTCAAAACCACCGTGCACGAGCTGGCGCACATCCGCTGCGACCACCTCACCGGCGCCCGCGTCGGCGAGAACCTGCACCGGGGCCGGCGGGAGACCGAAGCAGAAAGCGTCGCGCACATCGTGTGCAAGGCCCTGGGACTGGACACCGCCGCCCACAGCGACGCATACGTGATGGGCTGGGCCAACGGCGACATGGACCTGGTCAAGCAATGCGCCCAGACGGTCCTGCGAGTCGCCAAGCAGATCCTCACCGACCTCACCCCGGGCCACAGCGATTCCGACCCGGATGCCGACGACCCGGCCGAACCTAGCGGACCTGCCGGCCTGCACATTGCCGCAGCCTGACTGGCTTGAACAGCAGCCGACGCCCACCACCGCCAGGGTCACACCCAGCTGTATTGGTGTCCGCTGCTGCCACCCGCGGCTCCCAAACCCCAACCGGCACGGGCGGGCGAGCGCCGCACCCCTGCGGAGCACCCCTTCCGGACCGCACCCAATGGAGCATTGCGGAACGCTTCTACCGCAAGGAGATTCCCGTGAAATACACCATCGCCGAGGCGCTGCACGAGATCTGGCGCCTGCGTGGTGCGGACGCTGGCCGCCTACGCGGCGTGGAGGTCCGGTACCACCTCGACGAACTCACCGACCTGGACAGGCTGACCGCGCCCACCCGCCACCAGGGCACTACCTGGTGCGTGCACTGCGGCATCTGGCTGGTCCACGACGAGATGACCGGGGCGTGGATCAGCTTCGCCGAACACGTCCACCGCCGACCGGTCTACCAATGCCGGCAGGCGATCGCGACGGCCCGCGAAGCCGCCCTCGCTGCACAGCCGGCCGTCGAGTCGCTGCTGCCGGCCGGCTGGCACAGCCGCATTGGCGATGCGTCCCACGGCGGCTGCTACACCCTCGACCTGCATCCACCGACGGGGCCGGTGGACCTCTACGCGTACCTGGTTGCGCCGACCGGCGACGACGGCTGGCGGGTACGCCTCTACCACCGCGGCATCGGGGTGTGCCGGACCCTGTTCATCCCGGTGACCGCCACCCCGGCCACGTTCCCGGAGGCGGCCGACGCGATGCCGCAGGCGGTTGCCGCCGTCACCGAGGCCCGCACGGCCGCCCGCGTCGGGTCGCATGGTGGGGGGACGTCGTGACCCGCCCCGCCCGGCACGGCCCGGCCCGCCCCGTGCCAGCTGCGGGTACGGTCGGGTCCGAGGTGGACTTCACCGCGGTCGAGCGACTGCTCGACAACGCGGCGGTTCTGGTCCGCACCCGCGGCGAACGCGGCGAACCCCCGGCCGGCGACCACCGGCCCCGCATCCGCGAGGCGATCAGCCGCGCCGCCCACCTGGCCCGCGCCGGCACCGACACCGCCCAGCCCACCGGCCGCCGTCGCAGCAGGGCGCCCGGCCGCCGTGTGCCCACCGGTGACCCGGACGATCCCAGTCTGGGGGTGCGGGACTGGGCGATGGTGTTGGCCGCGATGGAGATCAACGCCGCGTTGGGACGCGGACGCCACTGCGACGGTCACGACGTCACCGCCGCCGCCCGCACCCTGGCCGGCTACGGGTTGGATGTCGGCACCCTCGGCGCGGTCAACACTGCGGCCGACCTGCTGGCGCAGGCTGCCCGCACGGCCGGGCGCATCGCCGGCGCCGCCCCGGTGCCGGTGCACCGCTACGGCCAGGTCATCGCCTACCCGCTCGGCGCGGTCCAGCCCGCCGACCTCGACACCGACGACATCATCGCCGTGTCGGCAACGCCGCACACCGCCGGCGGCAACCTGCGGCTACTGCGCGCCCAGACCGCTGCCGGCGGCGCGCGCAGGCTGCTGCTGGACGCCGTCGACGGGCCGCTGTCCTGGCCCGAGCAACCGACGGGTCCGGACCTACGCGTCACGGCGTGGCGGCCGGTACCCCACCGGCGTCACCCGTGGCACAGCCACTGATCCCACCCGCGCCGGCACGCCGCTGGCCCGCAACGGCATACCCGCCGGCGGTCCCAACCCTGGCCCCGCCGGCCACCTGGCGTCCCGACAGCTGCCCAGCCGCCACGCACCCACCGGCGACGAGCCATCGCACCACAGGGCCGTGGCCGCCACGGGAGGGGCCATGGACGCCCATCAGCACGACAAGGAGCTCTAGAAAGTGACTACGCACTCCTGGGCCTACCAGCCCAGCCACCCGGCCTACCGTACGGCATGGCCGACCATGCTCGCTGACACCCGCCGCATCATCGACCAGGTCCGCGGGCTCGGCATCGTCATCGCCGGACCCGACGGGCGCCGGGCCCCCGTCCTCGACCCAGGCGAGGACATGGGGCTCAACGGCGACGCCAGCACCGACCTGGCCGGCGAGCCCTTCATCCTGCTCGCCCCGCTGCCCGAGCACCCACGCGGGCACCCCACCGCGACCGCCAGCATCACCACCAACCGCAAGCCGTACGACCTGGCCGTCACCGCGGTCCTGCTGCGCGCGGCCCTGCTGATACCGGAGGCGTTCGCCGTCGCCAGCGACGCATCCTGGGCCCAATGGGGCAACGGATCACCGTCCTGGCCGCCAGCGGTACTCCGGTACAGCCCGCGCCGCATCGTGGCCGAACTGTTCGACGCGTGCCCGGTCGCCAGCCCGCTGCGCGAGGGCATCCTGGCGGTCCGCTTCGCCAGCCCGCCGGCGCCACCGCCGGTGCGCCAGTTCGAGCCGGGCCAGGCGGTGCACGTGCACGCCTACGGCAACTGGCGGCCCGGCACCGTGACGAAGCTCGGCCGCACCAGGGTCACCGTCCGGTACGTCCGCAACGCCGACGGCCGGACCGACGAACGGCCGTTTCCCACCACGGCGGTGCACCCGGCCGACGGCGTCACGCTCGTGGCGGTCGACCAGGTGCACCGCGGCGACGTCGTCATCGGCGCCGACGAGCAGGACCTGACCGTCGACAAGGTCGTTGCGGGTCGGCGCCGCCACCGCGTCGTCATCTACACCAACGAATCGCGGGCCACACTCTCGGCTCAAACCCGCCTGCGCGTGCGCACCTGAACCCCGGCGCCACCCGCCCGAGGAAGCCGAGGACGCACACGATCTGTACGGGCGCCCGATGGTGATGCGGTACGCGAGCGTCGTGGCGGAGTCGACACCACAAACGGCAGCCGTTCGTACCGGGCCAGCGCGACATCGTCGCCTGGCCGAAAAGACCCGGCCACGCCGCAGCAAGCCCAAGTGGTCGACAACCCGCCGGGGTTGCCGGCCGTTCGGTCCGCTCACCGACCAGCGCCGAAGCCACTAGCGAAGGAAGGAACGTACAACCCATGAATGGTGAACGCGAAACGGTGGTGCAGCGCATCACCAACGACCTGATGCCGCTGCTCCACGACGACAACTACGGCCGGCGCGAGGAGGTGGAAAAGGCACTCCGCGCGGCGTACAACGCCGGCCTGGCGACCATCGTCAACACCGCGACAGACAACGACGGCGACCACGGCACAGCGGAGCACTGCGACGACTGCACCGGGCTCGGGTGCTGGCGGGTGGCGTCGAGCCTTCCGCTCACCGTGGAGGTAATGGTCAGGCGGGCCGAGGGTCCCGCTCAGCGCACGGCCGATGTTCTGTGGGGGCTGCAGGACGCCATTGCCGGCATCGGATCGTTCACGGCCACCGCAGCCGACTACGAGATCGACCACGTCGACTACGTGGTCAACCAGCCTGCGCAAGACACCGGACAGGGTGCCTGACTGGGGCAGGCAGTGGAGACCAGGGATGCAGATCGAGATCACCTATGACGACATCCCGCTGCTCCGTAACTGATCAACGAGGGGATCGCGTCGGTTCCACACACCCGCTGCGTGGGCACGCGCCGGCACGTCACGCTGCCTACGAGCGGATGCGAGACGCCGTGGACAAGGCGTGTGACGCCACGGTTACGGCCGGCGAGGTCGTGACCATCCTCGACGCCGCGTCAGCAACATCGCCAAGGCTGAGCAACAGGCCAGGACCGAAATGATCGAGAACAGCATTTAGCAGCCGCTGCCGCGTGCAGCACCCGGGCCGATACGAGGCCCGCGGGTGGCGCACCAACACCGACGACTCATCCGATGCCACCCCGCCGGGAGCCGGCCGCCCACCACGTCCGCGACCGGCGGAGGTGAGCGTGTGCCGGTTCGGCCGGGGTGGCGTGCCACGTCTTCCTGAAGGAATCCCGATGTCTTCCACGATCGACCCACCATCCGCGTCCGCGGCACCGAGGACCTCCTCGCCCTGATCCCGTTCCTCCTGGGCTTCCAACCCGACACCAGCCTCGTACTCCTCGCCGTACACGACGGCAGTGGCGGCATCGTCACCGGCGCCCGGCTGGATCTGCCCACCGCCGACCAACCGCTCGGGTCGGTGCACGCCGCCCTGGACCTGGTGATCGCGAAGCTGACCACACGCGGCGGCATCAGCGTCGTGCTGGCCGGCTACGGCCCCGCCGACCGTGTCGAGCCGACGGTGACCGCCGCCGCCGAGGCGTTGCAGGCCGCCGGCATTCCGATCCGCGATGCGCTGCGGGTGGCCGATGGCCGGTTCTGGTGGCCGCGCTGCGCCGACGCGGCGGCCTGCCCACCCGACGGTGTCCCGTTCGAGCCGGCCACCAGCCCGGCCGCCGCCGCGGCCGTGTACGCGGGACAGGTCGCGCTGCCCGACCGCGAGGCGCTCGCGGCCACCCTCGCTCCGGTGACCGGCCCGGCCCGCGACGGCATGGTCGCGGCCACGGTCACCGCGTGCGCGTTCTTGGAGAAGTTGCTCGACGCCGCCCGCGCCGGCACCGCCGAGGCCGGCGACCGGTCGGACGCGGTGCTGGACACCCGCCTCGGACGCGCGCTGCAGGCGGCGGCACGCACCTACCTCACCCAGATACAGGACAGCTACCGGGCCGGGCAGCCGGCCGACGACGAACACGCCGCCACGCTGACCGTCCTGCTGGAGCTGCCGTCGCTGTGGGAGTTCGCCGCCCGGCGCACCAACCGCGAGGCGTGGCAAATCCAGATGTGGAGCGACCTGGTCCGCCGGGCCGAACCGCCGTTCGCCGCCCCGGGGGCCACCTTGCTGGCCCTGTGTGCCTTGCAGGCCGGCCGCGGCGCGCTGGCCAGCATGGCGGTTGATCGGGCGCTGAGCGTTGACCCGCAGGACCGCTTCGCGCAGGTGCTCGAACAGGCGATCGCCGCCGGCATCGACCCGGACACGGTCACCGCGCTGCCGACCGACTGAACCAGCCACCGCCGCATGCCCTCCTAGGGTCGGCGCCTACCAGCGGTGTTCACCCGCATCCGGATCCAACGGCAGCTCACCGCAGCCGGGACCCCGCGGGGACAGGTGCTCAACCGCAGCTGCCCGTGACGAATTGCCCACTCCGCAGCGGCATGGCCGGCGCCAGCGCGACGCGGCATCAACTCATGGCCCCGGGAGCAGTGACGTGGTGCGTCCGCGTCGTCCCACTCCCCGTGCAGCCGGCACGAGTAGTCCCGGACATGTGGATCGCGCCGCGCGGCGAGCACCAGCTGGCGCAACTGGCGTGGGCTGGTCACAACGAGCACCTACACCCTGCCCCGGACGGCGAGTACCGGCCTGATTGCCAGGTCACTGTGACCCGCCACCGGCTACCCAACCGGCCACCCCCGGCAGCGTGCTCGGACAGACGTACGACGGCGCGGCTGATGCGTCCACGCGCGCCGTACGGCCGCGCAGCTGCCGGGGCCGGTACCAACGACCTCACGCCACTCGCGTTTTCCGTTTCCCCACGAGGAGTCCGCTATGACCACACGTTTGTGGTTCCGCCTCGGCGAGATCATCCCGCCGTCGAACACGCCATGGCATGCCCGGCCCACCGCATCACCACCGCCCAGGTCCGCGCCAGCGCCCGGTTGCGCCCGGCGCTGATCTGGACCAGCACCCCTAGCGAGGAACTGCTGTCCTCCAACGGCGTACCCGGCTGGTACGACCTATGCCGATCCCGACGCGGACCGGCCACGCGGGTACGCCGAACGGCAGTACCGCGAGCGGATCGCCGCCGCCTGGGCGTATCTGTCCTGCGTCGCCGCGTGGGCCGAAGACCACGCGCTGGGCCAGCACCGGCAGGCCCGCCTCGTGGCCAGCGCCGCCGACGTCCTCGCCGAGCTCACCCAGCCCGGCAATGCCACCGGATAGGCGCCAACCCGCCACCAAGCGCGGCCTGCCGACCGCGCCGATCCATCCACCCGCGTGCGGCGGCGCCTGGATGGCCGCCCCGGTGCCGTCGCGCGCAACCACCTCCGTCCGAGAGGAGCGATCCGATGAAGGCAGAGGTCGCGTTCCCGCGGCTGTTCGCCGCGGCACGAGCACTCAAGCCCTACACCACCCCGCAACGCTGGCGCACCCGCACCCGGCTGCTGTACCTGCACGCCGACGGCGACACCCTCACCCTGTCCGCCGCCACCGGCGAGGAGACCGCCACTGTGCCGCTGCCTGGTGCGGTCTCCGACGGCTGGTCCGCGCTGCCACCCGACACCCTGATCAAGGCATTGACGGCGATCAAGCCGGCCGGCAACGCCGCCCAGGCCGCCACCGTCACCCTGCACGGCGAGGCCGACCGGCTGCACCTGTCGGTGGGCGACGGACCGGCCGTCGGGCTGGACACCGACACCCCGGCCGGGCACCCGCCCACCGTCGCGTTCGAGCCGGCATCGCACGAGCGGCCGGTGACCGCCGGTCCGGTGGCGGACTGGTGCGACCTGGTCGCCGGTGTGAGCATGGCCGCCGGCCGCGAGCCGGCCCGCCCCGACCTATCGGTGGTCCGGCTGTGGCGCGACCACCCGCACGTGGTGCTCATGGCCGAAGCGACCGACCGGTACCGCATCCACCGCGGCAGCTGGGGCGACCCGGCCGGCGACCCGGTCGACGTGCGGATGCCCGCCGGCGCCGCCGAGCGGGCCGTGCGGCTACTGCACACCCTCGACCCGACCGGGCGGGTACGCGTGCACGCCGACGACACGCACCTGGTGTGGCGCACCGACCGAGTACGGCTGGCCACCGCCACCGGCGGCCGGGCGTTCCCGAACCTGGAGAAGATCCGCGAAGACGCACTCGACAACGCCACCGTCACCATCACCGTGGCCCGCGCCGACCTACTCGCCGCGGTGCGCACCGCGTACCAGCTCCCCGCGACCACCCGGCACCCGAAGGTACGCCTGCAACCCGGCGCGCCTGGCGTGCTGGACGTGCTGGTCCGCACCGACACGGGCGCACCTATGTACACCACACCCGTCACCATGAACCGGCTGGCCGGATCGGTGCCCACCCTGACCCTCAACCCGGGCTTCGCCCGCGACGCCGTCGCCTTCCTCGACAGCGACATGGTCGAGATCCACGCCAGCGCTGACCGGCTGCCGATCTACCTGCGCGGCCGGTGCCGCCACGCGATCGTCATGCAGTTCGCCGCCTGACGCACCCCGCGCCAACCAGCACCGCCGGCTGCCGCCGCCCGCCGCGGGCGCCGCTCGCGCCGCTCGCCGCGTCCGGCGTGACGCCGACCGCGACCCGAGCCCGCACCCAGCGGGCGACCCAACCACAGCCATCCGGATGCTGCGCCGCCGGTGTCAGCCGGCTGCGCGGCCTCACCTCACCTGCGGCAAGGAGCGCATCATGCTGTACGACCTACCGGCCGGCCCGGCCGTCACGGTGGTCGGACCCGACGACACCTGGTGGTGGGCCGAGCTGGGCGAAGACCCGGCCGGCCGGCACGCCCTGGTCATCGGCGACCCGACAACGCCGCGCGATGCCGTCGTCATTGCCGGATCCCTGCCCGACATCGGCGCCTACCTCCACCCGTTCCACACAGCATTGACCGGCACCGTCCAGGATGCGCATGCCCGCAACACCCGCACAGGCGGCCACGCCGAGCAGCGCGAGCGCGAGAAACTACCCGCGCCGCACCCGCCCACCGCCGAGCCACCGCCCGCCACGGACCTAGTCACGCTGCCGCACACCGGGCTGCTGGACGTGCCCGGCGTCCGAGTGTTCGCGGCCCGCCGCACCAGCGGGCAGCCCTGGCAGATCCAGATGTGGAGCGACCTGCTTCGCCGCGCCGAACCCCCGTTCACCGCCGCGTCGGCCTGCCTGCTCACCCTGGCCGCCCTGCAGGCCGGCAACGGCGCGCTGGCCGACGCGGCGGTACGCCGCGCGCTGCAGACCGACCCGGACGACCCGCTGGCCCGGCTAGTGGCCCAGGCCATCGCCCGCGGCATCCACCCGGCCACCATCACCGCCCTGCTGACCGACTGACCCGCCGCAGGACAACCGCGGCGGCTCCCGGCCTTCAGCCAGGCACTTGCCGCCCGCGCCGCCTCGGCGGCCAACGCCTTGGCACACGCCAGTGGGAGGAAAACCACGACATGGCACGCATCACCATCACCGAAGCGCTACGCGAGATGCGTCACCTCGACCCCGTCGACGCCGGCCGGCTCAGCACCGTCCAGACCTACGACAGCTTCCTCAGCCGCCCGGACCAGTGGCTGGCACACACCCCGGCACCCTGGCGTGACCGGCTGCTGACCGCGATCACCGACCGCTTCGCCGGCACCATCACCCCGGACACCCCCGAGTACGTCGTCTTGTCCGACAAGGTCGCCGTCGCGGTGCTCACCGTCACCGCACAGGTCGTGCTGCCCGACTACCCCCTGTCGGCCAACCAGACCAAGCACCAGGCCGCCGCCGTCCAAGTGCTGCGCGACCTGCCCCGCGACACGCTGCGCAAGCTGGCCGATCAGCGGGCCGCCTGGGACGGCCGCGACGAGGACGCCGCCGCCGAATACAAGACCCACCCGCAGGGCGCGTTGCGGGTCGCGCCGGCGGCCGACCCCACCAACACCCGCTGGGTGCACATCGGCGCGGACCTGCCCGCCGCACGGCGCACCCTCGCCGCGGCGTGCCACACCGACCCGGACCAGATCCTCGTCATCACCGCCGCCGGGTACGGCACCCACGGGCATCAGCGGCACCGCCTCGACCTGCCGGTGCTGTGCGCCATGCACCACCTCGCCGACACCCACCGGGTCAGCCCGGGCACCGTCGGGGACTGGCTGGACGCCGAAGGCGCCCCCGCCACCGAGGTCAACCCGGCCACGATCATCGCCCAGTTCGCCGCCGCATACCTCGGCGCCTACCCCGACCGCACCGCCTACACCCGCGCCCGCATGGCCGAACTGGGGTGGACCCAGGCCATCGCCGCCGCCGGCATCCCCGAGCAGTACCTCGACATCCAGGCCGTGACCCGGGACTGGTTCCGTACCGAGGTCCGCGACGTGCCCGCCAACAAGCACATCGAGGTGTTCCGCCGCCACCGGCCCGAGGACGGGCCCACACCGGCACCGACCGGGTAGCCGCGGCGGTCCTCACCACCGCCGGCTGGCCCCGCGCCACTGCAGCTACCAGTGGTGCTTGTCCGCGTCCGGGTCGAACGGGACCGGCCCGCAACCCGGCCCCAGCGGCGGGATGTGTTGAACATCCCCGCAAACGCAATGAGATCTGAAGTGCCCAATTCCGCATAGACAGTCGCTCGCCCCGTAGCGGGCCGGCGGCAACTCATGGCCCCGACGGCACGTCGGTGGCGAACTGTCGCCAACCCATTCGCGGTGCACCCGGTAGCTGTAGGTCTGCACCAGAGGGTTAGCCAGCGCCGCCCGCACGACCGCCCGCAACTCAGCGACCGTGGCCACGTCGATCATCTGGATCGGTTGGCCGGTCGGCGAGTCGCTCGCCGACTGCCACGTCAGCGTCACCTGCCAGCTACGCCGAAACACCGCCACCACCCGCACAGTAGTCGAACATTTGTTCGACTACTGTGCGGGTTCGGGCCGGAGACCGCGGTCCACGCCTTGATCATCCGAATGGAGTCTGCGTGATGTTGTAGCAACTGCTCGGCGCCCTGGCCGCGGTCCCGCTCACCAGATAGCCGCAAGCCGCAGACTTTCCACCCACCTGGTCTCCGCATCGGGGATGTGCCTCGCAGCTGTAGTTAGCGGACACGAACCGGCTGACGGGCAGCTTCATCGTTGTTCTCAGCTGCAGTTGGCGGAGGTTCGCAACCATAGTTGGCGGATTCGCTCAGTCGGCCGCTCGCCGCCGTGCCCACGGCGCAACTCATAGGCATTCGGCTCCCGTCGACACCGGCTTCGCCAGGTAGGTCTGCGAACCGCCATCTATCGATGGAAGGCACAGGGGACCACCCCGTCGTCCTCGATCGCCGTTGTCGGCGCGCACAGCGCGCCCTTTTTTTTTGTGACTTTCAAGCCCCACATGTCACCGCGCTCGACAACGGCCTACCTCGGCCTACGGTCAGGACTTTCAACGACAGTCGGCACCAACAGCCAGCACTACTTGTCACCGAGACGCGTTGTCAGCCGTGTTGGCACCGCCCCCAGGGATGCGCCCACCAGCCGATTCACTCCCGCACCGCACTCAGTCTTGATCTTGGTGACAGGTAGCGCTGACCGTCACATTTTTGTGTTTCTGCCCCTTGTTCCGCCGTATCGGCGCGCACAGCGCGTCCTTTTTGCGTCTCTGGAGGCTTCCCATGCCCATCCACCTGCCCGTCCTCTTCATCACCGACCTCGGTGACCATCGCGCATCGGCGGTGCCGCGATGATCCGCAAGGTCATCGGTGGCAGCATCGCCGCAGTCGTGGGACTGGTCATCGCCTGCGCCGCCGGTGCCTTCCTGCTGTTCGGCGCAGGCGGCGGCGCCGCGGCCTGCACCACCGCGTGGCCCAGCGGCGCCCCGGCCATGTCCGCCCCGGCCGGCGGGTGGCGGCCGGTCGGCCGGTTCGACGCCCAACAGGTCGGCTTCGCCGCGACCATCACCGGCGTCGGTGCGCAGCGGGGTGTGCCGATCCGCGGCTGGATCATCGCGGTGGCCGTTGCGCTTCAGGAGTCCGACCTGCGCAATCTGCCCGGCGGCCCGGACGACTCGATCGGGCTGTTCCAGCAGCGTCCCAGCCAGGGCTGGGGCGCCCCGGAACAACTGCGCGACCCGGTGTATGCCGCCGGCAAGTTCTACGACAGACTGCTCACCGTCGCCAACTGGCAGCAGATGACGCTCACCGACGCGGCCCAGCAGGTGCAGCACAGCGCCTTCCCGGACGCGTACGCCAAGCACGAACCGGACGCGACCCTGCTCGTGAGCACGGTTGCCGGCCTCGTCGACCCATCCGGCGCGCTGGTGTTGAACTGCGGCGCGGCCGGCCCGTGGACCCAACCGGTGATCGCCCCGATCGTGTCCGGGTTCAGGACGGCCGACCGCCCTACGCATAACGGGGTCGACCTAGGCGCTGCCCGGGGCACCCCCATCAAGGCCGCCGCCGCGGGCGTCGTGACTGTGGTGCGATGCAACATCGTCCCGGCAAGCCACGGCTGCGACGTGGACGGATCACCAGCAACCCCCGGCTGCGGCTGGTACGTAGACATCGGACACGCCGGAGGCGTGGTCACCCGGTACTGCCACATGCTGACAAGACCAGCCGTTAACGAAGGACAGTCCGTCGCGGTAGGGCAAATCATCGGCATCGTGGGGTCATCTGGTCATTCATCCGGCCCACACCTACATTTCGAAGTGCACTTGGGTGACCATTCGTCCAGCTCGGCAACGGACCCAGTGCCCTACATGGCTGCGCACTGTGCACCGTTAGGTGAACGGCCCCCATCTGTAAGTTCTTGTTAGACTTTCGGTTTCTCAAGGTTATGTTGTGTCGCCCATGGCCCAGATGTCCGCGGCGCGGAGGTATTCGTTGAGGTAGGCCATCCGCTGGTCGCCCTATGGGAAAGGTTCCAGAACGTTCCTTGGGCGTTAGCGAGGCGGTTGTCCAGCGTGGCCTGCATATGCAGGACGGTCCTTCATGCCGTACATCTCCTTCCGAACGGATGATCTCGGCCCGGAAGCTGGAACGGTTGTCAGCGCTCAAGAGCCGCGTCGGTTCCGGTAAGGGTCTGGCGACCTTCGCCCGGACAGGGCAGCCGTGAGGTACGCCCCACCAGACCGGCGTTAGGTAGCATCTGGCACGAGCGTTCCGTTCGCCTGCCGGATGAATGCGATCAGCCGTTCGATGTGGCTGCGTAGATTGGGGTCGCTGAGACAGTTGTTCCACATTGCAACGACCTCATTCGCGACCTTCACTTTGTCAATCGACTTCAGGGCTCCGAGAGGATTTGCCCACGGGTCGCCATCGTACGAGAACTCAGTACGAGGATGTGCGCTCGTCATCGCAACCTTGAGCACATCGACCGGAACGTAGTTCTCGATGGTATAACCGTCGGTAACCCAGGCGAAGCCGCTCTCGTCGGATTTGGCAAATTGGTCAACGATACGTTGCTTTGTCGCCGAAATAGAAGCTGCCTCGGAGGTCCTGTCACTATCGATGATGACTGCTAGATGCCGATTTAGGCGACGCAGCTTCACGAATTCGCTAACCAGCTCATCGTCCACGCACAAGTCTCGCAGCAGCGAGCCACCGTAGTACATGATTGAGTAGTGGACGCCTTCCTTAAGCGAGCTGCCGCCGGCCTCGCTAATCCAATGGTTGACGTAGATACGATCGCTTGGACCCTCCACCCAAATTACTGAGTTCGACTGGAGAAGGTCCGATGGATGATAGCCAAGGTCGAAGCAGATTCTTGCCATCTGCGCTGGCGTTGTCGCCGGGGTTAACACTGTTCCAGTAGCCGTATGCTCCAGGTGAAAGACGTTCGCCCGCTCGTAGTCCAGCATTTGAGCCGAGTGGGTCGCAATGATGTACTGATTGGTGGTGTTGTCCGAGAGGTAGTCGAGTAAGCGCCGCTGGAAGATTGGATGGAGGTTAATCTCCGGCTCTTCGATACAAACCAGCGTGTTGTCTAGGACCGTGGCCTCCGTCGCTAAGATGATGACCTGATGAATACCTGTGCCCTGGTGGTCGAGTGGCATGGGGCTACGACCAGGCAGCCGCACGTTGACTGTGCTTCGATCATGGGGCACCTCGATCTTAATGCCCGGCTGCCCTAGCACCGTCGACACGAACTTATTGATTGCTTCATACTTTGCTTCAGCCGTCGGCTGCTCCATGGCTGTGGGGCTTTGAAGGACGGTAATCTGCCTGACAAGATCGTGACCTGTGCGGTTGCTGTCACCAGCCCCGCCTACTTGCCGGAAAGCGTCGATGAACCGGACGTCGGGAAGCGGGAAGGCAGCCTCAAGCATCTCCACTAGCTTCGAAACGATATGTCGGCAGTTGTCGATCGGCATGCCTCCCGGCGCGCCGCTTATCAGGCGCGCGAGCATCGCCAGTCCATCCGCGTCAAACCCTCTCGCAAGGTTATCTAATTGTTGAGGATCGAGTTGGCTGTTGGGATCGGATGCGCCGGACGCTGCCGGTATGAAACGCACCCAAGCACGATCTGTGCCGGGCGCCAATCGCATCGAGGTGGATTTTAGCAGGCGCGCAAGATCAGCCAACTGCGTTGGTGTAGCTTTGGGGAACTTCTTCACAATTGTGTCAGCGGGCGGCAGGCAAAACGCATATGCGTAAGGTGCCTCGCTATTTAGTCCACGTGGTTGATCAAGTCCTTGGGGAGTCCAGCTCATGTGGCTGGCTAGGTTAGCTTTCAAGTACCTGATGATGTTGGATTTACCGGAGTTGTTTTGTCCGGCCAGGAGGTTGATCTTCTGCAGTGGGCCCACGAACTGCATTTGTTCGTAGAAGCTGCGGTAGCCCTGAATCCCGAAGCCGTGAAATAGAACGCTCACCAAGCCCTCCCCAGTAGGTAGGCACGCATCTTCGTCCATTGGCGGAGGAACCAGTTAGTTCTGCTGTCTGTCGTCCACATCGTGCTGTCGCGTTAGTAGCGCTCGAAAGGCCGCTCGTTCGGCCACCAGGTTAACCGCGTGTCCGGCGAGTTCGTCGAGCAACGATTGGAGATCCCAAACCGCGAGGTGCGAGTATCGGGCGGCAAACAATGCGACTTCTCGAATCTCGAACTCATCGTCGAAGTCGAGGAGGACATATCCGAGTATCTGATTTAGAACGGACGCGTCCAGCGTGGCCGAGCGCGTACCGTCCTTTTTCTTGTCTCCCAATGCGGTCTTATTTTCCAACAGTAGACCGCCTACGATCAGGTCAGCGTCGGCGTTCATCCATCGTGAACCAGAAAATGTCGGACCGAGCGCCCAAAGCCCGGATCTCGATACGAATACCGGCGTCAGAACATTTCGGGCGATCTGCCGCAGTTGGCGTAGTACATCAAGCCCGTCGGGCGTTGCCAGATTTAGCAAGTCAGCTCCAGAGACTTCGAATCCCAGATCGAGCAACGGGGAGCCGGGGGCCCGTGACCGGCACAGTTCAGTCAGCAATGCCAGGGCCCAACAACCGCGTAGCAGTGTGTCTTCATCGGCTTGGCTCCCGCCCGCTGGGCCCTCGAACTGCGATACGCCGAAGGTCTCTTGACTCATGTCTGCACCCAATGCAGCCGCCAGCTCCTCCAGCGCCGGATCGAGCCAGTTGCCGACGGTCCTCGCGCCCAAGATTGCCAGGCGCAGGCTGGGTTGGGAGTGCAACTCGAAGCGTACGAGCCAGTCAAAGGCGGTGCCGAGCGTTGCAGCAGCGGCTACCGCGTCGGGGACCACAATCGAACCAACCTGTTCTCGGTACTCGCGCTGCACCGCGGCCCGGTTCGGAAAACGGGTCTGTAGAAACAAGGTAACCGGCGACCGAGTCGAGCGGAGTTCGGCCGTCAACGGTCCCCACGCCCGCCGCCGTGGAATGCTGTGCATCTGCGACATGGAAGCAGGCTACGGCCACGGTCCGACAAACACGGTCCGACGGCGCCGAGCTCACCGATACCCCTGGGCAACGCAACGGCTCTTGGACACCTTCTTCGATCGCCTCGCCGAGCGGTACTCCGCATGACTCTCGCCTCCTACGGGAGTCCGGAGCGTACGGCGCCGCCGCGCTAGGGTCACGCTGGGGTCACTGACTTCCATTCGCGGGTACCGGGGCCGCCGTTGCGGGAACACGGATCTGCTGATCGACCCGATGATCGAGGTAGGCCCGACGTCGAGGCAACTCGCTTTGTTTCCCGCCTACTTGATGAGATCATGCTGCTTCGTGACCGCAACGCTGCGGGGTAGGCGGGTGCCGTGATTCCCCGACTCGACCTCGACGGCGTCGCCAGCCTTCATGCGGCTCGGTGGCCGGACCCGCCGGAACGCCCGCCCCTATCGCCGTTCCAGCCCCGTCGGGCGCTGCGTCACCTGCGTGTCGTGGTCGACGTGGACGCACTCGCCGACGACGGTACCGACCCGTGGTCGACACGGCGCCTGGTGACCGGGCTGCTACGGCATCCGTTCCTGCAGGTTTCCCGGTACCGCGACGCCGGGCCGCCGACCGACGCTCCGATGCATCAGGTGCCCCACGGCCTGGCCAAGGCGCGCGGGTGGATCACCCTGGTCGACGACCCGGCCATCGAGCCCGGCGACTTCTGGTACTCCGACGGCGAGGAGCTGATCTTCACCGGCTACCTGCCAGACAACGCTGCCTGGGTCGCCGCCGCCATAGCGACCGCGTACGCCGACCTCGACCCAGCGGAGGCCGCCTGGCGCCGCCGCAGTGACGGCGTCGCGATGGCCGTGGCACGGGCGATCGGACCGGACCTGTTCATCACCGACCGAGCGCACCTGCTCGACCTGGGCGCGAAGGAACGCGGGCTGACAGTGTGCGACGTCACCGGTGCCCTCGCCCTGCTGGGCCTGTACCTGCGCGGCCAGGACGACTACCGGATCTGGTTCGACCCGGACGGGCAGTTCACCTTCCGTCTTGGCAAGGAGATGTTCTTCTGGGTCGCCGGCCGCGGCCTGCTTCCCGAGGGCTGGCGGTGGGTCGCCGCGTGCAGCCAACACGCCGACGGGGCCGGAGACGACACGCTGCGCTACCTCGCGCTGTCGACACTGGAACGGACGGTGCAGGTCCTCAAGAACCGCGACCTGGTACACCGAGCGCTCAACCAGCCGCAGAACGGTGGCCGGGCCGGCACTGATGCCATCGACGCGTTCGAGATCGCGTTGACCATGCTGATGGCCGCGCTCGACATCACCGCGGTCGTCGCCAACAGGGTTATCGGGTTGACCGTAGCGGACCGTTACGCCGGCTGGCAGAACCCCGGCTGGATCTCACAGGTGACCCCAATTGCCCCTGCCCTTGCGGCGCTGGTCGCGCCGGGCACCGCCGCCCGCCACGCACTGACGATTCTCCAGCACCTGCGTAACTCGATCCACGGCGTGGCCCTGCACGGCACCGGCGTTGAGCGCGCCGGGCAGGCCCGGCGGATGCTGATGGGCCTGCCGCGGGCCAAGCAGGCCGACCTCATCGCCGCGATCAACGCCCTCGGTGGGCAGGCACAGTGGGGGGTGGAAGTGCTACACGCCAACGACTTCCACGTCGACCTCGGAATCATGCTCGACCGGCTCCTGCCGTACTTGTGCGACCTGCTCAACGCGGTAATGCGCGAGACACCGGTCGAAACGCTCGCGAACGTCAAGCTGAGCCCACCGGACCTGGTACCGCCCCAGCATGGAGTCGGCGGGGTCACGGACAGGTTCAGCCACCCACAATGGACCTGCGTTCGCGCGCTTCTCGGGCTTTGACCTGCGGCCAACGCCGTCGCGTGCGTACAGCCACGTAGGCCGTTGGGTGAGCTTGATCGCTCCGCTCGCGAGCCCCGCGACCTGCTCGCCGACGCTTGGAGTGAGGAGGTCGGTCTCAGGCTCAGGCAGTCGTACTCGACGCCCCGGCCGTGACCTTCTACACGCTGAGCATCGCGTCGTACTCGTGATCAAGGAAGGCCGTGATGGACCAGTGCTGCTGCACCTCGGCGGGCAGGAGGCAGTGTGTGACCACCACCGTTTGGAAGCCTCGCGTACGGTCCGTCAGCAGCTTGAACATCTCGTGTGTCAGCTTCGGGTGAAAGAACTCCCCGAAGTCGTCGACGAGCAGCAGTGTCGGTCCGGTCTCGGCGTACACCTGCGCCAGGGCGATCGCGGTCTCGAACACGACAGTCCACACCGCCGCAGAGCCTGGGTGCCCTTCCAACTGCACGGGCTCCGGCCAGGACCGCAGGCGGACCAGGGGCGCACCATTGACGACCTCGACGTGTGACACCTGGCCCTGGACCCGGTCCGGGACTTCGACAAGGAGGTTAAGGAACGAAGAAGTGTCCAGATGCAGCAGTTCAGCCACATCGCGAATGCCAGTGAGGTATCGCCGCGGGGTCCTGACGACAACCGGTCGATAAGGAGCTGGAAGAAACGGCACCGGTTTCTGGTCGAGGGCGAAGCTGACGCGACCGTCTTGTGTGTGCAGTCTCAGCATGTGTGGCTGAGGGTCGAACCACTGGATATCCGCAGCCAACCCCGCGTTCCACGACCGCCCGCTGAAACGATCGGGCGCGGCGACGCAGGCCAGGAGATCCAGCAGCGTGCTCTTACCCGTTTCGTTGTAACCGACGACAACGTTGAGGATCGACAGGCTGATCGCTCGGCCGACGAGTGCCGCCGGACCCTGGCGGACCGTGATCTCCGTGATGAGCCCGTACGGGGTCACCAGGCCGCGCATCTCCTGCGTCAGGTAGGTCTCGTGGAGTCGACGCCAGCTGTGCAGTAGCTGCGCTGGGTAGTTCCATCCCTGGTTCGTGTCGATGAGGCGGCTGTGGTCCGCGCAGAGCCAGATGCCGTTGGAAGCCGACTGGCGCTCCTCGAATGTCAGCCCGCCGGTGCCGCGGGGTCCGCCCGGAGCTGCCGAGTAGACGTGGGATGCGGTGCCGATACAGACGATGTCGTTGGGCCCGGGTCCAGGACCGAGCGTCGGTCGACGACAGTCCGGTTTCGAGCACCGGTAGCCTGCCCGCTCAGCTATCAGCCTCCGGACCCTCGCAGGGAACTCGGCGCGCTCGGTCGTCACTAGCCCCGTCCTTCGCACATGGGATCGCGTGACCTCTTGTCATGGCCATCGGGGTTGGGTGGGGTCGACGTGGAGCAGGTCGAGTAGTCGGGCTTGGAGGTGGCCGGGTTTGGGGATGGTGGGTGGTTTGCCGTGGTGGGCGGGGATGAGGCGGAGGTCGCCGAGGGCTTGCAGGATCAGTCGTCCGGTGGGTTTTCTGGCGCGGCGGTCGTTGATGTAGAAGCCGGTCATGTCGGTGTCGGGGGCGAGGTTGGTGCGGACCTCGCGTTCGATCAGGCAGAAGATCAGCAGGGCCAGGCAGATGACGGTGATCAGCGCGGTGATCCTGCGGTTGTGCTGCAGGAAGATCGGCGCGACGGCCAGGGGGCCCTTGACGTCGCCGTAGCGGCGTTCGACAACGGGTTGGTCCTTGTAACGGTGGAACACCTCGACGGCATCGAGGTCCGCGCCGAGGTTGGTCAGCAGGGCGTACCAGCCGTCGGCGGCCGCCTCGGCGTCGAGGGCGGCCTGGTCGAAGGCCCAGGCGAAGCGGGGCTTGCCCTCGGGTGTGGTGGTGATAGTGGTGGTCAGGTAGGCCGTCACCCGCCGGTGGCGGGCGATGGCGGCGGCCTTGGCGGTCACGGCCTCGGTGGTGGGGTGGTAGCGGGTGCCGGCGGTGCGGGTGAGGGTGTCCAGGTCGGTGCGGGCGCGGTCGAGTTTGCCGGTGCGGGCCTTGACGGCGGCGGTGGCGTTGGCGCTGGAGTACACCAGGATGCGCCGCAGCCGGTGGGTGGGGTCTTTCTTACGCGGCCCGGCCAGATCCGCGGTGTCCTCGCAGACCCGGTAGGAACCCCGTTGCCACGGCAGGGTGTTCTCGTCGCGTTCGGCGATGTAGTCCACCGCTACGGCGGCGGCGCGGTCGAGACCGGCGAACAGCCCGTCGGGCACGCGGGAGGCCGCGAGGGGCGCGATGAAGGTGACCTGCGCGTCGGTCATCGCGGTGACGTTGGTGTACGAGATGAGTTTGGAGTCACCGATCAGCAGGAAGCTGCGGGGTTCGGCGAGGGTCTTCAGATGGTTCATGGTGTCCACGACCTGGGCGATCTCCCCGGCGCCGCCGTCGTAGGCGCGGTGCAAGACCGGGATCCCGCCGTCGGCGGCCACCGCGATACCGGCCTGGATCTGTTTCAAATCGGTGCGCCGGTCCTTGGGGTGGCCGTAGGCCGGGGCCGGATGGTCCTCGTCGAGAACGGGGTAGGCGCCGTACAGGGAGATCGAGGTCATATCCCAGTGGATCCGGGTGACGTCGATGCCGAACGCGTCGATGGCCGCCGCCCCGATGGCTCCAACGAGGTGCTCCACCTGGGGTGCGATAGCGTCCAGCGCCCGGCCCAGACGGTCGTCGTTGAGCGTGTCGGCGTTGATGCCGTAGACCTCCTCCACGGCCCAGGCGTGGGCCCAGTCCGCGACGGCCACCATGGCCTTCGGGTTGGTCAGCCGGTTCGCGATCAACGCCTCGATGACCTGCCCGTGGCTGGTCAGCGAGACCTCGCGCATCGGGCAGGCCCGGTCGATGATCCCCGCGATGTCCAACCGGCGGGAGAAACCGGCGATCACCGGCAGCGAACCCAGCCGCTTCTCCAACACCTCCACGACCGCGATCTGCGCCCGGGGCCGCCGTGGCACACGTCGAGGTTCGTTCGATACGCCCATACCGCGGAAACGAACCAGCCCCGCGCCCATCACGCAAGTCGCCCAACCTCATGTGCGAAGGACGGGACTAGCGCATGGTGGCACACGTACGACGGAATGAAGGACGTCGGCTCGCGAGCTTCGTTGGTGTGAATCTCGTGCAGCTGAGCATGGGATCGAACCCGTATCAGTCACTCAATCGGAACGAGCTGAGCCCGTCGAGCAAAGTCAGCTTCTCGTAGCCGATAACGGCCTACCCCCGCTTGAGACCGATGTGCGGCGGCGGCTCAATCTCATTGAATTGACCTATCCTCAACCATTGCTACGTGATGTGCCGCATCCGGGGAAGGAAGGGGCCGAAGCCCAAGCCGTACGGCGTAGCAGAAGGCGGTGACCTGCTACTCGACTACCATCTCGGCCGGTGGTGCCACGACGCCGACCCCACCAACCCGCTCGCCACGTTGTGTCCGCGTGCGAGGACACTGAATATCGGTGCGTCGGCCAAACGGGCCTATGTGATGGTCAACTCGTGTCGGTCGGCGGCCAGCCGTAGGCAACCTCAGGCATGTGTTGTGCACACGGTCGCGCCGTCTGGGCGTTCCCAACCACGTTCTGGTCGCGGCGGCTGTACGGCCGTCTCGGTGCGGCGCCGCCGACGCACGCGGACGGGCCGTCCGAAACCAGGGGTGTCCCCGTCAGGTGAGGACGAACTCGGCGTACGGGACGGTCCAGACAACCGGGTGGGGAACGCCGTGGCCCCAATATCCGTCTTCGCCGAAGGCGGTGCCGTGGTCGGCGCACAGGATCGTCAGGCACCGCCCGCGGTCGCGCATCATCGTGATCAGCCGGCCGATGTGGCGGTCGGCGTAGCCGAGTGCGGCTGCCTGGCTGTCCGCCGAGTCCGCGTCGGCGCCCGGCAGGTACATGTGGTGGGGCTCGTGCGTGGCGGACACGTTGATGAACAGAAAGATCCGCTGATCGGGCGGGGTGTCGGCAAGCAGTTTGTCCGCCAGATCGACCTGTAGTTCGGTCGATGCCGGGTTGTTCACGCCGGTGTCCGACGACCAGAAGCTGTCCTGGAACATCCCGGGCAGGACCCGACCCAGCTCGGTGGTCTTGGAGAAGAACCCGACGCCGCCGATACAGATCGTCCGGTAGCCCATCCGGGCGAACCCCTCGACGATGTTGGGCACGTCGTCGAAGACATAGGTGGTCTCGGTCACGGTCTTGCCCCACCGACCCTGGCAAGCAAACAGCCGACCTGGCCGCTGCTGGTCCAGCGGTACCGGCAGGAACCCGGAGAAGAACGCCAGATGGGCCGGCAGGGTGAAGCTGCCCGGGGTGCGGCGCTGCTCCCACCGCCCCTCGGGCAGCACCGCGGCCAGGTTCGGGGTTGTGCCGGCGGTCAACGCCGTACAGGCGACGTCGTAGCGCAGCGAGTCGAAGGTGATCATCAGGACATCGGCAGTGCCGATGAGCTCCCGTGCGTCGGTCATGCCTGCCTACCCCGCATCGCCAGCCGGATGGTCCCGGGTCGAGCCTAGCCAGCGACCACGCCGAGGCGAACCGCGAGCCGGATCAGCTCCCGCGACGGTGGACGGCGACGGCGGCCCAACACGCTCGCGACCGTCTCCTGGCTGGACGGGTCGGTATGGACCAGCTCCGGCCCGACCCGTTCGGCGACCTCGATGGCCGCGGTCGCCTCGTCGTCGTGGCCGAGCATCAGATGCGCGCGAGCCAGGTGGATGTGGTGGTTGGCGCGCCGGTTCACGCTGACCAGCCGATCAGCGTCGGTGTGCACACCCACTTGTAGCGCGGCGTGCGGATCGCCCGCCTCGACCAGGATTCCGGCCCGTTGGATCGCCACGTTGGTCGGACCGAAGAACGTCTGGTAGTCGTTGCGGTCGGCGGCGACCGCGTTGGCGGCCCGGTCCGCCGTGGCCAGCAGCGATCGGTACTGCCCCTCGCCCGCGCGGACCGCCGCCTGCCCGGCGAATAGGTGCAGCGCCCCCCACACCGACCACTGCGCCATGGTCGTGTTCCGCCCCGGCGTGATCGTCGCCGCGGCGTCGAGGGCCACCGTGACCGCGTCGCGGTGGCGGCCCCGCGAGATCATCTGGTGGACCAGCGTTCCGGCTGCGGCCGCCACCAGCAGCGGGTCGCCGCTTCGCTCTGCGGCCAGAACCGCGCGGTCGGCCGCAAGCCAGGCAAGCTCCGGGTCGCCGTACTGGCGCACCTCCATCGCGGTCAGCCGTAACACGTCGGCCAGCAGCGCGTACACGGCCTCGCGGTCGGGTCCGTCGGCGTGGCGTGCCGCCCGCCGCACGCCGGCGATGGCGACTGGCAGGTCGATCACGACAGCGGACAGGTTGTTGCGTGCCGTGTTGTACCGAACCCGCAGGCTCGCGATCTGCCCGCGTAGCTCGGACACGGTCAGCGGCGCGCCGTTCTCGGGCAGTGCCCCGAACGCGTCGTAGCGTCGCAGCAGCCGGCCCAGCGCAGCCACGGCCTCGATCTTGGTGGTGCTGGCTGAGGCAAGCGATGGCCCTTGGGCGAGCCGGCCGCCGAGCAGCGCCGCCGCGTCCACGCGCAGCGCCCGCGCCAGCTCCTCCACCACGCTGATCGACTCCACCTGCCGGGCCCCCGACTCGATCTTGCGTACCCAACTGACCGAGCGGTTCATCCGCAGCGCGAGCCCGTGCTGGTACATCCCCCGGACGCGCCGGTAGTACGCAACCCGCTCACCGAAGGTGAGCCCAGCTCCGGTATGCACGCCGCCTCCCCTCCAGCGCAGGACCGGGCGATCGGATGGTCCGAAGATAACGAAAGGTAATGATCAACGAATGTTCCGTCAACCATGCCAGCGCAAACCTTGTCACACCCCGTCACCCCCAAAGTCAGCCGCCGCCCGGCGTGGCCCTGACCCCGGAACCGTCAGCGCGCCGGACCGGCTCGCCGGCGGCGTCCGTAACCATCCCGTCCGGCGCACTCACCGACAGGTGTGATGGTCGAACCGTCACTCCGGTAGCCGGCTGAAACAACGATCGGCAGACGTGCCGCGCTGCACCGTCCTGGATCACCGGCTCCGCGATGGGCGGGTGGACGTCGGCGTCAGGATCGTGCCGGGGCCGTGGCGGTTGCCGGCCTGTACCTGGCGCCGGCGGCATAGGGCGGGCGGGTGCGGTTGTCGGTCAGCGGCGGTAGCCACGGTGTGGGTCGCGGGGGGTGATGTTGTTGAACTCCTCGAACCAGTGGTCGAGGTCGCCGGACCCTGCCGCGGCGGCGCTGTACAGGTAGCCTTCGTAGTCCTTGTCCTGGAACAGGACGTCCTGCAGGTGGTCCCAGGCGTAGTCGTGCGCGGTGGAGGGCAGTCCGTCGAGCTTGATCGCGCGGTCGTCGATGAGGTCGTCGCCCATGTCGCGGGCGTGTTCGATCAGGATGTCCAGGGCGATCTCCTCGGCCATGCACGCCGGTAGGGGTAGCCGCCCGGCCGTCAGGTCGGCGGCGAGGTCGTCGAAGGCACGGGCCATCCGCCGGAAGACATGTTGGTGCTGGCCGCGTACCACCTCGGGCAGCAGCATGTCGGCTGCGGCGGCCTGGCCGGGGAACTGGCCGCGTTCGGCGTCGTCGTAGACCTCGTCGGCGAGCAGCCCGGCGACGTGGTGCAGCACCGCCGCGGTGCGTGGGGTGACCGCCGGCGGCAGGCCGCAGATGTCGCAGTCGTCGTCGGCACACGCGGCGCAGTCGGTGCAGCCGGTCCGGCACCCGGTGGTGCACACCGGGCAGTGCGGTGGGCAGCCGTGGGTGGGGAAGCGGTCGAAGCCGGCCGCCACCGGTCGACGCAACGCCACAGCGACCGGGCTCAGCTGCGGCTCATCGTCGCTGCCGGCCAGGTTGGTCAGCAGGCTGGTCACCGAACTGCGGACGCTGTCCGGTGCGCCTTGCAGGGCCGCGGTGATGTGGGCGTGGGCGTCGACCTGGCGCAGCAGGGCGCCGGTGAGACCGTCGGCCAGGGCGTCCGCCGCGGCCTGGTCGGCGAAGGTGGCAACGGCCTCGACCACCTCTCCTTCGCCGCGGTCGACGACGGCGAGCACCCGATGCTTACTCGGTGTGTGCATCGGTAGAAAGGCCAGATAGTGGGCTGTGGCGTTCATGGTTGGCTCCGCATGTGTGCCGGCGTCTGCGCCTGCGGACACGGCGATCGGCAGGCCATGTCTGGACACCGTGGTGACCGGGTTTGTTACTGCTGGGGTGGGGTGTTCGCTGGTGGTCTGGGTGCTTCCGCAGACCCCGTGGCGGCACCAGCCTACGCCTGGTGGTACCGGCGAGGTCACACGCCCGACCGGGAGCTGCCCCGGCGGCCGTACCCGGCGGTGGTACGCGCTGCCTCGCTGCGTGCCGAACTGAGCCGGACCAAGGGGGACCCGAATCTGTGCCGGCCTCGTCCGGGATGATGACGGGGGAGGCCGGACCTGACAGGGTTGGGCCGGGCCGATTGGAGCAGTATGGCGGGTTTTGCAGGCCCGGGGTGACGGTGACGGGTGGGTGTTGTTGATGTTCGTGGTGGGCGGGCACGGCTATGTCGGCTCTCGCGTCGTGGCCACTGCGATGACCGACGGGGCCTCCTCGGTGGAGGTGGTCAGCCGGGCTGGCGATGAGCGGCGTGGCCTGCCGAGCACACCGTGGGTTGACCTGGCCAGCCACCTGCGACAACGTCAGGAGCCCTGTGCGGTGGTGTGGTTGCTGGATGGCGCGAAGCACGCCGAGGAGGTGTTGCTGGCCGAGTTGGTGGCCCACGCCCCGGCCGACACGCACGTGGTGTTCGTGTCGACATGCACCGTTTACGGCGATCAGGGCGGAGATCCGTGTCGTGAGGACACGTCGCTGCGGTTGGTAACGCCTCATGCGCGGTTCAAGGCGGATTGCGAGCGGATGCTGGCCGATTCTGGACTGTCGTGGTGTGTGCAGCGGCTGGGTGCGCTGTATGGGGTGGATGATCGTGGTGTGCGAGCGGACCGCGTCGAAAAGTGGGTGACGCAGGCTGCGCGCACCGGAGTGGTTACCGTGCCGGAACCACAGCATTGGCGGGGCTGGCTGCATCGCGATCAGGCCGCCCGGGCGCTGTGGCGGGCAGCGCGGGACCGGGTCACCGGGTTGTACAACGTGGCGTCGGCCAACATGCGGTTCGGTGAGGCCGCCGAGCCAGCCGCAGCGATCTTCGGCGCCCGGGTCGAAGGCGACGGCAAGCCCGATCCGTGCAACTACCGGGTCGACGCCAGCGCCGCCCGCGAAAAGGGGATCTTGGACGAGAAACCAGGCGAAGACCTCGTCTCGACCATACGAGCGTTCGCCGGCCTGCCGAGGCCGTCTGCGGGTTAACCTGCCGATGATTCGAGCCAGTCAGTCTCAAGGTGGCATGCTCATGACCAGCGAACGCACTCGCAGCATAGGGGAACGGATCGCTGACGCCCGCAAGTCTCGTGGACTGACGCAGAAGGTGCTGGCGGACCGGGCTCTGGTGAGCCTCTCGCTGCTACGCAAGGTCGAGCAGGGCAGTCGCGACGCCACCCCTGCCGTGGTCGCGGCAGTAGCCAACGCACTCACGATCGATGTCACTGCCTTAACCGGGCAGCCCTACGACCAGCAAGGTAGGCACCAGGACCGCATCCATACCCTCGTCCCGGCGCTACGCCGGGCCTTGACCTACTGGGACCTTCCGCCGGACCTGGACACACACCCACGGCCATGGCCGGAGCTGGTTACCCAAGCACAGACGGTGGCCCGGATGCGCCGCGCGGCCCAGCACACCGCTCTGGCCGAGATGCTTCCAGGTTTGCTCATGGAGACGACCGCAGCCACCCATGCCTGTGACGGTACGGAACGCGAACGACTCTTCGAGCTGCTGACCGTGCTGCTGTTTGCCGCCCACTCGGTGACCTACAAGACCGGATATGAGGACCTGTCGGCGGTGGTGGAGGATCGGATCAGCTGGGCCGCCGCACACTCCTGCGACCCACTCATGGGTGCGCTCGCGGCCTGGACACGCACGACCTCGATGCTGCAGGCCGGCTCCTACGACATCGGACAGCGCCTCCTCGCCCGGGTCGAAACCGACATCGACCCGGGTGGCCGGGCCGACAACCAGGAGGCGCTGAGAATCCTCGGGCCACTGCATCTTCGCTCGGCGATCCTCGCCGCCCGCGGCGGCAAGGCGGACACCGCGAGAGGCCACCTGGCAGAAGCGCGCCGGATCGCCGAAAGCCTCGGCAGCGTCGACGGCGACGGCGGCTGGCACCAGCTGTCGTTCGGACCATCCAACGTCGGCATCCACGAAGTGGCCGCCGCTGTGGAGCTCGGTGACGGCGGAGCAGCGGTGGCCCGCGGGCAAACGTTGCAGCTACCACGTGATCTACCGAAAATCCGGGCCGGACAGCATTACGTCGACCTCTCGCGGGCCCAGCTCTGGGCCGGCGACCGCAACGGCGCCTTGGAGAGCCTGTACGCCGCCCGCAAGCTCGCTCCCCAGCAGACCCGGCACATGCCAACCACGCGTGAGGTTGTCCGGATGCTGGTTCGATCGCACCGGCGCAGCAACGAGCCGCTCACCCGCTTGGTCGGCTGGCTCGGCGGCGAAATCTAGAGCGAGGCCGGAAATGGGCTGTTGTCTGAGACTGCGCTCAGCTGCATTGCCCTCGAAACCCCTCGGTGACACAACGTGTGTCACTTCCGGCCGATCGAGATCTTCATACTGGCGCCCGAGCGACAGCCATGCGCGGCCGTCCCAAAGGCTCCGTTTCGAATCGGGGCACCGGGTGTGGAGGTACGGTGAGCGGCCAGGGGTCCGAAGTATCAAGGATTGACCCGCAGCGGGTAAATCCGCGTATCGACACATCGGTACCGCATCCGGCCCGCCGGTACAACTATTGGCTGGGTGGCAAGGACAACTTCGCGGTCGACCGGGCGTCGGCGGATCAGATCGCCGAGGCGTTCCCGACTGTCCCGACGGCCGCGGTAGAGAACCGGCGGTTTCTGCGCCGGGCGGTGACCTTCCTTGCCGAAGCCGGGGTTCGACAGTTCCTCGACATCGGCACGGGCCTGCCCACGGCGGACAACACCCACCAGGTCGCTCAGGCCATTGCCCCTGATGCGCGGATCGTCTACGTCGACAACGACCCGCTTGTGCTGGTGCATGCCCGGGCCCTGCTCACGAGTTCTCCGGAAGGCGCCACCGCCTACATCGACGCGGACTTGCGAGAGCCCGACAAGATCCTGAGCAGCCCCGACCTGGAAGGCATCCTGGACCTGTCCCAGCCGATCGCGTTGATGCTCGTGGCGATCCTGCACTTCATCGTCGACGCGGACGCCCCGTATGAGATCGTCGCCGACCTGGTCGCTGACCTGCCGTCAGGCAGCTTCCTGGTCATGTCCCACGTCACCTACGACCTGATGCCGCCAGAGGTCGTGGCCAACCTCACTGCGATCGGCGCCGCGAGCAACGAGCCCTTCCAGGCCCGAAGTCGGGCCGAGTTCGCCCGATTCTTCGACGGGCTTGAGCTGGTACCCCCGGGGATCGTGTCCGTCACGCAGTGGCGGGCCGACGACGAGCCTGCGCCCCGCCCGACGGCCTCGGACGTTTCCGTGTACGGCGCGGTCGCTCGGGTGGCGCGGGCCGAAGAGATGCACCTGCCGCTATCTGGCGGCCGGTGACGGACAGCGTCGTGGCCAAGGGCCAGCACCCGCCGTCGTTTCGTCTCGGCGCGGCGGCGGAAGGCCGGCGAATCGGGCAGACGTTCAATGCGATCGACGATCAAGGCTGGGTCGTAGACGGGGAGCTGCCGCTTGGCAAGCGAATCGCCGTGTTCCGCCGGTTGCGCGGCTGGACCCAGGACGGCCTCGCGCGGCGTCTCAATCGTTCGAAGAGCTGGGTGACCAAGGTCGAGCGGGGTGAACGCCGTGTCGATTCCATGAGCGTTCTGCTGGAGATCGCGCGTGCCCTGTCGGTGCCGGTACACCAGCTCACTGGACATGGCGATCACAGCAGGACGGCGGAGAGCAGGGACAACGGCCTGCATCCATTACGTCGCGTCCTTGACCGCAGCGTGAGCCTCGGGCTCCCGGAACGCCCTCCCAGGCCCGGCTCGCAGTTGGTTGCCGAGGCGGTGCTACTGCGGCGGCTGTACAACAGCTCCGATCGAGGATTCTCCGCCTCCGCGCAGGTGCTTGCTGACCTCATCGTTGAAGCCCGGCATGCGGCTGCTCACGGTCGCGAACCCGACCGGCGTGTTGCACAGACCGCACTGGCGGAGATGTACCGGTTGATGTCCTTGGAGCTGCGTCGCCGCGGGGACTACGGGCGGGCGCGGTTAGCCGTCGATCGAGCCCTGTCGGCCGCGGAGATCGTCGGTGACGAGCTGTTGATCGCCTCGGTGAGTGCCACCCTCACCGTTCAGCTCATGCTGCAGGGCGACCCTGAAGACGGCGTGGCGCTCGCGACCGACACCGTTGACATGCTCGGCCGATGCAGGAGATCGATCGGCGATCCCGTCTCGCACTCGGTCATCAACGGGGCGCTTCATCTCTACGCAGCGCAAGCCGCGGCGCGAGCCGGGAACGCAGCAGACGCTGAAGTTCTGCTGAAGAGCGCGGCCACGATTGCGGACGCCGACGGGGCTGACCGTGAGCGATACTCGTTGATCTTTGGTCCAACGAATGTGTCCATACAGACAGCAGGGATACTCGTTGACCTGCGACGACCATGCGATGCCATACGCGAAGCTGAGCGGGTCCGACCCGGCCGCACGGGCAGCGTCAACCGCACCTGCTACCACCATCTGCATCTGGCCAGGGCGCATGGCATGGTCGGCAATGACGACGCGACGCTCGACGCGTTGATGGCTGCCCGTGCTGTCGCCCCGCAGTCTGTCGCCCATGACCCTCTTGTCCAGGACCAGGTACGCGACCTCCTTCGGCGTAAACATTCGCCGGACGAACGCCTGCGCCGCCTGGCGAACGACGTAGGACCGCTGGACTGACTATGTGGGTTTGCGGGCGCGGACCGACAGGAACAGGGGCAGCTCGGCCGTGACGCTCTCGGGCAGAACGTAACGACGGTCGCCCTGCTGGCGCAAACAAGGCCATGGCCGGTCCAGCCACTCGAACTCGTGGAAGAACTCGATGATCAGCCCCGCCTGCGCAATAGCGGTGATGAGCTCGCCGGTACTGTGGGTCCACAGATACTTGACCGGGGTGCTCACCTTGGCCGTCGGGTCGGCATAGGTCCCTTCGACCGGGTAGGCCACCGGGGCACGCCGGGGCCAGTAGGGCCGGGTGATCCTCAGGTCTGGCGAGGTGTCATCGAGTGTCTTGGCAATCGGATGAATATCCGTCAGGTACATGAACCCGCCCGGGTTCAGGTAATCCGCGATTATCTTCGCCCAGGCCGCCAGATCCGCCAGCCAGCCGAGAATGCCCCGGGAGGTGTAAACGACATCCCAAGTGCCGATCAACACCTCCGGCAGTTTCAAAACGTCGGAGCAGACAAACGTCGCGTCAACGCCGAGATCTTCGGCGAGGCGATTGGCGATCTCAACAGCACGAGGGGAGAAATCAACGCCGGTGACTTTGGCGCCCCGCCGCGCCCACGCTATGGAGTCGGTGCCTATCTGGCATTGAAGGTGCAGCATGGTCAACCCGTTGACATCGCCGACCTCCTCCACCTCATACGGACGCAGCTTGTCCACGCCGTCGCGCACGGAGGCAAGGTCGTACCAGTCACCTTTTGCATGGATCTCGGCCCACTCGTCCCAAAGATTACGGTTGGACCTGATGTACTCATCGACATCAGACATCTGAACGGGCTCCAGTTCCGTTGGTTCCATGGCAAAGGGTACGTGGCGCCCGGCTGGCGCCGCGCCGTCGTCTGTCCATCGGCGATGACACTCCTTGTGTCACTCACCCACGCTGGGAGTCACTCGACGCGGGCCGTGGTGACTGCTTCCACGCATCCCCCACGCCAGGGCGCCACCCGCATCCCCTACACCCTGTGGCATGTAGCGCTCGCCGAGGCCATCCGCGCCCAAGCGGAAGATCGGTGACGGCCGACCGGCAGATCATCATGAAAGAAATGGCCCCAGGCTCGGCAACCCATCTCGCCGTCCTTGCCGTACGCCCCTGATTCGGCGTGTACGACGGGTGGTGCCGCTGTCGTTCGATGCTGACACAACTCCAACAATGTCTGACATCCCAGCTCAGCCGCAGGTTCGCAGCGCGACCCCGGCCTCGGCGGGATCGACGAGGACTACCCCCGGCCACTGGCCGGCCGATAGCTTGTGGGCTCTTGCCGATCCCGGATGGTTAGGACCTGAACAAGATGTCGATCCTCGACGATGCCATCGGTCAGTTGCAGACCGGCCTGGACAAGCTGGAGGAGGCCCGCACCGCTCTGGGTGGTGCCGACGACGAGCTGGACAGTGCGCAGGGCCGCTACACCGCGATCGGCGATGGCGACCGTGCCGACCGGGTACAAGCCGCCCGCGACGCCGCCGATAAGGCCCGCGGCCGGCTCGCCACCATCGTCGACGCCGTTGAGGAAGCTGTGCAACACGCCCGCGACCTCGCTGGTTGAAGAGCCGCGGCAGCCGGGCCTGCACCCGTCGGCAGCCCTGCCGACCGCACCCGGCTCGATGATCTCTTCAGCCGTCCCGATATCCCCAGGTGGCTTCGCAACAGCGGTCGTAGCCTGCCGAAACGGCCCGGCGGTAAGGGCCCGGCCCATGGCGCCCTGTTCGACACGGATGGCCAGCCGATCACCGATCCAGTGCTGAACATCGCCGATGGCAAGCTGCGTAGCGGCAAGGTCCCGTCGGCCCGAGACGGGCTACGAGCCGATTGGTACCCGCACGCGCAGGTCATCCGAGAAGACGTGGGAGGCCACGCCGCCGCCATGCTCCGCCAACCGGGGTCACCGCAGGAGGCCGCGCTGGTCATCAACAAGCCAACGTGTGTGAGCAACGGCAACTTCGTCGGCTGTGACGAGGTGCTGGCCGGTATGTTGCCACCGGGCAAGCGGTTGGCGATCTACGTCCCCGATGGGCAGCGGACCTGGCTACACAAGGTGTATGCCGGGACCGGGGAAGGAACAGCGCCGTGAGCGTCACCGTGTCATGGGACGGACCCAGCGCCGAGGAACCAGACCGCGGCAACCAGGTATCGGTGGACAGCGCCGGCGACCTCGACGCGGTCCTCGACCGGGTCGCCGCCCAAGCCGCCGCCGACGACCTGCCCTACGCGGTGCAGATCCACAACCCGGACGCTGAGGGTAGCGTCATGATCGGCTTTGGTCACCCCAGGCGTTCGTTCGTCACCTGGCTGCTGCGCACGCCGCGCGGGCACGCCCACGACGGGTACGAGCCCGATGTGCCCGAGGTGCCTGAACCGATCGCGTTCGACCGGTACGGCCAATGGTGCGAGTACGAGCCAGCGCAGACCCGCGTCCACGCCGCCACCGCACGCCAAGCCGCCCACCAATACCTGATCACCAGTCAACGCCCGACCTGCATACAGTGGATCGAGGCCAGCTAAGCCCTGATCCACGGACGAAGATCGCGTGTTGATGTTCGGGGTATCATGATCTTGATTGCGGATGCGGACATGGTTGTTGACCGGCCCGGTCGCCGGTTCGCTGTAGCGTTCCCGGTCTCGGTTACAGATCCGGTTACACGGGGCTCCCTCCGAGCCAGCGCGGCCGCTTCAGGTTTGCTGCCGCCCGCGCCGCGCGGTCGAATTTCTGTTCGATACGCTGCGGGTCACGCGTTGGCGGCACGGCGGTTTGGCCGGACGGCGCGTCGTGACGTCCGGCTGAGCAAGTTGGCGGGCCGGTGGGACGGTCGAGGCGTCGGAGGGCGGCACCGAGGGCCGCTCGGCGTCGTGAGGGTGCGGCATCGGCAGCGGCTGCTAGTGGAAGCGAGTCTCCCGCTCGCGTAGGCCGACCAGCTTGCCGGGCCTGACCCACCTGAGCTGACCGGACCGGATCGACCCGCCAGGTACGGTACGTGGCACTACCGCACGTATCGGGGTGCCTGATGTCCTATCCGTCCTACCCGCCGCCCTATGGCCAGGGCCCGCAGCCTGGCGGCCACCCGGGGCAGTCCTCGTACCCTTCCTCGCCGCCATACGGCGAGCCGAGCCAGCCTCCTCAGTACGACCAGCCGGCGCAGCAGCGGTACGGCCAGGACCCCGACGCTCCCGGCTTCCCGCCGGCACCACCTGGCCGGAGCCGCACCGGTCTCGTCATCGGCTTGGTCGCCGGGTTTGCCCTGCTGCTGGTCCTCGGCATCGGCGGCGTCCTGGTCCTGCCCAAGCTGCTCGGCGACGACAAGACCCCGGCCGGCGCGAAGGCCGCGGCGCAGCGCGGCAATGAGCTGTTGGCCAGCGGCGACTACGGCGGCTACTACGACATGACCGACAACGAGTACAAGGCCAAGGTGAGCCGCGCGGACTTCATCAGGGTCTCCAAATGTGCATCTGCGTCTACAGACGCGGCAAAGAACAAGATCGTCGCCGTTGACGCCCACGTCAACGGGGACACGGCGACGGTAAAGGTGACCGTTGGCGATGGTAGCCACGGCACCATCGAGCTGGTCTGGCAGGACAACCACTGGCGGTTCAGGGTCGGCGGCAGTCTGTCCGCGGAGGCGCAGGACGCCTACAAGACCATGTGCAAGTAGCCCCGACCCGTGGTCGGCGGTGGCCGGCTGTTCGCAGGCCACCGTCTCGCGGGTCTTCCGGCGAATCCGGCCGCTGCTGACACAGAGATCTACCGAATCTGGGGACAAGCAGTTTTTAACCGCAGTTTGTGGATGTCGGTTAGTGAGCCATCGCACACCGCGACTGACGCGAGGTTGACCTGCGCAAACAGTGATCACTCACGTGCCGGCGATCAACTTTGGTAAAGCGCTGACCTGCGGATATGCCGCTCTCCACAAACTACCGTTTAATGGCGTTCCACGATAGTCGAGGCGAAATTTGCTGACGACTCGGCGTACTTGACGGCGACCGCCATCGGGTGTATGGCGACACGCTCCAGATAGTGCGAGCGCCAGCATATAGATCCGCCCCGACGATTCGACGGCCCCGACCGATGAGGCTGGCAAGCCCGCGAGCATCCCGGCACCCCACGCCGAGCCGAGCCAGCGTCCGTGGTCACGGTGCCATCATGGGACGGTGCGCCTCCTCGTCCTCGGTGGATCATGGTTCGTTGGCCGGTTTCTGGTAGAAGGTGCCCTCAGCAGGGGCTGGCAGGTCACGACGTTCAATCGAGGCACCGTCGCGGCGCCCGTAGGCGTGACGGCACTCCATGGTGATCGGGAGCGTCCGGACGACCTCGCCCAAGTCACCGCCGTCAGCAACGAACGGCCGGATCCCGGCGAGCAAGAGCCAGCGAGGGGCGCCCCTGATCTCCGCGAGGATGGCACCAACGACGATACTGGGGCTGGCGACGGCGACGGCGACGGCGAATAGTCGGTCGTACAGCGAGGGCCACGATTGCTTGTGCATCCAGAAGATGACCGCCAGCCCGCTCCGCCGCATTCTCCGAGGCACCGCTCGTCATGCCGACCAGGGCACCAATGGGGTCAGTTCCGGTCAGCCAGGCGACCACCGCATCGGCTTCGTGTGGGACGTTTCGTGCCGCCAAGACGTCCCCAAAGGTGCCGACTGGGCGGTACGGTGTCGGCCGAACCACCGATACGGTCCAGTCGTGAACGATCTCGTCGCGCGGGCGGGTAAAGAGGCCGCCCGCTATCTCGATTCGCCGGCCGTGGCCCAGCGATGGGTTCACGTCCAAGCCGTCGGGGCCCGGGCCGCCGAGCTGGCCGCCGCGGTCGACCCGGCAGATCGTGACCTGCTGATCGGGGCAGCCCTCCTGCACGACATCGGGTACGCACCGGAGCTGGTCATGACCGGGTTCCACCCGCTTGACGGCGCCAGCCACCTGGAACGCGCCGGCTTCCCCAGGCGGCTGGTGGCGCTGGTCGCCCACCACTCGGGCGCTCGGTTCGAGGCCGCCGAGCGGGGCCTGCTGCGCGAGCTGGAGGCATGGCCGCTGGAGGACAGCCCGGTCATGGACGCCCTGGTGGCCGCGGACCTGACCACCGGCCCGCGGGGGCAGCGGTTCAGCTTCGATGAACGTCTCGACGAGATCCTGGCCCGCTACCCCGCCGGGAGCGTCGTGCACCGCGCGATGAGTCGGGCCCGGCCCGTGCTGGCGGTGCACGTGGAAAGGGTCGACGCCCGGCTCAGCCGATGAAGGGCTCCCGCCGCTCGTCGAGGGCATGACGGATCCGCAACCGCATCGACGGATGCATGGTCAGGCTGGCGAGCCGATCCAGCGGCACCCAGCGCACCTCCCGGGACTCACTGGACCCTCGCAGCTGCCCGCCGATGGGCCGGGCCCGAAAGGCGATGGAGAACTGCTGGCGCACCTCGCCATCGTCGTAGGCCATGACGTGGCGCGGGTTGGTGTACAGCCCGACCAGGCCGGTGACCTCGACGTCGATGCCGGTCTCCTCACGAACCTCGCGGACCACGGTGTCAGCGATGAACTCACCAATGTCGTGCCCGCCACCGGGCAGCGCCCACAGGCCGTTGTCCGCGCGGTGGACCATCAGCATCTCACTACGCTCGTTGACCACGGCGACCACCACCGACGGCACCACACTGTTCGCCGGCGGCGCCGCCGGGTCATCGATGTAGTCCACCCGCGCCATAGCTACCTCCCATCGACCGAAGCGAACACCGCAGCCGTATCGGTGATCGTCCTCGCGCCGGCCCAGACCCGGTCGAAGCTGGTCATATAGTGATCCACGACCCGACCGCCGGGCACCCGGCGCAGGTGCAGCACCGGGTTCTGCGCCGCCGGCGCCCCGTAGGTGTGCACGTTGGCCAGCAGCGTCTCGTCGGCCCGGTAGATCGAGGCGTACAACGTCGTGTCGTGCAGCCGCAGCTCGACACCGGGTACCCCGATCGTCGGCTCGAAGTACCGCAGGGCCAGCGTCACCCGGTGCGCCAAGCCGGCCCCGAACCCCTCCTCACGGCCGCGCAACGCCACCGCGGCGCCGGCCGGATCACCCAGCAACAGCCGAACCCGGCACCCTTCCCGCGCCCGATCGGCCAACCCGCCCACATCGGTCACCTCAGGGAAGAACAGGCCCGCGTACACCAGGATGTCAATGCTCTCCCTCGCCCGGACAACCAGCGACCGCCACAGATCGACCGGCACCGCCGAACGCGAGGGATAGAACTCCACCAGCTCCGCCCGACCCGCCGACACCACCCGCGCATCCAGGGCCGTGGACGGCCAAAGGTACGCCTCATCGACGCCGAGAAGCCTCGCCACCGCCTCCCGGTGGGCCCGGTGCGGTACCCGCTCCTTCGTGATCCACCGCTCGGCGGTCTTCGGATCCACGCCCACCCGATCGGCGAGCTGGCCGACCGTCAACCGCCCACCCACCAGGGCGCCACGCAGGCGCTCGTTCGCCATGTCGCCACCAGGACTCACAGGGACCGATCAGGACCTTTGTACCCGTTCCCGGACGTCCCCGAAAGTCCCGAGCGGGCGGTGACCGTGCCCCTGCCCCCAGAGATCGAATGAGGTCACAACATCGGCTTGCGCGTTGCTTGACAACTGCATTCATGGGGGCGCCGCCCATTGGTCCACGGCGCCCCCGAGGCGGCTCCGGACTCCCGCCGGAGGCGCGAGCTACCGTGCCTCCCTCAAATTGGCCCGCGTGAAAGACCTTGGATGTGAAGCTGCTGGTCTTGTGCGGACCGTGGTTTGCCGGCCAGACCCCCCGGAAGCCCTTGGCCAAAGCCAGAACTCAGTGTGAGCCCGTCCCGGCAGCGGGCGCGACGGGCCCCTGAAGATCGTGCTCGATGTGCTCGAAGATGTCCGCGTCCGTCTCCTGCTGCCACCGCGGAAGGTCATCCCAGTCCGCCACATACGCCGGCTTGGGGTCCGGGAAATGCCTGAAAATCTGTCCAATCCAGCACAAAGCGACGAAGCGGCCCTTCTGCTCGCGGCTGAGCCTGGCCGTAGCCCCGTTGGTGGCGACGATGAACGCCCGTACCTGGTCGTAGACCGCGGCAGCGCTGTTGCGCTCCCACTCGGGTGTCTCCTCCCACGCGGCGGTGTAGGACGCCTTGGGATCGCCTGGATAGTGCCGACGCACGCCGGCTATCCAGGCTTCACGGAACACTCGTCCGGCGGTCCCGGTCTGCATGCGGGAAGCTCCCCCTCGTTCCATCGACGAGCATCGGCGGCCAGTGCGGCGATCTACCCAACCCGGAAGCCTAGACTCGACCCACCGACGCGCTCAGGGGGACCCTATGACCGGCGTGCACTCCATCGGCGACCAGCTCGGCCGGCTGCGCTCTCAGCGCGGGTTGACGCAGGAGCAGCTCGCTGAGCGGTCCGGGGTGTCCGTCGACGTGATCCGCAAGCTTGAGCAGGGTACCCGCTCGACGGCGCGGATCAAGACGCTGGTCGCCCTGGCCGGCGCCCTCGACGCGAACGTGTCGGTCTTGATCACCCCGCGAACCACCCTCGCACCGCTCGACGACGCCGACCCCGCACTCGATGCGATCCGGCAGGCCGTGACCTACGGCAGTGTCCCCGGGCTCGACGAGCCCGACGAGCCGACCAGCGATCAGGAAGCCAGCCTGGCCACGAGCGCCGCTACCGCGTGGCGGGTATGGCAGCGGGGCGACTATTCGACCGTCGCCGCGATCCTGCCCACCCTGGTCGCCGAAGCGCGACACGCATGCCGCGACCTCGATGGTGACGACCGGGTCGCCGCCTATGGGCATCTTGCTACCGCCTACGAGGCCGCTGCCGGGGTGGCCATCATGCTGGGCACCGACGATCTGGCCTGGCTCGCGGCGGAACGGGCTATCGCCGCCGGCCAGCAAAACGGCGCCCCGGTGGTCGCGGCGTCTACCCGCCACTGGGCCTCGTGGATCCTACGCCGGCAGGGCCGCTACACCGAGGCGGTGGCTGTCGCCACCCGTGCCGCGGAGGACCACGAGCCGAGCCTGATGCGCGCCACCGCCGCAGAGTTGGCCGTGTGGGGCGGCCTGCTGATCAACGCGTCCGGGGCCGCAGCACGTGACGAACAGCCGGAGCGCGCAGACGAGCTGCTGTCCTTCGCCCGCGGCGCTGCTGGTCGGTTGGGCCGCGATCACACCGACCGGTGGTCGGTGTTCGGGCCGCGGCTGGTGGCGCAGACGGCGGTCACCAATGCCGTGGAGATCGGTGACTACGAGCGGGCGCTGCACCTGGCGCGGGATGTCGACATGACCGAGGGGACGCTGCCGCCGACGTGGGAGGCGCGGTATTTGCTCGGGCTGGCGCAGGCACGGGTCGAGCAGCACCAGGACGCTGCGGCCGTGTCGTCGTTGGCGCAAGCGATGCGCATAGCGCCGGAGTGGGTGCGTTACTACCGGCTCGCGCGGGACGTGACGTTGGAGTTGCGGCGGCGACCGGTGCAGCGGCACAACGGTGACCTCGCCGAGGTGGCCCGGCACCTGGGCCTGTCGAACTGACCCGCAGCGCCCTACGGAGATGGGTCCGTTAGGGCGCGCCGTCCGATACGTACCCAGCACTCGACCGTCGTGATCCGCCGATAGGACACCACGTCATACCGGCCGTATCCGTGTGCCCGCCGACTGGTGCCGGCCGTCCCTTCCGCCCTTTTGCACCTGGTCGGAGCATCGAGCCACGGGAATGCGGTGCTCATCCGACCTCGGATGACGCGGGCTCCGTTTCCCCCAATCCCGCCTCGGGGTTGCCCGTCCCTTGACAACTTCAAAGCAACCTCACCTATCGCGGCTGGCGTACCGGAAGGAGAACTCATCAGGTCGGGCGTGGACATCGAGATGGGTCGGCCGTGTTGTTGAACGGCACGTCGTTAGCCTCAGACCGGCCGAGGCTAACGCGATGCTGCTGACGCCACACACGCACGAGTTGGCCCGTATACACGGGGTGAGTTGGCCCCGGAGGTTGGCCGGACTCCGGTCGAGAAACGCACCGTACCGCCACTACTGTAGGCAGCCGCGAACGGAGCGAATGGGACCCATCCCGGGTTACTACAGGCAGCCGGCACGGCGCCTATGTCGGCAATGTCCGTTGAGAGATCAGCTTTTCTGTGTAGTAGATGTCGGGGTCGCGAGACCGCCGATGGGCCTTGACCCTGGAGCGGCGGTCGAGACGCCGCTTCAGGGTCACAGGTCAAACTCGCCGTCGTGGACGCCGCCGATGAAGGCCCTCCACTCGTCCAGAGTGAAGATCAGCGCAGGCCCGTTTGGGTTCTTGCTGTCGCGTACCGGCACGATGCCGAGGGCGTCGTGCAGGTTGGTCGCGACCTCCACGCAGTTGCCGCCATTGCCGCTGCGGGTGCTCTTGCGCCAGATGGCGCCGGTCAGGTCAACCACCGGTGATTCCCTCCATTGCAGTGGTGATCATCTTCCTCGACGCTGGTTCGTCGAGTGCCCGTTGTCCGAGGTCG
>WNFU01000498.1_pt1 | contig 112054 bp, 129 predicted proteins | sample 5400121 | NCBI WGS metagenome assembly WNFU01 (sample SAMN13153360, study PRJNA577476) | soil metagenome | isolation source: 100 cm soil or saprolite under grassland replicate 1 | place: USA:California | collected 2016-06-15 | reverse complement strand
GATCGGCGGCGACGGCTCGAGCGAGGCGCAGCTGACTTCGGGGCTCGGTGACGTGCACGACACCGCGTGGTCGCCGGACCGCAAGAGCATCCTCTTCGTCTCCGGCGGCGTCATCCACACGTTCGACGTCACAACCGGTACGATCGGCGACCTGGCGCGCGGCGAGTCGCCGGATCTCGCGAACCTCCCGCTTGCCCACGACCTGCTGCCCGACCTCGACCAGCAGGCGCCCGCGAACATATACGTGACGCGCCACGGCCGCCGCCGCGTGCTCGCCTTCCGCTCGGCGGTGGCGAACGTCGGCCAGGGACCCCTGATGATCGACGGCGCGCGCAAGCGCGGCCACGCGCTGATGACCGCGACGCAGGTCGTGCGCCGCAGCGACGGCGGCAGGCGCAGGCTCTCGCCCGCCGGCTGGTTGAAGTACGACGTCTCGCCGACGCACTCGCACTGGCACTTCCACCCGTTCGAGCGCTACGAGCTGTGGCGCCCGCACGGCACGCACGCGGTCGCGCACGACCGCAAGCAGGGCTTCTGCTTCGGCGACCGGCACCCGCTGCCCGGCGCGCGCCCCCCGGCGTTCGTCGCGGGCGACTGCGGCCTCTACCGGCCGCGCCTGCGGTCCGTCTTCGAGGGAACCTCGGTCCGCTACGTCGACATCTACCCGCCGGAGTTCCACGGCCAGTGGATCGACGTCACGGGTCTGCGGAACGGCCGCTACGTGCTCGTGCACCGCGCCAATCCCGGCTACGCGCTGCGCGAGCGCAGCTACACGAACGACGCGGCGTCGGTCCTCATCCTGTTGCGCGGCGGCTCGGTCCGCGTCTTGAAGCGCTGCCCCGGCTCAGCGCGCTGCGACTAGCGGCCAGCGCGAGCGAGCGACGTGCATCGACGTCGTCAGCACGAGGATCGCGGCACCCGCGAGGACGACCATTCCCTGCGCTGCGACCGCGAACGCCGCGGCCTGCGTGCCGTGGATGCCCGCGGACACGAGCAGCGCGGCACCCGCGCCTGCCTGCGCGACACCGCCGGCGGGGGCGACCGGAAGCGCGGCGGCGGCGGCCGACGCGCAGAGGAAGCCGAGTGCGAGCGGAATCGTCGCGCCGATCGCGAGCGCGTCGAGCAGGATGAACACCGCGAGCGCGCGCAGGACCCACGACACCGCCACGAGCCCCCACGCCCTCGCCGCGTCACCGGGAGTGGCCGTGTGCTCGCGGAGCCAGAGCACGAGGCGGAAGCGTCCGACCCAGCGGCCGTGCGCGAGGCGCGGCAGTGCAACGACGAATGCGGCGGCGAGCACACCGGCAGCCGCGATGACGATCATCCCGGCGCGCACGAGGTTCGTCGGCGCCGCGACTCCCGCCGCGACCGACGCGAGCGGCACGAGCGCCGCGTTGTCGATCAGGCCGAGCAGGAAGAGCGACATGCAGATCGAGCCGATGCCGACGTGCTTGCCGGGGAAGCGGCGCACGACCGAGATGCGGACGACCTCGTCGGCGCGGCCCGGTAGCGCGAGTCCGGTCACCGTCGCGGCGCCGCCGGCAGCGGCGAGCGCGAGCGTGCCCGGGCGCTGGTCGTGGCGGAACAGCCGCTGCCAGCCCCACGCCTTGAAGGCGTACGCGGAGAGGAAGAGCGCGCCCGCGGCGAGGACGCCGAAGACGTTCGCATGCGCGAGCGGCCAGCCGTTCTGAATGAAGTGACGCGCCGTCAGTAGGCCGACGCTGACCGCGACGAATCCGGAAACGATGTTGAAGGCGACGCGAGCGCGCCGCGAGCCGAACAGCCGCAGAAAAACCATCCGCTGCTTCATCGGCCGGGCACGCTCGAAGCTAAAGCGGATTCGAGCGATGGCGTCTTGTAGCACCTTTCCGCCCCGGAGGGCGTCGCGGTGCAGAAGCTTTACTTCTCCGGCTCGCTTTCCCTCCCCAGAGCGCCGCCGACCCACGCGGTCGGGAGCGCGTAGAGAGAATGCATGTTCATTCTGCGCGGGAAGAGCAGAGGAGGCGTTCATCTGCAGGACGCGAGCTGTCGAGGCGACCGTCGCCGTCGACGTCCGCGCGGAGAAACGGAGGCCGGAACTTCGCGCGGAGGTCGGCTCCGGTGGGGCAGCGCGAGGCACCGGCATGCTCGACCGCGTTCGCGTGGGAACCGCCACACGCGATCGCGGCCCCAGCGACGAGAGTGAGCAGTGCCGCGCTCGCAACACCCGAGCACGCGCGCGGCCACCCGCGTCTCAGGGACAAATCACCTGTGGCCGGCCGGAGGCTGGACTCGAACCGTAGGTGTAGTCGGTGCGGAAACCGAGCCATGGAGAAGAGCCAGCAGGGTTGTCGGCACGGACGTGGTACCAAGCGCACTCGGTCGGCCTGATCAACGAGGCCGCTTCAGCCGATCCCGGCACGAGCGGCAGAGCACCCTCGGAAGGGTCGCGAACCGAGCGCCGGGAACTTGCGTTGTAGCGCAGCGAATCCGCCCACGAATGTCCACGTTCGCCTCGACCTGGGGATGAAGTGTGTTCCGCGTACGGTAAAAACCGCGCTCCGGATCTGCCAGCGACGCCCACTGTCGCTCGCACCGGCGTTAAGTTGCCGGAAGGAACCCGGCGTACAGTCAACGCCTTCGAGCTGACTCACGACCCCGCCGTACACGAACGTCCCGCCCAGGAACGAGCCCCCGGGACGGAGCACGGCCACCAGGCGGCCCCGTTGCACTCGCAGTACCGAGACCCCCGCCGTCGACGCACCGTAGCCAACGCTTACCCCGATCCCAAGCTTCCCCATTCTGTCCAGGCGGACAAGCGCCTCGAGCGCGGGCGGCCCCTTCCAATGCGTCCCAATTATGGGCGGCGGCCCGACCGATGGCAGTTGCCGCGAGAGCGCGTGGCTTCCGGTCGTCACCACTAACAGTACGCGGCATTGTGTAGGAGCCAATCGATCGTAGGCGAGGAAGACGCGATCGGGGCGGCGATCGCCTGCGATGTCGCCCTGGAGGACAGGGCTCCTTGGCAGGCGCAGCGCCGTTGCCACGGTCGGGCACGAAGCGCTTACGCCACGCCCGCCGCATGCGGCCGCCGCGAAAGCGACGGCCGCGAAGGCGGCGAACGATATTGCAACGAAGCAGCGGGTCATGGACAAATCTGCGATGGGGTCTTTGCGGTCAGGTCGTTGTCCGTCCTGATCGGGACGAACGGCGACGAGCCCGCAGGATTTGAGGCGCGAACCTCATAGAACGCGCACTGCGTGGGCGTGAACGACCAGTAGAGGCGCGGAAGCCAATACTTAGCGGTATCGAACGCGGGCGACCACCTCTGCGAGCAGTTCGACAAGGAACTCTCGGTGCACTTCATGACAAGGTAGTCCCAGCCGATCGTCGACCAGCGGTGCGACGCGCGGTAGCGTGACACGAAGGTGACCACGACGCTGCCCGTCGAACTGCGGCGGAAGTGGACCTTCGGTAGGCCCGTCGCAATCGTCGAACCCGGTTTCGCAACATCGGCGATCTGAACCTGCGGGTTCGGGTACGCCGCGCCGATGATCTGTTGCCAGGTCCGCGGCGTTCCGTTGCAGCCTGCAGCGAGGTTCTTCGCTCCCCATTGATCAAGCGAGTCGTAGGGGAGCGCCGGGTTCTTAGCGACGCAGTCGCCAGGTGAGCCTGAGGCATGGTTTGTCTCCGCGATGTGGAGCGTTCCGTTGCCATAGATGTCGGCGAGAAGCCTGTGCGTGAGAATCACCTTGAGCGCCGACGGCATGCCCGCCCTCCACTGTGGTGAGGTCGGGTGCTTCGGCTTGAAGGCCACCTGATCGGCCGTCGTATTCGCCATGTCCGCTGCGCCGCTGATAGTGCCGAAGTATTGGCGGCGGTGATGGATCCGCCAGTACCAGGCGAAACCTTGAACCGCCGAACCGACCGCGATCGCCGCGTCGCCTTGCCAGCGTGCGTCGATCTCGCTCGCCATGCTGTGCAGGACGTAGTAGTCCCAGCGGTACGTGTGGTTGCCGCCGGCAAAGCCCGTCCAGTTGCCGGAGGTGTCGAGCGGACAACGGTGAATGCGGATCGTCGGCGGCGTGTGGAGCGCCGAGTTGTAGCGAAGTGACGTTGATGTTGTAGGCGAGAGACTGGCCGCCGCGCAGATCGAGTCGCTCGCGGCGAGTGCGAACGTAGTCGGCGGCGTCGAATCGAGCGTCTGAGGCGTCTCGTCCAGCGGGAACGTGTCGACGTACGTGGCCTCGTTCGGAAAAGCCCACGCGGGAGCCTCAAACGTCCCAAATCCGGGCGCCGCGATTGTGAGCGTGTAGCCCGTGCTGGACGTGGGGATGTTCGCGAAGGCGAAAGCGCCGCCGGCATTCGTTTGCGTCGAGATCGTCCCCGCCGGCAGCGCAAGCGACGCGGTCGCGGTAATGATTGGCTTCCCCGTCTGTGCATTCACGACGGCGCCGGTCAGCGCTGCCGTACCCGTCGCAGTACTGGTAACGATCGCGAGTCCTCCATCGACGCCCTGCTCCGACGCGGGCGAGTAATCGACGGCGTATGAGCCTGCCGGAGCCCGACCGTCCGGCGTCATCGGAATAGGCGCCGGTGGCAATGTGTCAGGGACCGGCTCGTCCGCCTGAATGCCCGCAACCGGGCTCGCAGACGTGTCTGTCTCGTCCTGCGGCGGTGTCGGCGAACCGATGACGACGCTCCCGGTGGCAGACGCGGACGTAGAACCTGCGCCGTCAATGTCCTGCGCCTCGACGTCAACGGTGGAGCCGCCAGGGGCATCAACGGCGAAAGAAGAATCGTCCGTTGTTGCCCACGCAGTCCATTCGCCGCCGTTCGTTCGGTAGCTGTAGCTATAAGACTGGACACCGGAGCCGGGGAACCCGTCCGGCAGGTCCGCGTCGTCGCCAGGGTCCCAGCCAATCGTCGCATGCGACGTGCCGTCGAATAACGTGACGGCGATGTCCGACGCCGGTGCGGGTGCAGTTCGGTCGACGAAGAAGGACCAATTCGGGGACGCGCCGGTGGTCGCCGCGAAATCTGATGCCTTCGTTGCGAACGTGTCCATCCCCTCAGCGAGGTGTGCCGTGCTGAGCGACGTCGAGTATGCCCACTCGGCGGGACAGATGCGGTTATCGAGCGAAGGCGTGTTGTGCGTGGGGTCGCATGGCGCGTCCGCTGCAGTCACTACGCCCGCGTCGTCTTCTCCCCAAACGTGCTGGATCCCAGCGCCGCTATCGATCGCTGTAATCGTCAACCCGTAGGACTGCCCGACGCCGGGATAGTCATTCATAAGGTCGAAGAAATCCCCGGACGGAAGGAGCTGCGGCGCGTCGTCGTCGACAAGGATCATGTCGGCGAACTTCAGCCTCGCGTAGCCGCCGACGGTGAGCGGGTCGAGCGTCGGGATGTATTTCTCGCAAGGGTCGCCGCCGTTGCAGGGAGGCAACTCGATCCTGAAGTAGAGGACCTTCGCGGTTGGGTTGTTCTTCGAGTCGGCGAGCGCGACCTGCACGTCCCGCTGACTGTCCGGGGGCAACGCCGGCTGGCACCACTGGTCCTGCTGGACGATCACTCCATCGAGCGTGCGCAGGCCGATCTCGATGCAGTGGTGCGCGAGCAGCTTGTTGCGGTAGGCAAAGCTCAGGTTGGCCGTCGATATCCGCGTCAGACCAGGGGCGGTGTACGTCCACTCGGCGTAATTGGGGGTGTAGCGCTGCACCCCGACCGGCCAGAGCCACAAGCCGGGGTTGTTTCCGAGGTTCGACGCGTTGCCGTAGCGTGAGTCGAGCGCAGATGTCGCGTAGTGCCACCCCACGTAACCGTGGCCGTTCGGCCAGTCGTACAGGTTGCGCCACGTCGGCAGCGTCGTGATGATCGGCGGCGGCGACGGCGGATCCGAAGCGGCCGCGGCCGTGTTGTCTGAGTAGACCGGACCCGTGTAGGCGGGAGCGACGCTCCACTTGTCGACCGCCTGGTCGGTTTGCGTTCCGCCGAAGCTTGCGCTGCCCGCGGAGTTCTTTGCGTCGACGACAGACGAGACACGCCAGCCCGCATCAGCGGCGGCGACCGTATACGTGGAACTCGTCCCCCCGGAAATGTACGTGCAGCCGTTCGCCCACACGTCGTCGACGTAAAAGGTGATCGCCACCTTCGAATACGTTGTCTCGATGTACAGGTCGGCTCGGGTCGTCCCGGCGAGCGGTTGAAAGCGAAGCGACAAACGATTCCAGCCCGTGTGGAGCTTCCTCTCGGTGGCATCTTCCCGCAAAGGCCAGACCGGATCGGTTCCCCACAGCTGGTCCTTCAGTCGCACGGAGGGGCCGTCTGCTCCGGCGTAGTAGACGTACGCAATGAGGCGATACTCCCGACTCGGATCCGGACTACTGATCGACTTGTATTTCGCCCCTTCGAGGGCCTGACGGAGTCCTGAGGTAACGACCTTCAGCGAGTAGGCGCCTGAGCGCGCTTGTCCGGCCACCCGTTCGATGCTCGCGCCGTAGGAGGATTCCCAACCTGCGGTGTCGGTCTCGAACCCAGGATTCGTGATGAGGTTCTCGACGGAGCAGCGCTGCCACCGGTACGAGTAGGCGAACGGCTGCGTGCCGTTCCATCCGCCCGTCGTCGTCGACAACGTCTGGCCTTCCTGCGCCACGCCCGATACTACGGGCGGATCGTCGAGCACAGGGCTCGGGGCCAGTACGGGCGCGCTCCGCGCAGCCGAGGCGCTCAGCGCAGAACCCGCGACCACCATGCCAAAAACCGCGGCGCCGAGCGTTCCGATCGCCACATGTGACAAGGCGCGAAGCCGTGCGTTCCTGCCACTGCTCCTACGAAGCCGTCCCCGTGCGCGCATGTGAGATCCTCCTCGAAGGACGATCCCTGCCGCACGGGCCGTCGGCTTGTTGCCTGGTCGCGGAGACGGTGTTGCCTGCAGTCCGCGCTCGAGACATTCGTAATACTCGCTGGGGGGTCGGTCAAGATGTCCGAAACGGCCAGGTCCCCAGCGTGGGCGAGCGCGACTGCTACGTGCCGGAGCCTCCGCCGCCGAGCTTGCCGAGCGCCTGGGTCACCTCGCTCGGGATGATCCAGACCTTGTTCGCCTCGCCTTGGGCGATCTGGGGCAGCATCTGCAGGTACTGATAGGCGAGCAGCTTCGGGTCCGGGTCGCCCGCATGGATCGCCTTGAAGACCGTGTCGATCGCCTGCGCCTGGCCTTCCGCCTGCAAGATCATCGCCTCCCGCGCTCCCTCCGCCTTGAGGATCGCGCCCTGCTTCTCGCCCTCGGCGGTGAGGATCTGCGACTGCTTGAAGCCCTCTGCCGTCAGGATCGCGGCGCGCTTGTCGCGGTCGGCGCGCATCTGCTTCTCCATCGCGTCCTTGATCGTGGCCGGCGGGTCGATCGCCTTCAGCTCGACGCGGTTGACGCGGATCCCCCACTTGCCCGTCGCCTCGTCGAGGACGCCTCGCAGCTGCGCGTTGATGTTGTCGCGCGACGTCAGCGTCTCCTCGAGCGCGAGCCCGCCGATCACGTTCCGCAGCGTCGTGACGGTGAGCTGCTCGATTCCCTGCACGTAGTTCGCGATCTCGTACGTCGCCGCCTTGGGTTCCGTGATCTGGAAGTAGAGGACCGTGTCGATGTTGACGACGAGGTTGTCCTCGGTGATCACCGGCTGCGGCTGGAACGAGACGACCTGCTCGCGCAGGTCGACCATCGTCCGCACGCGGTCGACGAACGGAACGACGATCGCGAGGCCGGGATTGAGCGTGCGCGAGTAACGCCCGAGGCGCTCGACGACGCCCGCGCGCGCCTGCGGCACGATCCGCACCGTCCGCGCGAGCACGACGAGGACGAACAGTGCGACGACGAGCAGGACGATGAGTGCGATCACGGTCTTCTCCTATTCGTAGACGAGCGCGGTTGCGCCCTCGATCTGAGCGACTTCGACCGGCGTGCCGGGCTCGAGCACCTGGTCTTCCATGTAGGCGCGCGCGCTCCACTCCTCTCCGCCGATGCGCACGCGGCCGCCGAACGCGTCGACGCGCTGCACGACGACGGCGCGCGCGCCGATCAGCCTCGCGGTGCCGGTGCGCGTGAGCGCGGGCACGCGCAGGTGGGCGCGCGCGATCGGGCGCAGGATGCCGAGGGACGCCAGCGAGCCGGCGATGAAGACGAGCAGCTGCAGCCAGGCCGCGCCGCCGGCGAGCGCGACGATCCCGGCCGGCACGGCCGCGAGCGCGACGGGGCCGAGGAAGAAGAGTCCGGGAGTGGCGAGCTCACCGAGCGCTAGCCCGACGGCGACGATCGCCCACACGACCCAGCCGGCCACGAGGACCATTATGGGCCTGCGTCAGCGGCCGTGCCCGTGCGCTTTGTCCGGCTTGTCGTGCGGCGGAGCCGTCCCCTGTTGCGGCGCGTCGCGGAACGTCACCTGCACGCGCTGCTCGCTGCCGTCGGCGAAGCGGAGCACGAGGTCGCGGCACGTCCCGCCCCAGTCGCGGCTCGTCTTCCAGACGACCGTGTACTGCTGCGTCGCGGCGTCGAAGGAGAGGGCGCCGGCGCCGGGCGACGCGAGCGGGACCAGGTCGCCGCCGCCGCACGGCCGCGACGCCGGGTAGCCGTCGGCGAAGACGTCCAAGCCGAGGTCGGCGCCGAAGCCGAACGTGACCGGGATGGCGCGGCCGGGCTCCTGCTCCCGTCCCGCCTGCGACGCCAGCGGTCCGGACAGGCCGGCGAACGCGAACGCGACGGCGTAGTGGACCGTGGCGGACGCGGCGTTTCCCGCCTTGTCTGTCGCCGTGACGGTGAACTCGTGCTTGCCGGCCTTCGCCGTGTCGATCGCGGCGCCGTCATCGACGGTGCCGGCGCAGGTCTCGAGGCCGGAGCCGCCGGTCTCGTCTTCGCAGGCGAAGTCGGCGGCGAACGTGTGACCCGCCGCGTACGTCTCGCCGTCGGCCGGAAGGACGATCGTCACGGCCGGCGCCGTCGTGTCCGGTGCTGCCGTCGTCGTCTCGCCGGTCGTCGCCGCGTCGCTCGTCGTGGCGTCCGTCGTCGTCTCGTCCGTACTCGCCTCCGCGCTCAAGACGCTCGGCGCCTGCGGCGAGTCCACGTCGTCGCCGACGAAGCGCGCGGCGGCCACGCCGGCGAACGCGAGCACGGCAAGAACAGACGCGAAGAGACTCCGCAGGAAGACGCCCATGACCCCACGTCGTTTCTATCCCGCCGGCCCGCCGGAGGCATCCCTCGAACGAGGGATGCCCAGCGCGGCGGGCAGTGCGAGCAGGTTCGGCAGCCGCTCGGGCACGTCGGGGAAGCGGCTCTCGCGGTCGACGAGCCAGGCGCTCATGCCGACGGCGCGCGCTCCCTCGACGTCGTCGTGCAGGTCGTCGCCCACCATCGCGGCGCGCGAAGGCTCGACGGCGAGCCGGTCGAGCAGTGCGCGGAAGATCGTCTCGTGCGGCTTGATCTTTCCGTGCACGCGCGACGTGAGCGCCGCGTCGACCTCGAGGCCGTGGTGCGCGACGAACACGTCGAGGTCGCGCGCCGTGTTCGAGAGCAGGCCGAGCTTGAGATCGTGCGCGCGAAGCTCGTCGAGCACCGGGAGGACGTCGTCGTACAGCTCGAAGTGCTCGGCCTTCTCCCACGCACGCGTCATCTCCACTGCGCAGCCGTAGGTGTCGCCGCGCCCGCCCATGCCGGCGATGATCCGCTCGGTGAAGAGCACCCACACCTCTTCGTCGTGGTCGAGCTCGGGGTGCCGCTTCAGCGTGGCGATCGCGTCCCGGCGGGCGCCGTCGTAGCGCGCGGGATCGAGGTCGAGGCCGTAGCGCGCTCCGAGCGCGCGGTAGCCCTCCGGCCCGAGATCCGGCCCCGGCTTCGCGAGCGTGAAGTCCACGTCGAAGATGACGGCGGCGAGCGTCATTCGAGCAGCCACGTCGCCGTCTCGACGTGCCGCCGCCCGAACGAGCTGTCGCTCGTCCACGCGACCGTCTGAGCGATCGCCCAGCCGCGGGCGCGCTCACGGTCGAGCCCGAGCTCCGCCGTCAGGCGGTCGAACCGGTGCAGGACGTGACGCTTCGAGTGGCCGAGCTCGAACGAGCGGACGATCGGCGCAACCGCGAACTCGCGCTCGCCGAGCAGCGGCTTCGGATCGATCACGAGCCACGGCTCGCGCTTCGCGGCCAGCACGTTGTCGAAATGAAGATCCTGGTGCAGCAGCACCTGCTCCCCCTGCGTCGGCGCCAGGGTCGCGATCGCATCGAGGGCCGCGTCGAGGAGCCGCCGCTCGCCGCGCCACTCGCGCGGCAGGTACTCGGCCCACCACGCCGCTTCGTCCGCGAGCGTGTGGAACGGCTCGCCCGCGGAGATCCACAGCCGCGGCAGCAGCCCGATCACGACGTCGAGCGCCGCGTTCTCGTCGAGCGTCGACAGCGGCGTTCCCGGCTCGCATCGCTCGAGCAGCAGCTCGTAGCCGCTCTCGTCGCGGGCAAGCAGCCGGATCGCACCGTTGCCGTCCCACGCGGCGAGCGCGTCCGCCTCATGCTCGCTCTCGCGATGCGGGTGGACGATCTTCAAGACGACCGGCGTGCCGTCGGCGAGCGTCGCACGTGTCGTGAAGCCGGCGGCGCCTTGCTCGTACGGCTCGCCGAGCGTCAGCGACCACCGCTCCACCGCGGTCTGCACGTCGATCACAGACGGCCACGATAGTTTGGCTCGATGGACGTCCGCGTCCTCCGCGCGTTTCGCCATCGGGACTTCCGGCTGCTCTGGTCGGGGCAGGTCGTGTCGGCCGTCGGCGACGCGGCGTTCTTCACCGCGCTCGGCTGGCGCGCGTTCACGCTCGTCGGCTCGCAGCGGCTCGGTCTCGTCTTCCTCTGCCAGGGCGTCGGGTTGCTCGCGACGCTGCTGATCGGCGGCGCGCTCGCCGACCGGCTGCCGCGTCGCTCGATGATGATCGCGTCCGATCTCGCGCGGTGCGTGGTGATCGCAGGCCTCGCCGCGGTGGACGCGAGCGGCCACCTGACGTTTCCGCTGCTCGCCGGCCTTGCGCTACTCGCGGGCCTCGGCGACGGCTTCTTCTTCCCCGCGTTCGGCGGCATCGTGCCGCTCGTCGTCGAGGCGGAGGCGCTGCCGTCGGCGAACAGCCTGATCGGCGTCAGCCGCTGGGGCTCGATCCTCGTCGGCCCGTCGCTCGCGGCACTCCTCTACGGCGCGTTCGGGGCGTCGACCGTCTTCGCGCTCGACGCGGGCTCGTTCGTCGTCTCGGCGTCGCTCCTCGCGCTCGCGCGTCCACGGGTCGTCCAGCGCGAGGTGCGGGAGGGCGCCTTCCGCGAGATCGCCGAGGGCGTGCGCTACGTGTCGCGCGTGCCGTGGCTCTGGGTGACGATCGCGCTCTTCGCCGTCATCCTGATGCTCCAGCTCGCGCCGCAGCAGGTGCTGCTGCCCGCGCTCGTCAAGGATCACTTCCATCGCGGCGTCACCGCGTACGGACTGCTGACCACGCTCGTCGGCGTCGGCAGCGTCACGGGGACGGTCGCGTTCGGGCAGTGGCCGCCGCGCAGGCGGCGCGGGATCGTCAACTACACGTTCTGGCTCTTCAACAGCCTCGGCATCGCCGGGCTGGCGCTTGCGCCGTGGTACGAGCTGGCCGCGGTGTCCGCCGTCGCGCGCGGCTTCTGCCTCGGCTTCGGCGTCGCGATGTGGGAGACGATGCTGCAGGAGCTCGTCCCCGAGCGGATGCTCTCGCGCGTGGTCAGCCTCGACGTCTTCGGCTCGTTCGGCCTGATGCCGATCGGGCTCGCCTTCTCCGCAGCCGTGGCCGGCCTCGCCTCGCCGGGGACGCTGATCGCGGCCGGCGCGCTCACGTCCGCGGCCCTGATCGCCGCGACGATGACGCGGCCGTGGTTGAGAGCCGTCGAATAGGCCCACGGGGGAAACATGGTTTCCCCCGTGCCCTTATCGGGGTGCCCAGATTTGAACTGGGGACCTCTCCGACCCGAACGGAGCGCGCTACCAGGCTGCGCCACACCCCGCGCGGCGGTAAGACTAGCAGCGGTCGCGTCACAAACTCGCGCGCGTTCGCCCGCTATCGTTGTCCACACAGACAACGAAGGAGGAGCGGTGAACGTCGTCACGCTGATCGGAAATCTCGCGACGGACGTCGAGCTGAGGGAGCTCGCGAACGACAAGAAGCTCGCGACGTTCCGGCTCGCGGTCGACCGGCCGGGCGAGGGCGCGGACTTCGTCTCGGTCGCGACCTGGGACCGGCAGGCCGAGGTCTGCGCCGAGTACCTGCGCAAGGGCTCGAAGATCGCCGTGGACGGGCGGCTGCGGAGCCGGAGCTGGGAGGACGCCGACGGCAGGCGCCGGAGCGCCGTCGAGGTCGTCGCGAACCGGATTCAGTTCCTCGACGCGCGCGAGCGCGAGGAGGCGCCGTTCGCCCCTGCGTAGGATCTCCGCCATGGCGCGGAGAGACGAGATCGTCGCATTCGCGGACGAGCTGCTCGAGGTCCACCGCTTCCCGGAGTACGGCCGGCCGGGGCTGCAGGTCGCCGGCGCCGACGAGGTGACGAAGCTCGCCTGCGGCGTGTCCAGCTCGCGCGAGCTGTTCGAGCGCGCGGGCGCGGCCGGCGCGCAGCTCCTGCTCGTCCACCACGGGCTCTTCTGGCGCAACGAGCCGCTCGTCGTCGACCGGCGGCTGAAGGGACGGCTCGAGGCGCTCTTCGCGGCCGATCTCTCGCTCGTCGCCTACCACCTCGCGCTCGACGCGCATCCCGAGCTCGGCAACAACGCGCTACTCGCGGAACGGCTCGGCGCGAAACGCGACGCGGAGTTCGCGGAGATCGGCGCCGGCGCGCGCTTCGCAGAGCCCGTGTCGGTCGAGGAGCTCGCACGGCGGCTGCACGGGGCGACGGGCCGCGAGCCGCTCGTCTTCGCGGAGGGACCGGAGCGGATCGAGCGGATCGCCGTCGTCACGGGCGGCGGCGGCTCGCGGCTGATCGAAGCTGCGCACGCGGGCTACGACGCGCTCGTGACGGGCGAGCCGGAGGAGCCGGCGCTCCACACCGCGCGCGAGCTCGGGATCCACTTCGTCGCCGGCGGGCACCACGCGACCGAGACGTTCGGCGTGCGGGCGCTCGCCGAGCGGCTAGCCGACCGGTTCGGCCTCGACTCGGAGTTTCTCGAGATCGAGAACCCGGTCTAGGAGCGCGAGCACCGCGTCCACGACCGCGTGCGGCCGCTCGCCGACGAGCAGGTGCCCGCAGTCGGCGACCGTGCGCAGCGGGGCGCGCAGGCGCCGCGCGTACTCGAACCCGTCACAAAGCGGCACCTGGGCGTCGCGCGCGCCGTGCACGACGAGCGCGGGACAGCGAACGCGCTCGAGGTCCAGCCGTGGGTCGCTGCGGACGAGCGCGTCGCTCGCGTTGCGAACGTCCGTGTAGAGGCCCGAGCCGGCGAGGAACGCGTCGGCCATCAGCGGCTCGAGCGCGCGTGGATCCGTGACGCTCACGCTGCCGAACGCGAGCCGGCGGAGGAACGGGCTGCGCGCAACGTGCCTCCGCAAGGGCGCGATCCGCTTGCCCGGCTTGATCGTCGCCGCGAGCGCGAGCAGCTGCTCGGCGCGGCGCGTGCTCGAGTGGATCCCCGCCGAGCCCGCGAGGACGAGTCCCCTGGCCAGATCGGGCCGGCGGGCGGCTAGGCGCAGCGCGATGACGCCACCGAGCGAATGGCCGACGAGCACCGCCGGCTCGTCGAGCAGCGCCGCGACGCGGTCGGCGAAGGCGTCGAGCGTCTCGGCCGGCGCGGGCAGCGCCGACGAGCCGCCGTGGCCGGGCAGGTCGGGCACGAGCACCCGGCAGCGCTCCGCGAGCGGCGGCGCCACGAGCGCCCAGTTCGACGCGGCTCCGCCGACGCCGTGCAGCAGCACGACGAGCGGGCCCGAGCCTGCCTCGAAGGCCCGCAGGCGCACGGCCTTCACCTCCGTCGAGCGCTCGGCGAAGCCCGGCAGGTAGCTCTTTGCGACCGTCACCCCGAGCGATTATCCTGGGCTAGGATGAGTTGCATGGAGGCAGACCTCCGTTGAGTTTCCGTAGCGACAAGCGGTGGAGCGCAGAGCCCGCACGGCCGTCGGCCGAAGCGGGTTTTTTTGTGCCCACGGAAGGAGCGAGTACATGGCGAACCATCTGACGCCGGACGAGTTGTCGAAGGAGCTGGGGATCGACCGCCAGGAAGTGATCCGCGTGTGCGTCGAAGAGGGCGTGCCGATCTACCAGGGCAAGATCGACAAGACTCTGTTCCAGGCTCAGCTGGAAGCGCTCGGCGCGTTCGCGCCGAAGCACTAGGCGTTAGCGCTTGCGAGATGCCGCGGCCGCGGCCTTTGCCCGCGGCCGCTTCGCCGCCGGCGCCTTCTTCGCCTTCGACGCCTGGGCGACCGACGCGCGCAGCGCCTCCATCAGGTCGACGACCGGCGTCTCGGCGACGGGCTCCGGCTTCGCGATCGGCTGACCCGACAGCTTCGCCTCGAGCAGCGCGCGCAGGTCGCGCCGGTACTCGCTGGCAAGGACCTTCGGCTCGAAGTCGTCGGCGAGCGAGTCGATCACCTGCTGCGCGAGGTCGAGCTCCGTGTCCTTGACCTGCGTCTCGCCGACCGCCTCCTCGATCTCGATCTGCGAGCGCACGTCCTCGGCGAGGAACAACGTCTCCAGCGCGAGCGCGTCGCCGCGCGAGCGGATGAGGCAGAACGTCTCCTGGCCGCGGAGGACGAAGCGCCCGATCGCGGCGGTGCCGGTCGCCTTCATCGCCTCGAGCAGCAGCACGTACGGACGGCGCTGCGCCGTGGCGCTGGCGGGAGCGAGGTAGTAGGTGCGGTCGAAGTAGACCGGATCGACCTGGTCGACGGGGACGAAGCGCGTGATCTCGATCGCGCGGGAGTCGTCGGCGAGCTGGATCGCCTCGAGGTCGGAGTCCTCGACGACGACGAACTCGCCCTTCGCGACCTCCCAGCCCTTGACGATCTCGTCCGGGCCGACCTCGCGGTCGTGGACGGGGCACCAGCGCTTCTGCTTGATCGGCGTCAGGCACTCGCGGTGGAGCTGCCGGAACGACACGTCGGACGACCGCGCCTTCGGCGAGGTCGCGAGCGCCAGGCCGACGGGGATGTTGACCAGGCCGAAGCTGAGCGAGCCGTTCCAGATCGTGCGCATTTTTAGTGTCCCACCAGTGAATGTTGCCGCGCTTCTGGGTCGCGAGCACCAAGCGATGCAAGGACGCAGGGAGCCCCAATAGCCGAAGCTATTGGGGCGACTGAGGACGCGGCAGCGCGCCGCGTGCTCGCGGGCCAGAAGCCGGAGGACATTTGCTGGTGGGACACTCAACTCCAAGTGTAGAGGGACCGAGCAGATTCGCCTTTCCCAGACAGGTTCCTCCGTCTACGCTTTGCCGCGTGGCCCAGCCTGCGACCGTGGAGCCGAGCGACAGCCTGCTGCAAGGCCGGACGATTGCGCGCCTCTGGCAGGACGCGCTCGCGGCGAACCGGTCGACGCCGGCCTACCTCGTCGAGCGCGACGGCGGCTGGCACGAGGTCTCGTGGCAGGAGGCCGGCCGGACGGTCGACGAGCTCGCGCACGGACTGCTCTCGGTCGGCGTCGGGCGGGGCGACGTGTTCGCGATCATCGGCCAGACGTCGCTCGAGTGGTCGCTCTTCGACTTCGCGCTCGCGCTCGTCGGCGCGATCGGCGTCCCCGTCTACGCGAACAGCTCGGCGAGGGATGCGCAGTACGTCGTCGAGCACTCCGAGGCGATCGGCGTGCTCTGCGAGGGCGACGAGCAGCGGGCAAAGATCGACTCGCTCGGCCTCGAGCACGTGTTCACGTTCGCCGACCTCGACGAGCTCCGCGCGCGCGGGCGCGAGCACGCGGCGCGCCACCCGGACGCGGTCCGCGACGCGTCGGCGGCGATCTCGGAGGACGATCTCTTCACGTACATCTACACGTCGGGGACGACCGGCCCTCCGAAAGGCTGCATGCTTCGCCACCGCAACTACTACTCGATGGTCGCGGTCGTCGACGACATGGAGCAGCTGACCGGACCGGACGACCTGATGCTCCTCTACCTGCCGCTCGCGCACAACTTCGGCCGCCTGATGCACCTGACGGGGCCCTATGTCGGGTACACGCTCGCCTTCCTCGCCGACCCGCTGCGCACGGCCGACGCGCTGACGCAGGTGCGGCCCACGATTCTCCCGAGCGTGCCGCGCGTGTTCGAGAAGGTCCACGGCGCGGTGCTCGCGAAGTTCGCCGAGGAGACCGGTGTCAAGCGCAGGTTGATCGACTGGTCGCTGCGCGTCGGCCAGCGCACGAGCGCCTACGTCCAGCGCGACGAGCGCGTCCCGCCGCTGCTCGCGCTGCAGCGCCGCATCGCGGACCGGCTCGTCTTCTCGAAGGTGAAGGAACGGCTCGGCGGTCGCATCCGCGTGGGCCTCTCGGGCGGCGCGCCGCTCGCGAAGGAGATCATCGAGTTCTTCCACGCGCTGGGCGTCCTGATCGTCGAGGCGTACGGCCTTACCGAAGGGACGAGCGGCGCAACTGCGAATCGCGTCGACCGCTTCCGCTTCGGCACGGTCGGCACGGCGCTGCCCGGCGTCGAGCTGAAGCTCGCGCCGGACGGCGAGCTCCTGATCCGCGGGCCGATGAACTTCGCCGGCTACCTGAAGGACGAGGCCGCGACGCGCGAGGTGCTCGACGACGAGGGCTGGCTGTACACAGGCGACATTGCCCAGATCGACGACGACGGCTTCGTGACGATCACGGATCGCAAGAAGGACATCCTCGTCACGGCGGGCGGCAAGAACGTCGCGCCCGCGAACCTCGAAAACGACCTGAAGACGCATCTCGAGATCTCACAGGCGCTCGTCGTCGGCGACCGGCGGCCGTTCGTCGCGGCGCTCGTGACGCTCGATCCCGACGTGACTGCGCAGCTCGACGAGGAGGCGAAGCAGCGCCGCGTGCAGGAGATCGTCGACGCCGTGAACCGCGACCGCTCCCGCTACGAGCAGATCAAGAAGTTCGCGATCGTGCCGCGCGACTTCTCCGCCGAGGAGGGCGAGGTGACGCCGACCCTGAAGCTGAAGCGGCGCGTCGTCGAGCAGCACTTCGCGTCGGCGATCGAGCAGCTCTACGCCGGCTAGTGCCGAGCCGGATCCTCGCTGCGCAGCGGCGGCTCCCGCAGAACGTGCGCGCGCTCTCCTGGGTCTCGTTCGCGAACGACTTCGCGAGCGAGCTCGTGTATCCGATCGTGCCGCTGTTCCTCACGCAGACGCTCGGCGCGCCCGCGACGGTGCTCGGCGTCGTCGAGGGGATCGCGGAGGGCGTCGCCGTCGGCCTTCGCGGCGCCGCGGGCTGGCTCTCCGACCGCGCCGGCCGCACGCGCAAGGTGTGGATCGTCGCGGGCTACGCGGCGTCCGCCGTCTCGCGGATCGCGCTCGCGGCGGCGTGGGCCTGGGGCGTCGTCCTCGCAGCGCGGATCGGCGACCGGCTCGGCAAGGCCGCCCGGACGGCGCCGCGCGACGCCCTGATCAAGGACTCGACGCCCGGCGAGCTGCGCGGAGCCGCATTCGGCTACCACCGCGCGCTCGACACGGCCGGCGCGGTCGCCGGACCGCTGCTCGCGGTCGCGCTGCTCGCGGCGGGAGTCTCGCTGCGGACGGTGCTGATCGTCGCCGTCGCGCCAGGGTTCCTGACGCTCGTCCTCCTGCGCTCCGTTCGCGAGGCGCGCCGGGGCGGCGCCGTTCTCGCCGGCACCGCCGAGCCGCAGCGTCTCCCCCGCGCGTTCTGGGGCGCGCTTGCCGTCTGGACGGTCTTCTCGCTCGGCAACTCGAGCGACGCGTTCCTGATCATCCGCGCGCACGACCTCGGTCTCTCGACGACGCTCGTCGTCGTCGCCTACGCCGCCTACAACGTCGTCTACTCGACGCTGTCGTGGCCGCTCGGCGCGCTCTCCGACCGGGTGTCGCGGCCGCTCATCCTCGCCGCGGGCCTCGCGGTGTTCGCGCTCGTCTACGCCGGCTTCGCGGTCGCCCCCGGCAGTTGGGCCGTGTGGCCGCTGTTCGCGGTGTACGGCGCCTACATCGCCGCGACGGACGGGATCGCGCGCGCGTGGATCGGCGACTATGCGCCGGATGCGGCCGGCGGCACGGCGTACGGTCTCTTCTCGGCCGCGAGCGGCGGCGCGCTGCTCACCGCAAGCGTCGTCGCCGGCGTGCTCTGGTCGCACGTCGATCCGAGCGCTCCGTTCTGGCTCGGCGTGGGGTCGGCGCTCGCCGGCCTCGTCGGCCTGATCGTCTTCGCGTTGAGCTACAGGATGCGGCGGGCGCCGACGTAGGTCGACGAGTACCAGCCGGTCATCGGCGAGATCTTGACGACGTCTCCCGTGTGCGGCGAGTGGATGAACTGGCCGTTGCCGATGTAGATCCCCATGTGGCCGAGTCCGTTGAAGAACACGAGGTCGCCCGCCTGCAGCTGGTCCGACGAGACGGACACGCCCATCCCCCACATCGCGTACGTCGAGTGCGGGAGCGAGACGCCGACCTGCGCGAAAACGTACATCACGAAGCCCGAGCAGTCGAAACCCGTCGCCGGGGAGGAGCCGCCCCAGAGGTAGGGGATGCCGAGATAGCGCATCGCGATGCCGACGACGCCGCTGTACTGCGAGGGCGGCGCGACGCTCGCGTCGGGGGTCGACGCGGTGATGCCGATGCCGTTGTACGGCGTCGGCCCGGCGCTAAGCCGCGCGCGCGCCGCCGCGGCGAGGTAGAGCTGCCGCGAGCGCTCGACGGCACGCAGATGCTCGATCTCGCTGCGAACGGACGAGAGCAGCCGCTTACGCTGCGCGAGCTGCCCCTCGATCGAGTGCTGCTCCCTCGCTCGTTCCGCGACGATCGCGCGCTGCGATCGCTGCGCGACACGCAAACGCGCCGCCTGCTGCTTCACCGACGTCTGAAAGTGCTTCACGTCGCCGACGAGCGTCGACCGCTGGTCATTGACACGGCTGACGTTGTCGATGCGATTGATGAGATCGTCGAGGCTCGCCGCGCCGAGCAGCACTTCGATCGTCGAGTCGGAATCGCTCGACGTGTACACACTCACCGCCTGACGTGCGAGTGCGGTCTGCGAGCGCTTCAAGTTGACACGCGCGATCGACAATTCGTGACGCGACCGCTGCAGGTCGTTTCCGATTCGCTCGAGCTTGACGTTCGCGTTGTTCCAGCGCTCGACGGCGACGCTCAGCCGCATGTCGATCGAGTTGATCTGCGCGAGGATCCTCTGCGCTTCGGCCTGCTTGCCTGCAACCGTCCCGGGTTCCGCGGTCGCCACGGCTGCGGCGGCCAGAGCCGCGCCCAACGCGCAGAAAAACCCCCTTATGAGACGGATGTTCAACCTGATAACGGCACTCCCCGTCAGGGGAAAGAAAAGGACGCCCTACGACCGGTTCTGCGTCACAAGGTCAGGAGGGTAACAGCCTCGCCGGACGACTGCAAGGCCAAATCAAGCCAAAAACCGCACAAACCTCATGTCTCAGCCGACGCACAAATGCGCGAATTTCCGTGCCTGCTGTGGTACGGTCCGCCCTTCGTGCGAGGGCCTGCCAGACTCCGGGCGCGCCTTCTCGCCGTCGGCCTTTGCGCGATCAGCGCGGGAGCCGTTGCGACGGCGGGCGGGGCCGAGACGCGGACGCCTCTCCAGCAGGCGAATGCGCTGCGGGGCGCGAACGCGAATCTCGCGTCGCGCGCTCGTTCGGCCGCCCTCGACCTGTATTCGCTCGAGACGAAGCTGACGCGCGCACGTTCGCAGCTCGCGGCGCTGCAAAGCGCGCAGGCGCGCATCGAACGCGAACGTACGTCGGTGCGGGCGCGACTCGACGTCGCGCAGCGCGACGTGAGGGTCTCGCAGCGTTTGCTCGCGTTGCGCGTGCATGTCTTGTACGAGCAGGAGACGACGGATCCGATCGCCGTCGTGCTCGGCGCGCAGTCGCTCGACGAAGCGATCACGTCGCTCGACGATCTCAACAGGACCGCACAACAGAACGTGCAGGTTGCTCAGCAGTCGCAGCACGCGGCGGTCTCGCTCGTCTCTCTCTCGCGCAAGCTCGCGGCCGAGGATGCACGTGTGCGCGCGCTCGCCGCCTCCGCGGCGCAGAGTGCGACCGCGCTCGAGGGTGCGCGTGCCGCGCGCGTGTCGTTCATCCAAAAGCTCGAGATACAGCGTCGGCTCAACACCGCGCAGCTCGCGCAGGTCGAGCGGCAGGCGCGGGAAGCCGTCGCGCGCACCGAGACGCTGATACCGCCGACGGCGTCTGCTCGTCCCGCGGAGCCGTCCCTGCCGCAGGCACCTGCTGCCGCGGGCGGTGGACACACGCTGACCGTCACCGCGACCGGCTACGCGCTCGGCGGCAGGACCGCGACCGGGATCCCCGTCGGCTGGGGCGTCGTCGCCGTCGATCCGGCCGTCATCCCGCTCGGTACGCGGATGACGATTCCGGGCTACGGCGAGGGCGTCGCCGCCGATACGGGCTCCGCGGTGCGCGGAGCGACGATCGACCTCTGGTTCCCGACTGTCGCGCAGGCGCTCGCGTGGGGCCGGCGCACGGTCACGGTGACCATTCACTAGGAGAAGTGGGGCTACACTGTGCCGCGCGCGGGGGGTCAACGACTGAAGGCGGCACAGTTGAGCGAGACGCTCGAGACAAGCGAGCGAACGACACAGGCATCGGTTCGGGTCCTGCTCGTCGACGATCACGACCTGTTTCGCACGGGTCTGCGCAACCTGCTCGAGGAGCAGGGAATCGACGTCGTGGGCGAGGCGGGCGACGGCGGCCAGGCTGTCCGCCTCGTGCGGGAGCTGGCGCCCGACGTTGTCGTGATGGACCTCAACATGCCGGGGCTCGGCGGCGTCGAGGCGACGCGCCAGGTAACGACGGTCGCGCCGCTGACTCGCGTCGTCGTGCTGACGATCTCCGACCAGGACGCCGACGTCCTCGACGCGATCCTCGCCGGCGCCTGCGGCTACCTCATGAAGGACGCGACGATCGAGGAGCTGATGGCGGGCATCCGTGCGGCGTCGATCGGCGAGTCGCTGATCTCGCCGCACATCGCGAGCAAGGTCCTGCAGCGGATCCGCGCCACGAGCGCGCACCCGGACATCGCGGAGACGATCCGCACGGAGCTCTCCGATCGCGAGATCGAGGTCCTGAAGCTGATCGCGAACGGCAAGGACAACGCGATGATCGCCGGCGAGCTCCACATCAGTCCGAAGACCGTCAAGAACCACATCTCGAACATCCTGATGAAGCTTCAGATCGAGAACCGGATCCAGGCCGCCGTGTACGCGGTCCGGAGCGGGATCGTCTGAGCCCTCTGGTACTAAGCAGCCGTGCGGACTTCCGAACGCTTGTCGCGCAGCGAGGTGAGCAATGCGCGCAACGCCGCGATCCGCTCGTTCGCGCCTTTCAGCTGCACCGACAGCGCGCCGAGCTCCTGTGCGCGGGGAACGCTCGTCTCGCGCGCGAGCTCTGCCGCGACCTCGCCGATCCGACGCTCGAGCCGCCAGCGCTCGGCTTCCAGCTGAAGCGCATGCGCGTAGCCGGCCGTCAGCGTCGCATCGAGCCGTTCGAGGAACGGCGTGGCCTCCTCCGGGTTGGGGGCGGCAAGCAGCTCTCTGATCTCGTCGACGACCATGGGTGGGGGCGGGGGCGAAAACACAGCCCGGCCGCGCAATTATCGAATTGCGCATCTGCGCACGCCAGGGCCGCTCGGCCTATCTTCCGTCCCGCCGGGACCCACGCGTCACGGCGTCTGCTCGCCGCGCTGGGGGTCGTCGTCTTCTGCGTCACCGCGGCTCCGGCCGGTGCGGGGAACCGCGCCGAGTCGGCGCTCGGAATGCGGCTCGCGAAGGCGCTCCGCGTTCCGCACGTCTCGCTGAGTCGCTCCGCCGCGCTCGCGATCGACCTCTCTTCGCACCGGCAGCTCTTCGCGCACAACGAATCCCTGTCGCTGGCGCCGGCGTCGAACGAGAAGCTCGCCGTGACCTATGCGGCCCTCACGCTGCTCGGCCCCTCGTTCCGCATCGAGACCCACGTCCAGACCGCCGCGCGCCAGGTCGGGTCGACGATCCGCGGCGACGTCTACCTCGTCGGCGGCGGTGACCCGACGTTGTCGCACCACGGTCTCGCGAAGCTCGCGCGCGCCGTGCGGCGCGCAGGCATCGGGCACATCAGCGGTGCGATCGTCGGCGACGAGTCCGCGTTCGACCGCAAGCGCATGGCCCCGGGCTGGAAGTCGTCGTTCTTCCTCGACGAATCGGCGCCGCTGTCGGCGCTCGTGGTCGACTACGGCTGGTACCGCGGCGGCCGGACCCGCACGCCTGCACTCGTGACGGCGATCCGGTTCCGCAACATCCTTCGCCGCCTCGGCGTCTCGGTCGGCGGCGGTGCCCGCCTCGGCGTCGCGCCGGCGACGGCCACCGAGCTCGCGACGACCCAGTCGCCGCCGCTCTCGAGCATCGTCCGCTTCATGGACCAGCAGAGCGACAACTTCACCGCGGAGACGCTGCTGAAGCTCCTGTCGCTGATCGACGTCGAGCGCGGCTCGACGCGTGCCGGCGCCCGCGTCGTCACCCGCGCGCTCGCGGAGGCGGGAATCCCGATGCGCGGCGTGCGCATCGTCGACGGCTCGGGACTCTCCTCGCGCGACCGGATGACGGCGAGCGCCCTCGTCGCGATCCTGTGCGCTATGCACGACGACCCCGCGCTGCGGCCCATCCTCGCGCACGCGCTGCCGGTCGCCGGCGAGACCGGAACCCTCAGCAGCCGGATGCGCGAGCCGCAACTGCGCGGGAAGGTGATCGCCAAGACCGGGACGACGAGCCAGGCCTCGGCGCTGTCGGGCTTCGTGCGCGGCCGGATCGTCTTCTCGATCCTGCAGAACGGCCACCCGGTCTCGTATGCGTGGGCGCGACTCGCGCAGGACCGGTTCGCGCGCGTGCTCGCGGCCCGCGTCGCCTGAGCTTTTAGAGGCTTAGCAGCTTCAGCAGGTCCGGCTCGGTGAGGAGCGGCGTGCCGACCTTCTGCGCCTTCGAGAGCTTCGACGCGCCCGGCTCCTCGCCGACGATCAAGCCGGTCGTCTTCGACGAGACGGAGTTCGTCACCTTCGCGCCGAGCTCTTCGAGCGCGGCACCAGCCTCCTCGCGCGACATCGACTCGAGCGTGCCGGTGAGCACGTACGTGTGGCCGGTGAGGGGTCCCTGCTTCGGGCGCTCGGACTCGGCGAGCTCGAAGTTGATGCCGAGCCCGCGCAGCTCTTCGACGAGGACGCGGTTCTGCTCGTCCGAGAACCATTCGACGATCGCCTCGGCGCGGTCCGGGCCGATCCCCTCGACCTGCTCGACGTCCTCCTGCGTCGCGTCGAGCAGCCTGTCGACGGTGCCGAAGTGACGCGCGAGGCTCTGCGCGGTCACCCACCCGAGCTGCGGGATGTTCAGGCCGAAGAGGACCCGCGAGAACGGGATCCCCTTCGACTGCTCGATCGCCTCGACCGCGTTGCGCGCGGAGATCTCGCCGTAGCCGTCGAGCTCCAGCAGCCGCTCGGCGGTGAGGCGGTAGAGATCGGGGAGCGAGCGGACGAGGCCTTCGTCCCAGAGCCGGCGCACCGACTGCTCGCCGACTCCCTCGATGTCCGCGGCCGCTTCCACCCAGTTGATCAGCGTCTCCAGCCCGCGCGACGGGCAGGCGCGATTCGGACAGCGGTGCATCGCCTCGCCCTCGGGCTTCACGACCTTCGCGTTGCAGAGCGGGCAGCGGTCCGGCATCTTGAACGGCTTCGTGCCGCGCTTGTGAGCACCCGCTGGACCAACCACCTGAGGAATGACGTCGCCGGCGCGCTGCACGATCACCGTGTCGCCCTCGCGGATGTCCTTGCGGTTGATGTCCTCCTCGTTGTGCAGCGTCGCGCGCGAGACGGTGACGCCGCCGACCTCGACCGGCTCGAGCATCGCCCACGGATTGAGCGCGCCGGTGCGGCCGACGCGGATCGCGATCTTGAGGAGCTTCGTCTGTGCGGTCATCGGCGCCCACTTGAACGCCCGAGCCCAGCGCGGCCGGGAATGCAGCGACCCGAGCTCGCGCTGCTGCGCGTACGAGTCGACCTTGATCACGATCCCGTCGATCTCGTAGTCGAGCTCGATGCGGCGCTTCTCCCACTCGCGGCAGGCTCGCGCGACCTCGTCGATCGTCTCGTAGCGCTCCGCGAACGGGTTGACGGGGAAGCCGCGCGCCTTCAGCCACTCGAGCGTCTCCCAATGCGTCTGCGGGCCGTCGCCCTCGCGATGGCCGGTGCCGTACGCCCACATCGAGAGCGGGCGCTGCGCGGTGATCGACGAGTCCTTCTGCCGCAACGAGCCCGCGGCCGCGTTGCGTGGATTCGGAGCCTGCGACTTCCCCTCCGACGTGAGCCGCTCGTTGAAGGCGCGGAAGCCGGAGAGCGGCATGTACACCTCGCCGCGCACCTCCAGTAGGTGCGGCGGCTTCCCTTCCCGCATCCGCAGCGGAATCGCCTTGATCGTGCGCAGGTTCGGCGTCACGTCCTCGCCCTGCACGCCGTCGCCGCGCGTCGCGCCGCGCACGAGCAGACCGTCTTCGTAGACGAGGTTGATCGCGGAACCGTCGATCTTCGGCTCGACGACGTAGGCGACCGGGTCGTTCGAGTCGAGCCGCTTGCGCACGTCCTCTGCCCATTTCAGCAGCGTCTCGTCGGTCGTCACCTTCTCGAGCGATCCCATCGGGGAGAGGTGCTGGACCTTTTGGAACTTCTCGGACGGCGGCGCGCCGACGCGCTGAGTCGGCGAGTCCGGCGTCACGAGCTCGGGATGCGCGCGCTCGAGCTCGACGAGCTCGTCGTAGAGGCGGTCGTACTCGGCGTCGCTCATGTGCGGCGCGTCGTCGACGTAGTAGGCGAACGACGCGCGCGTCAGCAGATCGCGCAACTCCGCCGCGCGTGCGGCCGGATCAGAGGACGGCAAGCAGCTCCTCCGGCGACTCGACGAGGACGTCGGCGTCCTCGACGCGGTGGATCCCGCCCCACGCGACAGCGACGGCGAACACGCCCGCGGCCTTCGCCGCCTGCATGTCGAACGGCGAGTCGCCCACGTATGCGGCGTCCGACGGCTGCGCGTCGAGCCGGCGGAGCGCGTGCAGGATCGGCTCCGGGTGCGGCTTGTGGCGCTCGGTCGCGTCGGAGCCGACGACGACGTCGAAATAGCGGCCGATGCCTGCGCCCTCGAAGACCCGCTCCACCGTCGGGCGCCGCTTCGCGCTCACGACGCCGAGCCGGCGCCCTTCGTGCTTGAGGCGCGCGAGCACGTCGACGACGCCGTCGAAGCACGCGAGCTCCGAGTAGGTCGGGTCGTTGTGCGCGCGGTAGACGCGGACGAGCTCGTCGACGCGGTGAGGCGCGAGCAGCGCCATCTGCGTCTCGAGGTTGGTGCCGCCGACCTGCGCGAGGATCTGCTCGTCGGGAAACCGCCGCTGCAGGACCGTCTCCGTCGCGTGGTGGAACGACGCGAGGATGACGGCCGCGGAGTCGACGAGCGTGCCGTCGAGGTCGAAGAGAACGACGGGAAACATCGTCTCGATCCTAGCCACGCGCGGTGTGGGTTCTAGTCGCTGAAGTAGGCGCGGATCGTCCAGACGGAGCCCGTTCCCGTCTCGAGCGTGCCGCGCGGATCGAACACGCTCGCGCTCGTCGCCGTGCCGCCCAGCAGCCCGGGCGGGCCGCTCGCCAACCGCAGCGCGCAGCCGGCCTGCACGACGCCCGGCTGCGGGACGTCCGCATCGATCACCCGTGCGACCCCTTCGGCGACGTACGTTCCGCCGTCGTCGAAGCGGAACTCGGCGAAGAACGGCACGACCGCGTCGCGGACGAGCGGCCGGTCGATCTGAGCACACGCGATCGCGACCCCGAGTGCGTCGTCGCCGTGCTCGGCGAGCTGCAGCATGCGCCCGGCGAGGAAGAGGCTCGCGTCGGCGAACGGCTCGCGACCGGGGCGCTCCGCCGCGTCGGCGTCCTCGACCGTCCGGAAGACGAGCGTGCGTTCGTGCACTGCCTCAGTATCCAACGTGGACGAGGTAGAGACCGTGCGGCGGCGCCGTCTGGCCCGCGTCCGCACGCGGCCGTCCCTCGAGCAGCGGGGCGACGTCGACGCAGTCGACCATCGTGCCGACGAGCGTCCGCACCATGTGACGCAGGAAGGAGTCCGCCGTGATCTCGAACGCGAACAGGTCTCCCTCGTCGAGCCATTCGGCCCGCTCCACGGTCCGCACGAACATGTCGTGCTGCGTCTCCGTCGGCGTGAACGCGCGGAAGTCGTGCCGGCCGAGCAGCAGCGACGCCTCCGCCTGGAGGCGGTCGAGCTCGAGCGGCCGCGGATACCACCAGCTGCGCCCCGCCTCGAACGGCGAGCGGACACGGCGGCGCCAGATCCGGTAGCGGTAGCTGCGCGCCCGCGCGTCGTGGCGTGCGTGGAAGCCCGGCTCCGCTTCCTCCGCCGTCACGACCGCGACGTCCCCCGGCAGCTCGGTGTTCAGCGCAGCCGCCGCGCGCTCGACCGGCGGTCCGCCCTCGACGTCGACGCTGACGACGTTCGCGAGCGCGTGAACGCCGGTGTCGGTGCGGCCGGCGACTGCGAAGTGGTGCCCCTCGGCACAGGTGTATACCTGCGCAAGCGCGCCCCGAACGGCCCCCTCGACCGTCCGCAGGCCCGGCTGCGCGGCCCAGCCGCGAAAGCCGGTGCCGTCATAGGCGAGGGTGAGCTTCAGGCGCACGTCAGGCGTCCCTGACGTCGTTTGTCAGGAATGCCTTATGCTTTGGGCGCTTGCGATCGAGTTGATACACTCTACATGCATGCCGCCTGAGCACGCCTTCCTCCTCCAGCGTGTGCAGCCTGCCATGGTCGGCCTCGTCGACGGGTCGCTGTCGACGCTCGCCCCGATCTTCTCGATTGCGCTCGCGACACACGACACGCGCTACGCCTTCATCGCCGGACTCGCGACCGCGCTCGGCGCGGCGGTGAGCATGGGCTTCTCGGAGGGATTGTCGGACACGGGGGAGTTCACCGGCCGCGGCAACCCCGTCGCACGCGGGACGATCACCGGCGGCGGCACGTTCGTCGGCGGGATCCTCCACACGCTGCCGTTCCTGATCCCTCAGTACCACGCGGCGCTGTCCTTCGCGATCGCGGTCGTCGCGCTCGAGCTGCTCGTCCTCGCCTACCTGCGCTGGCGGTTCTTCTCCGACACGTTCCTGCGCGCGCTCGGCATCGTCACGTTCGCAGGCGTGATCATCGCCGCCGTCAGCGCGGGTCTCGGCAGCCTGCTCGGCTCGCCGGTCGGCTGAGCAGGGCCGTCGGCGCGGGGCTTCACAACCTCACGGCGGTATGACACGATCAGAGGCCGGGGGCAGGAGGGCTCATTAGGAGGTTTGGGATGCGTCAGGCAACCGTTCTCGCAGCAACGGGGATCGCGCTCGCGATCCTCTTTACGTCTGCTGGGCCTGCGTTCAGCGACGGCTCGGGCATCGTGAATGCGCAGGTGACGGTGGCGTCGCCCTGCCTGCTGATCAACAACTCGTCGCTGAACTTCGGTACTGCCGCGTTCAGCACGTCAACGGGCGGCGTGACGGCGGCGGCGGCCGACCACACGACGGTCCTCACGAACTGCGGAACCGGCCCCGAGAACTTCCGCGGCAGCGCAACCGACGCGTCGGGCGGAGGCTTTACATGGTCGCTGATCGATAACACCACCGACGTCAACCCGTGCTTCGCAACGCCGCCGCTCAACTCGTACCAGGTCGCGTTCGCGCGGACTGGGACGTCGTTCTACGTGGCGATGACACCGACGTCCGCTCCGCTCCTCAACGACGTCCCTGCCGGCGCGCTGCTGGACCTGACGGGGAAGGTGAACATGCCGTGCTCGGGGAGCAACGGCGCGGGCACCACGATGAACTTCCAGGTGAACTTCCTGGCGACGCTCTAACGCGGCACAGCTGGGACGACTGATGCGGGCACCCGTGGCCCTCCTTTTCCTCGCCGTCTGCGCGCCGGTGCCGGTCGCGGTCGCCGCGTCGGGCGTCGCGATCGATCTCGGCGCCGTCTCGATCGAGCAGAAGCTGGCGCCTGGCGGCAGCTACGCGCTGCCGACGATCGGCGTCCGCAATCCGGGGACGGTCAGGTCGCGCTACAGGATGGGGATCATCCCGGCTGCGGGCGACCGGAAGCAGCCGCCGGCCTCGTGGTTCCGCTTCACGCCGCGTGAGTTCGGGCTTGCACCCGGCGCGACGAAGCCGGTCGCGTCGCGACTCGTGCTGCCCACGAGCGCTGCGCCGGGGAAGTACCTCACACTGATCGGCGCGCAGCTGGCGTCGCAGGCGAAGGGCCCGACGCTGAACGCAGGAGCCGCCGCGAAGCTCAGCTTCACCGTCGAGCCGTCGTCGACGCTCGCGGCCTGGTGGCTGAAGGTGAAGACGTTCTTGAAGGATCGCGAGCCCTGGACGTGGGCCGTGCCGCTCGCGCTCGCACTCGCACTGCTCGCAATGACGATGCGCCGGCGGTTCGTCATCCGGCTGGAGCCGCGCGCGTGAGAGCCGCTGCCGCACTCCTCGCGGCCCTCGCCCTCGCCGCCGTCCCGCAGGCGGCCGGCGACTCGATCTCGGGAACCGTCCGCGCAAACCCGTTCCAGCTCTCGCTCACGGTCGCGCCGAGCACGACGCACGTGGGTGCGTTCCTGACTGCCGCCGTGACGGCGACGAATCTCGCCGACACGCCCGTCCCGGCGATGTTGACGCTCGAGCTTCCTCTCGGTCTCGCCGCTGCCTCGGTGGCCGCCAGCCTGGTTGTTCCCGCCCATGGATCGGCGACGGCGTCGTTTGCCGTCTGCGCCCAATCGCCCGGCACATACGTCGTCGCCGCCCACGGAGAGACGGCGACCGACAGAGCGGACAGCGTCGCCGTGCTCGTCACCGTCGCGCCCGGAGACGGCCCCTGCATCAACCACCCCCCGGTCTGCGCAACGGTCGCCGTGCGGCCGTCGACGCTGTGGCCGCCGAACCACAAGCTCGTCCCGGTTGCGCTCGGGGCCGCGACCGATCCGGACGGAGACAGCCTGACGTCTGCGATCGACGCGGTGACCCAAGACGAGCCGGTCAACACCACCGGCGACGGTGACGCGTCGCCGGATGCAGTGCGCAACCTGCTGGATCCAAGCAGCGTGATCCTGCGCGCCGAGCGCAGTGGCCTCGCCGACGGCCGCGTCTATCGGGTCGCCTACACGGTCACCGACGGGCGCGGCGGCTCGTGCAGCGGCATCGCGCGCGTCGCCGTCCCTGTGTCGCGGCAGTCGTTCGCGCTCGAATCGCCGTTCGTCTACGACTCGTTCGGCGCGTAGACGCCGCGGCTAGCGCGCCGCGGCCGCGGGATCGTAGTCGACGAGCTCGAGGTAGACCATGTCCGCCGCGTCGCCCTGACGCGGTCCGAGCTTGACGATCCGCGTGTAGCCGCCGGGACGGTCGGCGAAGCGCGGCGCGACTTCGGCGAACAGGACGTGCACGACGTCCTGCGAGCGGAGCGTCGAGATCGCCTGCCGCCGCGCGGCGAGGTCGCCGCGGCGGCCGAGCGTGATCATCTGCTCGGCCAGCGGCTTGACCGCCTTGGCCTTCGCCTCGGTCGTCTTGATGCGGCCGTGCTCGATCAGCGCGCCGGCGAGGTTCGCGTAGAGCGCTTTGCGATGGGCGGAATCCCGCCCGAGCTTCTTGCCGGCGCGCTGATGGCGCATTCCCTACTCCTCGCCCCGCAGGTTCAACCCGTGCGCGGCGAGCGTCTCCTTGACCTCTTCGATCGACTTCTTGCCGAAGTTCGGGATCGACGCGAGCTCGTTCTCCGTCTTCGTCACGAGGTCGCCGATCGTCTCGATGCCGACGCGCTTCAGGCAGTTGTACGAGCGGACGCCGAGCTCGAGCTCCTCGATCGGGAAGTTCTCCATCCCGTGCGCGAGCGACTCGGACGGGACGGCACCGTCGGTCGGAGCCGCAGCAGCCTCGCCGAAGCCCTCCATCTTCTCGATGTCCGTGAAGATCGCGAGCTGCCGGATGAGGATCTCGGCCGCCTGCCCGATCGCCTCCTTCGGGTCGATCGTGCCGTCGGTCGTCACGTCAAGGCGCAGCTTGTCGTAGTCGGTGCGCTGCCCGACGCGCGCGGCCTCGACGTCGTACGCGACGCGCCGGACCGGCGAGAAGATCGAGTCGATCGGGATGACGCCGATCGTCGTCGTCTCCGAGCCGCGGTTCAGCTCGTTCGGCAGGTAGCCGCGGCCGCGGCCGATCGTGAGGGTCATCTCGAGGCGTCCCTTGTCGGACAGGTTCGCGATCACGAGGTCCGGGTTGAGGATCTCGAGGTCGGCGGGAGCCTCGATCTGGCCCGCGGTGATCGCGCCGGCGCCCTTCGCCGAGAGCCGTACCTCGATCTCGGGCGACTCGCCGTGCAGGACGCAGATGATGCTCTTCAGGTTGAGGATGACGTCCGTGACGTCCTCGCGGACGCCCGGAATGGTCGTGAACTCGTGCGAGACGCCGTCGATCTTGACCGACGTCACCGCGGAGCCCTCGAGCGACGAGAGCAGCACGCGGCGGAGCGAGTTCCCGAACGTGTACCCGAAGCCGCGATCGAGCGGTTCGATCACGAAAACGCCGCGAAACTCGTCGACTTCCTCGTGAACGATCTTCGGAATCTGGAACTCCATGAGAGACGTGCGTGTGGCCATTCGTTCCTTTCTGCGGGCAAAACCGCCCGGAGGGGACTACTTGCTGTAAAGCTCGACGATGAGTGACTCCTGTACGGGCGTGTCGATCTCGTCCCGCGCCGGCCACTTCAAGATCTTTCCGGTCAGGTTGTCGTGGTCGGCCTGGAGCCACGGCGCAACGGACGCCGTGAGGTCGGTCGCGTCGCGGACGACGGTCTCGGCCGACGAGCCCGGCGCGATCGTCACGATGTCGTTCGGCCGCACCTGGAAGCTCGGGATGTTCACGCGGCGGCCGTTCACGTGGAAGTGGCCGTGCCGCACGAGCTGCCGGGCCTGCGCGCGCGAAGCGGCGAAGCCCAGGCGGTAGACGACGTTGTCGAGTCGTGTCTCAAGCATGCGGAGCAGGGTCTCGCCGGTGACGCCGGTGCCGCGCGTCGCCTTCTCGTAGTACGTGCGGAACTGCTTCTCCAAAAGTCCGTAATACCGACGTGCCTTTTGCTTCTCGCGCAGCTGCAGGAGGTACTCGCTCTGCTTGATGCGGCCGCGGCCGTGCTCGCCCGGCGGGTAGCTGCGGCGCTCGATCGCGCACTTCTCGGTCAGGCAGCGCTCCCCCTTCAGGAAGAGCTTCATGCCCTCGCGGCGGCACTGCTTGCACTTCGGCGAACGGTCGCGTGCCACTAGACACGCCTCCGCTTCTTGGGGCGAACGCCGTTGTGCGCCTGCGGCGAGACGTCGCGGACGCCGAGGATCTCGAGGCCGGCGGCCTGGAGCGAGCGAATCGCGGTCTCGCGACCCGATCCCGGTCCCTTGACGAAGACCTCGACCTTCTGCAGGCCGTGCTCCATTCCCTTCCGTGCGCACGAGTCGGCAGTGACCTGCGCGGCGAACGGCGTCGACTTGCGCGAGCCCTTGAAGCCCGCCGAGCCGGCCGATTCCCACGCGATCACGTTCCCGTCCTTGTCGGTGAGGGAGACGATCGTGTTGTTGAACGACGTCTTGATGTGCGCCTGGCCGATCGCGATGTTCTTGCGAACGCGACGGCGTGTGCGACCACGGGTCGCTGGACGACGAGGAGGTGCCACGCTATTTCGCCTTCTTCCCGCGGCCGACGGTCTTCTTCGGGCCCTTCCGGGTGCGCGCGTTCGTCTTCGTGCGCTGGCCGTTGACCGGCAGCCCACGGCGGTGACGGACGCCGCGGTAGGCGCCGATCTCCTGCAGCCGCTTCACCGACTGCGTGCGCTCGCGGCGCAGGTCGCCCTCCACCTGCAGCTGGCCGTCGATGTACTCGCGCAGCTTCGTCACTTCCTCGTCGGTGAGGTCGCGGACCTTCGTGTCGAGCGAGATGCCGAGCTCGGCGCAAATCTTCTGGGCCGTCGTGCGGCCGATGCCGTAGATGTACGTCAGCCCGATCTCGAGCCGCTTCTGGTTCGGGAGGTTGACTCCTGCGATGCGCGCCACGCTCTGCCTACCCCTGCCGCTGCTTGTGACGAGGGTTCGTGCAGATGACCATGGTCCGGCCGTGCCGCTTGATCACGCGGCAGCGCTCGCACATGGGCTTGACGGATGGGCGTACTTTCATCGGTATCGGTATGTGATCCGGCCGCGCGTGAGGTCGTACGGCGACAATTCGACCTTGACCTTGTCGCCGGGGAGGATCCGGATGTAGTGCTTCCGCATCTTCCCCGAGATCGTCGCGAGAACGCTGTGACCCCCTTCGAGCTCGACGCGGAACATCGTGCTCGGCAGGGCCTCGGTGATCTCGCCCTCGACCTCGATCTTGTCCTCTTGCTTGGCCAAATCCCTTTCGTTCGGTTGCTAAACGGGCGCACGAAGACACAAGCCCCCGTGCGGCTGGATCATGGTAGCAAACTGGGTTCGAGCCGCTTCGTGAGGATCCTGGGCCCGTCGCGGGTGACCGCGACCGTATGCTCGAAATGAGCCGAGAGGGAGCCGTCCTCGGTCGAGATCGACCACTCGTCCTCGTGGAGGAAGACGTCCGGGCCACCGGCGTTGATCATCGGCTCGATCGCGAGCGTCATCCCCTCCTGGAGGAGCGGCCCGCGGCCGGGCTCGCCGAAGTTCGGAATCTGCGGGTCCTCGTGCATCGAGCGGCCGACGCCGTGGCCGACGAGGCTGCGGACGACGGAGAAGCCGGCCCCCTCGGTCGTCGTCTGGATCGCGTGGCCGATGTCGGAGAGGTGGTTGCCGGGCCGGGCCTGCTCGATGCCGGCCGCGAGTGCCGTCTGGCCGGTCTCGAGTAGCCGCTGCGCCTCCTCCGAGACCTCGCCGACGGGGAACGTGTAGGCGGAGTCGCCGACGAAGCCGCCGAGCGTGACGCCGACGTCGACCGAGAGGATGTCGCCGTCCTTGAGCGCGTAGCCGCCGGGGATCCCGTGCACGACCATCGCGTTCGGCGATGCACAGATCGATGCGGGGTAGCCGCGGTAGCCGAGGAACGTCGGCACGCCGCCGCGCGACCGGATGAACTCATGCGCGAGCTCGTCGAGCTCCTGCGTCGTCACGCCTGCGCGCACGTGCTCGCCGATCAGCTCGAGCGTCTCGACGACGACGTGGCCGGCGCGCTCCATCTGCTCGATCTCGGTCTTGGACTTGCGGATGATCACGCCAGAACCTGGTCCAAAGCCTGCTGCACCTCGAAGTGGACCTCGTCGATCGAGCGCTCCGCGTGCAGCGGCACGAGCTTCCCCGTCGTGCGGTAACGCTCGACGACCGGCTCCGTCTGCTGGTGGTAGATCTCGAGCCGCCGCCCGATCGCCTCCGGCGTGTCGTCGCCACGGTCCTCCTCGTCGGCGCGCTTGCGCATCCGCTCGACCGCGACGGCGTCGTCGAGGTTGAAGAAGAGGATCACGTCGAGCGTGCGGCCGATCTCGGCGAGCATCTCGTCGAGCGCCTCGGCCTGCGCGAGGTTCCGCGGGAAGCCGTCGAGGACGAATCCGTCGCGCGCGTCGTCTTGGAGGAGCCGCTCGCGGATCAGCGCGACTGTCAGCTCGTCGGGGACGAGCTCGCCCGCGGCGAGGATCGGCTCGACCTGCTTCCCGAGCTCGGTCTGCGCGGCGATCGCGGCGCGGAACATGTCGCCGGTCGAGACGTGAGGAATGCCGTGGTCCGCGGCGATCCGCTTCGCCTGCGTTCCCTTCCCGGATCCCTGCGGTCCGAGCAACAGGATGTTCACGCTGCTGAGGGCCTCTACTTCAGGAAGCCTTCGTAGGAGCGCATCATCATCTGCGACTCCATCTGGCGCATCGTGTCGAGCGCGACGCCGACGACGATGATCACCGAGGTGCCGCCGAGCGCACGCGACGTCGCCTGCGAGAAACCGAAGTAGTAGATGAAGATGCCGGGCAGGACCGCGACGAGCGCGAGGTAGATCGAGCCCGGCAGCGTCAGCCGCGAGAGCACACGGTCGAGGTACGTCGCCGTCGGCGGGCCCGGACGGATGCCGGGGATGTACCCGCCGTACTTGCGCAGGTTGTCGGCCTGGTCGACCGGATTGAACTGAACGGCCGTGTAGAAGTAGGTGAAGACCACGATCAGCAACGCCTCGATGCCGAGGTACTGGATCGAGCCGTACTGGAAGTGCTGGTTGATGAAGCTCTGCGACGCAGGGAAGAAGCTCGCGATCGTCGGCGGGAACGCCATCACCGCCGCCGCGAAGATGATCGGGATGACGCCCGCCATGTTCACGCGCAGCGGCATGTACGTCGAGCCGCCGGCGGTCATGCGTCGTCCCACCATCCGTTTCGCGTACTGGATCGGAATGCGCCGCTGTCCCTCCTGGATGAAGACGACCGCGACGATGACGCCGAGCGCGATCACGGGCAGGAAGAGTTTCTCGGTCGCGCCGCCGTTGATCCAGGCCGTGATGCCGGTCGGGATCGTCGAGAGGATCGACGCGAAGATCAGCAGCGAGATGCCGTTGCCGATGCCGCGCTTCGTGATCAGCTCGCCCATCCACATCAGCAGCGTCGTGCCGGCGGTGAGCGTGAGGACGATCAACACGAGCCGCCCGGTGTTCGCCGCGAGCACCTGCTCCTTCTTGAACAGGAATGCGTAGCCGAGCGACTGCGCGCCGGCGAGGAAGACGGTCAGGTAGCGCGTGTACTGGTTGATCTTGGCCATCCCCGCTTCGCCTTCCTTCTGCAGCTGCTCGAGCGTCGGGATGACGACCGTCATCAGCTGGAGGATGATCGAGGCGGTGACGTAGGGCATGATCCCGAGCGCGAAGATCGAGAAGCGCGAGAGCGCGGACCCCGAGAACGTGTTCAGCAGGCCGAACACGCCCTGACCGCGGCCGCCGGTCGAGAAGAAGTTCTGGATCGCGTTCGAGTCGATCCCCGGCGCCGGGATCCACGAGCCGAGCCGATAGAGCGCGAGGATGACGCCGGTGAAGATCACGCGGCGGCGCAGCTCCGGCACACGCCACGCGTTCGCGAGCCAGGAGAACAACCTAGGCTTCCTCTTCCTCGGCGGCCGGCTCCTCGGGCGGGGCCTCCGCGGGCGCGCGGCGCTTCGCCTTTCCTTTCAGTCGCTTGGCGGCCGGCGGCTCGCGCAGCAGCGACACCGTGCCGCCGGCAGCTTCGATCTTCTCGCGGGCGCTCGCCGAGACCGCGTGCGCGACGACGGTCAGCTTCGTGGCGAGGTCGCCGTGGCCGAGGATCTTGACGTCCTTGCGCGTCGTGCCGATCAGGCCGACCTCCTTGAGGAGCTCGGGCGTCACCTCGGTTCCCGCCTTGAAGCGGTCGAGCGCGGCGACGTTCACGGGCTGCGCGTACGTGCGGAACGGGCCGATCGGCATCGCGTCCTTCGAGGTCGAGCCGCGCTGCTTGCCGATGCGCATGTACACGGGCATCTGCCCGCCTTCGAAGCCTGCGCGCATCTTGTGCGAGCCGGCGCGCGACTTCTGGCCCTTGATCCCGCGGCCCGAGTAGCGGCCCTTGCCGGAGCCGAGTCCGCGTCCGATGCGCTTGCGATCCTTGCGCGCCTGCGCCGGCTTCAGGTTCGAGAGGTTGAGCTGCTCGGAGGCCATTACTTGTCCACCTTCACCAGGTGGCGCACCTTCCGCAGCATACCCGCGAGCGCCGGCGACTCCTCGTGCTCGACGGTGCGGCCGATGCGACCGAGGCCGAGCGCGCGCAACGTGCCGCGATGCCGCTCGGACTGGCCGATCTTGGAGCGAACCTGCGTGATGCGGAGCTTCGCCATCAGCTGCTCTTCCTGCGGCCGAGCCTGCGCTTCGGCTTCTCGGGAGCGGGCGCCTCGGCGACCGGTTCGGGCTCCGGCTCCGGCTCGGGTGTGGGCTCCGGCTCGGGCGTGGGCTCGGGCTTCGGTTCGGGCTCGGGGACGACGACCGCCTCGGGCTCGGGCTGCGCCTGGCGCATCGCCGGCGGCACCACGGTCGGCTCCGTCGGCAGCCCTTCGGCGACCACGGGTTCCTCGAGCGGCTCCGGCTTGTACGGCAGTACGCGCGACAGCTCGACGCCGCGCGTCTTGGCGACCTCCTCGGGACGCCGAAGCCGCTTCAGCGCGTCGACCGTCGCCTGCGCCATGTTGATCGGGTTCGTCGTGCCGAGGCTCTTCGCGAGGATGTCCCGGATACCGCCGAGCTCGAGAACGGCGCGCACGCCGCCGCCGGCGATCACACCGGTTCCCTCGCTGGCGGGACGCAGCAGCACGCGCGCGGCGCCGAACTTGCCGAGCGACTCGTGCGTGATCGTCGTCCCGTGCTTCGGGATCGTGAACAGGTTTTTCTTCGCGTCGTCGACGGCCTTCGTGATCGCGAGCGGGACTTCGCGCGCCTTGCCGTAGCCGACTCCGACGCGGTCGACCTCGTCGCCGATCACGACGAGCGCGGTGAACGAGAAGCGTCGGCCGCCCTTGACGACCTTGGCGACACGGTTGATCTCGATCACGCGCTCCTTGAGCTCGCGCTGCTCTTCGCGCGCGAACACCTCACGCTCGACACTGGTCAAAACTGAAGTCCTCCCTCGCGCGCGCCCTCGGCGAGGGCCTTGACGCGTCCGTGGTACAGGTAGCCGCCGCGGTCGAAGACACACCGGTCGAGGCCGGCCTTCTTCGCGTTGGCCGCCAGCAGCTTGCCGACTTCGGCCGCCTGCTCGCTCTTCGTGCCCTTGAACGACTTCTTGAGGTTCAGCCAGGTGGCGGCCGCGAGTGTGCGGGCGTTTTGGTCGTCGATCAGCTGCGCCGAGATCCCCTTGTTCGAGCGGTAGACCGCGAGGCGCGGGCGCTCGGCGGTGCCGGCGATCTTGCCGCGGACGCGACGGTGCCGGCGCTGCCGTGCTTCGAGCTTCGTCAGGGTTGCCATTACGCTCGCTTCCCGACCTTCCGGCGGACGTACTCGCCCTCGTAGCGGATGCCCTTGCCCTTGTACGGCTCCGGCGGGCGGACCTTGCGGATCTCCGCCGCGACCTGGCCGACCTGTTGCTTGTCGACACCCTTCACGACGATCTGGTTCGGCACCGGGACCTCGAAGCTGATGCCGTCCGGCGCTTCCTTGACGACCGAATGCGAGAAGCCGACGTTGAGCTCGAGCGACGTGCCGCGCATCGCCGCGCGGTAGCCGACGCCCTGAATCTCGAGCCGTTTCTCGAAGCCCTTCGTGACGCCCTCGACCATGTTCGCGATCAGCGTGCGCGTCAGGCCGTGCAGCGCCCGGTCGTCGCCGCGCTCGGTCGGGCGCGACACGACGATCGCGTCGTCCTGACGCTCGACGACGATCCGCGTCGGCAACTGCTGCGTGAGTTCGCCGAGCGGTCCGTTGACCATGATGCGGCCCGGATCGAGCGCGATGTTCACGTTCGCGGGGACCTGGATGGGCTGTCTACCGATGCGACTCATTGCTCACCAGATGAAGGCGATGACCTCGCCGCCGATGCCCTTCTCCTGCGCGGTGCGCGCGGTGACGAGGCCGTTGGACGTGGACAGGATCGCGGTGCCCATCCCGCCGAGCACGCGCGGCAGGCGGTCCTTGCGCGCGTAGATGCGACGGCCGGGCTTCGACACGCGCTTCAGGTCCGTGATCACACGCTCGCGGCTGCGGCCGTACTTCAGCTCGACGATCAGGTGGTCGAACGACTCGCCCGACTCGACGTGGAAGTCCTTGATGTAGCCCTCCTCCTTGAGGAGGCGGGCGATCTCGACCTTCAGCTTCGAGGTGGGCATGACGACGCGGTCCTGCAGCGCCTTGTTGGCGTTGCGAATGCGCGTGAGCATGTCTGCGACGGGATCGGTCAGCATCTTCTTCTCCTACCAGCTCGACTTCGTCATGCCGGGGATCGAGCCCTGATGCGCGAGCTCGCGCAGGCAGATCCGGCAGAGGCCGAACTTGCGGAACACGGCGCGCGGACGCCCGCAGCGATTGCAGCGCGTGTAGTTCCGCACCTTGAACTTCTGCGGCCGCGCCTGCTTGATTCTCAACGACTTCTTAGCCATTACTCGCTCCTTCGTTCCTCGCCTGCGAACGGGAAGCCGAGCGCGGCGAGGAGCGCACGGGCCTGGTCGTCGTCTTGTGCGGACGTCGTGATCGCGACGTCGAGACCGCGGATCGACGCGATCGAGTCGTAGTCGATCTCCGGAAAGATGATCTGCTCGCGAAGGCCGAGCGAGTAGTTGCCACGGCCGTCGAACGAGCCGGGGTTGAGCCCGCGAAAGTCGCGGATGCGCGGCAGCGCGATCGAGATCAGCCGGTCGAGGAACTCCCACATCCGCGCGCCGCGCAGCGTGACGCGCGCGCCGATGGGCATGCCCTCGCGAACCTTGAACGCCGCGATCGACTTGCGGGCGCGACGCATCTGCGCGCGCTGGCCCGCAATGGTGGAGAGCTCGTCAAGAGCACTGTCGAGCAGCTTCGAGTCCGTCTTCGCGTCGCCGACGCCCATGTTGAGCGTGACCTTCTCGACGCGCGGCACCTGCATGATCGAGGCGAGCCCGAGCTCCTCCTGCAGGCGCGGCCGGAGCTGCTCCTCGAATAGAGCCTTCAGACGGGGCGTGTATGTCTCGGTCGCGGTCGCCATTACTTGTCGATGTCCTGTCCGCAGTCGGCGCGCTTGCAGACGCGCACCTTGCGCGTGCCGCCCTTCTCCTCGCGAACGTCGATGCCGACGCGCGTCGGCCGGTTGCACACCGGACAGACGAGCATCACGCGCGAGACCGGCAGCGCGGCCGGCTTCTCGACGATGCCGCCCGGCGACATCTGCGTACCGCCCATCCGGCTCGCGTTCGCGAGCGGACGCGGGCGCGTGTGCCGCTTGACGATGTTGAGGTTCTCGACGATCACCTTGCGCTCGCGCGGCATCGCGTCGAGGACGCGGCCTTCCTTGCCGCGGTCCTTGCCGGCGAGGACGTGCACCGTGTCGCCCTTGCGGATCTTCATCGCGACGGTCATGCGCTAAAGCACCTCGGGGGCGAGAGAGACGATCTTCATGAAGTTCTTCTCGCGCAGCTCGCGCGCGACCGGCCCGAAGATGCGGGTGCCGCGCGGATTGCGCTGGTTGTCGATGATCACCGCGGCGTTCTCGTCGAACGCGATCTGTGTGCCGTCGTTGCGGCCGAACGGCTTCTTCGTGCGCACGACGACGGCCTTCACGACCTCGCCCTTCTTCACGGCGCCCTGCGGCGTCGCGGTCTTGACGGTCGCGGTGATGATGTCGCCCACGCGCGCGTAGCGACGGCGGTGGCCGCCCATCACGCGGATGCAGAGGATCTCGCGCGCGCCGGTGTTGTCGGCGACGCGCAAACGCGTTTCCTGCTGGATCACTTCGCCACCTCGAGGATCTCGGCCAAACGCCAGCGCTTCGTCTTCGACAGCGGCCGCGTCTCGACGATACGGACGCGGTCGCCCACGTGCGCGCTGTTCTGCTCGTCGTGCGCGTGGAACTTGACGCTGCGGCGGATCACCTTCTTGTAGCGCTGGTGCGCGCGGACCGACTCGACCTTGACGACGATCGTCTTGTCCATCGCGTCGGAGACGACGACGCCGCGGCGCTCCTGCCGCCGGCCGCGCTCGTGCTCCGGCTTCTCGAGCCGCACGATCGGCTTGCGCTCCTTAGGCTGCTCACGCTTCGGCTTCGTGCGCGTGCGGCGCGCGCTGCGCGGGACGTGCTTCAGCGACCGCTTCCGCTTCGCGGGCTGCTCGGGCTCGGGCTCGGGTTCGGGAGCAGGAGCCTCCGCTGCGGGCTCTTCGGCCGCAGGCTCTTCCGCCGCGGTCTCCTCGACCGCGCCCTCCTCTGCCGCGGGCACGCCTTCCTCGACCGCCTCGGGCTCGACAGGCTCGGTCGGCTCGACCGGCGTCTCTTCGATGTTCTCGTTCTCTGTCTCGCTCATGTGCTCTCAGCTCTCTCGTAGCGCACCGTGAGGATGCGCGCGATCTCGCGCTTTGCCAGGCGCAGGCGCGTCGAGTTGTCGAGCGCGCCGGTCGCGGCCTGGAAGCGAAGGTTGAACAGCTCCTGGCGGCGGTCGTGCAGCGCCTCCTCGAGCTGGTCGTCGGTCATGTCACGCAAATCCCTAGCCTTCAAAGAGATCCGCCTCCCGCTTGACGATCTTCGTCTTGACGGACAGCTTGTTGCCGGCCAGCCGCAGGGCTTCCTTCGCGAGCGGCTCGGGGACGCCCGCAAGCTCGAACATGACGCGGCCGGGCTTCACGACCGCGACCCAGCCTTCCGGCGAGCCCTTGCCCTTGCCCATGCGCGTCTCGGCCGGCTTCTTCGTGAACGGCTTGTCGGGGAAGACGTTGATCCACACCTTGCCGCCGCGCTTGATCTTGCGCGTCATCGCGATGCGGGCCGCCTCGATCTCGCGGTTCGTGACCCAGGCGGCGTCGAGCGCCTTCAAGCCGAAGTCGCCGAACTGCACCGAGTCCTGGCCCTTCGTATGCCCGCGGCGCCGGCCGCGATGCTGCTTGCGGAACTTCGTCTTCTTGGGAAGTAGCACTTACTCGGTGTCCTTCGTCTTGGTCTGCCTGCCGCCGCGGGGCTTCTTCCCCTTCGGCGCGTCGCTCGACGGCGCATCCTGCTGCGGCGTCGTGTCCGGAGCCTCGGCGACCGGAGCCTCGACCGTCTCGACGGCCGGCTCGATCGGCGGCTGCTCGCGGCCCTCGGCCGACTTCGCGGTCTCGTCCGTGCGCGGACGCTCGACATTCGCCTGGGCGCGCGCCCGCGAGCGAGTGCCGGGGCGGGCGGGGCGCGGACGGCCTGCGCCCGCGCCGGCGCGCGCAGCACCTTCGCCGCGCGGACGACGCTTGCGCACCGGGCCGAGCCCCTCGCGGTCCTGGCTGCGGCCGCGGCCGGACTCGCGGGAGGCGCCGAGACCCTCGAGCGCGCCGCCGCGGCGGCGGGCCGTGTCTTGCTCGCTGAGGCGCGTGCCTTCCGTCGTGGTGCCGAAACCCTCCGGCATGATCTCGCCCTTGTTGATCCAGACCTTCACGCCGATGCGGCCGAACGTCGTCTTCGCCTCGACGAAGCCGTAGTCGATGTCGGCGCGAATCGTGTGCAGCGGGACGCGGCCCTCGGAGTAGGTCTCCGAGCGCGACATCTCCGCCCCGCCGAGGCGGCCGCCGCACGTGATCTTGATTCCCTGCGCGCCGGACCGCATCGCCGACGCGAGCGAGCGCTTCATCGCGCGCCGGAACGACACGCGGTTCTGCAGCTGCTCCGCGATCGACTGCGCGACGAGCTTCGCATCGAGCTCGGGGCGCTTGATCTCGTTGATGTTGATGTGGACGTTCTTGCCGGTGATGGCGTGCAGCTCCTTGCGGAGCGCGTCCACCTCGACGCCCGACTTGCCGATCACGATGCCGGGGCGTGCCGTGTAGATGTCGACGGTGATCCGCTGCTTGTCCTTGCGGATCAGGATGTCGGACAGGCCTGCATGCGCGAGCTTCTTGTAGATGTGCTCGCGGATCCGGATGTCCTCGATCAGGTACTGCGGGAAGTCCTTCGTCCCGGTCCACCAGTTCGACTTCCAATCGTGGATGACGCCGACGCGCATCCCGCCGGGATGAACTTTCTGACCCATTTACGCTTCCGCCTTTCTGCGTGCAGGCGCACGCTTCGCCGCGGCGCGCTTCGCGGGGGCACGCTTCCTCGGCTTCGCTTCCTCTTCGGCCGCGGGAGGCGGGGCGACCGGACGAACGGCCGCGCCGGGCGCGACCTTGATCGTGATGTGGCACGTGCGCTTGCGGATGCGCGCGACGCGGCCGCGCGCGCGTGCACGCCAGCGCTTGATCGTCGGGCCTTCGTCCGCATACGCCGCTGAGACGACGAGCTCGTCGCCGTTCAGGTTGTGATTCGACTCGGCGTTCGAGACGGCGGAATGCAGGACCTTCTCGATGTCGCGCGCGACGGCGCGTCCCGAGAACGCGAGCACCGTCCGCGCCTCCGGAACGCTGCGGCCGCGGATGTGGTCGAGCACGAGCCGCGCCTTGCGTGCGGAGACGCGCACCCACTTCGCCTCGGCGCGCACTTCCGGCTTCTGGGGAGCCACGACGCTCACTTCTTCACCTGCGTCTGCTTGTCGCCCGCGTGACCGCGGAACGTGCGGGTCGGCGCGAACTCACCGAGCTTGTGGCCGACCATCTGCTCCGAGATGAAGACGGGCACGTGCTTGCGGCCGTCGTGGACGGCGATCGTATGCCCGACCATCTCGGGGAAGACCGTCGACGAACGGGACCAGGTGCGGATCATCCGCTTCTCGTTCACGTTGTTCATCGCCTCGATGCGGCTCATCAGCCGCTCCTCGACGAACGGTCCTTTCTTCGAAGACCTGGACACTTAGCGCTTCTCCTTGCCGCGCCTGCGGCTCCGGACGATCAGCTTGTTGGATTCCTTGTGCTTCTTGCGCGTGCGCTTGCCGAGCGTCGGCACGCCCCATGGAGTGACGGGGTGCCGGCCGCCCTTCGACTTGCCCTCGCCGCCGCCGTGCGGGTGGTCGACGGGGTTCATCGCCGAGCCGCGCACTGACGGTCGCTTGCCCTTCCAGCGGCTGCGGCCCGCCTTGCCGCCGGTCTCGTTCTCGTGGTCGAGATTCCCGACCTGCCCGACGGTGGCCCGGCAGGTTAGCAACACCCTGCGGAGCTCGCCCGACGGGAGACGGAGCACGGCGTAGCCGCTGTCCTTCGCGACGAGCTGCACACCGGAGCCGGCGCTGCGCGCCATCTTGCCGCCCTGGCCCGGCTTCAGCTCGACGTTGTGCACGAGCGTGCCGGTCGGGATGTTCTCGAGCGGCAACGCGTTGCCGGGCTTGATGTCGGCGGCGGGGCCGGACTCGACGCTCGTCCCCACCCGCAGCCGCGCGGGCGCGAGGATGTACGACTTCGCGCCGTCCGCGTAGTGCAACAGCGCGATGCGCGCCGAGCGGTTCGGGTCGTACTCGATCGCGGCGACCTTCGCCGGGACGCCGTCCTTCGTGCGCTTGAAGTCGACCACGCGGTAGCGGCGCTTGTGGCCGCCGCCCTGGTGCCGCGTCGTGATGCGCCCGTAGTTGTTGCGGCCGCCCTTCTTGGTCAGCTTCTCGGTGAGCGACTTCTCGGGCTGCGTCTTCGTGATCTCCTCGAACGTGGAGACCGACATGAAGCGGCGGCCGGGGGAGGTCGGCTTGAACTTGCGGACGGGCATGACTTAGACCTGCGCTCCTTCGAAGATCTCGATCGTCTCGCCTTCGCGGAGCTGCACGATCGCCTTCTTCCAGCCGGGCCTGATGCCCTTCGTCAGGCCGCGGCGCTTCGGCTTCGCCTGCACCTTCAGGATGTTCACGCCGACGACGTGCACGCTGAACAGCTCCTCGACCGCCTGCCGCACCTGCGTGCGATGCGCGTCGGGGTGGATGCGGAACGCGTACTTGCCCTCGCCGATCAGGCTGTAGCTCTTCTCGGAGACGACGGGCGCGATGAGGACCTCGTTCGGGTGCAGCGACATTTACGCGCCTCTCCTCTGGACGTCCTCGAGCGCGCTCTCGCTGACGAGCAGCGAGCGCGCCCACACGACCTGTGACACCTCGAGCTCGCCCGGAACCGTGACGAGAACGCCTTCGAGGTTGCGGAACGACTTGACGAGCGCCTCTTCGTCCTCGCGCGCGACCACGAGCAGCGGCCGCTCCTTGCCCCACCCGTCGACGAGCGACGCAGCGCCCTTCGTGGACGGCTCGCCGAACGCGTTGTCCGCGAGGACGCCGAGCGTGCCGTGCGCGGCGTGGTCGGACAGCGCCGAGCGGAGCGCGGCGTGACGCGCTTTCTTGTTCACCTTGACGGCGAAGCTGCGAAACGACGGTGGGAAGGCGACGCCGCCGCCGGTGAACTGCGGCGCGCGAATCGTGCCCGCGCGGGCGCGGCCGGTTCCCTTCTGGCGCCACGGCTTCGCGCGGCCGCCGGAGACGAGGCCGCGGCTCTTCGCGCCGCGCGTGCCGGCGCGGTCGGCGTTCAGCTCGGCGCGCACCGCCTCGTGGACGAGGTGCGGCTTCACCTCGGCGCCGAAGACGGCGGCCTCGAGCGTGAGGTCCTTCGACTTCTTGCCCTTCGCGTCGAGCACCGGTGCCTTAGGAACGGCCATGCGACCGGTCCTCCCTGATCTCGAGCAGCCCCTTGCGGGAGCCGGGGACGGCGCCCTTCACGAGCAGCAGGTTGTTCTCGACGTCGACCGCGTGGACGACGAGGCCGACCTGCGTGCGGCGCTTCGCGCCCATGTGGCCGGCCATGCGGATGCCCTTCATGACTCGCGACGGCGTCGCCGAGGCGCCGATGGAGCCCGGCTTGCGGATGTTGTGCGAGCCGTGCGTCACCGGGCCGCGCTTGAAGTTGTGCCGCTTGATCGTTCCCTGGAAGCCCTTGCCGACCGAGACGCCGCTCACCTTCACCTTGTCGCCCGGCTGGAACGTCTCGACGGTGACGTTCTCGCCGACGACCGCGTCGCTCGGGCCTCGGAACTCGACGAGATGGCGGTGCGCACCGGTGCCGTTCGTCTTCAGATGGCCGATCTCGCCCTTCGAGAGCTTCCGCTCCGCGACGGGCTCGAACGCGAGCTGCACGGCCTCGTAACCGTCGGCGTCGGGCGTGCGCACGAGGACGACCGGGCACGGCCCCGCCTCGATCACGGTCACGGGCGTGACGCGGCCGGTCTCCTCGTCGAAGACCTGCGTCATGCCGATCTTGCGGCCGAGAATCCCCTTCATCAGAGCTTGATCTCGATGTCGACGCCCGCCGGCAGGTCGAGGCGCATGAGCGAGTCGACCGTCTTCGGCGTCGGCGAGTGGATGTCGATCAGCCGCTTGTGCGTGCGGATCTCGAAATGCTCACGGGAGTCCTTGTCCTTGAACGGCGAGCGAATCACCGTGTAGACGTTCTTCTCCGTGGGCAGCGGAACGGGACCGGTGATGGTCGCGCCGGTGCGCTCAACCGTCTCGACGATGTCCTTCGCGGACTTGTCGAGCGACTGATGGTCATACGACTTCAGTCGGATGCGGATCTTCTGTTGAGCCACCGGCGCGTCCCTGTCCTTCCTAGCGATTCGGCTTCGTCGAGATCGTGCTCTCTGCCGGCGAAAAGCAAGCGATGGAAGGACGCAGGGTGCGGTCGTAGCCGTAGGCTACGGGCGCACCCGAGGACGCCCCAGCGCGCCGCTTTGCAGCCGCGCAGAGAGTGCGAGATTGGCGAAGTCGAGTCGCAGTTATCACTTGATGATCTCCGTGACCACGCCGGCGCCGACGGTGCGGCCACCTTCGCGGATCGCGAAGCGGAGACCCTGATCCATTGCGATCGGCTGGATCAGCTCGATTTCCATGTTCGTGTTGTCCCCCGGCATGACCATCTCCTGGCCCTCCGGGAGCTTGATCGAGCCGGTCACGTCCGTCGTGCGGAAGTAGAACTGCGGCCGGTAGCCGTTGAAGAACGGCGTGTGGCGGCCGCCTTCGTCCTTCGACAGGACGTAGACCTCGGCCTTGAAGTGCGTGTGCGGGGTGATCGAGCCGGGCTTCGCGAGCACCTGGCCGCGCTCGACCTCTTCGCGCTTCGTGCCGCGCAGCAGCGCGCCCGCGTTGTCGCCGGCCTGGGCGTAGTCGAGCGTCTTGTTGAACATCTCGACGCCGGTGACGACCGTCTTCGCCGTCTGCGGATGGATGCCGACGATCTCGATCTCCTCACCGACCTTGATCGAGCCCTGCTCGACGCGGCCCGTGACGACCGTCCCGCGACCCGTGATCGTGAACACGTCCTCGATCGGCATCAGGAACGGCTTGTCGACGTCGCGCGTCGGCTCGGGGATGTACGAGTCGACCGCTTCCATCAGCTCGACGATCTTCGCCTCCCACTCCTCGTCGCCCTCGAGCGCCTTCAGCGCCGAGACCTGCACGACGGGGATGTCGTCGCCCGGGAACTCGTACTTCGAGAGAAGCTCGCGCACCTCCATCTCCACGAGCTCGATCAGCTCCGGGTCGTCGACCATGTCGACCTTGTTCAGCGCGACGACGATGTACGGCACCTCGACCTGGCGCGCGAGCAGGATGTGCTCCCGCGTCTGCGGCATCGGGCCGTCGGCCGCCGAGACCACGAGGATCGCGCCGTCCATCTGGGCGGCGCCCGTGATCATGTTCTTGATGTAGTCGGCGTGCCCCGGGCAGTCGACGTGTGCGTAGTGACGGTTCGCCGTCTCGTACTCGACATGCGAGGTGTTGATCGTGATGCCGCGCTGGCGCTCTTCCGGCGCGTTGTCGATCTCGTCGAACGTCTTCGCCGTGCCGCCGGTCTTCTTCGCAAGCACCTGTGTGATCGCCGCGGTCAGCGTCGTCTTGCCGTGGTCGATGTGACCGATCGTGCCGACGTTGAGATGCGGCTTCGTGCGCTCGAACTTCTGCTTGGCCATGCTCTCCTTCCTTCTCTAGCTCTGCGCGTCGACCAGCTCGGTGGCGATCGACTGCGGAACCTCTTCGTAGTGGTCGAATTGCATCGTGAACGTCGCGCGACCTTGCGTCATGGAGCGCACGTCCGTTGCGTAGCCGAACATCTCGGCGAGGGGAACCATCGCCTTGATCGACTGGGCGTTGCCGGCCGGCTCGAGATGCTCGACGCGGCCGCGACGGGAGTTGAGGTTGCCCATCACGTCGCCGAGGTAGTCCTCGGGCGTGACGACCTCGACCGCCATCACGGGCTCGAGCAGCACGGGCTTCGCGCGCTTCATCGCTTCCTTGAACGCCATCGAGCCCGCGACCTTGAACGCCATCTCGCTCGAGTCGACCTCGTGGTACGAGCCGTCGACCAGCTCGATGCGGATGTCGACGACGGGATACCCGCCGAGGATGCCCGACTCCATCGCCTCCTGGATGCCGAGGTCGATCGAAGGGATGTACTCCTTCGGGATCTTGCCGCCGACGATCTTGTCGACGAACTCGTAGCCCGTTCCCTGCTCCGCCGGCGCGAGGTTGACCACCGCGTGGCCGTACTGGCCGCGGCCGCCCGTCTGCCGGACGAACTTGCCCGAGATCTTCTCGACGGCCTGGCGCGCGGTCTCGCGGTACGCGACCTGCGGCCGGCCGACGTTCGCGTCGACGTTGAACTCGCGCTTCAGGCGGTCGACGATGATCTCCAGGTGCAGCTCGCCCATGCCGGCGATCAGCGTCTGGCCGGTCTCCTCGTCGGAGCGCACGCGGAAGGTCGGATCCTCCTCGGACAGCCGCTGCAGGCCCTGCGAGAGCTTGTCCTGGTCGGCCTTCGTCTTCGGCTCGACCGCGACGGAGATCACGGGATCGGGGAACGTGATCGACTCGAGCACGATCGGCGCGGTGTCGGCGGCCAGTGTGTCGCCGGTCGTCGTCGCCTTGAGCCCTACGGCCGCGGCGATCTCGCCCGCGCCGATGTCCTCGCGCTCCTCGCGGTGGTTCGCGTGCATCTGGAGGATGCGGCTGATCCGCTCCGTCTTGCCCGTCGTCGTATTGAGGACGCGGTCGCCCGCCTTGATCTTTCCGGAGTAGACGCGGAAGTACGTCAGCTTGCCGACGTACGGGTCCGACATCACCTTGAACGCGAGCGCGGCGAACGGCTCGTCGTCGGCGGCCTTGCGCGAGAGCTCGTGCTCGGTGCGCGGGTCGATGCCGTGGACTGCCGGTACGTCGAGCGGACTCGGGAGGTAGTCTACGACTGCGTCGAGCAGCGGCTGGATGCCCTTGTTCTTGAACGCGGAGCCGAGCAGCACCGGCGTGATCGAGCCGTCGAGCGTCGCGGCGCGCAGCGCGCGCTTGAGCATCTCCGCCGTCACGGCGCTCTCGTCCTCGAGGTAGGTCTCCGTCAGCTCGTCGTCGTGGTCCGCGACCGCGTCGATCAGCTGGTGGTGGTACTCGTTCGCCTGCTCGAGCAGCTCGGCCGGGATCTCCCCGGTCTCCATCTTCGTGCCGAGGTCGTCCGACCACGTGATCGCGCGCAGCTCGACGAGGTCGACGACCCCGCGGTGGCGGTCCTCCTGGCCGATCGGAATCTGGATCGGAACGGTCTTTGCGCCGAGCCGGTCGACCATCGACTGGACCGCCTTGAAGAAGTCCGCGCCGGTGCGGTCCATCTTGTTGATGAACGCGATGCGCGGGACCTTGTACTTGTCGGCCTGGCGCCACACGGTCTCGGACTGCGGCTGCACGCCGGCGACGGAGTCGAAGACGGCGACGGCGCCGTCGAGGACGCGCAGGCTGCGCTCGACCTCGACAGTGAAGTCCACGTGCCCGGGCGTATCAATAATGTTGATGCGGTGGTCGCGCCAGAACGCCGTCGTCGCCGCCGACGTGATCGTGATGCCGCGCTCCTGCTCCTGCGCCATCCAGTCCATCGTCGCGGCGCCCTCGTGCACCTCGCCCATCTTGTGGGTGCGGCCCGTGTAGTAGAGGATCCGCTCGGTCGTCGTCGTCTTGCCGGCGTCGATGTGCGCCATGATCCCGATGTTGCGGACGCGCTCGAGCGCGACCTGTGTCCTGGTGTCGACGGCAGCCATCGCGGTCACCACCTGTAGTGCGCGAAGGCCTTGTTGGCCTGCGCCATCCGGTAGACGTCGTCCTTGCGCTTGAACGCGCCGCCCTGCTCGTTGAGCGCGTCGAGGATCTCGTTGGCAAGCTTGTCGCTCATGCCCTTCTCGCGGCGGTCGCGCGCGAACGTCACGAGCCAGCGGACCGCGACGGTGCGGCCGCGACGCTGCGGGACCTCGACGGGAACCTGGTAGTTGGCGCCGCCGACGCGGCGGCCCTTGACCTCGAGCACGGGTGTGATCGTCTTCACGGCCTGTTCGAGCACCTCGACGGGCGGGCGGCCGGTCTTCGTCCCCACGGTCTCGAGCGCGTCGTAGACGGCCTTCTCGGCCACCGACTTCTTGCCGTCCTTCATGAGGCGGTTGACGACCTGCGACACGAGCACCGAGTTGTAGACGGGGTCCGCCTCGGGCGTGCGCGGGGTGATTTCGGCGCGGCGCGGCATCAGCTCTTCTTGGCTCCGTAGCGCGAGCGCGCCTGCTTGCGGTCCGGGACGCCGGCGGTGTCCAGCGCGGCGCGGATGATCTTGTAGCGGACGCCAGGCAGATCCTTGACGCGGCCGCCGCGGACGAGGACGACCGAGTGCTCCTGCAGGTTGTGGCCCTCGCCGGGGATGTACGTCGTGACCTCCATGCCGTTCGTCAGGCGGACGCGCGCCACCTTCCGAAGCGCCGAGTTCGGCTTCTTCGGGGTGACGGTGAAGACGCGCGTGCAGACGCCCCGCTTCTGCGGGGCTCCGCGGAGCGCGGGCGTCTTGGTCTTGGACTTCGCGACCGAGCGGCCCTTCCGGACGAGTTGATTGACTGTCGGCACGGCTTTTTCTTCCAGCTCCTGGTTCCTCTTTGACGCACAGAAACGGCCGACAGGGCAGGTGCCCTGTCTGCCGGGCCGCGGCATGATAGCAGTCACGTGACGCCCGGGACGGCTCGGGCACTGGATTTTCACCCCGTTCGGGCGTAGCCCGGAATGCGAAAACGCCCTAGAGTGCGAGCACGGAAGGGCACGACCGGATATGAGCCACGGCGTCGAGCTCGTGGTCGTCCTCGCCGCTGCGGGCCTGGCCGGCGTCGCCGCGGCGGCGGCCGCATGGCTGCTCGCGCGCCGGCGTGCGCTCGCAGGGGCGGAGGCGCGCGTGACCGCCGTCGTCGAGCAGCTCACAGGCCGGGTGGACGAGCTGGCGCGCGACCTCCAGACCGCGCTTGCCCGCGCCGAGAGCGAGGGCCGCCGCGGCCAGCTCGTCGGCGACCTGACCGCGTCGCTCGACCTCGACGAGATCCTCGAGCGGGTAATCGCCGCCGCGCGCGGCCTGTCCCCCGTCGACGCCGTCGTCGTCTCGATCGACGAGGGGAGCGACGCGGGCGACCGCATCGTGGCGGCGGACGGAATGGAGCTCGAGCAGGCCGAGCGGCAGACCTTCGCCGGCCCGGGCGTCGAGGCCGAGGCGATCGTCGTCGCGTACCGCTACCCGTCGACCGAATCGCAGCTGCGGGCGGCGCTCGTCGTCCCGCTCGTGACGGAGTCCGGCCCGGCCGGCTTCCTCGCCGTCTACACCCGCAATGCGAACGCCGACCTGGAAGAGGCGGTCGGAGACGAGCTCGCCGAGATCGCAGCTCGCACTGGGCCTGCGGTCGGCAATGCGCTCCGCTACCGCGAGGCGCGCCGCCTCGCCGACCTCGACGCGCTGACGGGCCTCCACAACCGGCGCTTCTTCCACGAGACGCTGCAGCGCGAGTGCGCCCGGGCGAAGCGCTACAGCCGCAGGCTCTCGCTCGTCCTGCTCGACCTCGACGACTTCAAGGCGATCAACGAGCGGATCGGCCACCTCGCCGGCGACGCCGTGCTCGCCGAGGCCGCGGCGCGGATCCGCTCGGTCGTCCGGACCGCCGACGTCGCCTGCCGTGTCGGCGGAGACGAGTTCGCGGTCCTCCTGCCCGAGTCGGGGATCGGCCAGGCCGAGCAGCTCTACCGCCGGATCGAGACGGCCGTCTCCAGCCGACCGATCGGCCACGTTGCGCGACTGAGCGTGTCGGCGGGGATCGCCGAGCTGCAGGAGCACGACGAGGCGAACACGCTCTTCGAGCGCGCCGACGCCGCGCTCTACCAGGCGAAGGACGAAGGCAAGGCGCGCGTCTATCCCGCCGTCGTCCGGGACGAGCCGCGCGAGAACTCGGCCTAACCGACCGCCGACAGGAACGGAAGGAAGCTCTCGAGCTCGACCGGGCTCGGCTGCGGGAGGTCGTCCGCGCGGCACGTCGTCAGGTTGAGCGCGTACTTCTGGCGGCCGACGATCCAGTCCTCATACGCGGCGCCGCGCGCGAAGGTCGTCAAGGCGGCCTTGATCGCGGGCGCGACGACGGCGAGCGGCATCGTGCCGAGCGGGCGCGCGTCGCCCACCGGCTTCACGGTGTAGGTGCCGCCGATCGTCTCGAGCGTGCGCGTCGTGTTCGTCGCCCCGTCGAAGATCGCCGCGGGTGCGATCAGGTCGAGCGCCAGTCCCTTCGTCGCGCCGCCGAGCCACTCCGGCGCGGGCGTCGCCGTCACCTGGCGCACGAGCAGGTCGGGATACGACTCGTAGAAGGTCTCGATCTCGGACGCCGTCGGTGTGCGCGCACGCAGCGTCGGCGCGATCGCCGCCCGCCGCAGCTCGTCCCCGAGCACCGCGCGCGCCATCGCCGCCGACGCGCCCGCCTGCGTGAGCGCGTTGCGATACGCGTTGCCGTCGCCGCCGAAGCGCGAGGCGATCACCGCGCGCTCGGCCGCGCGCACCTGCGCGCCCGTCACGCGCGCGTACGGCGCGGTCGCGATGCGCGCGAGCAGCGCCGAGGCCGCGACCTCAGCGTCACCGGTCGCCCGCGCGAGGCTCGCGACCGCCGCGTCGGTGATCCTCGCGGAGCCGACCTTGCACCTGACGCCGGCCTGCAAGCGGATCTGTCCTTGCGTCAGCGACTCGTTCCAGCCCGGGCCGGCCGCCTCGGGACCGTCGCAGAGCGCCGGCGCGCGCGTCCACAGCCAAACGCAGCCGGCTGCGGCCTTGTCCGGGTCGAGCTCGCCGAGACTCCACTGGCCCCAGCCCCACGACCAGATGCTGGCGATGTGCAGCTCCTTCGAGATCTGCCGTGCCGCGAGCGCCTGCCATTTCACGACCTCGAACCAGGCCTGCGCCGGCTTCAGGCCCTCGCGACCGCCCGTCCCCTTCGTCGTCTGGAAGCCGAGCATGACGCCGAGCCGCGCGGCCGGGATGCCGATCGCGAGGAAGTCGTCGAGGCCGTTCCGCAGCGCCTGGCGCAGCATCCGGTTGCCGACGAGCGGGCCGGCTGCGTAGACGTTCTTGTCGTTGACGTACGTCTCGCGGACGACGTCCGCCACCGCGGCGACCTGCTGCCACCACGCAGCGGCGTCTCCGCCGGTGTACGGCTTCGAGTTGACGAGCAGGAACGGCCGCGCACCGCGTGCGGCGACCGTCTGCAGGTAGAGCAGGACGTTCTTGCGGTACTGCGTGTTCGAGTCCGACCACGGCGTCTCGAGCCCGGCACCGAACAGCTCGTTCTCCGCCATCCACGGCGTGTCGCACGCGGTCTGCTGGGACGCGATGTTGTAGAGGTTGTTCGCCTTCGTGAGGACCGTCTCCGTGTCGAACGGCGCGGTCGGGATGCCGACGCGGTTCTTGAAGTTGAGGTCGAAGTAGACGGTGACGGCACCCTGCGCGCGCATCCGTGCGGGGAAGTCGCCGCTCGAGACGGCCATGATCACGCCCGGCCGCCCGAAGACGTCGGCGAGCGCGGGCCAGCCGAGGTCGATCCAGTTCGTGTGTCCCTGCGGACGCCCGCACACGTCGACCGCGCCCGCACGCGCAGGAGCGAGCGCGACGGCGAACGCGCACAAAGCAACAACGAGAACGAGCTTCCTCACGACCTTCAACGGTGTAGCAGCTACTTCGGCCGGTCGTCGTTACGCAGCGCGGCGGAAGAGAAGCAGCTTGCGCGGCCCGAGGCGGTGCGGCTTTGCCGCACCGCCCACGAACCGTTGGGAAACAGAGCTCTCGTCGAGTGGGCTGTCGACCTCGGGAACCTCGGTCGCCTCGCCTGCCTCGTGCGACGTCGTCTCGTCGGAGCCCGGCTCGCCGCCGAAGTCGAGGCCGAGCCCGCCGAGCTCGAGGCCGTCGCCGCCGTCGGTGCCGATCTCCTCCAGCGCCGCCAGCAGCTCCGCCTCGGTCTCGGGCCGCGAGTACGCGCTCGCCGGGATCTTCTCGGCCGGCTTGATCTCGATCCCGCGGTAGCGCTTCAGCCCCGTCGCGGCCGGGATCAGCTTGCCGATGATGACGTTCTCCTTCAGACCGAGCAGCCGGTCGATCTTCCCTTCGATCGACGCGTCCGTCAGGACCTTCGTCGTCTCCTGGAAGGAGGCCGCCGACAGGAAGGACTCGGTCGCGAGCGACGCCTTCGTGATGCCGAGGATGAGCGGCTCGAACGTCGCCTGCTCGCCCTTCGCCTTCTTCACGCGGAGGTTCTCGCGCTCGAGCACGACCTTGTCCACGAGCTGGCCGGGCAGGAGCTCCGTCGTGCCCGAGTTGTCGACCCGGACCTTCTTCAGCATCTGCCGGCAGATCAGCTCGATGTGCTTGTCGTGGATGTCGACGCCCTGCGACTTGTAGACCTTCTGCACCTCGCCCACGAGGTACAGCTCGGTCGGCGTCGAGCCCTTCTCGGCCTTCGAGTGCAGGTCGAGCAGCTCGGCCGGGGCAATCGAACCCTCCATGAGCGGATCGCCCTGTTCGACGTAGTCGCCCTTCTTCACGAGCAGCCGCGTGCGGCGCGGGAAGAGGTACTCGCGCTCCTCCGGCTCAGCGTCCTTCTTCGACGACGGGACGTCGCCGAAGATCGAGACGCGCATCGCGCCGCGGTCCGTCTCCTCGACGTGGACCGTGCCGCTGATCTCCGCGAGCTGCGCGGCACCCTTCGGGTTCCGCGCCTCGAAGATCTCGACGACACGCGGGAGGCCGTGCGTGATGTCCGCGCCCGCGACGCCGCCGGTGTGGAACGTCCGCATCGTCAGCTGCGTCCCGGGCTCTCCGATCGACTGCGCGGCGATGATGCCGACCGCGTCGCCGATCTCCGCGAGCGTGCCCGTGCCGAGGAAGATGCCGTAGCAGGTGCGGCACACGCCGTACTCGCTGCGGCACTTGAGCACCGAGCGAACCGGGATGAGGACGTCCTCGAGCGGTTCGCCCGCGAACAGGTCCTCGAGCTGGCGCACCGTCTCCGTGCGGAGGATGGTGCCCTTCTCGAGCAGCACCTTCGCGCCCGGCGTCCCGTCCTTCTTCAGGTTGTGGACGTCTTCGGCCACGATCCGCCCGAGCAGGCTCTTGTTGAGACCTTCGCCCGGGACGTGGATCGGCAGCTCGATGTAGTCCTTCGTCTTGCAGTCCTCGTCGCGGATGATCACGTCCTGCGAGACGTCGACGAGGCGCCGCGTGAGGTAACCCGAGTCGGCCGTGCGGAGCGCGGTGTCGGCGAGACCCTTGCGCGCGCCGTGCGTCGAGATGAAGTACTCGAGCACCGACAGGCCTTCCATGAAGTTCGCCTTGATCGGCCGCTCGATGATCTCGCCCTTCGGATTCGCCATGAGGCCGCGCATGCCGGCGAGCTGGCGGATCTGCGTGAACGAGCCACGCGCACCCGAGTTGGCCATCATGAAGATCGGGTTGAGCTCGTCGAGCGAGCGCTCCATCGCGTCGGCCACCGAGTCGGTCGCCTCCGTCCAGAGGTTGACGATGATCTCGTGCCGTTCCTCGTCGGTGATCAGGCCGCGGAGGTGCTGGCCCTCGACGGTCGCGACCCTGCCTTCGAACTCCTGCAGGATCTGCTCCTTCTCCGGCGGAATGACGACGTCGTTCTTCGAGACCGAGATGCCGGCCCGCGTCGAATAGGTGAAGCCGAGCGCCTTGATCGTGTCGAGCACCGGCGCGATCGCCGGAGCGCCGTACCGATCGACGAGCTCGGCGATGAAGTCGCTCATCTCCCGCTTCGCGAGCGTGTGGTTGACGTACTCGTGACCGACACCGTCGAGGTCCATCGACTCGCTGAGCGCGCGGTCGATCTCGGCGTTGAAGATCACGCGTCCGGGCGTGGTCAGGATCAGCTCGCCGTCCCACTCGAACTCGATCGGATCCTGGAGGTGGAGCTGCTTCGCGTCGAGCGCGAACTCGACCTCCTCCTCCGACCGGTAGCGGCGCGGGCGCGGCTTCAGCTTCGCGGCGTCTGCCTTCGTCAGGTCCTGCCGGTGGTACGTGAGGAAATAGCCGCCGAGGACCATGTCCTGCGTCGGCGTCGCGAGCACGCGACCGCTCGCCGGCGAGAGGATGTTGTTCGAGGAGAGCATCAGGATGCGCGCCTCGGCCTGCGCCTCCGCCGACAAGGGCAGGTGGACGGCCATCTGGTCGCCGTCGAAGTCCGCGTTGAAGGCGTGACACACGAGCGGGTGTACCTGGATCGCCTTGCCCTCGACGAGCACCGGCTCGAACGCCTGGATGCCGAGGCGGTGCAGCGTCGGTGCGCGGTTCAGCAGCACCGGATGCTCCGCGATCACCTCCTCGAGCACGTCCCAGACCTCCGGGACCATCGAGTCGACGTACTTCTTCGCCGCCTTGATGTTCTGCACCGACTTGCGCTCGACGAGCCGGCTCATGATGAACGGCTTGAAGAGCTCGAGCGCCATCAGCTTCGGCAGGCCGCACTGGTGCAGCCTCATGTTCGGCCCTGAGACGATCACCGAGCGGCCGGAGTAGTCGACGCGCTTGCCGAGCAGGTTCTGGCGGAACCGGCCCTGCTTGCCCTTCAGCATGTCGGACAGCGACTTGAGCGGCCGGTTGCCCGGGCCGGTGACCGCGCGGCCGCGGCGGCCGTTGTCGAACAGCGCGTCGACGGCCTCCTGCAGCATGCGCTTCTCGTTGTTGACGATGATCTCCGGCGCGCCGAGGTCCAGGAGCCGCTTGAGGCGGTTGTTCCTGTTGATGACGCGGCGGTAGAGGTCGTTCAGGTCCGAGGTCGCGAAGCGGCCGCCGTCGAGCTGGACCATCGGGCGCAGCTCCGGAGGGATCACCGGAACCGCCTCGAGGACCATCCACTCGGGCTTGTTCTCCGACTTGATGAACGCGTTGACGACCTTCAGGCGCTTGATCCCGCGCTGCTGCTTCTGGCCCTTCGACGTGCGGATCGTCTCGCGCAGCGAGTCGGCCTCCGCGTTCAGGTCGAGGTCGCGAAGCAGGTCGCGGATCGCCTCCGCGCCCATCCCGCCGCGGAAGTAGACGCCGAACCCGTACGGCGAGCCGAAGCGGTCCTTCAGCTCGCGGAAGATCTGCTCGTCGTTGACGATCAGCTTCGGCTCCAGCTCCTTGAAGAGGAGCCACGTCTGCTCGAGGCGGTTGACGGAGTCGACGGCCGCGTCGCGCGTGTCCTGGCGGCGTGACTCGATGTCGAGAACCATCTCGCGCACCTTCAGCGCCCACTGGACGATCGCGTCGAGGTCCTCCTTGCTGATCTTCCCGTCGGTGCGCAGGCAGAGGTCGTTCGTCAGCTCGCGGATGTCCTGCTCGCCGTCCGCCGTCGCGACGACGTCGTCGAGCAGCCCCTTGCCGAGCCCGCGCGCCTTCTCGAGGTTCTTGACGTCGATCTTCTCGACGATCTTGGCGTCCTCCTCGGGCACCTCCTCCTCGCCGATGATCAGCGCGTCGAGGATGCGGTTGATCCGCTTCGAGATCGCGCCCTTCTTCGCGCCGGTCGCCTTCGCCTGCTGCTTGAACAGCGGCTGGAGCGCCGCGAGGATCTGCTCCGCCGCGCTCGCGACCTGCTCGAGCTCGCGCGCGGTCAGCTTGCGGTCGGGCCGGATCGCCGCGTCGCGGACGAGCTCGCGGATCTTCTTCGAGTCCTCGGTCGTGAGCGACTTCGCGAGCTCCTTGAACGTTCCGCTGACGAGCGTGCGCGCATCCTCGAGCGTCGGGAGGCCCTGCTCCTCGGCCCAGTTGTTGAGGCCGCGCGTCCAGAAGTCGTCGTCCTCGTCGAAGCCCTTCTCGGCGCCCTTCGCGAAGTAGTCGCGGCGGCGCTGGAGCCGGCCTTCGAGCGCCTGCAGCGCCTCGTCTCGGTCGACGTCGATCCGCGCAGACTCGGCGCGCACCTTGTCCTCGAGGTCGGCGAGGTCCGCCGCACGCTTCTCCACGTCGACCGACGTCACGATCGACGCCGCGAAGTAGAGGACCTTCTCGAGCTCGCGCGGGGCGATGTCGAGCAGATAGCCGATGCGGGACGGAACGCCCTTGAAGAACCAGATGTGCGAGACCGGCGCCGCCAGGTCGATGTGACCCATGCGCTCGCGCCGCACCTTCTGGCGCGTCACCTCGACGCCGCAGCGCTCGCAGATGATGCCCTTGTAGCGGACGCGCTTGTACTTGCCGCAGTAGCACTCCCAGTCTTTCGTCGGACCGAAGATGCGCTCGCAGAAGAGACCGTCGCGCTCGGGCTTCAGCGTGCGGTAGTTGATCGTCTCGGGCTTCGTCACCTCGCCCGAGGACCAGTCGCGGATCTGCTTGCTCGAGGCAAGCCCGATGCGAATCGCGTCGAACTCGTTGATGTCGATCAAGTTGCTCCTCAGCTTCCTTTCCGTTAGTCCTCGATCTCGAGATCCGCGAGATCGGCGTTGGCCACCGGGCCGACCTCGTCTTCGACTTCCTCCGCCGGCGACTCGCCCGACTCGAGCTCGACGTCTTCCAGGTCGTCGAGCGTCTCGTCCGCGGGCAGCGCCAGCTCGCCGTCCTGGTCGACGCGCTCCTGTCCCTCCTCGGCCTCTTCGGCCGTCGGCTGCCGCGCGGCGGCGCGCAGCGACCCCGGCGAGAGGTCGATGCCCAGCTCCTCCGCGGCGCGGAGCAGCTCGTCGTCCTCTTCCCGCACCTCGACGTGCGCGCCCTCCTCCGAGAGCACGTGGATGTCGAGCGCGAGCGACTGCATCTCCTTCAGCAGCACCTTGAACGACTCGGGGATGGACGGCTCGGCGATGTTCTCGCCCTTCACGATCGCCTCGTACGCCTTCACGCGTCCGACCGTGTCGTCGGACTTGATCGTGAGCATCTCCTGCAGCGTGTACGCGGCGCCGTACGCCTCGAGTGCCCACACCTCCATCTCGCCGAAGCGCTGGCCGCCGAACTGCGCCTTGCCGCCCAGCGGCTGCTGGGTGACGAGGGAGTACGGGCCCGTCGAACGCGCGTGGATCTTGTCGTCGACGAGGTGCAGCAGCTTCAGGATGTACATGTAGCCGACGGTGACGTCCTGCTCGAACGGCTCGCCCGTCTTGCCGTTGAAGAGCCTCACCTTGCCGCTGCACTTCTGCCCCGGCGCGGCCTTCTCGTCGAACGCGAACTTGATCGGCGAGTCGGGATTGAGCTTCGACCATTCGACCAGCGCGTTGTCGACGTCCTCGACCGTCGCGCCGTCGAAGACCGGCGTCGCGACCGGAGAGGGACCACCGTCGCCGTTCTCGGCGAAGACACCCCGCGCCGCCGCCCAGCCGAGGTGCGTCTCGAGGATCTGGCCGATGTTCATCCGCGACGGGACGCCGAGCGGGTTCAGCACGACGTCGACCGGCGTGCCGTCCTCGAGGAACGGCATGTCCTCCTCGGGGACGATCTTCGAGATGACGCCCTTGTTGCCGTGGCGGCCGGCGAGCTTGTCGCCCTCGGAGATCTTGCGCTTCTTCGCGACGTAGACGCGGACGAGCTCGTTCACGCCCGGCGAGAGGTCGTCGCCGGCCTCGCGCGAGAACGTCTTCACGTCGATCACCTTGCCGCCCTCGCCGTGCGGGACCTTCAGGGAGGTGTCGCGCACCTCGCGCGCCTTCTCCTTGAAGATCGCGCGGATCAGCTTCTCCTCCGCCGTCAGCTCGGTCTCGCCCTTCGGCGTCACCTTGCCGACGAGCAGGTCGCCGGAGCCGACCTCGGCGCCGATGCGCACGATGCCGCGCTCGTCGAGGTCGGCGAGCGACTCCTCCGAGCGGTTCGGGATGTCGCGCGTGATCTCCTCGTCGCCGAGCTTCGTGGAGCGCGCGTCGATCTCGTACTCGTGGATGTGGATCGAGGAGAGGACGTCCTCCTTGACGAGCCGCTCGGAGAGGACGATCGCGTCCTCGAAGTTGTAGCCCTCGAACGGCATGAACGCGACGAGCAGGTTCGCGCCAAGTGCCAACTCTCCGGCGTCCGTCGAGCTGCCGTCGGCGAGCACCTGGCCCGCCTTCACCTTCTCGTTCAGCGACACGATCGGCTTCTGGTGGATCAGCGTGCCCTGGTTCGAGCGCATGAACTTCGTCATCGAGTACTCGTCGCGGCCGTTCTTCGTCTCGACGACGATGTGGTCGGCGTCGACGTCGACGACCGAGCCCGTCTCGCCGGCCACGACGACGTCGCCGCTGTCGACGGCCGCGCGGTACTCGAGGCCGGTGCCGACGAGCGGCGCCTGCGTGATCATCAGCGGCACAGCCTGCCGCTGCATGTTCGCGCCCATCAGCGCGCGGTTCGCGTCGTTGTGCTCGAGGAAGGGGATCAGCGCGGTCGAGACGGAGACGACCTGCGCCGGGGTCACGTCCATGAACTGGACGTCCTTCGGCACCGCGGTCACGGCCTCGCCGAGCGCGGAGCGGCAGAGCACCGAGTCGTGCAGGAACTTGCCCGTCTTCTCGTCGATCCGCTCCGACGCCTGCGCGATCGTGTACTGCGCTTCCTCGACCGCGTCGAGGTAGACGATCTCGTCCGTCACCTTGCTGTTGACGACGCGCCGGTACGGCGTCTGGATGAAGCCGAACTCCGAGACGGTCGCCATCGAGGCGAGGTAGCCGATCAGGCCGATGTTCGGGCCTTCCGGCGTCTCGATCGGGCACATGCGCCCGTAGTGCGTCGGGTGGACGTCGCGCACCTCGATCGGCGCGCGCTCGCGGGTCAGGCCGCCGGCGCCGAGCGCCGACAGGCGGCGCCGGTGCGTCAGCCCGGCGAGCGAGTTCGTCTGGTCCATGAACTGCGAAAGCTGCGACGAGCCGAAGAACTCCTTCAGGGCCGCCACCACGGGCCGGATGTTGATGATCGTCTGCGGCGTGATCGTGTCGACGTCCTCCGTCGTCATCCGCTCGCGCACGACGCGCTCCATGCGGTAGAGGCCGACGCGGAACGCCTCCTGGATCAACTCGCCGACGGTGCGCAGACGGCGGTTGCCGAAGTGCTCGTACTCGTCGAGGTCATTGCGGATCGGGTCGCGCGAGAGCGAGAACGCCTCGGCCGCGTAGTCCTTCGTCTCCTCCGGCACGCCGAGCCGCGTCGGCAGCTCGAGCAGCTTCTTCACGAGCGCGACCATGTCCTCGGTCGTCAGGACGCGGGTGTCCTCGGGGACGTTCACGCCCAGCCGCTGGTTCAGCTTGTAGCGGCCGACCTTCGTCAGGTCGTAGCGCTTCGGGTCGAAGAAGAGGGCGCGGAGGAGGTTGCGCGCGTTGTCGACCGTCGGCGGCTCGCCCGGCCGCTGCTTCTTGAAGACCTCGACGAGCGCCTGCTCCTCGGTCTGCGTCGGATCCTTCTCGAGCGTGTTCGCGATGTAGATCGAGTTGTCGAACAGGGCGAGCAGCTTCTCGTTGGTCGAGACGTCGAGCGCATAGCCGGTCGACGGGTCCTCGGCGGGGAGGGCGCGGAGGAGCGTCGTGATCGGCAGCTTGCGCTTGCGGTCGATGCGCGCGTAGACGATGCCCTTCTTGTCGATCTCGAGCTCGAGCCAGGAGCCGCGCGACGGCATCAGGTTCGCCGTGAAGACCTGCTTCGTCGGGTCCTTGGGCTCCATCAGGTACGCCCCCGGCGAGCGGACGAGCTGCGTGACGATCACGCGCTCGGTGCCGTTGATGATGAAGGTGCCGAACTCCGTCATCATCGGGAAGTCGCCCATGAAGACGGTCTGCTCCCGGATCTCGCCCGTCTCCTTGTTGACGAAGCGGACCGTCATCGAGAGCGGCGCCTGGTAGGTCATGTCCTTCTCGCGGCACTCCTTGATCGAGAGCGCCGGCTCCCCGAAGCGGTACTCCCCGAACTCGACGGCGAGCGTGCCGGTGTAGTCCTCGATCGGAGAGATGTCGTCGATCGTCTCCCGGAGGCCCTCGTCGAGGAACCACTTGAACGAGGCCTTCTGGATGTCGATCAGGTTCGGAAGCTCCAGAACCTGCTTTACACGGGAGAAGGACGTGCGCGCGCGCGGCGCGGCAACCTTAGCGGTCAAGAGATACAGCCTCCCTTAAAACGGCGAATTCAGTGAGAAATCCGGACAGGCGAAAACGGACGAACGTCGGCGCGAACCCCTAAGGGTACCCGAAATGGGGGCTCCACCGCAAGAGTCGTCCTGCGGGGCCCGCGCTGTGCCTGAATAATAGCGCGTCCGTCAACCAAGCGGGACGGGCGCGCCCGAAACCCGAGCTTGTAACTCTGAGTTACAAGCTCTAGCCGGTGGTCGTGGTGGTGGTCGACGTGGTCGTCGTCGGGGCGGACGGGCAGGAGCCGTCGGCCGCCGGGAGCACGTCGCCGTGCTTCAGGTAGCGGCGGACGGCGTTCCCGTTCACCCGGATCTTCACGTACGGGTGCTTCTGCGACTTGGTCTTGTGGCAGACCGTGACCTTGCCGGCCTTCTTGCCGTTCGTGGTCGTGCCAGTGGTCGTGCCCGGCTTGCCTTTGCCGGGCGGGGGTGTCGCGACCGCGAGCGATGCCGCCAGTCCGGCGACGAGCACGCAGGCGAGAAAGGCGATCTTCAGCTTCATCAGGTTCTCCTAGATTCGAGGGCCGCTAGAGACCAAGACGTCTATCGGCGCCGAATCCTTGCGTCCCCGAACGAGTGAACGTGAGGGGCCGCCTCGCGGCGGCCCCTCACAATCCGGATCAGCAGCCGATGACGGCCCGGATCTGCCTGACCTCGGCGGCGAGCGCCGCGGCCTTCGCAGCCGAGACCTTCTTCCCGGTCTGCGCCTTCAGCTCCTTCAGGTACGCGTTGAGGGCGGCACACGCGTTGGCGTCGTCGCCGGCCGCGAGGTACGCCTTCGCCTGCCGCGCCTTGTCGGCGAGGCTCGTTCCCGGGCCGACGCCCGTCGAGTCGGCGATCAGCTCCGTGAGCTGCGCTCCGGCGCCGAGGACACGAACGTGGAACGTCTTCGTCGACGTATTCCCGGAGGTGTCCGTTGCGGTGCACGACACGGTCGTCGTGCCGATCGCGAACGTGCCGCCCGAAGCCGGTAGGCAGTTGACGGTCGCGGCGCCGGCGAGGTCGGCGGCGGTCACGGTGAAGCTCACGGCCGCACCGGCCGGGCTCGTCGCGTCGACGACGATGTCAGCAGGAACGGTGAGGTCCGGAGGCGTCGTGTCGACCACCGTGATCTCGGACGTGCAGCTCGCCGTCAGTCCCGCCTCGTCGGTCGCCGAGTACGTGATCGTCGTCGTCCCAAGCGGGAAGAAGGCCGCCGGCGGATTCGTGACCGTCACCGGCCCGGCGAGGTCGGTCGCGCTCGCCGCAGCGGGCGTGACGTTTGCGCCGCCCGGTGCCGTGGCCTCCGCCACGATCGGCGCCGGACACGTGATGCTCGGCGGCGTCGTGTCGACGACGGTGACGGTGAAGCTCGCCGAGGCGCCGTTGGCCGACGAGTCCGTCGCGTCGCACGTCACCGTCGTGGTGCCGAGCGGGAACACCGAGCCGGAGCCGGGCGAGCACGTGACGGCGACCGTGCCGTCGGTGTCGTCCGTCGCCGACGCGGTGTAGCTCACGATCGCGCCCTCGGGTCCCGTGGCCTCCGCGGAGATCGGGTCGGGAACGGTGATCACGGGCGGCGTCGTGTCGCGCCGCGTGCACTCGAGCGTCAGCACGAGGTCGGTCACCGGCGGCGGGATCGTCAGCACGTCCGTCTCCACGTACGCCTGCGACGCGTCGCCCGGCGCGTGGCAGTCGGGCGCCGACGCGCGCACCTTGTACTGCCCCGCGATGACGTCCCAGCCGAAGTGGCCGGCGACGTCCGTCGTATCCGGGTTGAGCCGGTTGGCCGGCGACATGATCGCGCTGCCGTCGGGAACGACGACGAAGGTGCCGGAGTCGTCCGCGCGGTACAGCGTCACCGTCGCACCCGCGATCGCGTGGCCCGTCGTGTCGCGGACCGTGCCGCTCGGGTCGATGTAGATGTCGAACCCGACGGTCGTCCCGCAGCTCAGCGTGATCGAGACGTGCGCGTTGCCGTGATTCGGGTAAAACGCCGGAATCGTGCCGACGTAGTGCCCCGAGCCGGCCGGCGTCTCGGTCATGGAGCCGCTGGTCGACCAGCCGACGCCGGTCACCTGCCACGTGCCCGTGCCGCCGACGCAGCCCTCGGTCGTGAGCGTGAGGTCGTTGTTCCAGTAGACGACGGGAACGCCCGAGCCGCTGCTCGGCCCGATCGCCGTGCCCGGCGGCGGCGGCGTCGGCCCGGTGAGGACGACGTCCTCGGGGTCGAGCGTGTTCGAGCCGGAGATGAACAGGCCCGCGAGCCCGCCCGAGCTGAGCGAGCTGCCGGAGGGCGGGAACACCGTCAGCGTGTACGCGCCGTCCGCGAGCCCGGTGAACGCGTAGTTGCCGGTCGAGCTCGACTGCGTCGTCTGGCAGAAGACCGGGCTGCAGAGCTGGACGAACGCCGCGCCGAGCGGGTTGCCGGCGCTGTTCGCCCAGATGTGCCCGCGAATCGTGCCCCCGACAGGGGCGGAGCCGTTCCGGACCGGGAAGACGTAGCGGCCGAGAACGAGCGAGTCGCGCGAGTTGTAGATCAGCCCGGTCGCGGGATTCGAATCGAGGAAGGCGCCGTTGACCGCCGAGCCCGGCAGCTCGAACGACGTCGAGGTCCCGTTCGACCAGCCGACGCGCGCGGAGGCACCGCCGAGCCCGCCGGAGCCGCCGCTGGCGCTGCCCGACTCCCACTGGACCTGGTCGTAGTTGAAGTAGATGTCGAAGTCGCCGGCGCCGACGTCGGAGCGGTCGACGAGCAGCAGCTGGAACTTGTTCAGCTTGTCCGCGGCGTAGTTGTAGTAGCCCACGCCGACGCCGTCCCAGTTCACGCAGAGCGCGGGATGGCCGCCGTACGTCGTGTCGCCGTAACGGACGATGTCGGAGGCGGGATTGCGCGTGTCGACGTCGCCGAAGTAAGGCGCGATCATCGGGTGCGTCGTCGTGAGCAGCGGGAACGGCGTGTAGGTGCTCATCGCGAAGTCGAACGTCACGTTCCCGTTGTTGTTGACGTAGAGGCTGGTGTAGGTGTTGCCGAAGAAGTTCGCCGTGAACGGCAGCGGGACCGTGCCGGTCGAGCCGTCGTCGTTCGCTGCGAGCGAGTTCGTCGTACACCCCGCGAGCGTCTCGATCGCGCCTGCGTGGGACGTCGTTGCGAATGTGAGAGCGAGTGCACACGCAACAACTGCAGCGAGCAACACTCGCAGATGCCCTCTTCCCATCAGTAAACCCCTCTCTCTCCCCCGCAGTTGGTCGTGCGGCTCGATTCGTATCGCAGTCGCGATACGAATACAAGACGGATCGAGGAGGGGCCGTCTTCCGACGGCCCCCTCGCTCTTCTGGCAAACGAGCCAGCCCTATTTGACTTCGACGCCGGCGCCGGCCTCTTCGAGCTGCGCCTTGATCGAGTCCGCCTCGTCCTGGGCGACGCCCTCCTTCACGGGGTTGGGCGCGCCGTCGACGAGGTCCTTCGCCTCCTTGAGGCCGAGGCCCGTGATCGCGCGGACGACCTTGATCACCTGGATCTTCTTGTCGCCGGCGCCCGTGAGCACGACGTCGAAGGACGTCTTCTCCTCCGCGGGCGCGCCGTCGCCGCCGGCGCCTGCCGGGGCCGCGACCGCGACCGGAGCGGCGGCCGTGATGCCCCACTCGTCCTCGATCTTCTTCTTCAGCTCGACCAGCTCGAGGACCGTCATGGACCCGAGCGAGTCGAAGACCGTGTCAACCGCATTGGCCATTACTGGTCCTCTCCTTTTACTTGTTCGTTGGTTTCGGTTTGCAACTGTTCGATGCGGGCGTCAATCAGGCCGATCAGGTTCTGCAGGGGCGCGTTGAACAGACCGACGATCGTCGTCAGCGGCGCCGTGATCGCCCCGAGCACCTGGCTGCGGAGAACGTCCGCCGCCGGCAGCGTCGCGAGGCTCTCCACCTCGGACGAGCTCATCACCCGGCCCTGGAGGATGCCGCCACGGAGCTCGATCACTTGGGTCTCCTTCGACGCGGCCTGCAGCGCCTTCGCAACCGCGACGGGATCGCCGCCGGTCTCGATGAAGGCGATCGCGGTCGGCCCTTCGAGCAGCGCCAGGATCTGGTCGGCACCGGCCTCCTCGGCCGCGCGCCGGGTCAGGGTGTTCTTCACGACCTGGAACCTCGCGCCGTGCTTCAGCAGCTCGGTCCTCAACGCGTCGATCTGCGGCATCGTCAGGCCGCGGTAGTCCGCGACGATCATCGTCTCGCTCGACTTGAGCCGGTCGCTCAGCTCGGTGACGACGCGCTGCTTCTGGTTCTTGTCCATCCACTCACCTCCTCGAAATGCTCGAGCCCGCACGCAGGCGGGCTCGGAGAAGGCGAAAAGCTCTCTCGCAAGCGCCACCTCGACCGGACTTCTGTCTCTCGACTGCCGGTTGTCTTCGGCGACGGGCGTTGTGTCGCGGGAATTATGCCGGAACCGCTTGGGCCTCCTGGTCCAGCTCCTCGACGATGCCCCGGATGCGGGCCGGGTCGATCTTGATCCCGGGGCCCATGGTCGTCGTCAGCGTGATCTGCCGGATGTAGCGGCCCTTCGCCGCGGACGGCTTGGCGCGCTGGATCTCGTCGACGAGCGCCGCGTAGTTCTCGAGCAGCTCGCGCTCGCCGAAGCTCTTCTTGCCGAGCGAGACGTGGACGTTCGCGCCGCGATCGGTGCGGTACTCCTGCTTGCCCGCCTTCGCCTCGCGCACTGCCTTGCCGACCTCGAACGTGACGGTGCCCGTCTTCGGGTTCGGCATCAGCCCGCGCGGGCCGAGCACGCGGCCGAGCCGGCCGACCTGGCCCATCAGGTCCGGCGTCGCGATCGCCACGTCGAAGTCGGTGAAGCCCTCCTCGACGCGCTTCGCGAGGTCGGCTGCGCCGACGACGTCCGCGCCCGCCTCCTCCGCCTCGCGGGCCTTCTCTCCTTCGGCGAAGACGGCGATGCGCTGCTCGCGGCCGGTTCCGTGCGGCAGCGAGATCGTGCCGCGCAGCTGCTGCTCGGCGTGGCGGACGTTGAGGCCGAGGTTGAAGTGCACCTCGACCGTCTCGTCGAACTTCGGACCGGGAACCGACTTGAGCAGACGCACCGCCTCGGCGGGCGAGTAGAGCCGCTCGCGGTCGACCTGGCCACGCGCCTGGCGGTAGGTCTTGCCGTGCTGCATCAGCGATCCACCTCGACGCCCATCGAGCGCGCGGTGCCGGCGATGACGAGCATCGCCTGCTCGACGTCGCGCGCGTTCAGGTCCGGCAGCTTCGTCTCCGCGATCTGGCGCAACTGCGCCCGCGTGATCCGACCGACCTTGTTGCGGTTCGGCTCCGCCGAGCCCTTGTCGACGCGCAGCGCCTCCTTGATCAGCACGGCGGCCGGCGGTGTCTTCGTGATGAAGGTGAAGGAGCGGTCTTCGTAGACCGTGATCTCGACCGGCGTGATGCGGCCGTTCTCCTGCGCCGTCTGCGCGTTGAACGCCTTGCAGAACTCCATGATGTTGACACCGTGCTGACCGAGCGCAGGGCCGACCGGCGGCGCCGGGTTGGCCTGCCCGCCGGGGATCTGCAGCTTGATCATCGTGAGGATCTTCTTCGCCACGTTTCTCTCCTAGTCGAGCTTCTTCACCTGATCGAACCCGAGCTCGACCGGAACCTGGCGCTCGAAGATGTCGACGAGCACCTTGAGCTTCTGCTGATCGGGGTTGACGTCGACGATCTCTCCGTCGAAGTCGCTGAGCGGACCGGACGTCACCTTGACCGACTCGCCGAGCTCGAACTGGACCTGCGTGCGCGGCCGCGCGCCCTCGGCGGTGCCCGTGTGCAGGATGCGGTCGACCTCGGGCTGCGAGAGCGGCACCGGCTTGTTGCCCGCGCCCACGAAGCCGGTGACGCCGGGCGTGTTCTTCACGACCGACCACGCGTCGTCGTTCAGGTCCATGTTCACGAGGACGTAGCCCGGCAGCACGCGCTTGTCGATCTGGACCTTCTGCCCGTCTTTCGTCTCGATCACCTGCTCGGTCGGGACGACGACGCGGCGGAAGCGCGGCGCCTGGTTCATCGAGACGATCCGGTGCTCGAGGTTCGCCTTCACCTTGTTCTCGTGCCCGGAGTACGTGTTGATGACGTACCAGCGAAACACGTTATTGGCCCACCAATCTCTGGACGACCGGCTGCCAGAGCTTGTCGTTCGCGAACAGGTACGCGCCGACGACGATGCACGCGACGAGGACGACGACCGTCGCCTGGATCACCTGGCTCTGGCCCGGCCACTCCACTTTGTTCAGCTCCGCCCACGACTCGCGGACGAACGAGAAGCGGCGCTTGGCCTCGTGCGGTTGCTGCTCCGGCCGGCGCTCGGGACCACCGCCACCGTTTGCGGTTGGGCGGTCCGGGCGGCGCGGCGGTCCACCGGTCTCTGCTGCGCGAAGCGCGCGACGCTGTGCTCTCGTCTGCCGTGCCATCAGCGGGTCTCTCTGTGCAGCGTGTGGGTGCCGCACCAGCGGCAAAACTTCTTGAACTCGACGCGGTCCGGAGAGTTCCGCTTCGATTTCTGGGTTTGGTAGTTGCGCCGCCGGCACTCGGTGCAGGCGAGCGTGATTCCAACTCTGACTCCGGTCTTTGCCATGACTGTTTTCTCTGGGTCCTTCGGGCGCGGGAAAGTAGCGGCGGGTGGACTCGAACCACCGACACGCGGATTATGATTCCGCTGCTCTAACCAACTGAGCTACGCCGCCGCGCGGAGGCCAAGTGTAGCGCAAGCTCAGTTCAGGAGCCGGTTCCGGCCACGTGCTCGTCCGCTAGTCGAGCGGCTCGGCCCCGGCGTCCAGCAGCAGACGCTCCAGGTCCGGCCGTTCGACGAAGCGTGCGGTGCCGATCGGCCGCACCTGCGCGATCGACGCCGTCGAGACCGCCTCGAGGTCGGCCCCGCGCTCGACGAGCAGCCGAACCGCGTCCTCGCTGCCGCCGAAGATCGCGAGATGCAGCGCGGTGAAGCCGTCGGGCGACCACTGGTTCGCGGCTACAGGGTCATCGTCCAGGATCGCGCGAAGGCGCTCGACCCGGCCGAAGGCGGCTGCTTCGTACGCGTCGAGCTCGCCGTCCGGCGCGAGCAGCGTCTGCGCCCGCTCGGGATCGCCCTGGTAGAGCGCCTGCAGCGCCGGAGAGACGTTCATGCGCGGATTATCGCGCAGTCCGTCCGACGCGGCGTCGAAGATTGCCCCCACGTTCGCGGAGACGGCGCGTCGACGTCCTGACCAGGTCGAAAGCCCCTTGACGGGTGGAGCGGCCGAGGGCTGATCGTCGCCCACCGACCGGTGCCAGTTCACCATCGGCGCGCCCTTCCGTTCGGCCGCGCGCTTCCTGTCGAGCGAAAGCGCCGACTTTCGACACGATTTCGGCGCTAACTTCGGCGGGTGGCTGCCGCCAGACACGGCCCGGCGGGGCGCGTCCTGTTCGTACTTGCCCTCGCGCTCCTCGCTGGATGCCGCTCGCACGCCCCGAAGCCGATCCCGACGCCGATCGGCTCCGGCCCGGAATTCTACGTCCCGCCGCATCGCACCTTTCTCTTTCCGCCCCGCTGACGAACCCGGGCTACCCTCCGACCGTGTTCGCCAAGGGCCTGATGGCGCTCGCGCTCGCGCTGACGCTCGTGGCGGGCGCCGCCGCCGACGGCGATCCCGCGAGCGACGCGCTCGTCGTCCAGAACGTCTTCTTTCCCTACCCCACGCCGTCGCGCAGCGCGACGGCCGCGCTGGCGACGCAGGTGGAGGCCGCATATGCGCGCGGCTACCGCGTCAAGGTCGCGGTGATCGCGTCGGCGACCGACCTCGGCGCCATCCCCAGCCTCTTCAACAAGCCCGCGGAATACGCGCGCTTCCTCGGCCAGGAGCTGCAGTTCTACTACGTCGGTCCGCTGCTGATCGTCATGCCCGCGGGCTTCGGGATCTACGACGGCGGCCGCTCGACCGTGGCCGAGGACGCCGTGCTCGCGCACCAGCGAGTCACGGGCCCGAGCGGGGATGCGCTGACGACGACCGCCGCCGCGGCCTTGAAGGCGCTGCTCGCCGCCGGCGCGCTGAAGTCGAAGGACATCAAGCCGCCGTACGTCGCGGCGCTCAGCTCGAGCGGCAAGCTCGGCGGGACGATCCGCCTCAACTACGCGACGTTCGACCCCAGCGGCAAGACGCGCGAGTCGATCGTCGTCACGGCCGGCTCGAAGCTCCTCTTCGTCAAGAAGACGAAGCTGCGGCCGACGCGCGCCGACAAGACGTACTTCGTGAACTGGAACGCGCCCGCGACGGCGCCGGCGGGCGAGCTCCGTTTCTGCGTCTCCGCGTACGACCCGACCGGGCACCGCAGCAAGCCCAGCTGTCTCGTGATCCAGACGAAGTAGCTAGCGACAGTCGTCGCAGGCGCCGCGCAGCAGCACGTCGTGGCTCGCGACGGCGAAGCCCGTCTCGCGCTCGACGCGGCGCAGCGCCCGCTCGAGGTCGGCGTCGCTGAACGGCTCGACGCGCCCGCACTCGTTGCAGACGAGGTGATGATGGTGGTCGTGCGCGATCTCGGCGCGCTCGTAGCGCGTGCGCCCGTCGCCGAGGTCGACCTTCTGGATCAGCGAGTGCTCGGTGAGCTGGTCGAGGACGCGGTAGACGCTCGCGATGCCGACGCGCGCGCCGCGGGCGCGGACCGCGTCGGCGATCTCCGTCGCCGTCGCGCAGCAGTCCTGCTCCGCGAGCACCGAGACGACGAGCTCGCGAGCCGCGCCGCGTCGGCGCCCGGAAGCGGCGAGGGCGGCGAGCGTCTGTTCCTCCCAGCGGGCCACGTTGCAGATGATAACGGTTCTCACTATCATCGCCAAGGTGCTGTCGCCCTTTCACTACGCCTTCGTCCAGCGCGGCGCCTGGGAGGTCCTGCTCCTGTCGGGGGCGGCCGGCCTGATCGGGACGTGGATCGTCCTCCGCGGCCTCGCCTTCTACGCGCACGCGATCGGCACCGCTGCCTTCCCCGGGCTCGTCGTCGCGGACGGGCTCGCCTTCTCGCCGCTGCTCGGCGCGTTCGGCGCGGCGGCCGTCTTCGCGCTCGCCGTCGCGGCACTCGGACGCCGTTCCCGCGGCGACGACGGCAGCTTCACCGCGCTGACGCTCGTCGGCGCGCTCGCGCTCGGCGTCATCCTCGCGAGCAACGTCTTCCACTCGGAGACGAACGTCGAGACGCTGCTGTTCGGCAGCCTGTTGCTCGTCGGCGGCCAGGACCTCGTCGTCGCAGCGCTGACGACGGTCGCGGTCGTCGTCCTGTCGGCGGTGCTCGGACGGCGCTGGCTCGCGGTCGGGTTCGACGCGCGCAACGCGCGCTCGCTCGGCGCGCGCTCGAGCCTGTCGGAGCTCGTCCTCCTCGCGCTCGTCGCCGTCTCTGTCGTTGCGGCGCTCAGCACGCTCGGCGCGCTGCTCGTCTCGGCGCTGCTCGTCGTTCCCGCGGCGACCGCGCGCCTCTGGACGACGACGCTGCGCAGCTGGCAGCTCGCGTCGGTCGCGCTCGCCGCGGTCGAGGGAATCGTCGGACTCTGGGTCTCGGTCGAGGCGAACGTGCCGCCCGGCGCGGCGATCGCCGTCCTCGCCGGCGGCGCGTTCGCGATCGCGGCCGTCCCGCGCGCGGTGCCGGCCCTCGCCGCCGTGCTGCTGCTCGCCGGCTGCGGCGGCGGGGCGAGTCACCCGTCGGTCGTCGCGACGACGACGCAAGTCGCGGACTTCGCGCGCGCCGTCGGCGGCGAGGCCGTCACCGTGCACCAGATCCTCCAGCCGAACACCGACCCGCACGAGTACGAGCCGCGGCCCGCCGACGTCCAGGCGACGTCGGACGCGAAGGTCGTGCTCGAGAACGGCGACAAGCTCGACGACTGGATGCGCAAGGTCGTATCGAAGGCGGGCGGCCATCCGGAGGTGGTCGACCTCTGGACGTCGGTGCCGGTCAAGCTCCGCACGAATCCGCACTGGTGGCACGATCCGCGAAACGCCGAAGCGGCCGTCGTTGCAATCCGCGACGCGTTCTCACGCGCATTCCCGAAACAGCGGCAGAGCTTCGAGCGCAACGCGGCGTCCTACCTCGCGCAGCTTCGCGCGCTCGACCGAACGATCGCGCAATGCTTCGCGAACGTGCCGCCGGCGGACCGGAAGCTCGTCACCGACCACGACGCATTCCCGTACTTCGCGCAGCGCTACGGCATCAAGGTCGTCGGCGCCGTCATCCCGTCGCAGACAACCCAGGCGCAGCCTTCCGCGGGCGACACGGCGAAGCTGATCGCGCTGATCAAGCGCGAGCACGTGCGCGCCGTGTTCCCGGAGAGCTCGGTCAATCCGCGGCTCGCGCGGACGATCGCGCGCGAGACCGGCGCCTCGTCGAACTCCACGCTCTACGGCGACACGCTCGGTCCGAACCAGACGTATCTCGAGATGGAACGTGCGAACGCCGACGCGATGGTGCGCGGCTTCACCGGCGGCAGGCAGGGATGCTGAAGGTCGAGCACCTCACCGCCGGCTACGGCGGCCCGTCCGTGCTGATCGACGTCTCGTTCGACGTCGATGCAGGGGAGCGCGTCGGCGTGCTCGGGCCGAACGGCGGCGGCAAGTCGACGCTCTTCCGCGTCCTGCTCGGCGAGCTCGAGCCGACGGGCGGCTCCGTCGCAGGGCCGGAGCGGTTCGGCTTCGTCCCGCAGACGGAGCGCTCGCGGCTCGACTACCCGGTCACCGCGCTCGACGTCGCGCTGATGGGGACGCTGACGACGCGGCCGTGGTGGCAGCCGCTGCGGCGAAGCGACCGCGCGCGTGCGCTCGCGGCGCTCGAGCGCGTCGGCCTGCGCGAGGAAGCGCACGAGCAGTTCGGTCGGCTCTCCGGCGGCCAGCGGCAGCGGGTGCTCGTCGCGCGCGCGCTCGTGCAGGACGCGCCGGTGCTGCTGCTCGACGAGCCGTTCAGCGGCGTCGACATCCCGAGCGCCGAGCTGCTCACGTCGCTCCTCGACGAGCTCGCGGGCGAGGGCCGCGCATTGCTGATTGCGACGCACGACGTCGAGCAGGCGAGCGCGTGGGACCGCGTCCTCTGCCTGAACCGCCGCGCGATCGCGTTCGGACCGCCGGAGGTGCTGACCCTCGACGTGCTCGAGCAGACCTACGGCGGTGCGATCGTGACGCTGCCGGGACACGAGGCGGGCATCGTTCCCGCGCACCACCACCTCCACGAGCCCTGATGCACGCGCTTGTCGAGCCGTGGAGCCACGCGTTCATGCAGCGCGCGCTGCTCGAGCTGGTGCTGCTCGGCGTCGTCGGCGGGCTCGTCGGCTGCTGGGTGGTGTTCTACGAGCTCGCGTACAGCACCGAGTCGCTCGCGCACGCGCTCTTCCCAGGACTCGTGCTCGCCGCCCTAGCAGGCGCGCCGCTGCTCCTGGGCGGCGCCGCGGGCGTCGTGACGGCCGCCGCGGCGATCGCGCTCGTGCGGCGCGTGCCCGGGCTCGGCGCCGACACCTCCGTCGCGGTCGTGATCACGACGCTGTTCGGGCTCGGCGTGCTGCTCGCGCTCAGGCCGGCCACGCCCCCGGGCCTCGACGCGTTGCTGTTCGGCGACCTGCTCGGCGTGACGCGCGGGGACGTCGTCGCCTCGACGGTGCTCGCCCTCGCGGCCGGCGTCGCGCTCGTGGCGTTGCACCGTGCGCTGCTCGCGGTCGGCTTCGACCGCACGACCGCGCGTGCCTTCGGCGCGCGGACGACGTGGGTCGACCTCGCGTTGCTCGCGTTGATCGCGGTCGCGATCGTGATCGGCGTACGCGCACTCGGAAACCTGCTCGTCGTCGCGCTGCTCGTCGGGCCGGCCGCGACGGCGCGGCTGTTCGCGCGCCGGATGCCTCAGCTGATGCTCGCCGCAGCGGTCGTCGCAGTCGCCGCGTCCGTCGGCGGCCTCTATCTCTCCTACTACACGAGCCTCGCGGCGGGCGCGTCGGTCGCGGCCGTGATGGTCGGTGCGTACGTGCTCGCGCGGCTAGCCGGCGAGCAGCTCTGACGCGAGCTGCCGCACGCGCGTGTCGATCTCGTCGCGGATCCGCCGCACGGTCTCGAGGTCCTTGCCGGCGGGATCCTCGAGCTCCCAGTCCTCGTAACGCTTGCCGGGGAAGACCGGGCACGCGTCGCCGCAGCCCATCGTGATCACGACGTCGGCCTCGCGCACGGCGTCGTCGGTGAGCGGCTTCGGGAACTCCTCGCTCAGGTCGACGCCGAGCTCGTCCATCGCCCGCACGACCTCGGGATTGATCTCGTCCGCGGGCGTCGAGCCGGCGGAGCGCACGAGCACGCGGCCGTTCGAGCGCAGCTTCAGCAAACCCGCCGCCATCTGGCTGCGACCTGCGTTGTGCACGCAGACGAAAAGGACTTCCGGTCGCTCGGCGGTCGTCATGCTTCTTCGACGACGTTCGGGCCGTGCTTGTCCTCGAAACGGTCCAGCACGCCCGACTCGAGCAGCCGGCTGCGCGCCTCCTGCGCGTCGTCGACCGACTCGAACTCGAGGAAGACGAAGACGTGGTTCGGATCGTCGACGTTGCGGAAGACGCGCTGCACGCTCGCCTTCTCGCGCGCCCGCGGTTTGTCCTGTTCGAACATCGGCCGCCACGTGTCGTAGTCCCCGACGTGGATGCGCGTGATGATGAACGCCGACATCGGTCCGAGTCTAGTCCGCCGCGCATAGGATGCGTCACGTGGCCGATCCGACGACCACCGATCCCGACAAGTACAAGGTCGTCTTCGAAAACGACCGGGTACGCGTCCTCGAATACCGTGACAAGCCCGGCGGCAAGACGAGCCCGCACTCGCATCCCGACAGCGTCATGATCACGCTGAGCGGATTCGATCGGCGGCTCGTGGGTGCCACAGGGGAGAGTCGCGACGTGACGCTCGAGCCGGGTCTCGTCCGCTGGCTCGACGCGCAGACACACAGCGGCGAGAACATCGGCGACACCCCGACGCATGTCGTCTTCGTGGAGCTCAAAAGCGGCGGTGCCGGCACGACGGGCCCGTCTCTCGGGCCGGAGTAGGCGGCCGCGGTCCGTTAGCGCGTTCGCGCGAAACGCTGTACTGCCTCGAGCAGCTCCTCGGTCTTCACCGCGGCGTCCGCGCGGTCGCCGGAAGCAAGCGCGCCGGCGACGCAATGACGGACGTGCTCGTCGAGGATCTTGAACGCGAGCGATTCGAGTGCGGTGTTCGCAGCCGCGATCTGCGTCAGGACGTCGATGCAGTAGCGGTCCTCCTCGACCATCCGCTCGATTCCGCGCACCTGACCCTCGATGCGATGCAGGCGCTTGACGATCGCGTCCTTGTCCTTCGTGTAGCCGTGCACGTGCGTGGACGTCGTTTCGGTCATCTGCCTTCTCCTTGTCGGACGCTGCGGAAGCGACGCAGACGCAGACTGTTCGTGACGACGAACAGGCTCGACGCGGCCATTGCGCCTGCGGCGATAATCGGGTTGAGGAGGCCGGCGACCGCGAGCGGGATCGCCGCGACGTTGTACGCGAAGGCCCAGAAGAGGTTCGCCTCGATCGTGCGCAGAGTCTTGCGCGCGAGCCGGATCGCGTCGACGGCGGCGCGAAGATCTCCCGAGACGAGCGTCAGGTCGGACGCCTCGATCGCGACGTCGGTACCGGTGCCGATCGCAAGCCCGAGGTCGGCCTGGGCGAGCGCGGGCGCGTCGTTTACACCGTCACCGACCATCGCCACGACCTCACCGCCGGCCTGCAGTCGCTCGACCTCGGCGACTTTGTCTGCGGGATAGACCTCGGCGAGGACGCGTTCGATCCCAACCTCACGCGCCACGCGCTCGGCCGTCTCGCGCGCGTCGCCGGTCAGCAGCACCGGCGTCAGGCCGAGTTGCTTCAGCTCGCGGATCGCCTCTGCGCTCGTCGGCTTGACGGTGTCGCGGACGGTCAGCCGTGCGCGTGGAGCGCCGTCCCACGAGACGGTGATTGCGCCGTTCGTGCGGCCGACGTCGACGCGCCGGCCGTCGACCGTCCCGACGACCCCGACGCCGGCGACGTTGCGAAAGCCCGTCACCGCCGGCAGGCCGCCGAGCTCGGCCCTCGCTGCCGTTGCGATCGCCTGCGCGATCGGGTGCTCCGACGCGGCCTCGACAGCGCCGGCGAGCCGCAGGATCTCGGCGCGCGCCGCGCCGTCCAGCGGCGTGACGTCCGCAAGCTGCATCTTCCCCTCGGTGACCGTCCCCGTCTTGTCGAGGACGATCGTGTTCACGCGCCGCGTCTGCTCGAGGATCTCAGGACCTTTGATCAGGATCCCAAGCTGTGCGCCGCGACCTGTGCCGACCATCAACGCCGTCGGCGTCGCGAGGCCGAGCGCGCACGGGCACGCGATGATCAGGACCGCGACCGCCGCGGTGAATGCATTCGAGGTCGACGTGCCGAAGGCGAGCCAACCGACGAGGGTCGTCAGCGAGATCAGGATGACGATCGGGACGAAGACGGCGGATACGCGGTCCGCGAGGCGTTGTACGGGCGCCTTCCCGGACTGCGCGGCGTCGACGAGTCGGGCGATCTGCGCCAACGCCGTCTCGGCGCCGACCTTCGTCGCACGGACGACCAGCCGGCCGTACGTGTTGAGCGTCGCGCCCGCGATCTCGCTTCCCACTCCCACCTCGACCGGCAGCGACTCCCCGGTCAGCATGGACTGGTCGAGCGCCGACTCGCCTTCGACGACGAGACCGTCCGTCGCGATCTTCTCACCCGGACGCACGACGAACACGTCGCCGACGTGCAGGTCGGCGATCGGCACGAGCGTCTCGATTCCGTTGCGGAGCACGCGCGCCTCCTTCGCACCGAGCTCGAGCAGCTTGCGGATCGCTTCGGAGGACCGGCCCTTTGCGCGGGCTTCGAAGTACCGCCCCAGCACGATCAACGTCGTCACGACGGCCGCCACCTCGAAGTAGACGTCCGACGAGAGCCCACCGAACAACACGACGACCGACCACGTCCACGCCGCGAGCGTGCCGATCGAGATCAGCGTGTCCATGGACGCGGCGAGATGCTGCGCGTTCCTGAGCGCCGCGCGATGGAATCCGATGCCGGAGTAGAAGACGACCGGCGTCGACAGTGCAAACGCGACCCATTCCCAGCCGCCGAATTGCAGCGGCGGGACCATCGCGAGGAGAGCGACCGGGATCGTGAGCATGACCGCCAGCACCAGACGCCGCGTGAGCAGCGCGAGCGGCGCGTCGTGGTCGTGCGACGCATGCTGCACGGCCGGCCTTGCTCCGTATCCGGCCGCTTCGACCGCGCCGACGAGCTGCTCGACGGGGACGGACGAATCGCAATGGACCGTCGCCTGCTCGGTCGCGAAGTTGACCGTCGCCTCGACACCGTCGAGCCGGTTCAGCCGCTTCTCGATCCGCGTCGCGCACGACGCGCAGGTCATCCCGTCGAGATCGAGCTTGACCTCCATCATGCCGCCTCGTAGCCCGCCGCATCGATCGCGGCGCGAATCGCCGCGTCGTCGAGCCCGGCGCCGCGCACGACGACGCGCTTCGTGTCGAGATCGACGTCGACGGAGTCGACCCCTGCGACGGCCGACACTTCGGTCGTCACCTCATGCTTGCAGTGACCGCAGCTCATGTCGGGAACGCTGTACGTGATCTCCGTCATCACGCCGAACTCCTTTCTAGGCAGGAATGTCCGCGAGCAACTGCGTCGGCTCGACGTACATCTTCCGATCGGGTGGGAGCCAGTAGTCGCGGTACCAGAGCACCTTCCCCTTGTCGATCAAGGCGAAGGCGTGGCCCGGCGTGTCCGCGTGCATGCCACGACCGAGCGTGTTGAACGCCTCCGACATGTTGTGGTCGTCGTCGGAGATCAACGGCGTCGTGATGCCGTACTGGGCGGCGGCCTGCCTGAGGTCGGCGGACGAGTCGGGCGTGATCGAGACGAGCTCGATTCCACGCTGCTTCAGCTGCGCGCCGAACTCCTGAATCCCCTGGATCTGCTCGAAGCACGCCTGGCACATGACGCCCTCGGAGAAGAAGAGCAGCGTCTTGTGACGGTAGACGGACTGCGAGCTGACGACGCGTCCGCTGAGGAGGTCGGTCTCGGAGAACGCCGGCACCGCCGTCCCCGCCGACAGCCCTTCGCCCGGCTCGGCGCCGGCGGCCATCGCGTGCTGCGCACCCGCCGACGTGGTGTCGTCCTTGAACAGCCCCGGGAGCACGAAGCTCGCCGCGACGACCGCCACCACGCCGGCGGCGAGGAGCGGCCACGCCCACGGCCGATTCTTCGGCGCGGGTGCGGAGCTACGCGCCTGCCTGCGCTCCGCCTTCGCTTTCTTCTCGCTCATAGGTTTCACCTCCTGATCGGATGACTGCAAACACGAACGCGCCGATCACGGCGGCCAGGATCGGCAGCGAGACGAGGTTGGGGATGTCGTCGAGGAACGCCGCGACCTCGCGAATCCAGGAGCCCATCGTGCGCTGGAACCCCGGGGCCGCGTCGGAGCGCCCAGTCAGCGCGAGCACGATGAAGAGGACCCCGAAGCCGCCGAAGAGGACGACGCCCATCAGCTTCACGATCCCGATCCGCTTCTCGTGCGCGCCGAGCCGCAGCGTGATCTTCGGGTCGCGCACCTTCCGCTTCGCGCGACCGTAGACGAGCGCGAGCGGGATCAGCGGCGCCATCATCCCCGTGACGTACGCGATCCCGAGCAGCAAGCCGCCGGCGATCGTGCCGCTCGTCGCCGAGAGCGCGATCGCCCCGGCCAGCACCGGCGCGCAACAGGCGGTCGCGCCGCCGGAGAACACGCCGAGCCCGAAGACCGAGAGCGTCGACCCGGTCAGCTTGGGCCGCGGGACGTCGATCGGCAGCATCGTCCCGCGCCAGAGCGCGACGGCGACACCGAGCATCATCAGGCCGCCGATCGTGAACATCTGCGGATGCCATTTCGAGACGTACGACGCGAGCGCCGCCGCGCCGAGAGTGATGGGAAGGACGACGAGCGATACTCCGGCGACGTAGACCGCAGTGAGGCGCGCGACCCGCATTCGCCGCCCGCCGCCGATCGCCGCGAGGTAGGCGGGCATCATCACGCCTGCACAGCACGGAGCGAAGAAGGCGACCATGCCGGCCGCGAACGCCGCGGCAAGCGATCCCGCCATCAGGAGATTGCTCACAGGCCGAGCTCCTTACGAAGGCGCTTCTCCGAGAAGCGGCCGTAGGCGATGACGCGACGGCGGTCCGTCAGCACGGGCAGGAAGGGCAGCGCGACGCCCGCGTCCGCGAGCGCGCGCGCCTCGGCGCTCGCGACGTCGATCTCGCGCGCGGGAACGCCCAGCGCGTCGAGCACTTCGTGCGCGCGCCGGCAGAAGTGGCAGTCGTCCGTCGTCACGAGCAGCAACTGCGCCGCGCCGACTGCCGGTGAGCTCACAAGTGCTTCTCGCGCGGCGCTCGTGTTGCGAGGCGGACGGCGACGTAGACGACGGCGCCGAGGAAGACGACCCAGAAGGCCATCATGAAGCTCATCCAGAACCAGTCCCACCCGTTCATCCAGCCGTGCATAGCGACTCCTTTCGAGGCTCGATCCCTAGCCTCGGCAAGGACCGCGTGCGGGCCATCGGGCCTTGCCCCTATACCGGGTGGGGGTAACTACTGACCGGGCGCTACGACTCGGCGATCCGCGCCGCCGACGGGTGGCCGGTGTAGTCGTCGAGCCGGTAGAGCATCGCGACGACCATCGCCGGGATCATCGTCGCGCAGGCGAGCGGGCAGATCGAGCCGGCAGCGACCGCGTCCAGCCGGTAGCACAGGATCAGCGCGAGCGCGGGCACGACCATCGCCGCCGACATCTCGACGCTGTTCCTCCAGCCGTGGCCGCGGCGGCGCATCCAGGCGACCATCGGGACGGTCATGCTCGACGCCATCCCGAGCGCGAACAGCTCGGGCTCGCCGAGACGCGCGTTCTCGAGACTGCTCCCCACGGCGGCAAGCAGGCCGCCGAGCAGAACTGCGTAGGCGACCATCCCGATCAGCATCGCCGCTGTCATCTCCAGCAGGTGACGCAGGAACGTGGCGGCGCGTCCGCGCCGAGTTGCGCCCGACGCTGTCACGCTGCTCATGTCGACACACCTCCTCGTGGTGGACGTACCGAGGTTCGGACGCCCGCAGGCGAGGCGCATCGGGGAAAACCCCGTATCACGAGCTACTTGATCAGCGTGAGCAGCTTGAACATCGGCAGGTACATCGAGATGATGATGATGCCGACCATCATTCCGACGCCGATCATCATCAACGGCTCGATGATCGACGTGAGGGTCGCGATCGACGCGTCGACCTCGTCCTCGTAGAAGTCCGCGATCTTCCCGAGCATCTTCTCGAGCTCTCCCGTCTCTTCGCCGATCTTCACCATCTGGCTGACCATCGGCGGGAAGATCGGGTTCTCGATCAGCGGCTGCGCGATCGTCACACCTTCGTGCACGCGCTGGCGGACGCTGATCAACGCCTCCTCGACCACCCAGTTGCCGGCCGTCTGGCCGGTGATCTCGAGCGCCTTGATGATGTCCACGCCCGACGCGACGAGCGTCGACAGCGTGCGCGAGAACCGCGCCATCGTCACCTTCAGGACAACCTGGCCGATCTTGAGCGGGGCCTTCAGCTTGATGCGGTCCCACTTCTTGCGGCCGGACTCCGTCTTCTTCCACCGCAGGAACCCGAAGATCGTCCCGATGATCGCGGGGAAGATGATGAACCAGTCGTGCTGCATGAGGTGCGACGCGTCGACGACGATCTGCGTCGGCTTCGGCAGCGTGCCGCCGAGCTGCGTGAACATCTTCTCGAAGATCGGGACGAGGAAGAGCAGCATTCCCGTCAAGACCAGGAACGCGAAGCACATCACCATCAGCGGGTAGATCATCGCGCCCTTGACGCGACGCTTGATCTGCGTCTCCTTCTCGATCTGGAAGGCGACGCGGTCGAGCACCGTGTCGAGGATTCCGGCCGCCTCGCCCGCCTCGACCATCGCGACGTAGAGGCGCGAGAAGATCTTCGGATGGCGCCCCATCGCCTGCGAGAGCAACATGCCGCCCTCGACGTCGGCGCGGAGCTCCTTGATGACCGAGCCCAGGTACCGGTCCTCGGTCTGGTCCTCGAGGATGACGAGCGCGCTGACGACGTTCAGGCCGGCGTCGATCATCGTCGCGAACTGCCGCGAGAAGATCTGGAGGGACTTCGGCTTGACCGCCTTCAGCAACGTGCGGACGCCGTCCTCGCCGGTCGCCGGCAGCTCCTCCAGCTGCTGGGCGAGCAGCCCGCGGACGCGCAGCTGCTCCCGCGCCGCAGAGGCGCTGGGCGCGTTCACCTCGCCCGCGAGCTCGAGGCCCTGGGCGTTGATCGCCGAATAGGCGTAGCCGGCCATGCAGACGCTCTATCGGCCGGGGGATCGGGTCTCTTGAGGGATTGGACCCGGCTGCCGATGCCGGAACCGTGAAGGTTCGCTCGGAGGAGGGCTTTGGCCTGATCGAGATGCTGGTCGCGATCGTGATGCTGAACGTCGGCATCCTCGCGCTCGTGGCCACCTTCCAATCGGGGGCGTTCGCGCTGCGCCGCGCGAGCCACACGTCCACGGCTTCGACGCTCGCCGACTCGCAGATGGAGATCTACCGCGGCCTCACCTACGCGACGATCGGCCTCGAGTCGGGCCAGATCGCCAGCCTCGACAACACCTACACGTGCGACAGCGCGCTCGGCAGCTCCTGCCCGAACACGATCACGACCTGCAACTCAACGGGGACGTCCTGCACGAACGGAACGGTGCCGGCCTACGCGTGCGGGGCGGGGAACGAATGCCTGCCCTCACGGACGATCAACGGCCCCGATCACTACAACTACCGGATCGACTCGTACATCACCTACGTGACGCCGACGAACGGCCGGCAGCTGAAGCAGGTGACGATCGTCGTGCGCGATGCCAACACGCCGTCGAGGACGCTCGCGCGCGAGACGTCCACGTTCGACCCGACCGTCAGCGGCTAGCGCAGAGCTAGGACAGGCGCTCGACGAGCATGGCCATCCCCTGGCCGCCGCCGACGCACATCGTCTCGAGCCCGATCGTCTCGTCGCGGCTCTCGAGGTCGTTGAGGAGCGTGCACATGATCCGCGCGCCGGTCATCCCGTACGGATGGCCGAGCGCGATCGCGCCCCCGTGCGGATTGAGCTTCTCGCCGAACGGATCGACGCCGAGCTCACGGCAGACCGGCAGCACCTGGGCCGCGAACGCCTCGTTCAGCTCCATGACGTCGACGTCCTCGATCGTCATCCCCGCCTGCTTCAGTACGCGCCGCACCGCGTCGATGGGGCCGACGCCCATGATCTCCGGGTCGACGCCCGACACCGAGGACGCGATGATCCGCGCGCGCGGCTCGATCCCCAGCTCCCGGGCACGCGTCTCCGACATGACGACGACCGCCGCCGCGCCGTCGTTCAACGGACACGAGTTGCCGGCGGTGACCTTGCCGCCCGGCTTGAACGCAGGCTCGAGCGTCGAGAGCTTCTCGAGCGTCGACTCGCGCCGCGGTCCGTCGTCGAGCGCGACACCGTCCCAGGCCGTGATCTCGCGCGCGAAGAAGCCTGAGTCCTGCGCGGCGACCGCGCGCTCCTGCGAGCGCTGCGCGTAGCGGTCCATGTCTTCGCGCGAGACGTCCCAGCGCTCGGCGACGTTCTCGGCCGTCATCCCCATCGGGATGTAGACGTCCGCGATCTCACCCGTCAGCTTCGGGTGCAGCTCTGCCGCGTCCTTCGGATAGCCGTTCACCTGCGAGATCGACTCGACGCCCGCGGCCACGAACGCGTCGCCCTCCCCCGCGCGCACGGCGTGGAACGCCATCCGGATCGTCTGCAGCGACGACGCGCAGAACCGGTTGACGGTCGTGCCGGGCACCGTCGCGGGAAGGCCGGCGAGCAGCGCCGCGCGCCGCGCGAGGTTCATCCCCTGGCGCTGCTCGGGGAAGCCGCAGCCGACCATGACGTCGACGATCTCCTCATGCGCGAGCTCGGGCGCCTGCGCGAGGGCCGCGTCGATCGCGAACGCGGCCAGGTCGTCGGGACGCGCGTCGACGAGCGACCCCTTGCGCGCCCGCCCGATCGGCGTGCGCGTGGCGGCGACGATCACTGCTTCGGTCATGTCGAGAAAGGTAGCGGCGGAACGGGCCGGGTCCGAGGGACTGTCCCTCGGACCCGGCCGGAAGGGGCTAGCAGCCCTTCAGCAGCTCGCTCTTCGCCGTGAACGAGCCGTTGTTGTACTGCACGAGCTGGTCGTTGCAGATCGGATACGGATCCGTCGGCGACGTCTGCACCTTGATGCCCTTGAGCAGGAACGGATTCGTCTCGTTCAGGTGCCGGACGGCCTTCATCAGCGAGTCGCGCGTCGGGTTCTTCCCGGCCTGGTAGAGCGCGGTGACGAACGTGCGCGCCTTCGCCATCCCGTAGAGATAGAGGATGTCGGTGAGACGGGCGCCGCTCGGTCCGTACTTGTTCATCAGCCGGAAGTAGAGCTTGATGCCCGAGTCCTTGCGCTGCGACGCGTCGCCCGGGTCCTTCAGGTACTGGTCGGTGATGATCCCGTTGACCGCGTCGGGAGAGCCGGCCGACCGCTGCGCGGCGGTGAGGAACGTATCCGTCGCCGAAACGGAGTTCACGTACAGCTTCGGCTTCCAGCCGAGCTTGTACGCGATCACGAGCGACTGGATCGTCGCCGTCGGCGTCACGAGCACGAGGAACGTGTCCGCGCCCGAGGCCTTCAGCTTCACGACCTGCGACTGCGGCGACGGCGACGTTACCTCGAAGCCCTCCTCGTCCACGATCTGGTTCTTGTTCTTCAGCGCCTCCTTGAACGAGTTCAGATAGTCGTGGCCGTAGTCGTCGTTCTGGTAGAGGACGCCGACCTTCGCGCCGCTGTCGTGCGCGTTGAGGTACTTCGCGTATGCCGAGCCCTCCGCGTGGTACGTCGGCTGCCAGCCGATCGTCCACGGGTACTTCTTGTAATCGGCGCCGAACGTCGTCGCGCCGGTGGAGACGAAGACCTGCGGCACCTTCATCTGGTTCAGGTAGTCGCGAACCGCGACCTGGTTCGCGGTGCCGAGGCCGCCGACCATCGCGAAGACGTGATCCTGCTCGACGAGCTGCCGCGTCGCCTGCACGGCGTTCGCGGGGATGTACTGGTCGTCGAGGACGTTGAAGTGGATCTGCCTGCCGTTGACGCCACGCCTGCCGTCGGTTGCCTTGCGCGAGTTGACGTAGCTGAAGTACGCCTTCATACCCTTTGCGATCGGGGCGTAGAACGACACCGGACCGCTGAGCGGGAACGTCGCGCCGATGTCGATCGTCGTGCTCGAGACTCCCGGCGTGGCGCCGGTCGTCGCGAGAGCGCCCGAGAGACCGAGAGTCATGACCGCCGCGACGGTCACGACGGAGAACCAAAGCCGCTTCATAGAACTACCCTCCGGAGAAGTAATAAAAAGTGGTGACCAGCCTCAGCGACTATACGCCCGCCGCCGCAAACCGCGAAATGCGCGGCCGAGCAGCCCGGCGGCGCCCACCGGCAGCACGAGCAGCAGCGCGATCAGGATCAGCCCGTAGATGACCGCCGGCGCGTCCTGCGAGACGTTTTGCGACCAGATCGGCACGAACTCGATGAACAAGGCGCCGACGATCGTGCCCGTGAGGGTCCCGAGCCCGGCGACGACGACGCCCGTCAGCAAGAGGATCGAGAGGCTGAGTGGAAACGTGTCCGGGTTCACGAACCCGACGGCGATCGCGAGCAGCGAGCCGGCGACGCCCGCGTAGAACGCAGAGACGCCGAACGCGAGCGTCTTCGCGGCGGCGACGTTGACGCCCGAGGCCGCCGCAGCGATCTCGCTGTGATGCACGGAGCGAAGCGAGCGGCCGGTACGTCCGCGGACGAACAGCCACGCGCAGACGAGCAGCACGCCGGCGATCGCCCACGTCAACCAGTAGAGCCAGCGCGACGGTGTCGTGTGCAGGCCGAGCTCGGAATGCGGGAGGTGCATGATGATCCCGGGGCCGCCGCCTGTGAAGTGGTTGAAGTGCTTCTCGAGCGACGCGAGCGAGATCGGCAGCGCGAAGGTCGCGAGCGCGAGGTAAACGCCGGCGAGCCGCAGGGCCGGGAGGCCGAACAGGTAGCCACCGCCGCCGGCGACGAGACCGGCGACCGGAATCGTCGCGAGATCGTTCCAGCCGTGGTGCATCGTCAGGATCGCCGTCGTGTATGCGCCGAGCCCCATGAACGCGCCGTGCCCGAGCGAGATCTGGCCGCTGTACCCCGTCAGGATGTTCAGGCCAAGCAGCGCGATGAAGTAGATGCCGACGAGCGCGAACTGGTACGCGTGGTAGTTCGACACGAACCACGGCACGACCGCGACGGCGATCGCCGCTCCGAGGCTGAGCGCGACACGCTCGGCCATCAGACGCGCTTCACCCGCCGCTGGCCGAACAGTCCGGTCGGCCGGAAGACGAGCACGATGAGCAGCACACCGAGTGCGACGGGCAGCGTCAGCTCCGGCGTGATGATGTCGACGTAGGTGTCGATGAGGTTGAGGCCGACGCCGAGCGCGAGGCTGCCGAGGACCGCGCCGGCGGGATTGTCGATGCCGCCGAGCACCGCGCCGGCGAAGGCGTAGATCAGGACGCTCTGCATCATGCTCGGCTGCAGGAAGAGGCTGGGCGCCGCCATGATCGCCGACACGGCGCCCAGCACCGACGCGAGTCCCCAGCCGAACGCGTACATCCAGCTGACGCGCACGCCGAGCAGGCGGCTCGTCACCGGCCCGACCGATGCGGCGCGCAGGCCGAGCCCGAGCTTCGTGAACCGGAAGAATCCCCACAGCAGGGTGACGCCCGCGATGCAGACGACGAACGTGCCGACGTCCTGGCGGCTGACCGAGACGCCGCCGACGTGGAACGGCCTGGCCGGGAACGGGCTCGGGAACGGCCTGACTTCCGGTCCCCAGATCCACCCGGCAAGGCCGTTCAGCGCGATGAACAAGCCGATCGTGACCATGATTACCGTCAACTCCGGCGCTCGCTCGACCGGCCGGATGACCAGGCGCTGGATGCAGATCCCACCGAGAAAGGCGAGCAGAAGCGTCAGCAGGAACGCCGGCCAGAACGAGAAGCCGTGGTTCTCGATCAGCGTCCACGCGATGAACGCGGCGAACATCCCCATCTCGCCCTGCGCGAAGTTCACGATCCCGGTCGCGCGGTAGATGAGGACGAGCGCGAGCGCGAGGCTCGCGTAGATCGCACCGAGTGCGAGACCGCCTACGAGCTGTTCCGCGAGCTGCTGCATCAGTGGCTCTTCCGGTGACATTGCCACGCTGCTGCCGTTCGAGCAGCAAGCGATGCAAGGACGCAGCGAGCGCCCGTGCTGGAAGCACGGGCGCGACTGAGGACGCGGCAGCGCGCCGTCTGATCGGACGGCAGCAGCCTGGATGATGTTGCCGGGAGAGCCACTAATACCCGAGGTAGGAAGCTCGGATTCCCTCGTGCCGCTTCAGCTCGTCGCTCGAGCCTTCGAGCGCGATGCGGCCCACTTCGACCACGTACGCGCGGCTCGACACGTCGAGCGCGATGTTCGCGTTCTGCTCGACGACGAGCACGGTCAGTCCGTCCTCTGCGTTGAGCGCGAGCACGATGCGGAAGAACTCCTCGACGACGAGCGGCGCGAGCCCGAGCGACGGCTCGTCGAGCAGCAGCAGTCGCGGCCGCGAGACGAGCGCGCGCGCCAGCGCGAGCATCTGCTGCTCGCCGCCGCTCAGCGTCCCCGCCTGCTGGTTCCGGCGCTCCTCGATCCACGGGAAGTGGTCGAGCGCGCGCGCCACGTCGCGTTTTGTCTCAGCGCGATCGCGCCGCGTGTAGGCGCCCATCCGCAGGTTCTCCCAGACCGTCAGCGGGCTCAGGATGCCGCGACCCTCGGGGACGTGCGCAATTCCGTGACGCGCTGCGCGCTCGGGCGACCACCCGTTCAAGCGCCGGCCGTCGAACTCGATCTCGCCGCTCGGGCGCACGAGGCCCGAGATCGCGCGCAGCGTCGTCGTCTTCCCCGCGCCGTTCGCTCCGAGCACCGCGACGATCTCGCCCTCGTCGACGTGAAGCGAGAGTCCATGCAGCGCAGCGATCGGTCCGTAGTGCGCGCGGACGTCGCGGAGCTCAAGCAGGGGCATCGATGTCCCTCCCGAGGTACGACTCGATCACGTCGGGGTTCGTGCGCACCTCTGCCGGCGTCCCCTCCGCGAGCTTACGGCCGAAGTTCAAGACGTTCACGCGGTCGGAGACCACCATGACGAGGTTCATGTGGTGCTCGACGAGCAGGATCGTGAGCTCGAACTCACGCCGGAGGTTTCTGATCAGCTCGGCGAGCGTCCCGATCTCCTCGTGGTTCAGTCCGCCGGCCGGCTCGTCGAGGAGCAGCAGCCGCGGACGCGAGACGAGCGCCCGCGCGAGCTCCACACGCTTGAGCGTCCCGAACGGAAGGCCGGCGGCGGGGCGTTCGGCGACGCCCGCGAGGCCGAGGTAGTCGAGGATCTCGAGCGCCGCCGCGCGCGCCTTGCGCTCGCCGCGCGCGAACCGCATCGTGGTGTGCGCGCCGACGAGCACGTTCTCGATCACCGACATCGGCAGGAAGAGCTCGAGGTTCTGGAAGGTGCGCGCGATGCGCCGGCGCACGATCCCGTGCGGCGGCACTCGCAGGAGGTTCTCTCCGTCGAAGGAGATCTTGCCGGCGTCGGGCGAGTAGATCCGCGTGATCACGTTGAACGCGGTCGTCTTGCCCGCGCCGTTCGGCCCGATCAGCCCGACGATCTCGCCTTCGCCGATCGCAAGCGTGACGTTGCTCAGCGCGGTCACCCCGCCGAAGCGGACGGTCACGTCCTCCATCGAGAGCAGCGCCACGGCTGCTTACCTTCTCAGCTTGCGGCGACGCGCGCTACGTCTCGTCCGGGACCCAGCCGCGCGTCAGCAGCAGCCAGAAGGCAAGTCCTGCGAAGTCGCCGTACCGGCGGAAGCGGCGGACGATCGTCGGATCCTTGGGAGGCCGCCTCGCGCCGACGAGCTTCGCGTACGCCGGACGCGTCCACGAGTCGAGCACGAGCCGCGAGTAGCGCCCGAGCGACGTCAGCATCACGTGCGCGGCGGCGTACGGGCCCACGCCGGGCAGCGCGAGCAGCCGCTCCTCGACCTCCTCGTCGCTCAGCTCCGGGTCGTCGAGACGCTCGAGGTCGAGCGCACCGGACGCGACGTCGTCCGCGAGCCGTCGCAGGTACGCACCGCGGTAGCCGGCCCTCGCGACGTCGCGATAGAACGCCTCGGGCGCGGCGGCCATCGCCGCAGGCGCCGGAAAGGTGCGGGCGCCGGTCGGCGCGGCCGTCCCGAGCTCGTCGACGAGCGCCGTCACCATGCGCACCGTCCCGCCCCACGCGCAATTCGTCGTGCAGATCGTCTTGACGACGTCCTCGAACACCGTCGGGCTGCGCAGCATCCGACCGGCGCCGAGCGCCGCCCAGGCGAGCGCCTCGTCCTCGCGCGCAACGGCGTAGAACGCCGAGAGGTCCTCCTCCAGCCGAAACATGTGGCGGAGCTGCGTGAGCAGCCCCGACGCCGCACGTTCCGACACCGCAGGCCCGAGGACGTCCACCGCGGCGGTTTCCCCGCGGCCGGGCGCGACGCGCACCGTGCGCGCGCCGCGCGGCATCGGCAGCGTCACCTCGAGCGTCCACGTCTCCGGGTCGATGCGCGAGGGCGGCAGCGTGGCGACGCCGTGCGAGTGGAGCGTGCGGCGGAAGTCGACCGGCTCCCCGCCGGCGCCGACCAGCCGCAGGTGCAGCCGCTGCTCAGGCAGCGGCCGCGACCTGCTTCTTCCTCAGCTCGAGCAGCGTCACGATCTGCTGCGTCGGGCGGAACGGATCCGCCAACGTCGTGCCGTCGTCGAGCGAGACGGCGGCGACCGGGACGCCGTCGACGTCCGCGACCAGCCACGGGCCGAGCTTCGCGGGCTTCTCGCTGAGCGCCGCGAGCCGCTCGAGCTCCGCGCGGCACTCGCTCAGCCGCAGCTGGATCGACTCGCGGATCGGCCGCGGGGCGGTCGCAGCGGCGGCACGGCCGAGGCGGAAGCTCTCGGCGGCCCGGCGCAGCGTCGCCAGGTGGTCGAGGGCGATCAGGCGGTTGATATCGGGGTGCGGCATCACGGGCTCCTCCTTGCTCGTGGTACACTAACCAGTGTCAAGAGCTTACCAGTTACGTAACCCCCAAATCAAGTTCAATGGTTAATGACCTCGATCAGCGGCTCGATCTGATCCGCGACTTCGTCAACACGCTCGATCTGGAGACGGGCGCCGACCTGATCGGCGGCCCCGACGAGCTGGCGACGTGGCTCGCGGACAACGAGCTCACGGACGACCTCGTCGACCCCTCGGACGACGAGCAGGCCGACGCGGTCCGCGTCCGCGAGGCTATCCGGGAGCTCCTGCTTGCAAACAACGACGTCGACACCGACACCGCCGCGGCCTATGAGACGCTCGACACCGTCGCGCGGAAGTCGCAGCTCGGCGTCCGCTTCCACGCTGGACGCCCCGCACTCGAGCCGGAGGGCGACGGCGCCTCCGCGGCGCTCGGACGCCTGGTCGCCTTGGTCGCCGAGCTGATGCCGTCCGACCGCTGGACGCGCCTGAAGGCGTGCCGCGACGAGACCTGCCGCTTCGTGTTCTACGACCAGTCGCGCAACCACTCCCGCGCCTGGTGCTCGATGGAGGTCTGCGGAAACCGCGAGAAGGCACGCTCGTTCAGAGAGCGGCACGCGCACGGGTAGGCTCTTCGCCGTGGACGTCGGTCGCGTCGAGGAGATCAACATCGGGCCGGAGCAGACGTTGCCGACGCCTGTCGAGCGCGCCCAGGCTCGCGCCGGGAAGGGGCTCGTCGGCAATCGCTACTACTTCGAAGACGGCGCCGAGCCCGGCCGCGCGCTGACGCTGATCGCAGCCGAGGCGCTCGCCGCGATGGCCGCCGAACAGGGGATCGAGATCACCGCCGCCGAGTCGCGCCGCAACGTCCTCACGCGCGGCATCGACCTGAATGCGCTCGTCGGCCGCCGCTTCCGTGTCGGGAGCGTCGAATGCGTCGGCGTCGAGCTGTGCGAGCCGTGCTCGAGCCTCGAGAAGCTGACGAAGCCCGGCGTGATCAAAGGGCTCGCCCACCGCGGCGGGCTCAACGCCGACATCCTCTCCGACGGCGAGATCGCAGTCGGCGACGAAGTCGTCGCAACGGACTGACGTGCGCGAGCCGGTCCGCGTCGCCGTCGCGCAGGTCGAGCCGGCGGTCTTCGACCGCGCGGGGACGCTCGACAAGCTCGAGGCAGTCGCAGCCGAGGCCGCGGACGCCGGCGCGAAGCTGGTCCTCTTCCCCGAGACGTTCGTCCCCGTCTATCCGTCGTCGCGCTGGGCGCGCTCGCTCGCGGTCTGGGGCGAGGGCGGCAAGGAGCTGTGGGCGCGGCTCGCGCGCGAGTCGGTCACCGTTCCGAGCGGGGACACCGAACGGATCGGAGCGATCGCGAAGCGCCACTCGCTCGTCCTCGCCGTCGGCGTCAACGAGCTCGACGGCGGCACGCTCTACAACACGCTGCTGATCTTCGGCGCGGACGGAGCGCTGCAGCTCGTCCACCGCAAGCTGATGCCGACGAACCACGAGCGGATGGTGTGGGGGCTCGGCGACGGCAGCGGGCTCGAAACGGTCGACGCCGGCTTCGCACGCGTCGGCGGCCTGATCTGCTGGGAGAATTTAATGCCGCTCGCGCGCGCGGCGATCTACGAGTCGGGTGTCGAGATCTACCTCGCGCCGACGGCGGACGACTCCGAGTCGTGGCTCGAGTCCGCGCGTCACATCGCGCGCGAGTCGCGTGCGTTCGTGTTGTCGTGCTGCGTCTTCCAGCGCGTGTCGAGCTATCCGGAGGACGTCGCTATCGCGCCGGGCGACGACCTGCTCGGCCGCGGCGGTTCCGCGATCATCGCGCCGACGGGGGAGTATCTCGCGGGCCCGCTCTGGGACGAGGAGGGAGTGTTGTACGCGGACCTCGATCCCGCGCTCATGTACGCGGAGCGGCAGCGCTTCGATCCGGCCGGGCACTACGCCCGGCCCGACGTTCTGCGGCTCTCGGTTCAGCCGATCTCGCGCGCGACGCCGAAGCCCGAGTAGACGTCCTTCCGCTTGATCTTCCCCTGCTCGACCGGGAAGACGTCGATGCCGTCCCACTCGAGCGTCTTGCCGCCGCGCGTCGCGGTGGCCGTCCACTCGTTGACGACCAGGCCATCGCGCGCGTAGAGCCGCCTGCCCCGGAACGAGATGTCGGGGTTGTTGCGGAAGATCTCTGCGATGTGCTCGCGAACGGCGTCCGCGCCCTCCGCACGCTCGTTCGCCGACCAGTTGTGGAACACGACGTCGTCCGCGTGCATCGACGCGATCGCGTCAAGGTCGTGCGCGTTCCACGCGTCGTTGTAGCGCTCGATCAGCTCGCGTTCGTTCATCTGCTCGCCGCTCTTCTTAACACACGCTCGTCCCCGACGCGGCGGGTGATGCCGTCGGCGTCGTAGCGCTCGAGCAGGAGCTGCGCGACGCGGCGCGAGACGGCGAGGGCGTCGCGCACTCCGGCGAGCGTGATCGGCGCCAGCGTCCGGACCGTCTCGAGCCCGCGCTCGTAGAGCTCGCGCGAGACCGCGAAGCCGTCGCCGACGCGCACGATCCGGCCGGCCTGCTCGAGGAACGCGGCGAGCTCGCGGTCGTCGACGCGCGCGAAGCCGTCGGCGTCGACCTCCTCGAGAAGGCGCGCGGCGTCGTCCTCGCGCCCCGCGAGCGACGGCGCCGTGCCGGGCAGGTAGAGCTTGCCGCCGCGGCGCTCGAGCTCGAGCAGCGGCACGACCGCGTTCGTCCACGGACGGTTCAGGAGCACCTGCGCGGCCGGCAGGCCGGGATCGAGCGGGTCGCGCACCGCACGGTCGCGCAGCCGCTCGCGGACGCGTGCGCGCAGCTCGCCGAGCCACGCCTCGGAGAAGTACCAGTCGCCCGCGCTGCGCACCGACGCGAGGCCGCGCGCGAGCTCTGCGGGCTGCAGGAGCGCACGCGCCTGCAGGTCGGCCGCGGTCACGGGCGTGTGGACGATCGCCTGCACGATCTCGACCGGATCGCCGCGCGCGATCACCTCCAGCCGCGCAGGTTCGAGCGCGCGCGGCGGGGCCGGGTCGAGCACGAGACCGCCGCCGACGGTCGTGTGCGTACGCAGGACGACGCGGTCGCCGCCCGCCGCGACGACCGGCTCCGCGAGCCGCAGCTGCGCGAAGCCGTCCGCGCGGACGACGCGCGCGACGGTGTGCGACGTCCCGTGGTGGACGGTGACACGCGCCGGGATCTCCGCCAGCTCCTCGAGCGCGACGTCGAGGCGGTAGCTGAGGGGGAAGTGGCCCGGCTCGACGAGCGCGTCGCCGCGGCGAAGCTGCGAGCGCTCGATCCCCGGCAGAGCGACGGCGACGCGTTGTCCGGCCTCGGCGACAGCGACCGGCTCGTCGTGCACCTGCACGCTGCGAACGCGCACCTCGAGCCCGGCGGGCTCGGCGCGCAGCTCGTCCCCCTCGCGCAGCGAGCCGGACCAGAGCGTGCCCGTCGCCACGGTTCCGATCCCGCGGAGGCTGAAGACCCGGTCGACGTACAACCGCGTCGCCTGTTCGAGCTTGTAACTTTGAGTTACACGCTCGGCCACGTCCGCAAGAGCCGCGCGCAGTTCGTCGAGCCCGGCGCCCGTCTTCGCGCTGACCGCGACGACGGGCGCACCCGGGACGAGCTCGCGCGCCTCCTCGACGGCGAGCTCGAGCGTCTCCTCGTCCACCGCGTCCGCCTTCGTGATCGCGACGACGCCGCGGTCGATCCCGAGCAGGCGCAGGATCGCGAGGTGCTCGTGCGTCTGCGGCCGCGCGCCCTCGTTCGCGTCCACGACGAGCAGGAAGAGGTCGATGCCGGATGCGCCGGCGACCATGTTGCGCACGAAACGCTCGTGTCCGGGGACGTCGATCAGCGACAATCGCCGCCCGTCCGGCAAATCGAGCGGCGCGTAGCCCAAGTCGATCGAGATGCCGCGCTTCTGCTCCTCCGGCAGCCGGTCGGTGTCCTTGCCCGTGAGCGCGCGCACGAGCCACGTCTTGCCGTGGTCGATGTGCCCCGCGGTGCCGACGGTCAGCGGCATCGCGCTTCGATCAAGCCCTCGCCGAACCGCTCGGCGCGCCAGCCGCCGCGCTCGAGCAGTTCGCGCCACTGTGCCTCGTCGCGCTCGCGGCCGGCGAAGAGCGTGAGCATCAAGAGATCGAGCCACTTGGCGCCGTCCGGCTCGTTGCCCGGCCGCACGACACCTTCGAGCAGGAGCAGGCGCGAGTCGTCCGATGCGGCGGCGCGGATGGTGCGCAGGATCTTCGTCGCGTGCTCGTCGTCCCAGTCGTGGAGGATCGTCCCGAGGATGTAGACGTCGGCCGGCGGCACCGCCTCGAAGAAACTGCCCGCAATGAACGTCAGGCGCTCGCCGAACGTCGACTGGTCGCGCACCGTCTCGGGCAGGTCGAAGACGATCCCGCGCATGTTCGGATGGCGCGCGAGCAGCAGGCGGAGGAACGTGCCGTTTCCGCCGCCGACGTCGACGACGAGCTCGTTCCCTCGCCAGCCGACCCCGTCGAGACGCTCGAGCCGACGTTCCTTGCCCTGCTCCATCGCACGGTCGAACGACGCGCGCTCATCGGGATGCGCTGCGAGCCACGACCAGAAGTCATCGCCGAAGACCCGCGGAAAGGTCGACTCGCCACGTGCTTCGAGCTCTGCGATCGCGCGGAACCAGATACCGCCGAAGAGGTGGGCGAAGTCGTTCCAACCCGAGCCGCGCAAAAGGAGTGCGGACGCCTCGGTGTTGCGAAAGACGCGCGGTTCGACCTCCTCGAAGACACCGTCGCTCGCAAGCGCGCGTAGCAGGCGGTACGTGACGTCGTCATCGACGCGCTGCGGCCCTTGCGCGAGCGCCTCCGCGATTCCCAGGTCGGCGACGATCGCGAGCGCGCGCGCCGTGAGCGCGCCGCGCATCAGATTCCACAGCGTCTCTTCGCCGCTCACGCGCGCGCTGCGGCGACGGCCCCGGCGACCTCGTCCACATCCCCGTCCGTGAGCGTCCGGCAGTCGAGCAGGAGCCTGCCGTCACGGACGACGCCGATGACAGGCGGCTCGCCCGTGCGGAGCGGCGCCGCGAGCTCTTCCTCGACCGCGCACGCGAAGCTCGGAAGCTCGGCGAGCGGAAGCGCACCGCCGCCGACGCGCGCGACCGTCGCTTCCACCGTGCCGCCGACAAGCGATGCGAGCCGCTCGGCTCGCTCGCGCACGCCGTCGTCGCGGAGCATGCGCAGGACGGGAATGCGCTCCGGCGCGTCGAAGTAGAGCGTGAGCGTTCCCTCGAGCGCCGCGAGCGTCAGCTTGTCCGCGCGCAGCGCCCGCTGCAGCGGATGGCGCCGCAGACGCTCGACGAGGTCGGCGCGGCCGACGACGACGCCCGCCTGTGGCCCGCCCAACAGCTTGTCACCGGAGAACGTCACGAGGTCGGCGCCCGCGGCGAGCGACTCCTTCGCAGACGGCTCGTCCGCGAGCTCGACCAGTACCCCGGAACCGAGGTCGTCGACGAGCGGCAGCTCGTGACGGCGCGCGACGGCTGCGAGCTGGGCGACCGTCGGCTGCTCGGTGAAGCCGACGACGCGGAAGTTCGACCGATGCACGCGCAGCAGCAGCGCGGTCTCGGGTCCGATCGCCTGCTCGTAGTCGGCGGCGCGCGTGCGGTTCGTCGTGCCGACCTCGCGCAGCCGCGCGCCCGAGCGCGTGAGCACGTCGGGAATCCGGAACCCGTCGCCGATCTCGATGAGCTCGCCGCGGGAAACGACCACCTCGCGTCCTTCGGCGAGCGCGGCGAGCGCGAGCAGCACTGCGGCGGCGTTGTTGTTGACGACGAGCGCGGCCTCGGCACCGGTCAGGCGGCGCAGGAGCTCGGCGACGTGATCCTGCCGCGAGCCGCGCGCGCCGGCGGTGAGGTCGTATTCGAGGTTCGAGTAGCCGCACGCGATCTCCATTATTCGGTGGAGGGCCTCCGGTGCAAGGGGCGCGCGGCCGAGGTTCGTGTGCACGATCACGCCCGTCGCGTTGAGGACGCGGCGCAGCCGCGGCGCGCGGAGGCGCTGAATCTCGTCACGAAGCCGTTGCACCACGTCGACGGTGGCTGCCCCCATCCGGATTTCGTCACGCGCCTGTGCCAGAACCGTGCGCGCCGCCTCGACCGCGAGCGGATCGTCGACCTCGCGCACAAGCTCGTCCACCGAGGGAAGGTCGCGCAGCCTCACTGCGCGTCCTCCTTGTGCGCGGCCGCGACCTGCTCGTGTGCGCAGCGTCGCTCGTAGCACTCGATGACGCGCTCGACCGCCTCCGCCGGCTCGTCGGTGAGGTAGAGGAGATCGACGTCGTTTGGCGAGATCAGCCTGTGCTCGAGCGGGCGCTCGCGAATCCAGTCGACCATCTCGCCCCAGTAGTCGCTGCCGACGAGCACGACGGGGAAGTGCAGCACCTTGCCGGTCTGGATCAGCGTGAGCGACTCGTACATCTCGTCGAGCGTCCCGAAACCGCCCGGGAAGATCACGAAGCCCTCGCTCGGTTTCACGAAGCAGACCTTGCGCGCGTAAAAGTGGCGGAACGTGTAGTCGATGTCGAGGTATCCGTTGGGGCTCTGCTCGTGCGGCAGCTCGATGTTGAAGCCAACCGAGAGGCCGCCGCCTTCCTTCGCACCGCGGTTACCGGCCTCCATGACCCCGCCGCCGCCGCCCGTGATCACGCACCAGCCGCGCTCCCCGAACAGCCGTCCCGTCTCGCGCGCGGCGACATACGCGGGATGGGCCTCGTCGACGCGCGCCGAGCCGAACATGGTGACGGCGGGACGGTCGATCAGCTTCAGCCGCTCGAAGCCGGCGCGGAACTCCTCCGCGATCATGTCGACCTCCTGCGCGATCCCGTGGTGATCCGCTTCGAGGAGCTCGCGGTCGTCCATCAGAAGCTGCGAGGGACGTGCGTCTCGTGCATCGCGAACACTAGGAACGCCGCGAGGCCGAAGTAGAGCACGCCGATCGTCACCCGCTGCCACGGCAACACGTGGTAGTACGCGGCGACATCGGGATGATCGCGCGTCTTCCACCGGCGCCACAGCTCGGACGCCGACAGCACGAGGATGAGGATGATGATCACGTTCGGCCGCCACAACATCACGCCGATCAGCCCGAGCAGGCCGAGCGCCCAGATCGCCGGGTGAATCGCAGCGACGGCACGGCCGCCGTCGAGCGGAATCACCGGCAGGAGGTTGAAGAGGTTGAGCAGAAAGCCGATGAAGGCGAGCGCGACGAGCGGGCGTGAGTCGAACGCCGTGCCCGCGATCCAGAACCCGACCGCGCCGAGGGTCCCGAGCAGCGGGCCGGCGAGTCCGTTCAACGCTTCGTGCCACGCGCTCTGCGGCATGCGCTTGAGCATGATCATCGCGCCGAGCAGCGGGATGAAGTACGGCGCGGAAACGGGCAGCCCCTGGCGTTTCGCCTCGAGCACGTGTCCCATCTCGTGCACGAACAGCAGCACGATGAAGCCGATCCCGAACCACCAGCCGCCGATCCAGATGTAGACCGCGGCCGAGACGAAGATCGAGAAAAGGAACTTCGCCTTGAACAAGAAGGCGCCGTACTTGATGAGCGCCGCGCCCGCCGCCGCCACCGGCGCCCAGAACTTCTTCAGCATTTCGCGGAAGCCGGACTTCGGCTGCACCGGCTCGTAGTCGCGCGACGGGGCCTCCGGGAAGAGGTCCTCGTACCGCGGCGGCTCGGGTGCCTGGCTCATCGCCGCACCCACTGTACCCAGGACGACAGCGGAAACCGCTCCGCCGTTCTCCTGCGGGACGACGTCAGCGCAACGGACCGGGAATCGCGAGCGCGACGGCGACCGCCGCGACGGCGCCGAGCACGGCGGGTGGGAGAAGCGCGCTCGTCCGCAACAGCGTCGGGCGGGACGACTGCGCCCACACGCCGAGCCACAGCATGGCGCCGCCGAGCGGCAGGAAGACGACGGCGAGCACGATCGCCGCGACGAGCCAACTCGAGTGCGCGGCGCCCGTCGCGAGCGCGGCGACGCAGGCGCCGCCGACCGCGATGAAGATCGCCCCGGTGGTCAGACCTCGCCGGAGGAGCGAGAGCGCGATCGCGGAGACGGCGATCGACCCGAACAGCGCGCCGATCCAGTAGCCCTCGTTCGACGGGCACGGATTCGAGATCGGGTAGGGAGCGGGCCCACTCGCGCAATTCCCGACCGCCGTCGTGTGGAAGACGGACACGGCGAGCAACGCGAGCCCGAAGCCGGCCGCAACGGCAAGGACCCCGCCGCGCAGGGTGCGCACGCGGCAATCCTACGAGCTCCCGCCGGCCGCGTCCAGGTGGAAGCCGGCGAGGCTCCCGCACGTCTGGGGGGTGACACGACGGGATGCGAGGAGTACGCTCGCGCGATCCCGTACAAGCGGAAGGAGGACGAGGGCAGATGGGTCTCAAGGACAGGTTGGGCAAGGCGAAGCTCGGCGGCATGGAGGTCGGCAAGCTCGCCGAGGCCTACAAGGTCTCGCAGTCGCCCGAGGTGCAGCAGATGAAGAAGGACGCGCAGAAGCGCGCGAACGAGGTGGACTTCGGCGAGCTCGTTCAGACGGCGCAGGCGGCGCAGGCGATGGGCGGGAGCGGGCCGGTCGTCATCGGCCCTTCGGCCGAGCAGATCGCGCTCGCGAACCTCGCGCAGAAGCTCGTCCAGTCGGGGATCGAGACCCCGGCGGAGATCACGTCGATGACCGCGACCGGCAAGACCGACGCGACCGGCAGCAGCGAGTACGAGATCGGACTCCGCGTCACGCCGGCCGACGGCGAGGCGTACGACACGACGATCAACCAGTACCTGCTTCCGTCCGCGCAGTTCGCGGCGGGCGGCGCAGTCACGGTGCGCGTGGATCCGGACAACCGGATGCAGGCGCTCCTCTGGGCGACGCGGTGAGACCTGCGGGCGCGGGGTTCACGACCCGCGCCCGACCCACTCCTCGCCGCCTTCGTACACCTCTTTCTTCCACAGCGGGACGCGCTGCTTGAGCGTGTCGATCGCGTCCTTGCAGGCGGCGAGCGCGTCCTGCCGGTGCGGGGCGCTCACTGCGATGACGACCGAGCGCCCGCCGATCTCGACGCGACCGACCCGGTGGTGGATCGCGATCGCGCAGAGGTCGTACCGCGCCTCGAGCTCGGCCGCGATCTCGGTCATCACCTGCTCGGCCATCACCTCGTACGCCTCGTACTCGAGATGCGTGACAGTGCGGCCGCGCGAGTGGACGCGCGTCGTGCCGACGAACGTCGCGATCGCACCGGCAGCGTCCGACGCGACCTCCTCGACGACCGCCTCGAGCGAGAGCGGCGCGTCGCTGAGCAGGAAGGCGCCGCCGGAGACGGGCGGGATCAGCGCCACCTCGTCGCCGTCGGCGAGCTCCCGCTCGGCGGGCGCGTACTCCTTGTTGACCGCGTAGAGGAGGCCCGGCGGCTCGTCGCCGAGCCCGAGCGCCGGCCAGACGTCCGCGACGCGCGCCACGCCGTCGAGCTCCCGCGACGACCAGCCGGCGCGCTCGCGCAGGCCGGCGAAGAGGCGTACGGTCACGGCCACATGCGAAAGCGTACGCTCGCCACTCAGGAGGACAGCCCCATGCATCGCGCCGAGCTGCCGCAGCTCGCGATCGCGCCTGCCGAGAGCGACGCCGATCTCGAGGCGATGATCCACGTCCGGCGTCTCGTCACGCCCGAGGCCCACCCCACGCTCGAGAACCTCCGCTTCAACCTCGAGTCGAAGGACGAGCTCGCGTACCTCGTCGCGCGTCTCGGCGAGGAGCCCGTCGCCTGCGGGTTCGTCGAGGCGTGGACCGCGTTCGCCGTCGGCGACGTCGCCGTCGTGCCCGAGCAGCGCCGCCGCGGGATCGGAACGGCGATGCTCGCCGAGCTCTCCCGCCGCGCGCGCGACTTCGGCAAGGACGAGCTCCAGGGCGAGGTGAAGGAGATCGACGCCGAGGCGCGCGCGTTCCTCGAGCGCCGCGGCTTCGTTCAGGTCGGCGCCGAGCAGGCCGTCGTGCTCGAGCTCGACGGGATCGACCCGCCCGCGGTCGACCCGCCGCCCGGCGTGCGCATCGTGACGCGTGTGGAGCGCCCGGATCTCCTGGAGGAGATGTACGCCGTCGCCGTGCAGGCCGACGAGGACATCCCGGGATCTGCGGGCGTGCAGACCTTCGAGCAGTGGCGAGCGCACGAGATCGACAAGCCGACCCGCCGGCCGGAGTTCTGCTTCGTCGCGCTCGCCGGCGACGAGGTCGTCGGCTACGCCGCGCTGCAGATCTTCGGCAAAGACGACGCGTTCCACGGCCTGACCGCGACGAGGCGCGACTGGCGCCGGCGCGGCGTCGCGTCGGCGCTGAAGCGCGCGGAGATCGCGGCGGCGAAGCGCGCAGGCTTCCGGCGGCTCGTCACGGAGAGCGAAGAGCGCAACGAGCCGATGCGCCGGCTGAACGAGAAGCTCGGCTTCGTCCCGTCGCCGGAGTTGAGCGTCGTCGTGATGCGGGGGCCGCTCGTGTAAGAGCTAAGCGGCGCGTACGATGCGCCCGATGGCCTCCCTCGATCGGCGCGAGACCGACTCCGGGATCGAGATCAAGCCGGTCTACGACACGGACGACGCGCCCCACCCGCTCGAGCTCCCCGGCGAGTTCCCGTTCACGCGCGGCCCGTACCGCGACATGTACCGCGGCCGACCGTGGACGATCCGCCAGTACGCCGGCTTCGCGTCGGCGGAGGAGACGAACGCGCGCTTCCGCTACCTGCTGTCGCGCGGCCAGCACGGCCTCAGCGTCGCGTTCGACCTGCCGACGCAGCTCGGCTACGACTCCGACGACCCGCACGCGCTCGGCGAGGTCGGCCGCACCGGCGTCGCGATCGACTCGCTCGCCGACATGGAGCTGCTCTTCGACAGCATCCCGCTGAACGACGTCTCGACGTCGATGACGATCAACGCGCCGGCGTCGCTGCTGCTGCTGCTCTACGAGCTCGTCGCGGAGGAGCAGAGCGTCGGAGGCGACGCGCTGCGCGGCACGGTGCAGAACGACATCCTCAAGGAGTACATCGCGCGCGGCAACTACATCTTCCCGCCGAAGCCGTCGATGCGCCTGACGACCGATCTCTTCGCGTACTGCGCTTCAGCCCTTCCGGGATGGAACACGATCTCGATCTCCGGCTACCACATCCGCGAGGCGGGCTCGACCGCGGCGCAGGAGCTCGCGTTCACGCTCGCCAACGGGATCGCGTACTGCGAGGCCGCGGTCGCAGCCGGGCTCCCGCCCGACGAGTTCGGCGAGCGCCTCTCCTTCTTCTTCAACGCGCACAACGACTTCTTCCAGGAAGTCGCGAAGTTCCGCGCCGCACGACGGCTGTGGGCGCGTGTGATGCGCGACCGCTTCGGCGTCACGAACCCGAAGGCGCAGGCGCTCCGCTTCCACGCGCAGACCGGCGGCTCGACGCTGACCGCGCAACAGGCGGAGAACAACATCGTCCGCGTCGCGATCCAGGCACTCTCCGCGGTCGCGGGTGGCGCGCAGTCGCTGCACACGAACTCCTTCGACGAGGCACTCGCGCTGCCGACCGAGCACGCGGCCAAGATCGCGCTGCGCACGCAGCAGATCCTCGCCGCCGAGGCCGGCGCGACCGAGACGGCCGATCCGCTCGGCGGCTCGTACTTCGTCGAAGCGCTGACCGACGAGCTCGAGGCGAAGGCCGAGGAGTACCTCCAGAGGATCGACGAGCTCGGCGGTGCGATCGCCGCGATCGACCAGGGCTTCGTCCAGAGCGAGATCGAGCAGGCGGCCTTCCGCTACCAGCAGCAGATCGAGTCCGGCGAGCGCGTCGTCGTCGGCGTCAACGCCTTCCGGGAGGACGAGCTCGAGCCGATCGAGCTGCACCGCCTCGATCCGGAGGCGGAGCGGCGCCAGCTCGAGCGCACGGCGCGCGTGCGTGCGGAGCGCAACGCGGAGGACGCGTCGGCCGCGCTCACCCGCGTGCGCGAGGCCGCGCAAGGCACCGAGAACCTGCTGCCGCCGATGCGCGAGGCGTTGCGCATCCGCTGCACGATCGGGGAGATCTGCAACGTGCTCCGCGAGGAATGGGGCACGTACGACGCGCAGCGGGCGCGCCCGTAGGCGCGCCCGCCCGCGTCACGCTCAGCAGAAGATCTCGCAGAGCGCGTCGCCGATGTCGCCGATCAGCCCGCTGATCCCTCCCAGGATGTCGTTGATCGCGTCCTCGGCGAGGCCGAACACGGTGTTCAACGCCTGGGCGATCTGGTCCGCGACGTAGCCGATGTCGGCCAGGATCTGCGCCGCGGCGTCGGCCGCCAGACCGAACACCGTCTGCAGCGCCTGCGCGACCGCGTCGACCGCGTAACCGATGTCCTTCAGGATCTGCGCGGCCGCCTGTGCGGCGAGGCCGTAGACGACCTGCATCGCCGCCGCGACCTCGGTCACGATGAAGCCGACGGCCTTCAGCGCCGTCGCGGTCAGCTGCGCCGATAGCGCGTACACGGCGAGCATCGCGTTCGCAACCTCGTTCGCGACGAAGCCGGCGAACTTCAGCGCCGCGGCCGCGGCCTGGTTGGCGAGCGCGTAGATGTCGCTCAGCGCCTGTGCGATCTGCTGCACGGCGAAGCCCGCGACCTTCAGCGCGAGCGCGGCTGCGTCGCCGGCCAGCGTGTAGATCGCCTGCAGCGCGCCGGCGACGACGTTCACGCCGAACGCGAGCGTCTTCAGGACGAGCGCCGCCGGAGCAGCGGCGAACCCGAACGTGTTCAGCAACGCGTCCGCGATCTGGTTCGCGCCGTAGCCGATGTCCCTCAGCACACCGGCTGCGACGTCACCGGCGAGCGTGAAGACCTGCTTCAGCGCCTCGCCGACCTGGGTGACGGCGTAGCCGACGTCTTTGAGGATCTGCGCCATCTGCTGTTGGAGCTGTCCGAACACCTGGTTCAGCGCGAGCCCGACCTGCTCGGCGAGGTACCCGACGGTCTTCAGGATCTGCGCCGCCTCCTGCGCCACCTTCCCGAACACCGCCTGCAGCGCCTGTCCCACCGCGACGACGGCGTACCCGACGTTCTTCAGGATCTGCGTCGCCTCGAGCGCCGCCTTGAAGAACACCGTCTGCAACGCCTGCGCGACCTGAGTCGCGAGGTAGCCCACGTCGTGCAGGATCTGCGCGGCCGCGTCCGCGACCTTGCCGAAGACGACGTTCAGCGCCTGACCCACCTCGGTCGCGAGGAAGCCGATGTCGTGCAGGATCTGCGCGGCGCCGTTCGCGATCTCTGCGAAGACGGTCTGCAGCGCCTGCCCGACCTCCGTCGCGAGGTACGAGATGTTCTTCAGGATCTGCGCCGCACCCTGCGCGGCGAGGCCGAAGACGACCTTCAACGCACCGCCGACCTCGGTGACGGCATATGCGACGTCCTTCAGGATCTGCGCCGCACCCTGCGCGGCCAGCGAGTAGATGTCGCGAAGCGCCGTTCCGACGGCGTTCGCGTCGAAGCCCAGGGACTTCAGGATCTGCGCGGCCTCGAGCGCCGTGGACGCGAACCCTTGGGCGAGCGCCGTCGCGATTTGACTGGCGTCGAAGCCCACGGCCTGCAGCGTCTGCGCGGCCTGGACCGCCGGCAGCCCGAATCCGTTCTTGAGGAACGAGCCGATGGCGGCGACGCCGATACCGGCGTTCTTGAGCAGCTGCGCCGCGACCTGCGGCGCCGGTTGTGACACACACAACGTCTGGATCTGGTCGTTGAGCGCGCCCGTCGTCATGCCGGTGGCTTTGGCGAGACTGCTCGGCGTGTAGCCGTAGCTCGCGAGGATGCTGTCGACGGCGCCCTGGCATGGGGACGGCGTCGACCCGGCGAACGCGCCGGGCGCGAATCCGAGTACGGCCAGCGCGACAGCGCAGGCGAAGACGGCAAAGCGAATCGGAACCCTCATTTTCCCTCCTTGCGTCGATCCTCTCCGGTTCCGCACCCTCGCGTCAACTGGACGGAACGTCGGCCGCTCGTCTTCCATCGCGTGGGAAGCTTCGGACGTGCGGATCCTGCTCGTCTCACAGATGTATCCGGGCCCCGACGATCCCGACCTCGGGGTGTTCGTGGCAGGGATGGCGAACGCGCTGCGCGAGCGCGGGCACGAGCTCGAGCTCGCCGTGCTCGACCGGCGGGCGGGCGGCAAGCGTCGGTATGCCGAGCTCGCGCGCCGTGTGCGACGCGCGCGTACGCCCGACGTCGTCTACGCGCACTTCCTCGTTCCGTCGGGCCTGTTCGCGTCGCGCGTCGATGCGCCGCTCGTCGTCACCGCGCACGGTCGCGACGTCAGGAACGTCGGCGCGCTCCCCGGCGTCGCGGCGCTGACCCGGCGCGTCGTCGAGCGCGCCGCCGCGGTGATCGCGGTCTCCGACCACCTGCGCCGCGAGCTCGAGGCGAAGCTCCCGCCGGCGCGCGGCAAGACGCACGTGGTGGACATGGGCGTCGACACCGAGCGCTTCCGCCCCGACCTTGCAACAGACTGTTACTTGGAGTCTCCGGCCTTCGTGTGCGTCGGTTCGCTCACCGACCGCAAGAACGTCGTGCGGCTCGCGGACGCGTTCGCGGAGCTCGGCGAGGGGAGCCTCACGTTCGTCGGCGACGGTCCTCTGCGGCCGCGCGTCGAGGGCCGCGAGGGGGTGCGCGTCACCGGCCGGGTCCCGCACGACGACGTACCGGGCTGGATCGCGGCCGCGGACGTCGTCGTCCAGCCGTCGCTGCTCGAGCCGTTCGGGCAGTCGCTGCTCGAGGCGCTCGCCTGCGGGAAGCCGGTCGTCGCGACACGGCTCGGGGGGCCGCCGGAGTTCGTGCCGCCCGACGCAGGCGTGCTCGTCGACCCGACGGATGTCCCGGCGCTCGCGCGCGCGCTCCGCACGGCGACTTCGCTGCCGCGGCCGAACGAGGCCGCGCGCGCCGCGGCGCTCGAGCACGACGTCAGGCGTCAGGCGGAGAAGGTGGAGGCGATTCTCGGCCGAGCCGTTCGAGATCGGCCAGCCTGAGCTCGACGAGCGGCCGGATCTGATCCTCGAGCCCGGCCTCGCGAGCGACTTCGAGCGCCTGCTCGAAGCTCTGGCGCACCTTCGCCGGGTCGACGCCCTGCTTCAGCCGGTTGTCGCCCGTGACGAGCAGCTTCTGGATCTGCGCGCGGGCCTCGTCCCTTTCCATTTTCGAGTAGGAACGATACGCTTTTCCTATCCAAAATGAAGCGAATCCGCGTGCTGATCGCCGACGACCACGTCCTGTTCGCGGAAGCGCTCCAGGCGATCCTCGGCGGTGACCGCCGCTTCGAGGTCGTCGGCCTCGCGCGAGACGGCGCGCAGGCGGTCGAGCTCGCCGAATCGGCGAAACCGGACGTCGTCCTGATGGACATCTCGATGCCGGTCAAGGACGGCTTCGAGGCGACGCACGAGCTGCTCGAGCGCCGGCCGGGCCTCTCCGTGCTGATGCTGACGGGCTCGGATTCCCGCAGCGACGTCGACCGCGCGCGCATCGCCGGCGCCGCCGGCTACGTGACGAAGGACAAGATCGCGTCGGAGCTGATCGACGCGGTGCTCGACGTGACGTCCCGGTAGCCTCGGCTACGCTTGTTGCATGGTTCAGGCTCTCGCCGTCTTCCACGTGCTCGTCTCGATGGCCCTCGTCGGGCTGATCCTCATGCACTCGGGACGCGACACGGGCATGGGCGGGCTCGGCTTCACGCCCGCATCGCAGGGTGGCACGCACATCGTCGAGCGCAACCTGACGCGCGTGACGATCGTGGTCGCGTTGATCTTCGCGGTCAACACGGTCGTGCTCTTCCGCTTGCTGGCGTAGCCCTCGTCCTCGCGGGCTGCGGGACGACGCCGACACGCGTCGCGCCCCTGTCTACGCATGGTCCGGCGCACGTGCTGCGCGTCGGCCTCGAGCACGTGGAGTGGCCGCTCGACCCTGCAAGCGCAAAAACGCGCGACGAGCGCACGCTCGTGCGAACGCTCTACCCGACGCCTCTGACCGTCGACCCGCGCACGAACGACGTCAGGCGCGGTCTCTGCACGACCTGGCGTTCGCGCGATCAGCGCACGTGGACGCTTCGCTGCGCGCACGCCGCGGAGATCGCCGCCTCGTTGCGGCGCTCGCAGTCGTGGATGTTCTCCGGCGCGCGTATCTCCGCGCGCGGCACGACGTTGCGCGTGCAGCTGCCGTATCGCTGGCTGCGCTTTCCGTACGCGCTGACCGCGGCGCAGGCCGCGGTCCGCGGTCTACGCGGACCGTTTCGCGTCGTGCACGCCCGGCCCGGACGCATCGTCGCGCGGCGCGGCGTGTTGACGATCGAGTTCGAGCAGGTCGAGGCTCATCGTGCGGCGTTGCGCTTTCGCCGCGGCGAGCTCGACGAGATTCCCGTCGCGCTCGGCGACATCCGCGCGGCACAGCTCGACCCCGCCGTCGCGCCGCACGCGCGCGTACGCCAACTGCTCGCCGTCGACGTCGTTCGCTTCCGCGGCGTGCCGTCGCGCGACCTGCGCGACGTCTACTGGCACACCGCTGCGCGCGCCGACTACGACGGGCTCGTTCCGGAGGCACAGGCTCCGGCGGCCGTCTCGCTCGTTCCCGGCTGGGCGCCGGAGCGTGCGCAGGCGAGCGCCTATCGCGCCGCGAAGGCGCGGATCGGCGAGCTGCCGCGGTTCCCCGTGGCGCTGCACGCGGACGCCGGCCTGTCCTACGGCGCGGCGCTCCTCTCCGCGTCGTGGAGCGACCTCGGCCTCGACACGAGCTTCGCAACCGGCGGAAACGCCGAGCTCGTGCGCGTCGCGGCGCCGTATCCGCAGAACGAGGCGATCCTCGCGCGGCTCGTGCCCGGCGCCCCCTTCCTCGGCGCCGGCGCGCAGCTCGAGCTGTTGCGGCGGACCGACACGCAGCTCTACGACGACGCGCGCGTCGTGCCGATCGCGTGGGCCGTCGACGCCCGGCTCGTGTCGCCGCGCGTACGCGGCTGGCGCGAGGACGCGCTCGGCGAGGTCGATTACAGCCGCGTTGCGCTAGATGCCCGGTGACGAGCCGACGCCGGTGATGTTGAAGTACGCCGTCGCGATCGACGGAACCAACGTCCCGGCCGGATAGCGCTCGCCGTAGAAGTCGCTCGCGTTCACGAGCCGCACGTCCCGCGTCAGCGCGGGAACATCGGCGAGCATGTGCGGCACCGAGACCGTGAAGCGGAGGTTCACGAGCGGCTCCGCGATCTTGCCGTCGCGGATGCGGAACGTCCCGTCGCGCGTCATCCCCGTGATCACGCCTTCGCGCGGATGGACGATCCCGAGGTAATGAAGCCGGGTGACGTAGATGCCGTCATCGACGGTCGAGACGAGCTCGTCGAGCGACTTCGCGTCGCCGCCGCGCATCGAGAGCGCGAACGGAAGCGGCCCGTACGCCTGCAGGCCGACGGGCGGTGCATGGCCCGTTCCGCGCGCGCCGCCGCCGGCGCGCTTGGCGGTGCGCCGGTCCCACACGACGCCGGAGGGGACGCCGTCCGCGACGAGCGCGACGCGCTCCTTCGGCGCGCCCTCGAAGTCGAACGCCTTCGGGAGGCACCGCGGATCGAGTGCGTCGTCCGCGAGCGAGATCTTCTCGTCGAACACCTTCTCGCCGATCCGGCCCGCGAAGTAGCTCCGCTCCTCGAGTAGGCCGAGTGCGCCGAGCGAGTCGTACGCGAAGTACTGGATCAGGTCGGCGAGCGCGTACGACTCGAGCACCGCGCGGTAGACGCCGGGCTCGAGCTCCTGTGCCCCGCGTGTGCGCGAGGCTTTCGCCGCCGCTTCCTCAGCGCACGCGGCGGGGTCGACTCCGCTCACGCTCGACGACGTCTGCGTCGCGTAGCCGGACATTTCCTCCGCCGACGCGAGCACGAGCACCGTCGCGTCGGTGACGCGCTGCGCGACGTCGACGCCCGTCGTCGACACGACTGCAAGCTCGGTCTCGCCGCTCGTGAAGAAGCCGTACGCGGGCGTGTCGCCCGTGGCGGAGATCGCTGCCGCCGCGAGACGCGCCTGCTCGTCGGGACCGAGCGACGCCGTCTCCTCGTCGAAGCCCTCGACGCTCGGGATGGGCGCCGGCTGCGCGAGGCCCGGAAAGTGCTCGTCGACCGGGGAGCTCTCCGCGATCTCCGACGCGCGCCGTGCGAGCGCTTGCAGCCCCTCGTCGCTCGTCCGGTTCGTGACTGCGACGCCGATACGGCCGTCGCGCACGATGCGCAGGGTCACGACGGTGTTCTCCGTCAGCGTCGGCTGGTGTTGCACGGACTGCGCAAAGCGCGCGAGCCCCGAGCGCTCCGACTGGACGAGGGCGTCGGCCTCGTCTCCGTCCACCGCAGCGAGTGCGCGCCGCGCGACCTCACGGGCGCTCAAGCCTTGACTCCGTGGCTCATGCGCGCACGCCGACTTGCACGTTGCGGAAGCGCGCCGGGGACGTCCCGTGCGAGACGTGCGCCGCCTGCCCCGGCTGTCCCTTGCCGCAGTTCGTCAGCCCGTCCATGCGCCACTCCTCCGGGCCGGCGACCGCGTCGAGCGAGCCCCAGAAGACGGGCGTGATTCCGGTGTAGGTGGCGTCGCGGAGCATCCGGCCGAGCTTGCCGTCCGCGATCTCCCACGCGATCTGCGTGCCGAACTGGAAGTTGAGCCGCTTGTCGTCGATCGACCAGCTCTTGTTCGTCTCGAGGTAGAGCCCGCGCTCTACGCCGGCGATCAGCTCCTCGAGCGAGCCTTCGCCCGGCTCGAGGTGGAGGTTCGTCATCCGCACGAGCGGCATCCGGCTCCAGCCGTCGGCGCGCATCGAGCCGGCGAAGCCGACCTCGCGCGAGCCGAGCCAGCCGACGAGCACGCCCTCGCGCACGATCGGCACCGGCGCGGCCGCGACGCCTTCGTCGTCGAAGGCGAAGGTCCCGAGCCCGCGCGGCGTCGTCGGATCGGCCGTGATGTTCATGAGCTCGGAGCCGTACCGCAGCGAGCCGAGATCGCCGGGATGGAGAAAGCTCGTCCCCGCGTACGACGCCTCCGACCCGTAGACGCGGTCGAGCTCGGTCGGATGGCCGACCGACTCGTGCACCTGCAACTCCATCTGCTCGTAGTCGACGACGAGGTCCATCGTGCCCGAGGGGCAGACGGGCGCACTCAGCAGCGCCGCAGCCTGCTCGGCGACGCGCGGCGCCTCGCGCTCGAGGCCCAGCGCGAGCACGTACTCCCAGCCGGCCTGCGCGCTGGAGCCGCCGTGCGCACTCGGATAGCTGCGGATCTGCGAGATCTCCTCGCCGACCGCCATCGCGTCGATTCCGCCGCCGCATTCGACGAACTCCTGCTCGACGTCCGTTCCCTCCGAAGAGACGAGCGACTTTCGCTCGACCTGCGCGCGGACGAACGCCTCCGCCACGTTGACCTCGGGCCGCGCGAGCGCCGCCTCCGCGCGCAGGCACAGCTCGATCTTGTCGGCGAGCGAGACCGACATCGGGTCGATCTCCACCTGGGTTCGAAAGGTCCCCTGCCGCGGCTCGATCGGCGCGAGCTCGCGCGCGCGACCGCCGGCCGCGCGCGCGAACGCGCAGGCGCGCAGCGCTGCGTCGCGGGCGCCCGCATCGCTGAGGCGCGAGTCGCACGCGAAGCCCCACGCGCCGCCGGCGAGGACGCGCACGCCGATCCCCTCGCTCTCGACGTCGCTCAGCGCCTCGACCGAGCCGTTCTTCGTCGCGACCGACTGCGAACGGCGGAACACGGCGCGTGCGTCGGCGTACGAGGCCCCGGCGCCGATCGCGGCGTCGACGGCGTTCCGGCAGAGGTCGCGCATCGCGGGTGACGCTACACTGATTCGGCTCTCGCGCTGGTGGCGGAATTGGTAGACGCGCTAGGTTGAGGGCCTAGTGGCCGCTTTAGGCCGTGGAGGTTCAAGTCCTCTCCAGCGCATGCGGGTCGGGGGCCGCGACGCGGCCCTCGTTCGTTCTTGTGGAAATCTACGGTTGCCGCGAGGGAGGCCTCCCGAGACCCTCGGGAACATGGGCTTCGCCGTCGCCGGCACCGTCGCGCCGCCTCCGCTCGAGGCGCTCGTCGACGCGCTCGGGGAGGCGCTCGAGCGGGCAGGCATCGAGCAGTCCGCCGCCGACGACTCGCCCGACCTCGTGCTGAACGTCATCGCGGCCGAGCGGCCCCGCCCGTTTCGCCGCCGCTCGCGCGGGACGTTCGTCGCCGCGCTGCACGAGCTCGACGAGCCGCCGCCCGACCCGTTGCGCGAGGGCTATCCGCTGCTGGTCCGCGCACTCGCGAACGTCTCCCTCACGTACGTCCCGCACCAGGGCGTCTGGTTCACGACACTCGAGCGCGGCAGCTACCTCGTGGCCGACGACGACGGGATCGACGCGCTCGCCGAGGGTGTCGCCGAGCGCCTCTTGCCGCTCGCGCGCTCGCGGCTCGTGATCGACAACGAGTTCCGTCGAGATCTCGAGCCCGGGCTGTGGCGCGGCGACGCGGTCACGGAGTCGATCGCGGCGGCGGGACGCGCGCTCGACAAGCTCGGCCTCCTGCCTTCGCCGTTCCCCGTCGAGGAGCTCGTCGGCGAGCGCGACCTCCGGCACATCAAACGCCTCTACGGCCTCGGCGGCCTCTCCTACGGGAACCTCTCGGCGCGGAAGGACGGAGCGCGCTTCTGGATGAGCGCGAGCGGCGTCGACAAGTCGAAGCTCGAGACGCCGGGCCGCGACATCCTGCTCGTGTCCGGTTACGACGCCGACGCGGGGCGGATCGTGCTCAGCGTCCCGCCCGACGTCGAGCCTCGCCGCGTGTCGGTGGACGCGATCGAGCACTGGATGATCTACCGCGAGCACCCGGGCGTCGGCGCGATCCTCCACGTGCACGCTTGGGTCGACGGCGTTCCCGCGACGGAGATCAACTACCCGTGCGGCACCGAGGAGCTCGCAGTCGCCGTCGCGCGCCTGCTCGCCGCCGAGCCCGATCCCGCCCATGCCGTCATCGGGCTGCGCAACCACGGCATCACCGCGACGGGGTCGAACCTCGAGGAGATCCTCGGACGGGTCACGCCGCGGCTCGTCCGCCAAGTGCCGATGACCTAAAAAGTCAGCTGCTCGGGCGAAGGTGTCTTTGCGGTCTCGGGGCGTTCTTTGATCGTTCGAGCGCGTCCGCGCTTCCGCGAAGCTTTGTACTCGTCAACCCATTCCCGAGTCGAGTACCACTTGTCGCTCCTTCGGAGAGCGCGTAGACGACCTCGGTCTGCGGCGCGCCGCAGTGCGATGAGAGAGAGCTCGCCGTCTGCAAGGGCGGTCAGTGGGATCAATCGCTTCGGACCTGCAAGCGCGGGCAACAAGAAGCGATCGATGCCGTGGATGACCGCCCGAGCGATCAATTCCGCTAGTGGGCCGGCGTCGCCTTTGTCGGCGCGGTCCAGCCACCGCAAATACTTCTGGCGGTCCTTCTTGTAGATGATCGCCGGCGGGTAGCCGAGGCGAACGAGCATCAAGTTGAGTGCGAGTCGTCCTGTCCGACCGTTCCCATCACGGAATGGATGAATGCGCTCGAAGCCCGCGTGCAGGTCGGCGATCTGAAAGAGAGGATGGCTGCGTGCCTCGCTGAGTGCCATCCCCTCCTTGAACCACTCTTCGCAATATGTCTTCAGCCGTTGCGCGGCAGAGATCCAGTCGGTGACGCGTGGCGGAACATCCGTCCACGACGGGGGCCTCATGCCGCCTGCGAACGGCTCGATGTCATGGCGCCGAAATGAGCCTGGCCCCTCGCCTGCATCGTGGGCAGCGGGCGGGAAGTGCAACCCCACAGGACCAACGGCCTGGACATGAATCTCTCTCAACTCGCCGAGCGTGATCAGTGGGACCTCAGACCAGAGGCCAGCACGATGAGCTTGCTGATAGACCCACTGTGCGGCCTCGCCGTAGCCTTGGACCTCGAGGTACTCCCGTAGCTCCTTGTCGCCCACCGCACGTCCCTCGTCCAAGAGCGTCTTGACTTCTCGAAGAACGAGAGTGTTTCCCTCGATTGCTGTCGAGTTGTGCGTTTCCTCGTACCAGATCCCCTCCCAGATGGCTTCGGCTTCCGCAGGCGACGGCAGCCCGCCGACGCTGAGGAGTTCTTCGACTGCACGGTCCAAGCGGTCGAAGACGACGAGCCGGCTCGGTCGGCCTCTTCTCACGCGCGAGTTCGGTACGTTCAGATTTTCCATGTCAAGACGTACCGAACGTTAGCAGAATGGACATCGTTTGGTACGTCCCTTTTTGGCAGTTTGAACGTACCAAACTCCTCGGTCCTTCGACAGGCTTGACGCCGTCCGGAGGACTTGGCATCCTGTCGTCGAACACACGTTCGCAACCCCACCCTGAGGTGGCACTTCAACAAGGGGGCCGCGTGCTCACAGGCAGACAGCAGGAGATCTGGGACTTCCTCGTCACGTACGTCGAGGCGCACGGCTACCCGCCGACGGTGCGGGAGATCGGCGCGCGCGTCGGACTGGCCTCGCCCTCGACCGTCCACGCCCACCTCGCGAACCTCGAGCGGGCGGGCTACCTACGGCGTGATCCAACGAAGCCGCGCGCGCTCGAGTTGACCGGCCTGCGCCGCCGCGACGCCGCTCCGTCCCGCGCCGACACGATGCAGCAGCTGCCGCTCGTCGGCGAGATCGCGGCCGGCGGACCGCTGCTCGCGGAGGAGAACGTCGAGGAGTACGTCGCCTTCCCCGAGCAGCTCGTGCGCGGAGGCGCCGACTTCCTGCTCCGCGTCAAGGGCGACTCGATGATCGACGCGGGCATCTTCGAGGGCGACCTCGTCGTCGTCCGCCGCAGCGACACGGCCGTGAACGGCGAGATCGTCGTCGTGCTCGCCGGCGACGACGAGTCGGCCGACGAGGCGACGGTAAAGCGCTACTTCCGCGAGAACGGCCGCATCCGGCTACAGCCGGAGAACGCACGGCTCGAGCCGATCTACGCGCAGCACGTCAAGGTGCTGGGCAAGGTCGTGGGAGTGTTCCGATCGCTGTGACCCAAGTGGCCCCGCTCAACCGCACCCTCGAGCAGGAGTTGCTCGCGCTGTTGCGCGGGGCCAGCCTGGAGTGCCTCGTCTGCGGCGAGTTCGTCCTCTACCGCAGCACCGAGATCTGCTGCCCCGAGTGCGGAATGCGGCTGCCGCGCGAAGCGGCGCAGGCGGGCTTCGCGTCCGACGCGCAGGCCGGCTGATCCGCGCGCGCTAGCGTCTCGTCTGTGAGCGGCCTCGGGACGCGGCTCGTCGGACACGCGCGCTGGCGGGCTCGACGCGTGCGCCGCGCGGGCGTGTGGCTCGCGCGTCGCGCGACGAGCCGCTTCCGTCTCGAGCCGTCCTTCTTCGTGATCGGCGCGTCGAAGGCCGGCACGACGACGCTCTACGACGCGATCGCCAGGCATCCGCGCGTCGGCCGCGCCTCGAGCAAGGAGGTGCAGTACTTCGACTTCCACTTCGAGGACCGCAGCGACGGCTGGTACCGCGCGCACTTCCCGCTGCGCCGGGGCGGGCTGATCACCGGCGAGGCGACGCCGTACTACCTCGCCGACCCGCGCGCGCCCGCGCGGCTCGCGTCGCGCTACCCGCACGGGCGCCTGATCGCGATCGTGCGCGA